>Ga0180009_10001066_pt1 | contig 34482 bp, 36 predicted proteins | sample OS_PC_MetaG_FD_123537 | JGI IMG/M metagenome (GOLD analysis project Ga0180009, IMG submission 123537) | Groundwater microbial communities from the Aspo Hard Rock Laboratory (HRL) deep subsurface site, Sweden - OS_PC_MetaG | ecosystem: Environmental > Aquatic > Deep subsurface > Groundwater... | reverse complement strand
TGAAACTGAATTTTATTCATGGCCATGAGCTGACTCCTTGGTAATTAAGTGGCCAGTATGCGCCTTCTGGCCGTGAATATCCTGGTTTTTGGGCTTTAGCTGAAGAAACTTGCTAATCAGGAATAGGTATGGGTGATTTCCTCAATGTGCTCGGGGGCAAATTCGCAGTTTTTGTTACCCAGGTTTTTGCGCAGTTTGCGAAACAGCAGGCTGGCGTCGATTAACTGTACCTTACCTTGGCGTGATGCAGGTTTGTTGTTGTTTAACACCCAGATGTAAGTAGTGATACCGGTGTTGTAAAACAGGTTATTCGGTAATTGCACGATGGCTTCCAGTCTATCGTTTTCGATGATGTAACGGCGAATATTACTCTCGCCACCGCCGGCATCGCCGGTAAACAGTGACGAACCGTTGTGAACAGAGGCGATTCGGCTGCCGAGCGGGCTGACGGCCGGGTCTTTCATCTTGCTGACCATTTCCATCAGGAACAGCAACTGACCATCACTGGAGCGAGGCGTGGCATCAACCACTTCCTCATTGCCCCAGTAGTCTTTCAGGTTTACTTTGAAACGCGGGTCAATCACATCACTACCGTCTTTGATGTGCTTCTGTTCACCGGCCCAGCTTTTGCCGTAGGGAGGGTTGGACAGCATGAAGTCGAACTTGGTACCGGCAAATTCATCGGTAGACAGGGTTGAGCCTTCTCTGATGTTTTCCGGGTTATTGCCCTTAATCATCATGTCGGATTTGCAGATAGCGTAGGTTTCGTCGTTGATCTCTTTACCATAGAGATACACATCACGATTGTCGTTCGGGTATTTTTCTTCGATGAAGTTTTGCGATTCGGTCAACATACCGCCACTGCCGCAAGCCGGGTCGTAGACAGTCATGGTCAGTGGAAGCCGGTCTTTTACCGGGTCAAAGACCAAATGGGTCATCAGTTCAATCACTTCCCTGGGTGTAAAGTGTTCTCCCGCTTCTTCGTTATTTTCTTCGTTGAATTTGCGGATCAGCTCTTCAAACACATAACCCATGCCCAGGTTGGTCAATGCTGGCATTTTGTTGCCATCCGGATCTTCAACGGATTCGTGCGTTAGATTGATATAAGGCGAGACAAACTTTTCGACGACATCCAGCAGCACTTGCTTTGACGCCATGTGGCGAATCTGAGACTTCAAGTTAAAGCATTCAATGATTTCTTTGACGTTGTCGCTGAAACCGAGCAGGTATTCTTCAAAGTTTGCCAGCAAGATTTGCTGGTTGTTCGTTGCGGTATTGAAGAGTGACTTTAGCGTCCACTTGGACGTGTTATAAAACACATAGCCACTGGCGGCTTTTAACGGTTCGTCGTCCAACTCTGTGGCTTGCATTTCTTCTTTCTGAAATTTTACTTCTTCAAGCACCGCTTCTTTGGTTGGCTCAAGCAGGGTATCGAGCCGACGCAATACGACCATAGGCAGAATGACATCACGGTATTTGCCGCGAACGTACACATCGCGCAGACAGTCGTCGGCGATATTCCAGATAAACGAGATCAGCTTATTGTGTACACTGTGGTCCATTTTTTTTCCTTTGAGTGCCCGGTTTCATCGGGAACTGATTCATTTCAGATGTTGTTCAATTTTTTTAAGGATTGGGTCGTAAATAACTTCCCCATTTTACGGAGGGTTCGGTTGCTCGATTGGCAGGTGTCGGCGGCAGGGAAAGCCGCCGTCAAGCCTACACGGACGTATTCACGGCGTCCTGCCAAGCGAGTTACCGAACCCTCAACAAAGCGCATAGTTCAAAGACGTTATTTATCACGAAATCCTAAGGCTTCTGATGCGTGTCATTCAAACCATTAGCCCGAGCGCCCCGGCGCCGAAATTTGACTAGATAACGACGAGCGCGGAGCGTGGAAGTAGGCTGTCGAAAAAATCCATTTTAGCTAAATTCTGTGTTCCCACTTTTTAATCTCAAAAAATCTTGGAAATTGTTGGTGAGCATAGGTTATAAAACGCCAGTTGTAGGGTGCGCATCGCGCACCTGGGTCGGGACATCTCGCCGGGTTCGCTATCGTGGAAAGGTGCGCGATGCGTGCCCTACGGCGCTCAAAATATCTTGAAAATCGGTAAATTACGACAGCCTAGCGTGGAAGCCATTTGGGGATGTTGTTTTTTTACTGTATCTTCAAGCGCCTTCCCGGTGCTTGATGATCAGCGGACAAAACAAAAAACCCAACAGCACGCCGAGCACGACGACGCCGGCCAGAATTCTAAGCGACGTGCTCTCGGCCGTTCCCAAGCAACCGAAAGCCAGCGCGCTGGTCGACATCGAGGCGGCCATCGCTTGATAGGTTAGTTTGATATCGCCGCCGCGATTTTCCTGGTAAAAAATACCGTAATCGACACAGATTGCGACGACCAGCAGAAAACCGACCAAATGCAGAAAGCTAATCGCCGCGCCGCCGAGCGACCAGAGACTTAAAATGAATAGCGCCGACAACACTGCCGGCGATAGGGTTTGCAGCGTTTTTACCAGGCTTCGGTAGCGCACGACCAATAGCAGGACGATGATGACTAATCCGACCGCCAGCAAAGTTTGCGCACGCTCGGTATAGTCGCGGGTCATGTTGTTGAGCAGGTCGCGCTGGCTGAAATAGCGCGCGTCCTCGATCGTAGCTAGCGCCGCTCGGAGCGCTTCGGGGTCATGTTCGGCCAGCCAGATCATCACGACGCTTTGACGCTCCGTGCTGATGATGCGGCTGTCGATCAATCTTTTGACCGGTGTTTCGAATACCTGCTTTAATGTCAGCGCGTCCTGTTTGTGATAGCCGAATCGGCCTAGCCGCTCGACCGACAAGCCTTGCTCCCGCAAAGCTTGTTGCCAAAGCTTTAGATTTTCGTCGGTCAGAGAGTCTTGCAATAGCGCTTGATTCCGTTGTTGTTGCGTTGCCGACAGCAGCCACGGATATAGGCCGAAATACTCGTTCAGTTCGCCTTGTCGTTTCAGTCGCTCCAACACCGGATAGACTTGCTCGGCTTTTTGCAGTGCGGTTTCGATGTCTTGCCCGGTAATTAGCACGAAACGCCCCGGCTCTATGCTGACCATACGCGCCCGAATCCGTTTGTCGTTTTCTTTTAGATAATCCAGTTCCGGCGTTAGGTCCTGCATGTCTTCGAGCCAGCGTAACGACGGCAAGGCGAATAGCGACGAGCCCAGCAGTACCAACAATGCCGTCAATAGCCAAGGCCGAAAACGCGCGCAGAAGCTTGCCCAGCGGGCGACTAACGGTACCGTTAACGTTCTGCGGTCGCCGCCCGCGACCAAGCCCGGCAGGATGAAGCGAGTCAACAATAAAGCGGCAATGATGCCGGTGCCGGCATAGACCGCGATTTGTTGAAATCCAGGATAACCGGACGCGCCTAAGGCCGTATAACCGACCAGCGTTGTAATACCTCCCAGTAAAAGGCTAGGCCAGATTCTAATAATTGCCGCGGTCTTGTCTTCGGCGCGAACCGTTTGCGCGTGCGCAATCGCATGTATCGGGTAGTCGATGCAGATGCCGATCAGCGTCGAGCCGATCGCGATCGTCATGCCGTGCACATAGCCGAATACCCAAGCGGTGCTCAATATCGCGCTCAGGATCACGATGATCAATAAGGTGAACACTTGCAGCAGCGCGCCGAACGAACGAAACAACAGCAGAAACAGTGCCATTAAGGCAATGGAAGACAGAATGCTGATTTGGACGATATCGCCCTGAATCAATTGTTGCGTTGCCACCGCGAACACCGGCACGCCGGTCATTTCCAGTCGCCATGATTCCGGCCGGTCTTGCATCTGTTCTTTGAAGGTTTGTTCGATCGCCGCCTGAATTCGGCTTTGTTGCGGCGCGTCCAATCCGGCCATTTCGGTTTCCAGGATCAGATTCTGGTATTGCGTATTGGTGATGCCGGCTTGTTGCATTTGCGCGCCGACGGTGCGAAAGCCGTTCAGCGTCAATAACAAGGGATCTTGCAAGGCGATGCTTTTGATCATCGCGCCTTGCGGAGACAAGAGCGCTCGTTTCAAAAACTCGGCGCGTTGCGCCAAGCCTTGCGGCGTGAACAGCTCCGCCAAGTCCGATTCCGGGGTAAGACTGTAGAGCGCTCCGGCGTAATCGCGGTATAGTGCTTGCACCGCTTCGATGTTTTGGTTTTGTCGTTCGGGCGACCAGACTTCGAGCACGCCGTCGATGGTGTTCAAGCGTTCTTGCAGCATCTTGATGAAAGCGCCGGTGACCGGTTCGCCTGTATCCGAGCCGACCGAAATTAAATAACGCCGCGACAATGCGCCGGACTGCATTTCGCTCGCGAGCAGCAGTTCCTCGGCATTGTCGCCGGCGATGATGAAAGCGGAAAGGTCGGTCTTGAATTCGACCGCCAGCGCCACCAGTAATGCCAACAGCGGCGGCAACAGATAAAACAGGCGAGTGCGTAGCTTCGGCAAATCAGTTCCCCAGCAATTCTTTATACAAGCGATTCACTTCGGTTTCGATCGCCTCGCCTTCGGCATCCTTGCGCAACAAAAATTCGCTGAGATCGCCGTCGGCCTGCCGGATTTCGATACGTTCGGCTTGTTGTCCGGGCTGGCCGGAAATAACGACAGTCAGTCCGGATCGGTCGCCCCGCCTGGGCTTCAGCGTCATCAGCCAGTCTTGCTCCCGGGCGTCGAAATCGACGCGGTAGACTCTGTGCAGCAAGGCGACATCGGCATTGACCAAAGCATTGAAGAAGGCGATATGCAAGCTTAGCGGATTGGCCGCGTCCAGCTCGCCGCGATGGCGTACATTAGCCGCCGGATCGAAATAGAACATCCGGTCGCCCTTGATGCCCATCAAGACCCGCTCCGGTTGCAATTGCTCCTTGATCATCAAATCCGGCGCAAGCGAGTACAGATATCCGCCGCCTTGCCAAGGTTGGTCGATGAGTTCCAGCGTGCGGGTTTCTCGATAGGCGATTCGTACCGCCGTATCCGATTGCATCCTTTGCATGACTTCCCACTCGGTATCGACGGCATGAGCCGCATTTGTCGATAACAAGGCCGACAGCAGCAAAACAAATGTTGAGCAAAATGAGGAGATGTTAGGTTTTTTCATTAACGCGCCTGCACGTCCATCCAGATTCTACGTCCATTGACGATCATCGTTTTAATCGTCGAGCGCGGGTCGGGGATGCCTAGGCCGGGAAAGCGGAAATGGCGATAAATGTATTCTCCTATCATCAGAGCGCCTATCATCGTATAGATCAATATGCCGTTATAGACTGTCCACCAAAAATCGCTGCCCCAGACTGCCAAGATTGTACACATCGCGGCATTGAATGCGAAAAATCCTGTCCAGAGCAAAGTCAATTGACGGCAATAGACCAGGATTTCGGGAGGAATTTCAGGGAATTCCAGCCTTACGAAGCTTTCGATAAACGGCGGTCCCTTGTCTTTCAGCAAAGTCCGCCCGAAAACGCCCATCAACATGAGTTGAATCAATACCGGCAATATTTTCGCGGTGACGGTTTGCAGATAATACGCGCCCAACAGCAAGGCCAGCGCGAACAGGCCTTTGTAGATTTTGATTCTCAGGCTGGGCGCGGCCAACGCCCGCATCAGATAGAGGCCGGAAAAAATAGCCGGCGCCAGCCAGACCATGCCGCTTTCGATCCCCCGGTAAACCAGGTACGGATAGGATAGAAACAAGCCGGTGGCGATAATGCTTTTTATGAGGGCGATCATGTCGAAAAAGGATATATATAGTAGGAAAAAACAAAAATGGCGTTAGCGCCTGCCACTCATTTTCGCCTGGATCCATAAAGGGTTTCTGCGTATAGGCAAGACAGCGATGATATCAATGAAGTTGAATCGAATGTCGTAATAAATTGCATAAGGAAATCGTTTTGCCAGCATTCGGTAATAACCGTGTTCCTTTAGGTGAACACCTGAGTGTATTAGCAATGATTCGATATCGGACAGAAGACTATCCCAAAAATAGTTGCCGACTCCATGTTTTTGGTAAAAAACTCTTCCCTCGTCAAGATCCTTGGCGGCATCGTCCAGTATACGAATAATTGGCATTTACCGACCATTTCCGGATTTTAGCTCGTCAAGGGAAAAAAACGTTGCTTCGCCTCGTTCAATGCGCAAGCGTCTTTCGTCGAGAATGTCTCGGTGCCAGCCGGGCATGTCGATTTCAGTTTCGTCACGAACCAAGGAATCCCAAATTGCCTCCATGGTTTCAAGACGTTCTGTTGTAGTCATTTTGTTGATTTCAAATGTATTCATAATCATTCCTCGACCCAACTCACCTTGCCGTCTTTGAAATGCACATTGAAACGATTGAAACGGTGGCTCCAGTAAACCCAGCGGTTGCCGTCCAAGCTCGGTGTTTCGGTGATCGGTGGATAGCCGATCGCGACTATTACTGCGTCCTTGCTCATGCCTTTGGCTACCGTGCCGTTTTGAATATGTTGCTTTTCCAAGGCGTTGAACTTTGATAAATCGATCTTATTTGGCGCGAATAATTTATCGAAGGCCTGATAGACGTCATCTCCGGTATGTTTTTGAACATTTTTTATCGTCAAATGCTGGCTGGAATTATCAACCTCGACTTCGATCGTTTTATTGGTCATTTTCAATAGCCTAACCGGGGTATTGACCGGAATCGACGCGCCGCGCCGGTAATTGGTCGTCGGATGGACGTCTTTCTCGTAACGCATCACGAATTGCGTGTAGTAGGTATCCCCCAATGAGATATGTGACGGGAGGGCTTCGGGCTTGATGGCCCTGGTGCAGGAGGTCAGCGAAAATAGTATTAATAAAAATAAACCGTAAGTAGTCGTACGCATCATTATTCTTCTCCTCTTTCACAAGCCGGCCGGTAACGCGCCGACCGGGTTATTCGGTAATAGAACCACAAAAAAATGACGAAAACCGTCAGGCTGATGCCGATAATATTAGCAGTTAATGGAATCAATATCAGCGAGCTGAGCAATTCGAACAGTATCAGCAGTATCAAGATGACGGCAATGCACCGACTATTCAGCTTAGTGCAGCAATAAGCGCCCAACGGCGCGCCGATCACGACGACCGGCACTGCCGATAGCCAGTAACGTTCTACTGTCGCGGAGAAGCTATCCAGCAAGAACCCATGTAGCGCAAATCCGGCCAGCGCATTGACCGCCATCAAGATCACCGAAGTCGGCGTCGACACTTTTTCCGATAAACGGAACCACAAAACCATCACCGAAAAACAAATGATATCGATACCGTTGCCAACCAAGCCGGTCATGCCGCCGCCGACGGTTCCGGTCAACAGCATAATGGCTTTTTCGCGCGCGCCGAAAAACGGCAGCGTGTCATTATGCAGTCGCTTTTGCCAAGTCAAGATCGTCAACGGCAATGCAAAAGCGGCGATCATCGCGGTGAACAGCATTTTTAACAGAGCGGGCGACAGCAAGGGCGCCAATGCCGCCGAACTGATCGAAACGCCGGCTAAACCGCCCAAACTGACCCAGGCAATGACCGGCCAGACAACCGGAACCCGTAGTGCGATTATCGTCAATGACGCGGCGGTCATGCCGACGCTTTGAATCGCCAATGAAAACACCTTCGCATCGAGCGGGGCGATATGCAGTACTTTCGTGAACACCGGAAAAGCGACCGCCCCGCCGCCTTCGCTGGTCGCGCCGGCGATGAACGAACCGAAGACCATCGTCAAAGTGACGGTCCAATATTCTTCGATGATCGATAGGCTATCAGGCGAGCTATAGGCATACCAAGCAAGCCAGACCGCGAGTGCCAACGCCGTGCTAAACAGTAATGGTTTATTTATACCCATCGCAGATCAAAATTCGGCACCAGGGTGTCCGTCAAAGGACGCCGTGAATACATCCCTGTAGGCTCTTCTATGCCAGCTCCATGCTGGCAAAGCCTTTGCCGCACACCCTGGTGCCTCCTCAGGCACTGCCGAAGTTTGAAGTGCGAAAGGTATAAACGGCTGGTTGGATGAATTATCGTTTGCTTGTCGATCAAGGGTGATGAATGCTTAATCCGCAAGAACATCCTCAAAAATTTCAGCGAGCGGAATCGTTAATTCGAGACTGGAAAATCGGCAATCTTGTTGGCCGGTGTAATCATGCAGCAGCCATTCGTTGTCCGAAGTTCGCTGATAACACTCTACCCGTAGCGCGTCGATATCGACAATGACATATTCCTTGAGCGACTCCAAACTGCGGTACGCGGCGAATTTATGGCCTCGGTCGAATGCCGCCGTGGAATCGGACAAGACTTCTGCGATGAGCGTCGGATGGGCTAAAAATTGTTCGGCCTTGCGGTCCTCCGGATGGCACGTCACCATGACATCGGGATAGAAGAATGCGTCGGCCGACTCGACCCGCAGTTTCATGTCGGCCATGTAGGATTGGCAGGGCGTTCCGCGTAATCGCTGTTTTAGCGAAGAGGCTAAATTTAGGCTCACCAAGACATGCTCGCGCCGCGCGCCGACCATCGCGAAGATTTCGCCGGTAATGTATTCGTGCTTCTCGGTTTGGGACTCCTCCCAGGCCAAAAAATCGTCGGCGTTGAATGTTAATGCTTCTGCTTGTTGCATAAATCTATTTATCCTGAAAATCTAAAATGACAAAATGGTAACGAATCAAAACCGGTCTTCGGGTCGACGGCTAGCCATTAGCGCGTTATGTTCGGCTAGATAGTCCGGGCGGTGCATCGGCTTGATTAAAATCAGTCCTGCGATAAAACCGCCTGCATGCGCCCAAAAGGCGACACCGCCGGCTTCATCGCCGATTGCCGGAATGCCGCTCAACAATTGAATCAAAAACCAATAACCCAGCATGAAGCCGGCGGGAACGGAAAACGAAGTGATATAAAAGCCAATCGGAATGATCGTGTGTACCCGTGCTCTCGGATATAAGCGGGCATAAGCGCCCATGACGCCGCCGATCGCACCTGACGCGCCCACCATAGGTATCGCGGCTCCCGGATTGCTATAAATTTGAGCCCCCGCCGCGGCGAGCGCGCACAGCAAATAAAATGCCACGAAGCGAAAGCTACCCATCACATCCTCGACGTTATCGCCGAAAATCCATAAAAACCACATGTTGGCGATTAAATGAAACCAACTGCCGTGCAAAAAGGCATGGGTCAACAGAGTGCTATTGCCGGTTTCGCCGCTCAGAATACAGCCGTAGTTCGCAGTCACTTGAATTGTCATGCCCTTAGGCACCGTATTCAATAATTCACCCGGAATCAAGCCGTAATGACACAGCGACTTAACCAATGCAGCCTCTACGCCCGCACCTTGCAGCAATAGCCATACCGCGATATTCGCAGCAATGATTACGATCGTGATCACGGGAGGGCGAACGGTGGGGTTATCGTCTCGTATCGGTATCATGTTTAATCTCGGTAGGCTTTAATGCTTTTCACACTAAAACTTTTTTGCAGGGTAGGCAAACGGTTTAGCAAGCGGTTCGCCGATAAAAATACCTTGGCCGGGCCGTGCCACGCTTTTCCAATAGGACTCAATTAGCGTGCTGCCTCTAAGATAATAAAACATCAGTACACCGGGGTGTGGAAATTTTTCCGGAAAATTGCACGGCTCGACTACGGCTCCATAGCTTCCGGTGAGGCCGGCCTCAATCCACTCGATGATGCTCATTTGCTTACTGCCGGTTAGCACGCCGCCGGTCGATGTTAAATGATCGGCAACGGCTCCGGGCGGGTAACGATTATCTTGTATGTGCGGAACATGTGTTAGGCCGGTAAAATAAAACATCACATCGGACTTGTCCTTGATGAATTCGCGCTTAAGGAAATTAACCGGCCATGTACCATTAAACCTCTCGCTTATCCTCGGAAATAATGCCGCACGCGAGCTGCGTGCCTTATCATTGGTTTGTAGCAAATAGGCCGATCCTTTGGGATGCGTATAATCGGCGGCGATACCTCTATCGATTAATTTTTTAGCTTCTTCAAAATTTCTGCCGGCGAGTATGATGCTGGGGCGCCATTGATAATCTTTGAAGGGTTTGGCGCTCTCCGACGCGAAATAGGGACTTTTGCGGGTATTTAGGCAACCTTTGGCGCAGAACTGTTGGTTGTAGCCGGCAGCGAATGCCGTTGTAATCGACATGCAGTCGACCCGGAACGGCTGCAGCCAAGTCAACACGAATGCCTGAACATGGTTCGGCGTCTGCGCATCGACTTCGGCCTTGATCGCTTCGAATTGCTCCGGCTTCATGACTTTCATTGCCGGGTCGAAACGAACGCGAACAATTTGTTTGTTCGGAATGCCTCTTTTGCGTCCATAATAGTCGGCAATCTTAACGCTAAGTGGATCGGCTTCATTGACAATAACAACTAAATCATTGGCCGTGAGCGCAGAAGCCGGTCTTAGCATCTGCAGTGTGCTTGCGCCGAGTGCCGAAACGCTGAAGCCAAGCGATAAAAGACTTAAAAAAACGGCATATCTTGTTAAGATTAGAATAGATTGCACTGGCATCCTCATCGGTTATACAAAAAAACGCTAATTTTTATAAATTGAGCGTTATTATTTGAGTGGTAATATGGGGAAATAGAGGGTTAAACCATTTCGTCCGTTTTTCGAGGTCATCACTATGGACAAACAAAATTCCGATAATTTCCTGAAAATATTAACCGGTTTTCTGATTCAATTACTGAAGTCGCTCAAAACGGCGTTGACCGGTCTTTATCGGACATTATTCAAGCCCGATCCGGAAAAGGAAATCAATGCGCCGGAAAAGCCCGATAAGAGCGAAAAATTGACACGCTATTTGTTGATTGGCCTGGGTGTGTTGATGATTTTGTCTATCTTCAATCAGGCTAACGAACTGCAAAAAGACGAACTACCCTACAACCAATTTCTCGAATTGGTTAAGAATAACAAAATCCAGCGTGCCGTGGTCACCGAAAAAACGATTACCGGCCTGATAAAACCCGACGAACCGTCTGATTCTCCCCAACACTTCATGACTATTCCTCTGTGGGATGAACATCTCGCAGAGACGCTTGCCGAACACGATGTCGATTATGTCGTTAGAAGCGGAGAAAGTTGGCTTGGCAATATACTATTCAATTGGATCATTCCGATGCTGATCTTAGTCGCGATTTGGTCCTGGCTGTTTCGGCGCATGGCCGGCGGTGGACCGGCCGGACGCGGCTTTTTGAATATCGGTAATAAAATCAAGATACATCCGGAAACGCAACCGAAAATTACGTTCGACGATGTTGCCGGTAGCGAGAGTGCGAAGCAGGAACTGAAGGAGTCGATCGAATTTCTTAAAGCCCCGGAAAAAATTCAAAAACTCGGCGGCCGTATGCCGAAAGGCGCATTGTTGGTCGGCCCACCCGGTACCGGGAAAACCTTGCTGGCGCGAGCGGTGTCGGGCGAAGCCGGCGTGCCGTTTTTCAACATTAGCGGTTCGGAATTTATCGAACTGTTCGTCGGCGTCGGTGCCGCACGAGTTCGCGATTTATTCGAACAGGCTCGCCAAAAAGCCCCTTGTATTATCTTTATCGACGAACTCGATGCGATCGGCCGCTCGCGCGGCGGGCCGATGGTGATGGGCGGCCATGACGAACGGGAGCAAACGCTCAATCAATTGCTGACCGAAATGGACGGTTTCGATCCTTCATCGGGGGTGGTCGTATTGGCCGCGACCAATCGTCCGGAAATTCTCGACAAAGCCTTGCTGCGCGCCGGGCGCTTCGACCGGCAGATTATTGTCGACAAACCGGACCTCGAAGACCGTGTCAAAATTCTCAAACTGCATACCGCGAAAATGCAGCTTGCTTCCGACGTCGATTTGACCGTCGTCGGCAAACGCACGCCGGGATTGGTCGGCGCCGATTTGTCGAATATCGCGAACGAAGCCGCGATTCTAGCGGCGCGCGTCAATCATGATAATGTTGGCATGGAAGACTTCGAAGCGGCGATCGACCGTATTTTGGCCGGTCCCGAGAAAAAATCGCGTGCGCTGGGACCCGAGGAAAAACGCCGCGTTGCTTACCACGAGGCAGGCCATGCATTGGTCGCGAAGCATGTACCCACCGGTCAGCCGATTCACAAGGTGTCGATCATTCCGCGCGGCGTTTCGGCTTTGGGTTTTACGTTGCAACTTCCGGTCGAGGAAAAATTTCTATCCACCGATGCCGAACTTAAAGATCAAATTGCGATTTTGATGGGCGGGCGCATGGCGGAAGCTATCGCATTGGGCAATGTGTCGACCGGCGCGCAAAACGACTTGGAAAAAGCCAGTGAAATTGCTCGGGCCATGGTGTGTTATTTGGGCATGAGCGCCAAACTCGGTGCGTTGACTTACGGCAAGCGTCAACAACTGCAATTTCTCGAAACCGAAGGGACCGAATATCGCAATTACAGCGAGGAAACCGCTAAGCTGATCGATGCCGAAGTCAAGGCGCTGGTCGATGAGGGAATCGAGCGCGCAATGGATATTTTGACTGCTAAACGGCACATTTTGGATCAGCTTGCCGAAATTCTTCAGGAAAAAGAAGTGATCCACGGAGAGGATATCGATGCACTTTTGGGTTAAGGAGAGTCAAAGCGGAAATAGGCAAGGCCAAAAGACATTTATCGGCGAAAAATACTGCTCTCCCATGAGGGAGTTCAGGGCGTACTGACTTGGAGTATCGGTGAGACGAACGTAACCTCGATCTCATTAATAAGGGATGGTATTGGAGTGGACTTCTATGGCAAGAACAACAATAACAATTCTAACTTTTGGGGAGTTTTACTATTAGTATTTTAAGTGAGTTCAAGGAATTTGCGGTTAAGGGAAACGTAATCGACATGGCGGTCGGTATTATTATCGGAGCTGCATTCGGTAAAATCGTTTCCTCATTTGTCGGTGACATTATCATGCCTCCAATCGGCGTTTTGATCGGGGGAGTAGATTTTTCCGATCTGGCTATTGTGCTAAAGGAAGCCACGGAAGGTGCAGAAGCCGTCACATTAAGTTACGGTAAATTCATTCAAGCATTAATCGACTTTACTATCGTCGCTTTTGCAATTTTCATTGCAGTCAAATTTATTAACAGGCTTAAGAAGCAAGAGGCGGCAGCGCCGGAAGTTGAGCCGGAGCCTTCCAAGGAAGAACAACTATTAACCGAGATTAGGGATCTGCTTAAAGAGAAAAAATAAAAACTCATAAATCTTACTGATTAGTAAGCTTCTTCAGCTAAAGCTCAAAGATCAGCATATCCATAGCAGGACGGGGTTCGCAAGCCATGCGCGTCAAGCTAAAACGGCCAACCCACATCACGCTCTTTCCCAAGCTCCAGCTTGGGAAAGCCCCCCCCGGAAGCTCCCCCTTCGACAAGGCTCTCCTGAGCGCAGCCGAAGGGCTCAGGGCAAGAGCTTCCTGAGACCGACACAACCTTCGCACATTCTCAATCACCCCCGGCTCGCTTGTTCAATCTTTCTTGATTGTCGGGAAGCTAGAGCTTCCTGAACAGGTTACCCAAGCCGGAGCTTGGGTAACAGCATATTTTAGTTTTTGCGACTACGACTGGCCCCTGCTCGGACACTTGGCTTCGGTAAGCTGAAGCATCTTGCTAATCAGGTGGCGGAATGACGGAGTTTCCTTAACTTAATGGCAGTAAGCTTTTCCATCGGCTACCCACAAGGCATTGAAAACATAGTGCAAATAAAAGTTTTGGCGCTAAGATGTACCCAGCCTTGGTTGTAACGGCTGGGTTAATTATGCTTTGGCAGATAAAAAAGGCAGTTATGTCTGTCGGGAAATGACGGCCAGAAGCGCAGAAGGAACTCTCAAACTAAACAAAGAATGAGCTAAATCTCTTTTATTGCGTAATAAGAAACAATCTATCAATTATTATGTCTATTGTTAACACAAAGGTAACTAGGTATAGTTGTCCTCAATCCCACTAATTCATACCTTTTCACTAGGATATTGCGAAATGACTGATTTTCAGAAAGATGTCGCGCTCGGTTTGATGTTTATTATCGGAATTTTCGGATTCATTTCCGGAGCTTTTATCGTTTCAGCAATGACATTTGCCTCGGCCGCGATGTTTAGCATCATGTTTTCCAATCGCCGTATTCGCGATTAATTCTCTCCCCTCGTTACCTTTTTTACCTCGTGTGTTGTTTTGCCGGAGCTTTACGCTCCGGCTTTTTTTTGTTCTGCGAATTCTCGCAAATAAATAAAGCGCCTAAATTTAATCTATTACTCCCTTTATACTCAAAAATTAGTTAACTTTATGAAGGTATGGGTGTGGCTAGCGAGGATGTCGGCAGCAGGGCAGATTTTTGCTCCTGCAAAATCTGCATTCACGCCATCCCTAGCGTTCGATTGCTGCCGTCAAGCCTCCATGGATGGGTTTACCAAGCACCTAAATTCCATAGTCAATTGGCTATGGTTAACTATCTGAGATAATTTAGGTGCTGGGTGAACGGCGGTCCTCGATAGACACATCCCATACCTTTTATTCTTAGACGGTTTTTCGACCAAAAGGGAGTATGGTTAAACTTCGAGCGAATGTGGCCTCGCAAAGTATATTATTATCCGCGATATTTTATCGTTAGAATAAGTTACGTAATTTTGCTACGGAGCCACAATCATGTCGGGATTTTTCGCTACCATCAATCGTTTGAAATATATTCAACGTTGGGGACTTAAGCGTAATTCGATCAATGAAAACGTCAAGGAACATTCATTCGATGTTTGCGTGATAGCACATTTATTATGCACCATCAAAAACGAGCTATTCGGCGGGGCGATCGACCCCGGCGAGGTCGTCTTGGCCGCGCTTTATCATGACGCGCACGAAAGTATTACCGGAGATTTGCCGACGCCGATCAAAAAATTCAATTCCGGAATATTAAATCATTATAAGGACATCGAGTCGGTCGCCTCGCAGGCCTTAGTCGATACCTTGCCCGATGCGTTAAAAGACGATCTGTATAACTATGTCACCGAGTCCTGCGAGGAGTCGATTTCCGAATTGGTCAAGGCTGCCGATACGATCAGCGCCTATGTCAAATGCGTCGAAGAGACTCGGGCCGGCAATTTCGAGTTTAAAGACGCTATGGACGACATTGAAATACGACTCAACAAGATCGATTTACCGGAGGTCGATTATTTTCGGGAGCACTTTCTGCCGGCCGTACATTTAACGGTGGATCAGCTATATCAAGGAGAATAATGTCGGTTAGCGGTTAGCGGTTAGCGGTTAGCGGTTAGCGGTTAGAAGGTGGCGGTCGCTACAAAACTCATAGCTCCAGGAAGTTATTTTTCACGAAATCCTAAATTAAGCAGTCCATGGTTCGACAGGTTCATAACGAACGGCTTAGCTTAAGGCTATGTTCTCGTTAATAGTTGATACTTTTGAATTTAAAGCCAACATGAAACCCAAGGATACAACTCTGAATAACTTTCCTTTTTTCAATATCGCGCTAATGGTTGAAAGGAGGGTACGGTTGCTCGATTGACAGGTGTCGGCGGCAGGGAAAGCCGCCGTCAAGCCTACATGGACGTATTTACGGCGTCCTGTCAAGCGAGTAATCGTACCCTCTTCCACGCTCAGTGTATTGGAAAACAATCATTGACTAGTTCCAAAATGGTTTATTTAGTAGGAAGGAGAACTGTTTCAACTGCTAACGCGAACATAGCCTAGTTTAATAACAGTAAGGTAGCGGCAATTCTATGTTTGCCCAAGCGTTTCGATCAATCGCCAGAACTCGGCTTGCTGTCTAATTCCCAACACTTTTTGTGCGGCCTGCACGCCGGATACACTTACGCCGTATACGCCGCCGCCAGGCGAAGTCCAATGGCCGGCGAAATACAGTCCCGGCAGCGGCGATTGATTGGGTAGGCGCGCGGGGCCGACTTGGCTCGGCGAAACGTCCCAGCCGTAAGCCGCGCCCTGAAAATTTTGCGTGTAGCGGCGCATCGTCGCCGGAGACCCGCCTTCGATAAACAAGACATGATCCTCGAGCCCGGCGATATACTTTCCAGCCAGTTTTAGCATCGCATCCATATAGCCCGGTTTGGCCTGTTGCCAAGAGTCCGTTGCTTGATAAGGCAGCAAGGTCGTTAGCATCAAAAGATGCTGACCTGGCGGGGCCAGATTCGGGTCGACCAGCGTGGGAGCGGTGATACTGAGCCAAGTAATCTCGCCGTTGCAGGTCGCGGCAAAATTCTTCTCATGATCGAAGTCTTGGAAACAAAACGACTCGTGAGCCAATTTCTGCGCGATGAGATCGATATCGGTCGCGATATAGACCGCGAAAATCGACAAAGAATGCTGCATTTTTTTGATGCGTTGAATATAGCGTGTCGGAAAATGCTGTTCGCCGATCATCTCGCACACCGTATGCCGGATGTCGGCATTGGCGATCACGACCGGCGCGGCAAACTTTTCGTTTTTTACCTCGACACCGGCAGTCCTTCCGTTTTCGATCAGAATTTTATCGACCGGCGATTTGAAGCGGATCTCGCCACCGTGCTGTGCGAGACCGTCGACCAGCGTATCTGCCAAATGCTGGAAACCGCCCTTGCAGTAATAAGCGCCGTCGACCATATAGCCAATCAACATCGTCGACCAATAGACAAATGAGACTTCCGAAGGCGGCAGGCCAAGATAAGGCCAATTGCTTGCGAAGAGCCCCAGTAATTTCGGGTTGGCGATGAACTTCCGCGCCACTTCGGCCAGGGTTGCTTTGCGGTATTTGCATAAGGCTGGCAGCAAGCGTTGTGCCTCGGCTAGGTTCGTTCCGGCTATGATCTCATCGGCGACGGTAATTTCTTCGGCCACCTGCAGACATAAACGGGTCAAGTCGCGCAAACCCTGCTGCTCTTCCGGAAACAGCCGTCCCAACCGTTCACAAAACGCCTCGACCGACTGCGGCAAAGCGGTGTCCAAATCCGGATAACGGGCATGGCTGAATGGGTCTATGTTGATGAATTCGATACTATGTTCGACATCGAGCGCCTGTAACACCTTGTAGATGATTTGTCCGCCCCGGTAACCGTCAGGGCCGCAGCCGCTGATCAAATGCACGCCGGAATCGAAACGGTATTTTTTGCGCCTGAATCCGTGCGCATAACCACCCGGCCGGTCATGGCTTTCGAGTACCAACACCGACTTGCCGGATTTCGCGAGCAAGCCGGCCGCAGTCAAGCCTCCGATGCCGCTACCGATCACAATGACATCATAGTCCTTCACGATACGTTAAGTCCCAATTTTTCCAACAATACCGGCGGCGATTCGTAGCACATTTCGCCGCCGGAGATCTCGACCGCGACTTGGTAGGTATAGCCGCGCGTCAAGCGCGCGCCGGTTTGTTTGTCGAGAATCAGATAATTGATTTTCATGCGGTTTTCCCATTCGGTCAATTCAGCATGCACGATGATTTTTTGACCGAACTTCGCTGGTTTCGCATAGCGGACGCGCACATCGACGACCGGCCAGGCATAGCCGGATTCGCGCATTTGCATATAGCCGTAATCGATCTTATCGAGCAGTGCGCAACGGGCGATTTCGAAATATTTTAGATAATGGCCGTGCCAGACAATTTCCATCAGGTCGACATCGAAAAATGGCACCTCGATTTCGACTTCACAGGAGACGATGGCCTTAGTCATACAGAACCCAATGCCGGTCGCGGATCAATTGCAGACAGAGGCGCAATTCCCGTTCCAATGCTCGGTCGGCTTCGAGAAAACCGATCTCGGCCCTCACTTGTTGCAGCGTATGCTTGAGACCGGCGCTCAAACCCGACCGTCCCCCGCGCAATTCAACGCCCTGGATGACGGCGATCAAAACGGCCGCCGCGACCTGCTCGGTCAATTCGATGATGCGCACGCAGTCTCTCGCGGCAATCGTGCCCATGCTGACTTTGTCTTGATTGTGGCATTCGGTCGAACGCGAAAACACGCTGGCCGGCATCGTCAATTTAAGCGCTTCGGCGGTCCAGGCCGACACGGCGATTTGTACGGCTTTGAAACCGTGATTCAGCATCGCCTCGTCGCCTCTCGCGCCGGACAGATTGGCCGGCAAGCCGTGATTGAACTTGGTGTCCATCAATTGCGCCATCTGCCGGTCCATCAGGTCGGCCAGATTCGCGACCGCCGTTTTCAAGCTGTCCATCGCGAACGCGATATGACCGCCGTAAAAATGTCCGCCGTGCAAGACATGCTCGCCTTCGGCGTCGATAATTGGGTTGTCGTTCGCGCTGTTCAATTCGTTTTCGATAAATTGCCGTAGCCACGGCAGCGCGTCTTCCAAGACGCCGATCACATGCGGCGCGCAGCGTAGCGAATAGCGGTCCTGCAGGCGCGTATCGTTGCGCGGCGTCTGTTCGGTGACATGCAAGTCGCCTCGAATACGCGCCGCGACCTTGATTTGCCCGGCATGCGGCTTGACCGAGAATAATTTTTCGTCGAAATGATAGGCGTTGCCGTTCAGCGCGACCGACGCCAGCGCGGTGATGCGTGTGCACAATTGCGACAAATAGGCCGCGCGTTGATAGGCCAGGCAGGCCAACGCCGTCATCGCCGCCGTACCGTTCATGATCGCGAGGCCTTCCTTCGGTTTCAGCGTCAACGGAGCGATGCCCAATGTTGCCAGCACTTTCGCGGCTTCCTGCTTCTCGCCGCGAAAGATTACTTCGCGCTCACCGGCCAGAACCGCCGCTAGATAAGACAACGGCGTCAAGTCGCCGCTGGCACCGACCGAGCCTTCCTGCGGAATCAACGGCAGCACATCATGTTTCAGTAATTCGGCTATCTGTTGCAGCAAGCGGTAACGCACGCCGGAAAAACCCCGTGCAAGGCTGTTCAAACGCACCGCCATGATCGCGCGGGTTTGTTGTTCGTCGAAATGCGCGCCGAGGCCGCAACCGTGGAAGGTATAAAGATGGCGCGACAAGTCGCCGGCCTTGTCCAGCGGGATCGACACGGTGCAGGAATCGCCGTAACCGGTCGTGACGCCGTAGACGAAGCCTTCCTCGCGCAGCAACGTTTCGATGAATTCAGCGCCTTTGTCGATGCGCGCGACGAAGGCCGGCGCATCGCTCAATTCGAGTCGATGCGAGCGGTCCGCAACCGCGACAATATCTTCGATCGTCAAGTCTTGTCCGTCGACGATTACGATTCGTTTAGTCATTAGCGGCTAGCAAAAAGATCAATTAAATCGATTGATAAGTCAGGAAATAGATAAGATGATGCCGACTTATCGGCAAACATGGCTTTAAGCCGATACTGCCCTTCAGCATCGAGAACAAACTGATGAATCGCTTGTTGTTCAGGGTAAACCAACCAATATTCTTGTACGCCACATTCTTGATAAAGCTGATATTTGATTTGCATCTCCCGCTTGGAATTGCCTGGAGAGAGAATTTCGATAATCCAATCCGGCGCGCCGTTGCAACCTTGTTTATCCAAGATTTCAGGATTACAAATGACGCATAAATCCGGTTGTACGACGGTAAAAATTTCCTGACTACTCAGCACGGATTGTTTTCTATCGTATAAACGCACATCGAAAGGTGCCGGAAAAATTTCGCATCGCTTATTTTTCAAATGGAGGTCGATGCCGACCAGTAGTTTTCTTTCGATACGTTGATGCAGGACATTCGGTGCGGGCGACATCATCATGACTTTGCCTTTGATCAATTCGACGGTTTCTTTGATTTGCCAGGTCAAATAATCGGCATAGCTATAGGTTTGCTTAGTGTCGAGTTGCGACAAATCGGTGATTTTAGGCATGATGATTACCTTCTCTTGATTTTAGCCAGGGTTGTCGAGGGGCTAAGCAAGGGAGCATCCTATCACATCGCCCCTTAATCATTTCCATTCTGCCAAAAATCGTAAAAATTGAACCACTGCAGCGGTTCCAGCAGACAATAGTGCTGCAAGCGGTCGGCATAGTCCTGAGCATAACGCCTGGCACGCTCTTCGCGAAGTTTTCTCGGTAGATTCAGGCCGTCGCTGAAATGATCGAAATAAATCGCTTGCTTGCCCTGACGCTTCAAGCAAAACAAGGTATAGACCGGACATTTCAGCAGCGAAGCCAAGAAGTATGGCCCTTGCGGAAACTTTGCTATTGCGCTCAGAAAGCGCGCATTGATTACACGCCCTTGCCCTGTGACCGGAATTCTGTCGGCGGCGATCACGACCAGTTCGCCGGCTTCGATTTTGTCTTGCAGCAGCATTGCGGTCGCGGCGTTCATTTCGGTGACTTGAATCAGATTCATGCGCCCGGATTCGGCATAACGGTTTAACAGCGCATTGAATTTTTCGGCATGCTTGGTATGCACCAAGACATTAACAGTGACGTTTTTGCGCAGCTTGGCGATGACCCGGCACACTTCCATATTGCCCAGGTGTGAACCCAGGATCAAAACTCCCTGGCCTTGTTCGAGATGGCTGACGATGGCGTTTCGGCCATGGTATTCGACATCGTTCAACGAGATCGCGCCGCTCCAGGCAGCCAGTTTATCGATGATCGCATTCGCGAAAGCGATGAAATGCAGATAACTGCCGTAGCGTCCGCCTCGTATCGTGTCCGCGGGCAAAAAAGCCGACACGCGGCGCAAATAATCGATACTGGCAGCACGCGCCTTACCGTTGAGCAGCCAGTAATAACTGACCACCGGATACAAAAACACTTGCAGCACCTTGCGTCCGAATAACAGATAGACCTTGAGCAGCAACTGCATGCCCCAGATGACGCCGCGTTCCTCCATGTTGGCCCAATGTTTCATCTCCAATGCCTCATCCATAAGCGCGGCAGGCGTATCAGCATGCCGAAGAACAATTGCGCATGCTTTTTCGAAATCAATAGGTTATCGCGCAGCATGTCGAAATGCGAAACGCCGTCCAGCGGGTAGCGCACTTCGGTTTCGACATTGAGTACATCGATGCCTTGCCAGTAGAGACGCACGGCGATTTCGATGTCGAAGTCCATGCGCAGGCCCATTCGGGTCGATTTCAGCAAGGGATCGACCGCCGCGAGCGGATAGCAGCGAAAACCGCACATGCCGTCGGCGATCGAAAGCGACAGCGTATTGATCCAAATCCACAGGTTCGTGAATTGACGACCGTACAAGCGGCCCTTAGGCACGGTGTCATCGAAACGAGGCTTGCCGAGAATCAGCCGGTTTGGGTGTCGTTCGGCTACCTTCAGCAGACGATCGATGTCCTCGAGCCGGTGCTGTCCGTCGGCATCGATTTGTAGCGCATGGCTGAAGCCATCGGCTATCGCCAAGCGCAAACCGTCGATGACCGCCGCGCCTTTGCCGCCGTTTTCTGGGCGTTCGTATAACACGATCCAATCCTGCTCACGTTCCGCCAATCGCTTCAACACCGAAGTGCAGGACGGCGTGCTGCCGTCGTTGATCAGATAGCAAGGCAGGTCGTAGGGTTTTAATTGCTCGACGACCGTGCCGACCGCGTCTTCGTGATTGTAAACCGGGATAATGACGCAAACCTTCATGAGCGTGCTCCGTACACCATCCGTCCGGAACTATGCGATTCGCTGACCGAACTCAGATCGAAATAGAGCTTACAGGTCTCGTCTCGCCATTCCAGCGTCATCTTGATCAAGGCATACGGTAGGATGATTTTTTTAAATTTGACCGCTTCCATTGTCAGAAAAGGCTGCTCGATCGAAAAAAACAACTTGCCGTAATGCTCGGCCCAAGCCAATTGCGTCACGCCTGGTAGAATCGGCATGCCCGGAAAATGACCGTCGAAATAGACCAGTTCGGGCTGAATGCGAAATTCCAGTTCGGCGCTGTTGGTGGCGATCTGGCAGTATAGCAATTGCGGATATTTGGCCGAGTCCAACGCGAACAATTGCCGAAGCAAGGCATGATCGATTTTACCCTGTCGGGTTATCGGCAAGCTGTCGAAGAATAGCCATTTACGCGGCAATACCACCGATTCGAAGGCTCGTTGCAATTGCCGCCGCAATGACTTGAATACGGCCGCACGGCCTTGCCGGCGTAGCGCATCCAAGCCGCTTTCGGTCAACACGATAGCGGTCGCCACACGGTCCCGCCGGTTGCTGAGCAGCAAACAGTGCGCCTGCTCGACCCAATCGGATTGAGTCAAGGCGTTTTCCAATGCGTCCAACGACAAACGTTTTTCCTCCACCTTGACGATGCGGTCGAGCCGGCCCATCAGGCTAAAGCGTCCGTCGCCGTGCAGTTCGATCCGGTCATCCATCGGATAGGCACTTGCATCGGGCAAATACGGCGATGTCAACAAACAGCGTCCATCCTCGCCCCGACTGAGTCCGATACCGGCAAAGGGCGTCCATCGCGTATCTTGAGCGGAGCAGCGCCACGCAATCCCGCCGGTTTCGGAACTGCCGTAGACTTCGATGACCCGCTGCCCGCAAAGCCGCTCGATTTGCGCTGCGGCCTCGGGCGGAAGCGGCCCGCCCGAACTGAAAATGGCGCTGAACCCGGCTAATTGATCCCATTCAGTCAATTCATCGAGCCTTTTCAATTGCGCGGGGCTCGCGACCCAATAGGCGGGTTGGCCGGCCAAGGCTTTCAACATCGGCTCTGGACTCAAAAATAGCTGGCTGTGAAAACAGCGCCCCGACGCCAGCGGCCATAACAATCTGAACAACAATCCGTAAATATGCTGATGACTGACGGTCGCGGCCGCCGCCGACTCTCCCAACAATAGGCCCCACTGGGCTTCCAGGGCATCGACCTCGCGTTGCAATTGCGGCAAGGTCTTGACGATGGCCTTAGGTCTGCCGTTCGAACCGGAGGTAAAAAGCGTCAATTGCGTATCGGCCGGGCTCAGAGCATGCAATTCGATGTTTACTTCGGCAGGGCTGGCCAATGGCGATTCGCGCCCTTGCCAGGCACCGATCAATGCGCAGCCTTGCCCGGCCAGTTCATCGGCGGTCGCCGGACAGTTATTGCCGGCAATGACGACTATTTTGCCGGCATGCCACAAGGCAAAGAGCAGCACCGCGAACAGGTAGGCGTCTTCATGATACAGGGCATAGCAAGGCGGTGTTTGATGCTGTAATGCTGAGACCGCGGCAGCGACATCGGCGCAGAAGCGTTGCCGGTCCAACAGTTGTCCTGCATGCGCGGCAACCGTCCGTTCGGGATGCGCGGGTAATGCGCAGCGGCTCAGCGGAATCGGTTCAACGCGCATGATCCTGCGTCCTGATTCGCACCCAATATTCGATCGCCATCAATAACCCCATCAACACATAAGCCAGCAGGCCATTATACAGGCTCCAGCAGGCAAAACTGCACCACAGCGCGGTCGCGGCGGCAATCAATCCGTTCAGTAAAAAAAACACGCACCAGATCTGGGTGACCCTTCTGGTGTAAAGCACGCCTTGAGGGGGCAAATCGGGATGTTGAAGACGCGCCAGCCGTTCGATCACCGGCGGCGGAAAATACAGGCTCGACGCAAACACCAGTAGCAAGCCCTGATTCACCAAAGCAGGATAAAAACGCAGCGTGATCTCGTTATTATTCCAGACGGCCAGGCCGCAAAACAGTAGCGCGGCGATGATCAAGCCTTGATTGGCCGCGCCGGTAGTCCGTCCGCAAACCAGGCGCACGAGCAACAGCGTGGCCAAGGACATGGCAATCTGCCAGGGCTGCACCGATTGAATGCCGAAATAAACGGCCAGCGGATATAACAGCATCAAGACACCGATGACGCCGTTAAGCCATTTGCGCATTAGATATGGATCAGTTTATCGACGGCTTCGACGACATCGCCTACGGTGCGTGCGTTCTTGAAATCTTCCGGTTTCACGGCCTTGCCGGTCAATTCCTTGAGTTTGACAATCATGTCGACCGCGTCGATGCTGTCGAAATCGAGGTCTTCATAAAGACGGGCTTCCGGCGTCACGTCTTCCGCGTCTATCTCGAACATCTCCTGCATGATGTCCCTGATCATTTGCAGAATGTCATCGCGATTGTTCATGCTGCCCTCTGCTCGGAATCAATAAATTCAGCCAGCGCGGCGACCGACGCGAAAATATTAACCACGTCGTCTTTTTCCGAATCGATCCGGATATTATATTTTTTTCTAATCGCGAGGCCCAGTTCCAGGGCATCTATCGAGTCCAGCCCCAAGCCGTCGTTAAACAAAGCTTCGTGACTATCGATATCATCCACGCCGATATCCTCCAAATCGAGTGACTCGATAATCAATTTTTTTAATTCATTTTCCAAACTGCTCATACATTTCTCTAAAAATTATATCAATAGCGGTTGCCGCCAAAATCGAGGATAACGTCAGTCGTAACGTTTTTCCCAACTCCAACTCCGGCGCGGCATGCAGAAGGTCAGTCGAGTCTGCGGCTCGGTCAAAAAGCGAATAAAGGCCGGCAATTGTACCGGTTGTTCGCCGTCGTTTCCGATTAATGCTGAAGAAAATAGTGTCAACGCTTGTCCTGTGCCGCTTTTTGCAATCATCAATGCTAGCGCACAGCTCGAATCCGAAGACAATCGATAAGGAGAAGACGGATAAAAGGCGGGCAAGGGTTCATCGTAAAACACCAACAACACCCGTTCCGCGCCTTCTTGAAGTAAGCCTAATCCTTCAATAAATGCGGGCGCCATGCCTTCCTCGCCGGGAGCGAGCACGGTACATTGCAGCTTGTTTTTCCAGGCCATCGAAAACAAACCGGCAATGGCATTGTGGACCGACAGGCTAAACCCGGTCGGCGAGATTTCCTCGCCGACCTCGAGCATTTCCATCATCGACAAGGATTTAGCCAATTCGCCGTGAGCGGAACTGAATACCGCAGGCACCATGCCGTCTTCGTCAAGGCACTGAGCAACGGTACAGAATACGGTCTTAGCCAGCGGTGTCAAGCGCCTTTTCAGCATGGGGGATATGTCGGAAAGCCATTGGGCGGCGCTATCTTGCTCAGGCGACAAAGGTGGCCAGACAGCCCATTTATTTATGATGAAATCCAATTGCATGCGTGTCGTTAATGGTATAACTTTCGTACATCAAATTTCGGCAGTGCCTGAGGAGGCACCGGGTGTTCGGCCCCTCACCTAACGCTAGGTGAGGGGCCAGCATGGAGCTGGCTAGAGCCTACAGGGATGTATTCACCCAGCACCTAAATTAGCCATAATATTAAATCATTACCAATGACCTATGGAATTTAGGTGCTGGGTTCACGGCGTCCTTTGACGGACACCCCGGTGCCGAATTTTGATCTACGATGAGTATAACTAATCCGAAAATGTAGTTGTGAGAAAGATTAAGTGTAGATTTTACAGACTTAAGTTTGGCGGAATGCGTCTTTTTCGAGCGCGTTTTGGTCTATTCGATATTTTGAATTTGTTCGCGCATTTGTTCAATCAAGACTTTCAAGTCTATCGCAATGCCGGTCATTACCTTGTCGGCAGACTTAGAGCCTAAGGTATTGGCTTCGCGGTTCATTTCCTGCATTAGAAAATCCATTCTGCGGCCGACTGGCTCTGAGTCTTTGAGGGTACGTCTTACTTCGTTGACATGCGTTTCGAGACGATCTAACTCTTCTTCGACATCCAGTTTTTGGGTCAAAAAAACTAATTCCTGTTCCAGTCGGTCGAAATCGGGTTCGATTACTAAATCGTGAATTCGGAGCTTCAGTTTTTCCCGCAGATGAACCAAAACTTCGGGCATTCTGCTACGCGCTGCAACGACTAATTCGCTCATCTTTCGGCAGCGTTCATCGATAAGGCTTGCTAATTGCTCGCCTTCCCGATTTCTGACCTCGATCATTTGTTCGAGCGTGCGCTCGATTAAAGCAGTAATACCCTGACCAAGAATGGCATTGTCTGTGCCGATTTCCTGTTGAATACCCGGGTAAGTCAAAATATCGAGAGCCGAAAATGTTCGGGGCTCGGGCATAAGCGATTCGATAGTGCGGGCTGCGTTCAAAAGTGCCTCAACCGCCTGTAGATCTATGTTAAAGTTTTGCGGAAGCTTTTTATAATTTAATGCGCATTCGACTTTGCCGCGTTTGATTTTTGCGGCAATGGCGCTACGTATCGGCGCTTCGGCAAAGCGGAAGCGCTCGGGTAATTTGACAGTGATGTCGCAATAACGATGATTAACCGATCGCAGTTCGCAAAGAACGGTTAAATTTTCGATGACTGCTTCATCTCCGGCAAATGCCGTCATACTTCTGATCATTTTTCACCTATAATTGTCGTGTTTTTTCACGAATTAACCCAATGACGCGACTCAGTGGCTGAATACTACGATCCGGATAACTATCCTAAACAATGGAATTATCTCCAATCCGGCACCATTATAGACGACTATATGATCGAGCGTGAATTGGCGCGCGGCGGATTTAGTTCCGTTTACTTGGCCCGCAGGCGATTAGATCAGGTTCAAGTCGCGATCAAGGAGTATCTGCCTAGAAAATTAGCCCATAGAACGTGGAATAATCAAGTCGTGGCTAACAGCGAGGAAACCAAAGCTTTGTTCAAGCGAGGTAGAGCGCTATTTTTCGAAGAAGCGATGGTGTTGGCGAAGTTAAAACACCCGAATATTGTTGAAGTCATCAATTTTTTTCAAGAAAATTCGACAGTGTACATGGTGATGACTTACGACTACGGGCTTACCTTGGAAAAAATTCTGCAAAAAAGATTACTGGAGATGAGCGAGGAGTTTTTAGTACAAGTATTCGTTTCATTATTAGATGGCGTCGGGTTTATTCATCAACATAATCTCGTTCATCTGGACATCAAGCCGGCCAATATTTTGATTCGCCCGGGAAACGATCCTGTATTGCTGGATTTCGGCGCGATTCAGACTTTTCCTAATCCGGCTCGACATAAACAAAGCAAAGTACTGACCAACGGGTTTTCGCCGGTCGAACAATATTTAAGCAATAAACCGCTAGGGCCTTGGACCGATCTTTATGCGATCGGCGCGAGCATGCGGGCCTGCCTCGACTATAAAGCGCCTCCTCAAGCAACCGAGCGAGCTCAGAATGACTCGCTGATCCCTGCGGTGAAGGCTCACAAAAAAAATATTCCAAAAAACTGTTGGCGGTTATCGATTGGGCGATGGCGGTTAAGCCGTCCGATCGTCCGCAATCTGTGGCCGATTATCTAAAAGAGTTGACTGCTAATTGAATGCTCAAAAGCCCTCTTTAAATGAAAGCTTTCGGTTATACTGTCGCGTTATTTAATCATGAGTAGCACTATGAGACCAAGCGGACGTAATCCTGATCAATTGAGAGACATTAAATTTACCTGCGGATACACCAAGCATGCGGAAGGTTCCGTGCTGGTAGAATTTGGCGACACGCGTGTGATATGCACGGCCAGTGTCGAAACTAACGTGCCGCGATTTCTCAAAGGTAAGGGCGAAGGCTGGATTACCGCCGAATACGGGATGTTGCCCCGCTCCACACACGACCGAATGGGGCGTGAAGCGAGTCGCGGCAAACAAGGCGGGCGCACTCAGGAAATTCAACGCTTGATCGGTCGATCGCTAAGAGCCGCGGTCGATATGAAAGCGCTGGGTGAAAATACCATCACGATCGATTGCGACGTGCTGCAAGCCGATGGCGGAACACGAACGGCATCGATTACCGGCGGTTTCGTTGCCTTGTCATTGGCGGTGCAGAAAATGCTCGCTAAAAAGCAAATCAAGAAAAATCCGCTGCACGGACAAGTCGCATCGGTTTCAGTCGGCATTTTCAAAGGCGTTCCGGTTTTGGACTTGGATTATGCCGAAGACAGCAATGCCGAGACCGATATGAATGTCGTCATGAATGACGCTTCGGCATTCATTGAAGTACAAGGTACTGCCGAAGGCCACGCGTTTCGTAAGGACGAGCTCGATGCGATGCTGAGCTTGGCCGAGCATGGCATCAAACAATTGTTGGAAAAACAAGCCGAAGCTCTGGAAAACTTTTAAATGTTATCGAATCCTTCCCAGCCGGTCGTTCTGGCCAGCGGTAATCCCGGTAAGATCCGGGAAATCCAAGCTATTTTGGCCGGTCATCCGATTGTGCCTCAGTCGCAGTTCCAAATCGCGGAAGCCGATGAAACCGGCAAGACCTTCGTCGAAAACGCGCTATTGAAAGCCCGTAATGCGGCATTCCATTCGGGACTGCCTGCAATCGCCGATGATTCCGGGTTGGCGGTGGATTATTTGCACGGCGCCCCGGGAGTGATCTCGGCGCGTTATGCGGGTTCGGATGCCAGCGATCAAGATAATGTCGATAAGTTGTTGAAGGAATTGTCCGGAGTGCCGTTCGAACAGCGCACTGCGCGTTTCATCTGCGTGATCGTGTTCATCGAGCATGCCCAGGATCCCTGTCCCGTGATCGCACAAGGGACTTGGGAAGGTCGGATTTTGGATGAACCGGTCGGTGACAACGGCTTTGGTTACGACCCTGTATTTTGGGTGCCCGAGTACGAATGTGCATCGGCGCAGTTGGCGCCTGAAGTCAAAAATGCGATCAGTCATCGGGGCAAGGCGTTAAGCGTTTTGGCCTCGGCTCTTTAAAGTCGAGCGCTATCCGGCCGGATCGACGACGACAACCTGCGCGAATCCTCCGCCGGGTGTACGGAAGTTAGTCGTCTGGCCTTGATACAATCTTGCGCTGACTAACTGCACTTGACCGTTGTAAACATAATTACGCAAGTCCAATTTAAAACCCATCACTGCGTCATCAACTTCTAAGTGCCTTTCGCTTGGCGCTACCCATTGTTGCGCGACATAATCGCCTTGCAAGATTTCCCCAAATACTCGCCGAGTGAGTTTATCGCCGCGGTAAGCAGCCTTACTGCCGAAGCCTTTGGCCGGTTTGAAAAATAAACGTTTCCGATCAGACCAAAGTTTTTCCCCGTCTTGTTCTCGCACAACGACGGTTTGTGCGATTCCTGATAATAAAATCTCGCGAGTGGCAGCATCTACGCCGATTTCTTCTAAAACCGCAGCGTCGGTCAACACGGCCAAATTGCGTTTGTCAGCATACAATGCGTGATTTCTGGGATAAGGCGTCACGACCACGGCATTGCCTAAGTAGGCATTGCGCAATGCTTGCGAGGCTATTTCTTCCAAACCGAAATCGGTCAGACGGTTATAAACGAGATCGATGTGAAGCTCTCGATATAACAGCTTGCCATTGATGAAGGTCAACTCCGACGGATCGCAAATTACCGCTTCGATACCGTGCCGCTCGAAGAGTTTTTCGAATAGTAAAAACTCCGGATACATATATTGCTCGGCCGGTTGCTCATCGACGATGGCAACCGTTTTTAATGCTTGCTCGCCCCGCTCCTGTCGCCATTCTTCGAGGAACATATCGGTGAAAACTTGCTCGAGCGATTGTTTTAACTCCATCCCGGGTAATTGACCCGGACGCCTGTCGCCTGCTTGCTCGCAACAAGTGACTTGAGCGCGCGCCAGGATCGCATTGACCAGGGCGCCGCCGGCATTCGTATTAATTTCGATTAATTGCGGTCCATTGGGTCCGATATGAAAATCGTAGCCCAAAAAAACGCCCCGGGCTTTCGGCGTAAAAAGGGCGGTTTCAGGCGCATAAGCCAATACCCGCTGTTGATAAGCCGGTAAATCGATGACTTTTTCCAGTGCCGCGATAATTTCCCATTGCCGCCGTAAGCAGGATTCATCGACGAATACGGCCGATTCTGCGAATAAATACGGACGCTCTTCGGTGAGCATGCGGAATAGATTAAGATCGTTAAGAGCCAGCAATTCATCGCGCAGAGCATGACGGTCTAACGACACGCAACGGCATTCGCTATTTAATAATTCGACTTTTTTGGCGCATGCCGGATCGTTACAAGAAGTCATGAGTGCGTTTTGAGACAAATACAGGGAGAGTAGGAAAGGAGGTTAGTTTAACTCAGAAATATCGGAACGTCAGGAACAAAGCATTTCGTTTGTAATGGGCGTTTTCAGCAATTCCCAGTTGGAGAAATTTTTCCGTGTTCAGGGTGCGGGGTATGCCAGTCGAGGAACGCCGTAAACCTATCCATGGGACCTCCCTGCCGCCGACATCCTCGCCAAGCACACTCCGCACCTTTTTTTATTCTCAAACTGGGAATTGCTGGGGCGTTTTAGAAAACTGAACATGCCCTTGCTCTGAGTATATAATGAGTTTTGATCAAGCCAACGCATTAGGAGATGATACGATGAAAATACCTACCCTATTTACCTCGTTGTTTTTATTGGCACTGAATACTTCCTCGGCATTTGCGGCCGATCTCGACCGTGCGCAAATCGAACAACTGCTAAGCACGGCCACAAAAGAGAAACCGGCCGATTTGCGCCGGAAGGACTTACGCGGAGTCGACTTATCCGGCTTGGATTTTCGCCATGCCGATTTATGGGGCGCCGATTTGAGAAAGGCCGATTTTAGCAATAGTAATTTGTCCGGTTTGGTATTGGATTTGACCGTAATGACCGGCATCAATTTATCCGGCGCCGATCTTTCGAATAGCAGCGTGTTCGGTGTCAGTTTAGTCAAGGCCAATTTGAGCAAGGCTAATCTAAGAGGCAGTCGTTTTATTGCCGTGATGGACGGTGCTAATTTAAAGGGCGCCGATCTGAGAGAAGCCAATTGGGGGGCGGATATGAAAAATCAGCCGATGGGTTTGATGCGCGCCAATTTAAAAGGCGCCGATTTAACCGGAGCCAATTTGGCCGGGGCTAATTTGAGTCGGGCCATGTTGCGTTTGGCCAAATTGAACGGTGCCAATCTGCAAAACGCTAATTTAATGGTCGCCGACATGGCCGGTGCAGACCTCACCGGTGCCGATTTGTCGGGTGCCGATCTTTCCCAAGCCAAACTGCTGGATACCGATTTTTCGCAGGCCAACCTTGCCGGCACAAAATTTCATGGCATAAAAGATAAAGGCGAACTTAGAGGTTTAGAAAAGAGTAAAAATTTAGATCAAGCGCTGTTCGATTGATCCAGCTTTGTTAAATAAGGCTGAGTTAACAAACTTCAACAAAACAATATTCCAAAGCGAAAACGCATGAAATTTAAAGGCAGTCCCGCATTCACGCATCAACAAAACGATAAAATAGGTGTTTTGATTACCAATCTTGGTACGCCGAAAGCACCGACCGCGAAGGAATTGCGCGTTTACCTTAAGGAGTTCTTGTCTGACCCGCGGGTCGTCGAGGTTCCTCGATTTATCTGGTGGTTTGTCTTGAATTTCATCATTCTGCGAATTCGGCCCCGGCGTTCGGCAAAATCCTACAAATCGGTATGGACCGAAAAAGGATCGCCGTTGATGTTTCATACCCGGCATCAAGCCGAAGCCTTGCAAAAAAATCTACAGGCGGATTGGGGCGACGATCTGGTGCTCGATTTCGCGATGCGCTATGGCACTCCGTCGATCGCATCGGTATTGGATAGGCTATTGCAACAAGGCGTCCGAAAATTATTGGTGCTACCGCTATACCCGCAATATTCGGCGTCGACGACCGCCTCGACTTTCGATGCCTTGGCGGATCAATTCAAAAAGCGCCGCTGGCTGCCGGAATTGCGCTTCATCACTCACTATCATGATTTCGACCCGTTCATTCAAGCAGCGGCCGAGCATATCCGGCATCATTGGCATGCGCATGGCCGTGCCGATAAATTGATTTTTTCTTATCACGGCATTCCGCTGCGCTACCTACATAACGGCGATCCATATCACTGCGAGTGCTACAAAACGTCTCGATTGATCGCCGAAGCGCTAAAGCTAGCTCCAGACGAATACATGACGACGTTTCAGTCTCGTTTCGGCCGGGAGGAATGGCTTAAGCCTTATACCGACGAGACGCTGAAAGCCTTGCCAGGACAAGGCTACAAGTCGGTACAAATATTTTGTCCGGGATTTGCCGCTGATTGTCTCGAAACGATCGAAGAAATCGGCGTCGAAAACCGTTCTTATTTTTTAAGCAGCGGCGGCGACCGTTATGAATACATCGATGCGCTCAACGCCGAGCCCGGACATATCGACGCGCTAGGTCAATTGATTCGGCAAAACCTGCAAGGCTGGGAAGTCGAAAACGATACAGGGAAGCGTGATCGTTTGGCAAAAGCGTTGGGGGCGAAGGTTTAGGGTCAGTTAGTGGTTAGCAGGGAGCGGAATGGTGTTCGAATCTCGCCTACACTGGGTGTTAGTCTGGAAATGACCTATTTCAGAATCGATTTTGACAACCAAATTGTGGAAGACATAACGGTCCCGGATAATCGGTTTATCAACGTCGGCGAAACAGTACACCAAGGGGTGGAAACCGGTTTTCGTTTGGATTCTAACCAACTATTCGGTACCGATTACAATTATTATTTAACAACGTCTTACACCTATCTCGATGCTTATTTTGCTAGTACCGAAACCAGAGCCGGGATCGTTAAAGATAATCGATTGCCGTATACTCCGGAGCATTTAATCAACGCTAATGTCGGTGTCGAAACGCCTTGGGGTCTAGATATACGTTTTGGTATTCAAAGTGTCAGTCAGCAATATGTCGACATTGAAAATACCCGAGAAGAGGATGCGAGTGGACAAGAAGGCATTATTCCCGGCTATACGGTTTTCAATGTATCGGCTAATTATCAAGTCGTCAAAAACGTCAATGTGTTTATGAACGGTTATAATCTGAGCGACAAAAAATACATAGCCAGCCGTGTCGACGGTATCCATCCGGGTCAGGGTTTCCAAATGATGGGCGGTGTTAAATGGACTTTCTGATCAGCAACTCCCAATTTGAGAATAAAAAAGGGTGCGGCGATTGCTTGGCGAGGATGTCGGCGGCAGGGGCAGATTTTTGCTCCTCGGCAATTGCTCCTGCATTGCCCTAATACACGCCATCCTTGGCGTTTAGCCGCCGCCAAGCCCCATGAATGGGTTTACGGCGTTCCTCGACAGGCATACCCCTCACCCTGAAAACTGAGAATTGCTGCTTTCTGATAGTGATTCTTTAAAGTTGCGGCAGCTAAGATTGGCTGTGTAAGATAAAGACGGTCGAAAAGATCGCCTAACTAATGCCGAAAACATTCCTCGCTCCCACCACTCCAGCGTGGGAATGTATACCGATCTTGCCTCGGCAGCCAAGGTATGGGTTCCCACGGAGGACCGTGGGAACCAGAAATAGGAAATACTTTCATATTTTTGTACCCTTCGGCCGATGCCTCGCCCCGAACTCGAGAGGGCTTGTCGGCATCGGCAATGAGTGCACCTGTTAACTTTTCAATGAGGTCTATCATCATGAGTTATAAAAATAAAAATTTTTATTTGAGCGCCTTACTGGGCTTATTCGGCACGGTCGCTGTCGCTCAAGACAATACGGCCTTCGACGCCTGTCGCAAAGCAGTCGGCGAAGTGACGCAAGACCCGATTGTCAAAATGAAGTTGAAAAACAAAAAAGGCGTCGAGTATTACAAAATCAAAGCAAAATCGGCTGACGGCGCTAAATGGGAGTTTAAATGCGATAAAACCGGCAATATTTTCGAAAAAGAACAAGAATTGCCGAGCGCTGATCATCCGGCTTTTGCTACCTTGAAGAAAATTGATGAAGCGCAGGCTCGAAAAATAGCGCTAGAAGCCTATCCGGGCACGATCAGTGAAGTGGAGTATGAAATCAATACCGACGGTTTTGCGGTCTATGAATTTGAAATAAAAATGGCGGATGGACGCGAAATGGAAGTCGAGGTCGACGCCGGAACCGGTAAAATCATCAAGGCCGAGGAAGATTGATTTTTATATACTTATCGTAGATAAAATTTCGGTCTCGGGGTGCCCGTCAAGGGACGCCGTAAACCCAGCACCTAAATTCCATAGCCTATTGGCCATGATTGATTACATAGATAATTTAGGTGCTGGGTAAATACGTCCATGTAGGCTCTATTCCAGCTCCATGCTGGCAAAGCCTTTGCTAGCGCCATGGATGGCGTGAATGTCTATTTTACAGGAGCAAAAATCGACCGAGCACCCCGAGGCCCCTCCGACACTGCCGAAATTTGAAATGCGAAAGGTATAGATAGCGCCAACGCGCTCCGGGCGGTTAATTAAAAGTAATTCGCGCAGAGGCGCGGAGAAATGATAAAAGACGACTCATGCAGCGAGGCTTTCAATCGGTGATAGCCGCTGTAAAGCGGAAACTATCAACAGCTTGTTCCTCAAACCCTATGTCCGACTTTTCAAAGAGCTCGAAAATTAGACCTGATTAGCAAGATGCTTCAGCTTACCGAAGTCAAGTGTCCGAGCAGGGGCTAGTCGTAGTCGCAAAAACTAAAATATGCTGTTACCCAAGCTCCAGCTTGGGTAACCTGTTTAGGAAGCTCTAGCTTCCCGACAATCAAGAAAAATTGAACGAGCGAGTCGGGATTGATTGAGAATGTGCGTAGGTTGTGTCGGTCACAGGAAGCTGGAGCTTCCGGGGTGTCTTTCCCAAGCTG
>Ga0180009_10001065_pt1 | contig 34492 bp, 31 predicted proteins | sample OS_PC_MetaG_FD_123537 | JGI IMG/M metagenome (GOLD analysis project Ga0180009, IMG submission 123537) | Groundwater microbial communities from the Aspo Hard Rock Laboratory (HRL) deep subsurface site, Sweden - OS_PC_MetaG | ecosystem: Environmental > Aquatic > Deep subsurface > Groundwater... | reverse complement strand
CTTTATCCTCAGTCATGTCTTTACTCCTTTTTGTTTCATGTTGAATGATGGTTTTTACTTATTACCGAGAGCATCAAATAGTTTGCATTTGTGTTCACCGCCCACTCGCTACACTCGTTCGAGTCGCCGTTCGACAAGCTCACGGCCCTGAGCAAAGTCGAAGGGCAAAGATCGCAAAGGATTGGGAATTCTTTTGCCTTTCAGCTGAGACGCCTGAAAGGCAAAAATAACATCCCTTCGGGAGATTGTATATATAATATTGAGTCGTCTTAGCATCAATACGAATTTGATAGCGTGCCGAACTGTATTGCCATAGGCAGATTTGATTTCATTTGCCGGCGTCTCAGCGGCAAATGAAAAATATAAAAATCTCTCTGCGTTCTCGGCGTCTTGAGCGAAGCGGGCGGTAATTCTTTCAAACTGATATTAGCAATTTACTATGTAATCTATTTTATGCACTCAGTAGTATTTGTAGGATCTAAATAGAATCTTTTAGATCCAACTCCTCAAGTTTTTCGGGCGTTGGCAGACCCGTCTTCTTGTTCCACCCTCGCTCATCATAATAGTCGTCAAGCGGTCCATCGAGATCCTCTCTGGTTAACCTGTTCTTACGATAGTAGTCATAGAGATGATATTTCTGGCCATCAGCACCCTCAAGGGGAATAAACCAGATATCGGGAGGTCTGTCATCCTTTCGGTCGAAACCTAACTTAGCGTTCAGCAGCCTGTGAACATTCCAGGCCCTCTCAGCCCCCTTCATGAGTTCGACTGGCGAGATCTCGATGCCGGTAAGACTGGTGTAGAGTTCGGCAATGGTCTTTATATGAAAGAACCTATTAATAGGAGCCCTAAGACACATGCCGAGGCAGTCCCAAAGTGAATACCAGTCCTGACTGTATCTGGTGAATCGCCCTACGTTCCAGGAGTCTTCACTCACAATCCTTTTTATGGCCTCTTCGGGTATCCCCATCCTTTCACCATGACGGGCAAACTGGCTGGGTTCCTTGCCAGGCACATATCCCGGTCCACCACCACCGGCGGGGAAAGCGCCTCTTGGATCAGTCAGTTGGGTAAGGGGCATGGTGCCAAGACCTATGACCCTGGGTTCCACGTGAGGGGATCGCCCTTTGATATGGACAGCATATTCATCTACTCCTTTGCCCAGCCTTCGGGAGGCTTCCACAATACCATCAGCCAGAATATCCCCAAAGCCCTGACGATGTGCCGTCATTTCCACCATCTTCATCAGGGTATCGAAGTCCTCCTTTAATTCCATTCCCGTGTCTTCTTTTGTGATAAGCCCCTTGTTATAGACGTGGACCATTTGAGATAACAAAAAATCGAAATTAATCTCACACAGCCCATATCTGTTGAGGGCATCTGAATATTTAACCGTCATCCCGTAGGCATCGGCCAGGTCCCGGGCTCCGTATTTTTTAAACAACATCCCCGAGACATACGATTCCAGGCCGGCATATCTCCCCTCCGTGACCCTGATGCGCTCCTTATCAGCCATGGGACATCCCGGGCAGGCCAACATCTTGGCGCTCTTGGCGTGTAGCTTCAGAAGATAATTACGTTCCTCTTGACTAATCTCGTTGAAATCTATCTTGGTCCAGTTATCATAGGGAAAAGAAGCAAACTGAGAAGCCGAGACCTCACCCGAAAAGCCTGCCTGGAGCAGAAATTCACGGCCGCGCCATTTCATCATCCGCTCCAACAACCCCTCCACAATCTTCATGAACCCCTTGCGATCCTTGATCTTGATCCCTCGACTACCTTCCACAGCCACCATCGCCTTGAGATTCTTTGAACCCATGACTGCGGGGAGTCCGCCTGACCCCAAAGTGCCACCCTTGTCCATCAGAGCTACTGTGATCTTGACCAGGTTTTCACCGGCCTGGCCTATGGGGATAATACTGCAAGGCTCATGTCGTTTCCTCAACTCATCCGTCGTGTCATAGGAGTCCTGTCCCCATAAATCGCTCGCATCGCACAGCTCAACGTCATCGTCACATATCTTCAGATATACCGGTTTTTCGGCCTTCCCACTAATAACAACATGGTCATACCCCGAAGTCTTAAGCATGAGAGAGAACTTTCCCGCACCACTGGCTGTGGCAAACGCGTTATTAATGGGAAACTTTGTGGTGGCCACCAGTTCGGTGCACCCAGGAATAACAGTGCCACTGAAGGGACCAGCCCCAAGGATGATGAGATTTTCCGGCGATAAGGGGTCCGCATCGGCAGGTAAAAGGTCATGGGCCAATTTGTGGTTTATCCCGCGACCACCGATATACTTCTTGACCAGTTGGGGGTCCAGCGGCTCAGTTCTCGTCTCGCCATTGGTCAAATCCACATACAGGATTTTTCCTGCGAATCCATAAGTACTCATTTTAAGTCACCTTTTTTCGTTCACTCCATGTTAGGCGGCAGCCTTCTCCTCCTGGGCCAGTGCTTCGTAAGGGCAATACCTGGCACAGATGCCGCAGTTATCGCATTTCTCGGTAAAGGAGATTTCGTACTCGTTTTCTGCTCCCACAAGTCGTCTGATCTTTATGGCAGCCTTGGACGGGTTGAATTCCTTTTCGAATCTTAACGAACACCTCAGTTCGCAGATAAGACACCCGGCACATTTGGATGCATCGGCTATAATGGGTCGCCCTTTCTTCTTTTTCTCCATTGGTTACCTCCTATTTAGAACTTAGGGGCTTCGCCCCAATTGGAATGTACGAGGCCAAGTCTCAGGCCTCGTAATTTCAGTTGCTTCATCAACCTAAATCGTAATAGTTCACCGCAAAGCTCTGGGGTGATCTATTCCCTGAATTCTTTTTCCAGGTTGGCCTTCGCTAAAATGGCAGCCCCTAAAGCACCCATGATTTGAGGCTCTTCAGGGACCTGGATCGGTAAACCGATTTCGTCTTCCAGGGCTTTTTTAATGCCCATGTTCATGGCCACGCCGCCAGTGAATACCACTTCTTCCCTGTAACCTACCGACTTGCCCATAATGGCCACACGGTGGGACATGGCGTTATGGATGCCTCGAAGCAGATCCTCCCGGGTTCTTCCTTCGGCTCGAAGGGAGACCAGTTCTGATTCGGCAAATATGGTGCAGGTACTGCTTATGGTGCAGGGATTCTCGCTCATAAGAGATATGGAACCGATATCATTGATCTCCAGATCAAGAACGCCGGCCATAACTTCAAGGAACCTTCCCGTCCCGGCGGCGCATTTATCATTCATGACAAAGTTGATAACATTACCCCCATCATCGAGGCCAATAACTTTACTGTCCTGACCGCCTATATCTATGATGGTCCTGGCCTGCGCCATGTTTGAGCTTACGCCCGCGGCATGGCATATGATTTCTGTCACCGCCTTGTGGGCAAAGGCAACAGCCCTCCGGCCATACCCGGTGGAGACAATATATCGTATCTCCTCTCTTGAAAACGCCGCTTTGTCCAGGGCAATACTGAGGACCTCTTCTCCGGCCTGAACAACATTATGGCCTGTTGGTATGATGGAGAAGGATAAGACCTTATTGGCATTGTTCAATATAACCGCCTTGGTGGTGGCGGCGCCGATGTCAACACCAGCAACGATCAATCGATTCCCCTTCACCCTCAATTAGCCACCTTTCTGGTCTTGAGCATCTCGGCGAATGTCTCCACCCGGGTTCTCATTGCGGCTGCGCTGTAACTTCGGCTGTCACCGATATCATTCTCAAGAGACAGACACGGTACACCCGTCTTCTCCTCCACCCATCTCTTGAGGGAGTGGGACACCTGAGCGACCGGACGACAATTGAATTGATAATTATATATGAACCCATCAATCCCCTTTACCTGCTCCAGGTTCGCGGCCATTCGATGGCAAGTGCCAAATGAGCTGTGAAACAGGCCCACGCCACCTCGGATCTCGCCATCAGCTATTCTTTCGCCTACCGTGTTGTGCTGAACCTTGGGTGGTGGGGGCTGGACGCGGACGTCAAGGGCGCAGATTGGAATAGCAAGCCCTGTGTTCTCTATCATACGGACGATACTGGGGTCAGAGAAGCTCGGCAGAACGATCATTACTCTGGGAGCGCCCTTTTCTGCCACACCCATATTCTCCTCCACCCTTTTCTCAATCTCAGGAATCAGAATCTTAATGGCTTTGGCACCTTCTGCTATGCCCCGGCCCGTGCAGGCTACGGCCAATATGGAGGCCAGCTCAACTTCCACCGAACTGACAGGGACCGGATCAGCCTGCATGAGTTCAAAGATGCGGTACAGGTCTCCAAAATATTGTCGAATAGTGGGCATCATCTTGTCCCATGCCTTAAAGTCTACCTCGAATCCCATGACCTCCTTGACTTTATCAAAGAGCTGGTTGAACTGTGCGCCGAGAAATTCCGCCCGTTCCGGGAGATAGTCTGGATATTCGCCCCAGGCGGAATCCATGGTTCCATCCACGTATTCAATAGGGGTTCCGTATATCTCTGCCAATAGATCATCTGCCTTGGACCCCATATCGCAGAAGTAACTCGAGGCTATGGCCATATCCGGCGGTGGGATAATCCCTTTGGCCAGGGCACCCACCTTAACCTGCCAGATTGAGCAGAGGGCATGTCCCGGCGGCAATCCATTCTCTTCTCCCGCCTCGAGTATAGGGGTGAGTTTATTAAATATCTGTCCCATGGTATGACATAGAATCACATCTGGGCCGCCCACATAGGTTCCCTCCGCAGAGGCTGCTATCAACATGCCCGGCCTCACCACGGTGGGGAAACTATAATAGACAATCTTTTTCCCTTCATCCTTGGCTAAGATGAGGTCGATGAGCTCTTTAAGCCAGGCCCCCAGTAATTTCCTGACACCCATAAGGGTCACATCGTGATTTTGCCTGACCCATGCGTCGGCCGTCTCCATGTCCTCTGGCCCTAACTCCAATCTTTGGAAGGTCTTCTCGATCCGGGGTCTTTCGTTTTCTATCTCTTCAATCTCCCATCCACAAAGCTGAAGGAGATCATCGTAATAGTTAGACATGGCTTACCTCCTTATAGTTTCAATAAAGGTTTCGATGCGTGTCTGCAGAGGACCTGTCTCAGTAGCGTCGTAGTCCGATTCTACTGTCAACATTCTCAAGCCGGTCTCTCTCTTCAATATGTCCGGAAAATAGTAGGACTCAATCTTATATGACTCCCTATACATTAAATGGTACCAGATCACTCCGTCCACATGAAAGTCTCTTGCCAGATCCACCAGGAAATTGAGCCTCTCCCTGCCCGGTCTGAACCATGCCGGAGGCACCCTCTGCATGAAGTATGAATCAGCAAGATTCTTCATAAGGTCCCCCTCGAGTTTTACTTCTTCCCAATAGGGCCTTATCCCTTCTGCGAACTCCTCGATGACCACACGTCCTCCGGCCTCCTCTATGATATCCGGGACCTTGTAATCCCCTTGGGCCAGCGTGGAGCCGGTCAACAGAATTCTGGGTCCGTTACCTGAGCCGGGTGCCTGCTTCCTCAACTCCTTAACCAAGGATTCGAGGAGATCTACCATAAATTCCTTGTCAGCTATGAAGGAGGCGTGATTGAGAGCTATGAAATCTCTACCACTCAGAGGTAGGGGTTCAGATTTTCGCATTAACTTATCTCCCTCAAGAGTTCTCTCTCCCTATTACAGAGGCGGATCGCCTCCTGAAGTTTTGACTCAGTAATCTCCACACCAGTAAAATCTCCAAGTTTTTCCTTGAGCCTCTCTATCTTGGTGAGATAATACTTAAGAGAAGATTCGTCCTTCTTATGTGACGCCAAAGGGGTATATATTGATATCCGTATTATAGGCCAGGATATCTGAGATAGCTCGAATGTTGTTGTCCGTTACGGGGACGACTAATAGATCAATGATATTGTAATAGGGATCTTCCCCTGAGGTTCCGTAACCGATCTGGGCCCTGCAAAACGGATCTATCCAGCGGCAGATATAGGCACCGGCAGCTTCCACCATGGAATGATCACCGCCCCGGATAATGCCGAGCGGTATGGCTCCAGAAGCCAGGATAAGCTCTTCCGGCATGTATCCTCCAGGGGTATATCCCACTATTTTGCGGCCTTCGGCCTTGGCTTTACTCAAATCAGCCAACCTGTTTTTGAGATGCACATTCAGCCTTTCCATGTTTAACCTCCGGACTTATCTAATGAGGGTGCTCTCAGCGATCAGCTGTCAGCACTCAGCTAACGAAATTTCAAAGTGAATTTTATATCCCATCCATAACAATGTTTTAAAAAACGATTAAAAGCTATGTGCTAATAGCTAATAGCTAATAGCTTCCAATTGGACAAACGGCGATGCAGCGGTCACACCATTCAATCTTGCCTGAGACAGGCTTACTTGGGATATTGGCCAGGCAACGAGAGCGATCCAGAAGACGATAAGGCTCAAGTAGACCCTCCACCGGGCAAGCCTCGACACAGGCCTGACATGAGATGCAGTAAGGATTTTCGGTGTGCTCGTAGATTCCAGGTCCTGTGGGGGTCAGTGGAGCATTGGTACGGATAGCTGCGAGCCGCCACCAGGGGCCGAACTGAGGATGTATGATCAGGGTGTTCTTGCCTTGCTGGCCAAACCCGGCCATGACGGCCAGGCTTTTAAGATGCATGACCTCTTTTTTCCCAAAACTCATGGGATACCCCCACCAACCCATGGGTTCCGCTTTAAAGCCTCTCTCCTGGAAAATATCCATCAGGGATATTATCTTGGGTTTCACGTGTTTCAACCAACCCTGGAAGTCTAACCTCTCGCCCTCAAAATATCCCTCGTCCAGGTCTCTTTCCGGATTAGTGGATAGTCCCAGTATAAGCACAACACCGTCTACGGTTTTTTCCACCGCAACCCCGGCCGCGTCAAAGTGTTTCAGAGCATGTTCCAGTATATGGTCGGTTAAGTCCATTGTTTTTATTGTCTCATTCGGGGATTTGGAGAAAAAACCCTCGCCTTTAGTCGAAGACTTCAGTTCGATTTTTCCCTAAAAAGGGTTCAAGGGTCCAAGGGGTCAAGGGATAAAAAATACTTTAAAATGGTTTTCACTTGAACCCTCGAATCCTTGGCCCCTAAAGCCGCCGGCTTCAGCCTGTAGGTAGTTTACTTGGGCTTTCTCCCCACAACACGGGTCACTGACCCGGGTATGAATTCGCTGATTTCGATGTCCACACCGCCCGCCTTCTTCATGAATTTCCTCACCTCACCTGGAGTCTTGATATAACCCCTGCTGGAGTTGGCAACAAAAAACATGTTGAAGAGGGCCGACTCAATGGGTCCGGTCTTATCGTCTTTCAGCATATGATCACTAATGATCACCGCTCCGCCGGGGGCCACCGCATCGAACGCTTTCTGGATCACGGCTTCAGCCTCATCCCTGGTGGTGCCGTGAAAATTGCCGATAATACTGATTACGTCAGCGCCACTGGGGAGTTCATCTTCTACGAAATCGCCTGGCATGGTGGTTATTCGATCCGACAGGCCTGCCTTTTCAATAAACTCCTTGGTCACGGCTATAACATTGGGGAAATCAAATACGATGGCCCGCAGGTTGGGATTACTCTCACAGGCAGGAATGGAGTAACAACCCGAACCCCCGCCCAGATCCAGGTAGAGGGAATAGGGGGAGAAGTCGAACTCACGGGCCATTTTGTATCCTGCTGATATGGAGGCGTTGTACCCGGTCACGGTGACATTGCGGGCCATCTCCGGGTCGTCCCGCATTAAGGCCTGGTACATGCCTTTGGGCTGCAACGGTCGACGGCAGGCGGCAGCCATGTCTTTCCATTGGTCATATTCCATTTTTGCCTGTTGAATGAGATATTCGCCGTAGTAAGCAGGTTTTCCCTTCACCAGGTACCGCTCAACATCAGGGACGTTCCTGTATGTGTCACCTTCTTTTTCCAACAGTCCCTGGGCCATGCAGGCTATCAACAGTTTGTCCACCACGTCCTCGGACAGGTCGAGAGTTTTGGCCAATGCCGGAACAGTGGTTACGCCTTCATCTATCTTGGAGAATAGGTCAAGCTCCGCGACTCCAACCAACGTCCCGGCCTGTTTATAGGAAAATGCCATTTCGGTGAGGCGCTGTGTGTTCAATTTTTTGGTCTCGGTCATTATTTTTCCTCCTCAGTTCTAGTGAAGCTCATTTTCCCCGGCTCTTACCGGGCCAGGACGGGCAAATCCCGCCTGGGGCGTGACTTAGCGATGCTGGTTGCTGGATGCTGGATAAATAAAAAAGGAATTCTTTCTTTCATCCAGTATCCAGAGACGAGTATCCAGTATCATTTTATATCTTGCACTTGAGTGTGTTACGGAAACTTGAAATCCCGCATAACGGGATTAAAATCATAGCCTATACAGACGGTTAATATCTTATTTTGCTCTATATAGCCTGAGCGTCGCGCAACGCTTGAATCCCTTTCTCGTCATATTCCAGTTCTTTAAGAATGCTCTCTGTATCCTGACCAATGGAAGGGGCCGGATTCCTGAGCCGTGCCGGAGTCTCAGAGAATTTTATGGGAATGCCCACCTGGTTCATTTTCCCGGCTGTTGGATGGTCCACCTCTACCACCATTTCACGATGCAGTACCTGGGGATCGGCATAGACCTCCGGCAGACTGTTGACCGGGCCAATCTCCACATCCAGTTCTCTAAGCATCTGGCACCACTCATCCCTTGTCTTGGTACGAAAGGTCTCCTGAAGGAATGAGAGAATTTCGGCATGTTTCTCCCCCGTGGCCCATTGATGGTCAACGAAATCCTCCCGGCCCAGGACCTGGCACAACGCCTGCCAAGACTGGGGTCTGAATATTCCCAAAGCCACATATTGATTGTCCTGGGTTTCGTATACATTATAACCGGGCACCACCCAACCCCCCAGATATTCTTCCTGGGCAGGCTTTCCGGAAGGGCGCAAAAAACCCGAGATGGTGGTGAGTATGGATAACACGCCATCAAGCATGGCGATGTCGATAAACTGACCCTGGCCGGTCTTTTGTCTGGCCACAATGGCAGTTAGGATTCCGATGGCTGTCAATAATCCTGAACCCGCATCTGAAACCCAAATGCCGGGCACACGGGGTGGGCGACCCTTTTCCGCTGTAAGGCCCAGGAGCCCGCCTATGGCCATGAAGACCATATCGAATGCAGGAAGACGGGCATAAGGGCCATCCTGTCCGAAACCGGAAAGGGAACAGTAGATGATACGGGGATTCATCTCCTTGATGGTTTCATAGTCCACTCCCATACGTTTGGTTACGCCGGGACGATTGCTCTCCAGGATTACGTCCGCGTTTTGGGCCAGTTTATAGAAAACCTGTTTGGCCTCCTCTGTCCTGAGGTTTAAAGCGATGCTCCGTTTATTTCGATTAAGAATCAAGTCTTCATCGTCAATCTTGGTTGAAACAGCGAAATGACGTTCCACCCTGATGACATCCGCACCCAGGTCCGACAGCAGGTGTGTACAGTATTTCCCCGGCGTCATGGTTCCAAGATCCAAAATCCTGATTCCCTCCAGGGGAAGAATGTTCGTGTTAGATCCAGACATGTTGTTACCTCCTCTCTAGTTCAATGTCTCGGAAATTCTACAACTTTTCGAATTTAAAGGTGTTTATCGATGCCTGAAATTTGGCCTCGTACATGGAATGATGGAATATTGGAATATTGATATTAAAAGAATTATTTTGTTTAATTCAATTATTTTCCAATGATAAATACCAATAAACCATTATCCCAGCCTCTCAAAAAAAACCCATTATTCCATCATTCCAGTATTCCAACATTCCAAGTTATAATAATCGTTCAGTATGTTCTCATACGACAAAACCTTCCAGCCCTAGTTCGGTTATTTTTTTCTGGGTTGGAACTCCTTGTTTGACGTCCCAACCTCTTTCTTCGTAATAATCATCGAGCATTTTTTCTATATCTTCTTTGGTCAGACGATTCCCAAACCAATCCATCAGATATCTGTCTCCAGAACGCAGCTTAATGGGTGTTTCCGTGTTCTGGATCCAGATTGCAGGAATTTCGTCGTCTTTCCTGGTGAAGCCTTCCCTCACATTAAGGAGTTTTTCCAGGTTGTAGTTCCTTTCCCCGGCCGTCAAAAGATCGTGAGGTGTTATTTCAATTCCCGTAAGGGCTGAATAAAGCTCGGCGAGCCATGGCACGTCGCGGGTTGGATCACATTCCCAGTGGACGACGCAATCGCAAAGTCCCAAGGCATTGTAAACATATTCGGCATCCTGCGTGTATTTGGTTAACCTCCCTATGTTGAAGGAGTCACTGGTAAATATTCTCTCCATCTCTTCAGGGGTTACGCCCATCTTTTCAGTATCCCTTCTGATGTCTCCCAATGATTTCCAATCTTCCGGCCAGTAGGTATCCTTGTGGAGGTCCGGTCCTTTGGGCCAGTAAGTAGCCCCATGTGCGTGTTTGCCTTTGGAGTGGACGATACTTGCAAGACCCATGCTCGGGCTAAGATTTGACGGCCAGAACCTTGAATCGGTCAGAGAGTCTACCCCTTTGATTATGGAACAACCGTCTCTGAATTCGGTGGAGGCATCTACTCCCAGATTCTCACAGAGGACATGCCAGCCCTCGCCCATTATCGCTCCAATATCTTGTTTATTAACTATTTTTTCAACAAGTGCCATATACGCGTCAATATCCCCTGATCTTAATTCCAGGCCTCCGGTATCCTCTTTAGAGATAACACCCCGTTCATACATTTTAGTTACAAAATATATCATCCTTGATGTTGTGAGCATACAGATTCCATACCTGTTGGTCATGTCTATCAATTTGTACATGGCGCCATAGTCGTCGAGTTTTAATCTGCCGCCGAAATCTACGGGTATGGACACGTCACCGCCCTGATAAGATTCTCCTTTGAACCGACCTTCTTTTGCTTGGAGAGTTGATCGGCAAGCACCCAGGCAAGCAACACAGGCCTTGGTATCTATCCTGGTTGCATCGAACATCTCCTGAATGAATCCGCCATGCAACCTGGGAAGGGACTGGTAATGGGGGTGGCTGAGAATCTCGTCACGTTTTTTCTTATAAGCCTCCATGAACCTTTTACTATCCTTGACCTTAACGCCCCGGCTACCATGTGTCACCACTGCCTTAAGGTTTTTGGAGCCCAGAACGGCGCCCACGTTTCGGCCCAGGCTATTCACGTTGTCGATGGTGGCTTGAGCTATTCGTACCAGGTTTTCACCGGCCGGACCAATGGTCCAGACACCACTTTTCCCGGTTCTACCGGCATGCTTTTTCAGCAGGATCTCATTAGTCTGGTGAATATCCTTGCCCCATATATCCCCAGCATCATGGATCTTGACACCATCATCAGTAATCTCAAGGTAACAAGGCTTTTCCGAGCGTCCGGTGATAACCATCTGATCGTAGCCTGCGTTCTTGAGCATTACCCCGAACCTTCTGCTTCCGCCTGTTGAATTGGAGACGTAATACCTCTTTTCTCCCCTGGTTGCGGGTATGGGGTATTTCATGGCTAAAAAACATCTCCCCGACCCGGGAACCAGGGTACCCCCCATTGGACCCAACCCTACGACTATGGGATTTTCCGGAGATAGAGGATCGGTGTTGGGTTTTAAAGAATCATAGAGCAACTTAAAACCGAATCCTTGGCCGCCGATCAATCTCTCTGCCAGGGGCAGATCTAATGATTCCTCCTTTGTGGTGGCATGACTCAGGTCCACAAAAAGGGTTTTTCCTGCGTATCCGTAGTATTCCATAATCTAAGCCCCCTTTATTTTATCCTATAGTTGAATTAAGTATGACACTGAATCGATGCTGTCTCGATGAAAAACCTTGTTGTCAGTGGCTGATCCTTGATACTGGTTTCTGGATACTGGATGTTTATAGATTCCACTCTTGATGGCATGCAGATTATCAAGCATCGAGCATCCAGCATCCAGCATCGGCCCAGTAAAGGGAACTGTCACAATCATATCTGCAATTGTAGTTTAATCGATTTTATGCATCGTTAGGTTTTAGTTATAGCCCCGTACACACAGTATTGGGTGCAAAGAATACATCCTTTTACACACTCATCGGTAAAGCTTATTTCGTTGGGTGGTCTTATGACAATTCTGGCTTTCTCAGGGTTGAACTCCCCAATATAAGTCAGGGAACATATCAACTGGCAACACATACATTCCGTACAATTTTTACTATTGACAGCTATTTTGTCCTTTTCCATAGATACCCCCTAAAATTCGGATCCGTTCTCTAATAAGGACCTCTCAATCGAACCCAGGCCTTACGTCTTTTTCCCGGTGATCCTGCTCAGTGAACCCGGGATGAAGGGATTGATCTTTACATCAACAAATCCAGCTTCTTCAAGATATCCTTTCACGTCTTCTTCGGAGTGGGATCTTCCCTCACTGCCGTATATCACCTCGGCTATACCCCACAGTGATGGGCCCAAAGGACCGTTTGCCCCGTCCACCAGTGCCTCGCCCACCAGATGGTACTCTCCGCCGGGGGCGAGTGCCTCGTAACCCTTCCTGAAGACCTGAGTAAGTCGTTCCGGACTATACTGGGGCAGGTTACTGGCCTGGATCATAACGTCAGCGCCCGGTGGAAAGGGATCTTTAGTAAAATCCCCAGGTTGGGTGGATATGCTGTCTTGCATTCCCCACTGGGCTATAAACTCCTGGGCCACCCGGCAAACCGATTCGAGATCAAAAACGATCGCTTTCAAGTGGGGATACTTCTGGACAGCCGCAATACAGTAACAGCCTGAGCCCCCTCCTAAATCGAGGATCATGGAACGCTGGCTCATATCCACGTCTCTGGCAAAACGCATACCCGCACCAAGCCCAACGCTGTAAGTGGCTCCATGCAACTCTTTGGCCATCTCGTAGGTATAGCTTCCGTAGGCTCCCAGGATGGTGGGTTTCTCCTTTGATCTCAGGTGATCCGCCATATCTCTCCATTTCTCGAAATCACGCTTCTGAAGGAGCATCCAGGGACCCGCATAAGATTTTTTCCCCCTCACCAGGAACCTTTCCGCGTCAGGAGCATTCTGGTATCTGTCCCCTTGTTTCTCAAGGAGACCGACGCCCATGCAGGCCACCAAAAGTCTCTCTGCGTTAAGGGGGGTCACATCCAGAGCTTCCGCGATTTCGGAAACGGTTGAAGCGCCCTCGGAGATTTTGGTGAACAGATCCAGTTCCACTGCGGCCATGAGGACGCCGGCCTGTTTGTGGCCGTAACTCAGGTTTTGAAGACGTATGGTGTCTACCTTTGCTTTTGTGTCATTCATCGATGATTCCTCCAAGTAGTATTATATTTATTCGGGCTTTTTGGCGGTAACCCTTCCAGTAACATTTGTGATAAAGTCGCTCACCTCCATATCCACGAAGCCGGCTTCTCCCAGGTATTCACAGAACTCGGCTCCACTATTGACACGACCCGGATGGTTTGGCGTTGCACCGGTTAGGTGGTGAAATATGGGGTCCAACGGGCCTGTTTTATCATCGTTTAGCATGTAGTCTATGACGATGATTCCACCACCGGGATTTATAGCATCGAACGCTTTCTTAAGCAGGAATTTCACCTCATCTTTTTCGTACGATTGGAGTGGTGTGATATAGCTAATGAGATCCGCTCCTCGGGGAAATTCGTCCGTAACAAAGTTGCCGGGTTGGGTTTTCACCCTGTCAGACACGCCTGCCTTGGCTATAAACTCTTCGGCCACTGTGACAACGTTTGGAAAGTCGAACACAATAGCCTTGAGCTTGGGATGCCTTAGAGCGGCGGCTATGGAGAATGCCCCTGATCCCCCGCCCAGATCCAGCCAGAGGGAATAGCGTGAAAAGTCGAATTCCTTGGCCAATTTGTGGGCGCTACTGATAGCGGCCTCATAACCGGCTACGGTGAATTCGCGGGCCTTCTCAGGATCGTAGGCTATGGCATCATAGGTTCTCTTAGGAGGTTTTAGAAGACTGGCCAGATCCTTCCACATGTCGTACTCACTCTTGGTCTGGTAAACAAGATAATCACCAAAATAAGTGTGGCGTGTCTTGACCAGATACTTTTCCACATCAGGTGCGTTCATGTACCCGTTATCCCCCTTCTCCAGCAAACCAAGTGCGGCGCAGGCCATCATCAATCTGTCGACAGACTCTGCCGGTATGCCCATCTTGTTTGCTATTTCATTTGGTTGGGCTCCTCCCTCAGATACATGGGTAAACAGATTTAACTCTATTGCAGCGATCAACGTCCCTGCCTGTTTGTAAGCAAAACCCATGTCATTGAGACGTTGTACCGTTAATTTTTTTCCTTCTTTATCCTTAGTTTTGGGTTGCCCCATGGTTTTTCTCCTTTCTATTTGTCAACACACACCTGCACCAAAATTTAGCGTCAACGTTCAACAATCACGAGGAACAGGGTGTGGTTTGGTCACTCTGAAAAGACCCCTGACTCCTATATTCATGAGAAATGGTTCCATTTTGGAATGATGCGTATTCATTTTCCGGATGATCCTAATCTTTGAGATGTAGTATTCATTACTATTGACGAATGGATTACTATCCTAAAGTCATTTCAACAGTAAAAAATATCTTAATGGAAAGACATCATCTATTATGAAACAGGTTGGCAGATGAAATGAAAGTTAAATTATATTTAATGGACAAATGATGAAAATCGAAACGTTAAAGGGTTTGAATATATAACGTGTTGCACACATCTACTTGGGAAGTAACATTTTAGGTCTTTGAAAGCTGTTCAAGTCCGGCAGTGGAGGTCTCTTTCAAAAGCCGCCTCATAAAAATACTTTGGATGCTCGTGGAACGCCCCCAGGCATTTAATAAACCTATGGAAAAGGCAGAGAAGATGTGGGGGGCAAAGGAGGACGTCCTCTGGGGCTATCCCGGGAAGAATTTCAACGCTAATCTGACCCTCGGCCTGAGCTCGGGTCGAAGGCCGTCCCATGGAATGAGGGAAGGTTAGGCGGCTTTTGAAAGAGACCTCCACGCCGGATCAAATGCGGGTTTTTTCAAAGAGCTAAAATGTTACCTTGGCAAAACGAATCTATACTACGCCACCCCGAATAGTCTTGCGGCATTATGATACAACCACTTGGCTTTTACCTCTTCCTTCAAGGGCAATTCCATAACACCTTCGGCCAATTGCTTGATGGACATTCCCATCAAAATCCAAACGGAACCGAATAGGACCCTATCCTGTATTACGGAATTGCCAAAGTGGATCAGTGGTTCCCATCCGGTCCCTTGCATTCCGATATACCTTGGAAGGTAACCAGAGATGTCGATGTAAACATTGGCGTTTCGCCATGCCACGGCCACCATCTCGTTCATCCACGGCCATCCCCCATGACCGGCAATCAATTTGAGTTCGGGGAAATCCTGGGCGACAATATCCAGGTAGACGGGTTGCTCCACCTCCATTGTTTTACTCGAATAGTTGATGGACGTGTGGAGCCAGATGGGTATATCCAACTCCACACAGGTTGAGTATATGGGGTACATCTTTGCGTGGTGAGGTGGTATCCCAAAAATGAAAGGTCTTACAGATACACCTCTTAGACCAAGATCGTAACACCTTCTGATCTCTCTAACAGCATCTACACCTTTGAAGGGATCTACACCCGCCATTCCGATAAACTTATCAGGATATCTCTTCATCCATGTTAAAGATGACAGCCTTCTCAACCCCCATCTCATCAAGCTGGCCCACAAATTCCTCGATGGGTGTGGATAGGTTTCTCATCTTCGAGGCAACAATATCTTTCAGCTCCTCTTCAGGAACGGATCTTTTCATCTTGTCGAGATCCAGCCCTTCGACCCCAAAGATATGGGCCGCCCTTGGCCAGAAGACATTTGAATATCCTGCCATCTGGGGCGGCGTGGATACAACCAGATCAACCAAAACTTCCTCTGTGGGCAGATAACACAAGGAATCTATGATGCTGTACTTGTCCATCACTTAGACTCTAAACTAAACGGAGGGTATTATTGATATTACAACCTCATCTCCTGGGCCACCATCTCCCGATGAAAATCGGCGTCTCCCAAAAAGAGCTCTGCAGCCTTGGCCCGCTTAAAGTAAATCCCCAGGTCGTGCTCCTCCATGAAGGCGATGCCCCCCATGACCTGATGGCCAAGGGCCACCAGCTTACGATAGGAATCACTCACATAGGCCTTGCACATGGATGCCTCTTTCTCAAAGGGTTTTCCGGCCGCAATGAGCCAGGACGCCTTGTAGGTCATGTAGGTTAAGGTGTCCAGGTAAGTAAACATATTAGCACAATGGTGCTGGATGGCCTGAAAAGAGCCTATGGGTCGGTCGAACTGGACCCGTTCCTTGGTCCAGGGGAGGACCAGTTCAAAGGCTTTCCGGGCTCCACCCATCATCTCGGCGCATTTGGCAACGGCAGCCATGAGTTGAATTCTCTTCAGTATGGGCCATCCCTGGTTTAATTCCCCAATGATGCTGTTTTTGGGGACCATCACCTTGTCGAATTTAACCTCACACTGCTTATCCCCCGCCATAGTGATAAGGGGAGTGATGTTGAGACCGGTACTCATGGCATCAGCGATAAAAAGGCTGAGGTCTGTTTCTCCCTCACCCGTTCTGGCAACGCATACCATGGTGTCAGCCACATTAGCATTAGGCACAAAAAGCTTGGTTCCAGAAAGTACGTAACCCTCCCCCTCGGGAGCAGCAGACAGTTTGACGGCCTCGGGAGTAAATAGGCCATCCTCTTCAATCCAGGCCAATGTCATAATCCGCTCGCCACTGGCAAGCCCTGGAAGAATATCCGCCTTCTGGGCGTCACTGCCTGCTTCTTGAAGGGGCAGACCGCCCAGAATCACTGTTGAAAAAAACGGACCGGGCAGAGCAGAATAACCCATCTCCCCTAAGAGGACCATCAGGTCTACGAAGTTGCCTCCGAATCCGTCATACTCTTCAGGAACCAGGAGGCCCATCCAACCCAGTTCGGCCATCCCTTGCCAGAGTTCAGGGGTGTAACCCTTTTCGTCTTCAACCATTGCCCGCACTAAATCGCTCGTGCACTCCTTGGACAGGAATTTCTGGGCCGCCTCTTTGATAATATTTTGGTCTTCGTTGAAATCAAAATTCATAATCATTCTCCTTTTTATCTTGCTGGGAGCCCTAGTCCCCTGTGGGCGATAATGTTTCTCTGTACTTCATTTGTTCCGGCATAGATGGTCTCCACTATGCTCCAACGATGATAATGTTCTACCTTTCCAGCCAATGCAGCCCATTTTGATCCCTTCTTTAGTTGGCTATAGAGACCGAGGACCTCCATGCCGGTTTCTGTTATGCGCTGGCCAAGTTCCGTGGTAAAGATCTTTTGCATCGAGGTCTGGTAATTGGGGATCTCCCCCTTGTCCAGTATACCGGCCAGGCTGTAAAAGAGGAGAGTTGAGGTCTCTATATCAATGGCCAATTGGGCCAGTTTCTGCCGAACTAACGGGTTTTTGGACAGAGGCTTACCACCCACAATAGTTTTGCGAGCATACTCCACAATGTCATCAAAAAGTCGCCGGTAGGAACCGCCCGGAAACATCCTTTCGTAATCCAGGGCGGCCATGAGATAGTAGAAACCCCTGTTTTGCTCACCTACCAGGTTTTTCTTGGGTACTGTCACGTCATCGTAGTAGACCTCGTTGGTCTGCCATCCGGCCAGGGTTATCATGGGGCGGATGGTGATGCCCGGACTCTTCAGGTTCACGATCATCATGGACATGCCCCTGTGTTTCTTGGATTCCGGGTCTGTCCGGCATATGAGCCAGTGGTAGTCTGCCACGTGGGAATGGGTGTTAAAAGTCTTCTGGCCGTTGAGTAGAAAATGGTCTCCTTTATCCATAGCCTTTAGTTGCACGTTTGAAAGGTCGGAGCCCGCCTGTGGTTCCGTGTATCCTAAGGCGAATTCTACCTCTCCCCGTGCGATTGGCAGCAGCCACTCCTTTTTCATCTCCTCGCTCCCCACATGCATGATGGTGGGGCCTGCCATGTGAGCGGCCACAAATGCCCCGGGCAGTCGGTTGTAAGCTATCTCTTCCCTGATGGCGAAGGTAAGCATCGCGGAAGCCCCCAAGCCACCGTACTCCTCGGGCCAGTTGGGTACCAGCCAACCGTTGGTTGCAAATTTTTGGAAAAACTGCCGGCCCAGCTTTCCTCCGTAACAGTATCCGATGGCCAGGCTCTCTTCCAGTAGTTCCGGAGTTACCTCCGCCTTGATAAAGGCCCGCACATCATCGATGACCTTCTGTTCTTCTGGTGAAAATTCAAAGTCCATTGCCTTTCTCCTTCCTTAAAATTAAAATTTCCATTTGGAACCCGTCATTTCATTGGTTTAATACACATAACTCGGACAAGCCAAAACCAAACGGGCTGTTTATCACGAAAGCACGAAACAACGAAGAAGCGAAAAAAAAGGATAAAATTTCCTGGTTTCCATTTTTCGCCTGCCCCGTGAAATGCATTGCACATTTAACTGGGGTATTTTCGTGATTGAATCTTAATTTTCTGCCATAAAAAAATACCAAATGCTTTTATTTGGTCCATGCCTCCATGGCACACTGGTATTCCATGACGGATGAATAGTCAAACACCTGATTGAGCATCCACTTGATATAGAGGTTGACTGCTTTTTTTGTTGTCCGGATAGCCAGTTTATGGCCATCCACCAGTTGCTGAGCCATGTCCATGACCTTCTTGTCCAGTTCATCATGAGGAACCACATGGTTAACCAGCCCGATCCTTAAAGCCTCCTGGGCGTCAATAACCTCACCGGTCATCAGAAGTTCCTTTGCCTTGTTCACCCCCACAATGAGAGGCCAGATAACAGCTCCCCCGTCACCAGCGGTCAATCCCACCTTGACATGGGTATCCCCCAGCTTGGCTCTATCAGAGGCGATCACTATATCGGGAAACAGGGCCAGAGTCACTCCAAGACCTGCGGCCGGACCATTGACGGCAGCTATGATGGGTTGCTCCACTTCCAGGATGTTGACAATAATCTCCCTGGCTTCGGCGAATGTCTTATCCATTCCCGCCTTGTCGGTGGAAAAGCCTTCCTTGAGGTCGGCTCCTGCACAGAAGCCGCGGCCTGCCCCCGTGAGAATGATAACATCGGCTTCTTGGTCTCGTTTAACATCCGCGAAGATATTGGCGATCTCAGTATGCATCTCCGGGATTATGGCATTGAGACGCTCGGGACGATTCAGCGTTAAACGTAGAATCTTTCCCTCCCTTTCCACTAGAATGTACTTGTAATTACTATAATCCATAGTCTAATCTCCTTTCCGGCCTTAGGCCTTTATAGCATTAAATACGAGTTCATAAAAATCATCAAGCAGAACTATTAGATTGTCCTCCTTTTGCAGCATGGCCCAATGAGAACAGATCTGATCAATGGTTCCAAGCAATAGGGCCCTGAAAAGGTATAATTTCAGGTCTTTTTTAAAGACGTTTTTCTGTTGGCCCTCTTCAAAGATACGGGCGAGTTTACTGTCATAAGCCTTCATGGGTTCATATTGAGCCGACTGATAGAATCGTGGATTGGGAATCAGGTCCTTAAAATAGACCCTGGCCCACTGCTTGTGGTTTTGAACAAAAGTAAGGAAGTGCCATAAAATGAACCTCAACTTGGTTTCCGGTTTTTTGGGACAGATGGTTTCGTCAAATATCTCGGTAAACTCCTTCATCTGTCTTGCAAAATCGGAAAATAGCAGATCTTCCTTGTTTTTAAAGTATTCATAGATTGTTCCATCGGCCACATGGGCCTTTCTGGCGATTTCAGAGATGGTGGTTTCAAAAAACATCTTCGTGGAGAAAAGCTCCTCAGCGGCAAGGAGGATCCGTTCCTTTTTCTCCTCCACTTCACTGATATCTATGGCAGAGATCGCTTCATCCCTCTTTATGGCGGCGACAATGGAGCCGGCCACATCATCGAAATCATCAAGAACTTCAAAAGGTCTGTCAAACAGGATAAGGGTCAGGAAAAGGTAATGGATTGTTCCCGTCAGAAAGTTGCTAAAGATTTGGGGATTGATCTCCTCCCTGAAAAGGCCTGCTTTCATCCCATCTTTCAGTATGGCCATAGGGACCTGGAGCATTCTGTTGAAAAGATCGTATGATTCGGAATGATAGTAGTGATGATTGGGTTGAACCTCCAGGAGCAAAACCTTGATAAAATCTTTATGCCTCTGGCTCCACCATAGGTACTGCCATATATATTTTCTGAGTTTTTCCTCGGGATTCTTAATGCCCTCAAGGTGTTCCTCATTGCTGGAGATGAAATCGTGAAAATACTGGATGGGTATGGATATGAGTATCTCTTCCTTGTTCTTGAAATGGTTATAGATAGTGGCTTCTCCCATTCCCGCCTCTTTGGCCAGATCGGAGATAGTAGAAGCCCTGAAGCCTTTGCGAGCAAAAACGCTGATGGCTGTTTCAATAATTCTGGTTTTCTTGTCGTTTGAAACGTTCATTTGGCTCCTGAGTAGTTACATGTATTTTTCTATTCAACCAATTAACCACTCAACCATTTGACGATGTCTTTATATCATTTGAACTTTGGTTTTCGTTTCTCCAGGAACGCTGACATGCCTTCGTTGGTTTCGCCGGTGTAGATCACTCCTTGCATAAGTTCCGGTTCACAGATAAACATATTACCGAATCCCTCCATAGAAGCACCAAAGGCGATCTTCTTGGTTATCCTGATGCAGGTGGGGCTTTTTGATGCTATTTTGGCGACAAATTCATGGGTTGCTTCCATTAAAGAGTCATTGGGAACAACCTTGTTGGCCAAATTGAGTCTGTAGGCTTCTTGGGCCGGAATTGGTTCGCATACCATTACAATCTCCATGGCCTTTGAAGCTCCCACCATTCTCACCAACCTTGGAGTGCATCCCCATGTATAGTATGTTCCGACGTTTGTCTCGGGAACTATGTAGTAGGCGTCCTCGGTCATGATCCGGAAGTCACAAGCCTGGGCAATGGCCATTCCAGCCCCGCACACCACCCCTCGCATGGCACACACGGTGACCTGTTCCAGACTCTCAAGACTACGCATCATCTCGTGGCCGGCGAGCTGTTGATAACGGGCGTCTTCAGGCGTGAACTTCTGCTCTGTTATGGCACTCAAATCAGCGCCCCCTGAGAAGTTTTTTCCCTGTGCCGTAAGGATGACGAACCTGATCTCCCTGTTGGCCCTTAAGGAATGCCAGACATCGAGCAGGTCATCAAGCATCTGCCCGTTGAAAAGATTCAGTTTAGGCCTGTTTAAGGTAACAGTCATTATTTCATCGGATTGTTCCACCAATAATGTCTCGTATTTTTTCATATATCCCTCCTAAATTTTTTATTTATGTTTACTTTTAGCTATTTTTTTTAATTTTAGGCAAAAGGCTAAAAGAACTATTTTTTGTAGATCAATGGAGTAGGTAATTCAGTTTAAGAAACGATTAAAGTATTTTAATTATAACAAATAGTTATATATATAAACTATAATATTTTATCAGATGATTTTTAGGTGTCAATAAAATTATTCAGAAAAAAGAAAAAAATGAATGATCGTATATTTTTGTCTTGACAAGGAGAAATGTCCCAATTAGATTCCGAATCCAATTGACTTTTCAGACTAATTATTTTTTAACCTATATCGCTTATTTGTTATGATTTTTTAAGGAATGAGCCCCGTAACTTCCAAACTTTAGCTAACACATTTAACAGTTAAAAAAGGAGGAGAGCCATGAAAAGAGTATCATTGATCGTTTGTGTTCTTGTTTGCGTTTTTGCCCTGGTCTTCCAGGTTTCCCTGGCAGGTGCGGAGGACAAAAAGCCGGTGAAAATAGTGGGGGCCATGCCCCTGAGCGGCATTATCGGTTCGATTCCCGAAACCGCTTGGGGTGTGATCGATGCGGCGGATTACATTAACAAGACCGGTGGAATAGGTGGCCGCCCTATGGTGGCCATCATGGAGGACGGCCGATACGACGTTCCGGCTACTTTGGGTATCTATAATAAATACATGACTACAGAGCCCGCGGACGAATACCTCTTCTATTGCCAGTACAACACTCCCTCTCTGAAGGCTCTGCAAGAAAAGGTCAATAAGGAAGATAAGATACCTGTCCTGGCCGGCTCGGGGAGCGCCATCATATTTGATGAAAATGTTAAAAAGAACTCTCCCTATTTCTTCTCCACCTTAGCAGGATACGGGGAGATGTGGGCGGCGGTCCTGAAGTACGTCAAGGTGAACCACAAGAAGAAGACCCCTCCTCGGTGCGCCTTTCACTACTACGACAACTCCACGGGCAGGGATCCTATGGCATACCTGGATCGATACGCCAAGAAGTTTGGCGTGGATATCGTCATGAAGGAACCCTTCTCACCGACGGCCCAGACCTTTGCCCCGGCTTTTCTTAAATTCAGAAAAAACAAGATCGAGTACGTTCTGTTCTGGTGCTGGTCTTACAAGATTGGTGCCAAATACTACGCGGAGTTCAAAAAATATCTTCCCAAACTCTCCACCTATGGCGTTCACTGGACTGTAAGCAATATGCTTTTCCATGTTGCCAAGGATGCCTACGACGGCCAATACGGTGCCGAGCCCTACCCCATTGAAACTGAGACGGATAACAAGTTTGTTCAGACAGTGATCGCGGGGGCCAAGGAGAAGAACAGAGATGTCAAGGCCTGGCAGTTTTACATGCAGAGCTGGACCATGGGCCTGATTGCAGGTGGAGCTGCTCGCCAGGTGCTCGCCGAGGGCAAGCCCCTTACCAGGGAGAATTGCAGGGATGCCATGGAGAACATCAAAAATTTCGATATGTTGGGGATGTTCGGAGGGAAATATCTGGACTTTCGTAATCATAAGTATTCACAGTTGAGAATAGTGCGTTCGGACTGGAGTAAAAAGACTCTTGTTCCTGTGACCGACTGGTTCAATGTTTATGATTACCTTAAGTGAGAACGATTCTGATCATTAAGAAGGCGTGAGTAGGGCCGAGCCCTCCTCGCGCCCAAATAATGGGTTTTTTATGGAATACCTTGTCCAGATTCTCGGCTCAGGAATGCTTCAAGGCCTGGTTTACGGTCTGATAGCCATGAGCCTGATCATGATCTATAAGTCATCCGAGGTTTTCAACTTTGCCGTTGGCGAGTTCTGCACGGTGGGGGCGGTCTTCTTTTTCATGTTTCAGTCGTTTGGTTTCCCACTATGGGCCGTCATTCCGGCCTACCTCCTCTTGACCGCCCTTTTTGCCGCCGGGGTGGAAACCCTCATCATAGATCGACTTATCGGGCGTTTGCCGTTTTCCATCACATTGGTGACCATCGGCATATCGAGCGTTATGGTGGGTTGCCTGCAGATATTTTTCGGGACCAATCCGGAGCCCATAGAGATGAAGCTACCGGATCTGACACTGGAGATCGGCAGTGCCCTTTTTATTTCCACCCAGATCTGGAATTCCATTATTGCCGTCCTGGCTATGATTATTCTGCTCCTGTTCTACAAGTTTGCCACCATGGGGATCCTGATGCGGGCCACGGCCGACAGCCAGGTCAATGCCATCGTTCTCGGTATCAACGCTCGAAGGATCCTGATGATTACATGGGCCATCTCGGGCATGGTGGCTGCATTGGGCGGGCTTATTGTGGCCAACGGCTCGGCTGTGACCTATGACATGGGTCTGGTGGGCCTGGCAGCCTTACCCGTAGTGCTGGTGGGGGGGCTGGAGAGCATCCCCGGGGCAGTTATAGGGGGGCTTCTCGTTGGGGTTGTTCAATCGGTTACTACATTCTATATCGAGCCCTGGCTTAATCTGCCCGGCTTCCAGGCCATTTCACCCTATATCGTGCTGTTAATCATTCTCCTTATCAGGCCATATGGTTTATTTGGTCAAGAGATCATTGAAAGGGTATGAAATATGATCGAGGTTGAGGGCCTCAGGGTTGTCTATCATGATGTCATCTCCGTGCTCCACGGCGTCTCGGTAAAGCTTGAAGACGGTCAGATCACCACCCTTCTGGGTGCCAATGGGGCGGGCAAGACGACACTGCTCAGAACCCTGTCCGGCATCCTTTACATCTACGATGGTGACGTTCTGGAAGGTTCGGTTAAAATCAATGGAGATGACGTCACCCATTCCAACCCGGTGGTCATCACTCGCAAATACGGCATCGTCTATATCGTGGAGGAGCGAACCATCTTTCCACAACTCAACATGATGGAGAACCTCAAGTGCGCGGCTTCATCCCGTCGCGATAAAAACGTACAGCGTGACATCGAACGGGTGCTTGACCTCTTCCCGGCCCTCAAGTCTCGAATGGTGGGTAAATCGGGTTACATGTCTGGTGGTGAGCAGCAGATGCTCTCCATCGGGAACGCCCTTATGACCAAGCCCAAGACGCTTCTCTTAGACGAACCCTCCCTGGGCCTGGGCCCTATTCTCGTGAGGGAGATGTTCAAGGTCATCAAGAGGATTAATGAGGAAGACAAGATCTCCATGTTTCTTATCGAGCAGAATGCGGCTGCCGCAGTCAAGATCTCACACTCGGGATATGTCATGGAAAACGGGCGTGTGGTCCTGGAAGGCACGGCAAAGGAGCTGATGAGTAACGAAGATATCAGGGAATTCTACCTGGGGTCAGGAAAAGCAGGAGAAAAGAAGGATTATCGTCAATCCAAGAGGTATAAACGGAGGAAACGGTGGCTGGGGTAACGGAATATCCGATTCTTAAGGCACAAGATATTACGCTTTACTTCGGTGGGATTGTGGCTCTCAACAGGGTTACCCTGGAGGTCTTTCCGGGTGAGATTTTGGCCATTATCGGTCCTAACGGAGCCGGTAAGACCAGCCTGCTCAATTGCATAAACGGGCTCTATAAGCCCCGGTCAGGTCGGATCCATTTTGAAGGACGGGAGATAACAGGGATGAAGGCCCATAAACGGGCCCACCTCAGAATGGCCAGAACATTTCAGCATGTGGAGCTGTTCGCAGGGATGTCTGTTCTGGACAATATCAAACTGGGCTGTATTATGGACATCCAGTCCAATTTCTTCGGATCCTTTCTCCGTTTCGGCAAGTCGGTGCGTGAGGAGATGAAGTACCGGCGGGAGCTGGAAGAAAAGGTTATGGATTTTCTGGATCTCAATCACGTCCGGGAACAGCCCGTAGCCGTGCTTCCCCACGGACTCCAGAAGCGGGTTGACCTGGCCCGTGCCCTGGCCATGAAACCCAAGGTCCTTCTCCTGGATGAGCCCATGGCCGGGATGAATGTGGAGGAGAAGGAGGACATGGCCAGCTTTTTCCTGGACATCCACCGTGATATGAAGGCCACCATCGTCTGGATTGAACACGATCTAAGCACGGTCATGAATCTGTCTGACAGGATATGCGTCCTGAATTTCGGGGAGAGAATCGCCCTGGGAACGCCGGATGAGGTGAGGGAAGACCCGGACGTCATCGAGGCTTATTTAGGAAAAGAAGAGGATATGTAATGAAGACCGTTATCTCCATTATCCGGGACTACTCCCTGAGCCGACCCAATACCCTGGCCATGAGACAAAAGACATATGGAATCTGGGAGCCCATGACCTGGAAGGAGTTCTATGAGAATATTCGCGCCTTTGCCCTGGGGATGGTTGAACTGGGGCTGGAGCCTGATGATAAGATCTGTATTATTGGAGACAACTGCATTGAGTGGGTCCTGGCCGAGTTCGGAACAATAGGGGCCAGAGGTATTTGCGTTGGAGCCTATCAGGACATGCTTAACGAGGAGGTGGCCTACATGGTCACAGCCAGTGATGCCAAGTTCGTCGGCGCCGGGGACCAGGAGCAGGTGGACAAGATCATTGCCGGGTGGGATCGCCTATCTGAACAGGTTAAAAAGGTCATCGTCTGGGACCTTCGGGGCATGAGCGATTACCTGGACAGATATTCTTTTCTGATTACCTTTCAAGATGTGATGGCTCTGGGAAAAGAGGCCCTGAAGCAAGATTCGGAGCGTTTCGAAAGGGATTTCCTCAAGAAGGCCACTCCTGACGAAACAATCGTTATGATGCCCACTTCCGGAACAACGGCCTTGCCCAAACTGGCCCTGGTCACTCATCATAACTTTATCTTTATTGCTAAGGCATGGGAGGAGGTGTATCCAAGTCAAGAGAATGATGAATTATACTCTTTTCTGCCCATCCCGTGGATTGGCGAACAGTTTAACATCATGCATTTTCTAACGGCCGGAATACGCTATAATTTTCCCGAAAGCAGTGATCCTCTGGCTGTCAGAAGAGACATGAACCAGCTCCAGTGCTCCTTCATCGGTATGTCACCCAGGATGTGGGAGGATATCTGCTCCACTATCATGGCCCGGATGCAAGACGCGCCCTTTTTCAAAAGAAAGACTTATGAGCTGGCCTTGGAACTTGGGTTGGAAAAGGCGGAATTGATGTTGGAGGGTAAGGACAGTAAACTCCCTTTTTTTAAAGAGCTTCTATACAAGTTTATGTATTTAACGACCCTCAGGGGCGTTCTCCAGAGGATGGGCCTGTCTCGTGTTCGAATCGGTTTCACCGGGGGTGCCGCCATAGGGAGAGAGGTGTTCACATTTTTCACGGCCCTCGGCATCAAGCTCATCCAGGGCTATGGTATGACCGAATGCTCCTGTTTTGCCACGATCCATCGGATGGATGACATTCGTCCTGAGACATCAGGACAGCCTCTCCCGGGGGTAGAGGTCCGTATTGACGATGACGGCATGATCTGGCTCAAGGGAGAAAACAATTTTAAGAGTTACTATAAAAATCCTGAAGAGACAGCTGACACACTGGTTGATGGGTGGCTTAAGACAGGTGATGCGGGCTACTGGGACGAGGCCGGTCACCTGGTTGTTCTGGATCGTCAGAGTGACCTGATGTTCCTCAACGACGGGACGCGCTTTGCGCCCCAGGACCTGGAGAACAGGCTCAAGTTCAGTCCCTATGTTAAGGACGCCGTGGTGATAGGGGATAAGAGGGATTTTATTGTAACGCTGGTAAGTATTAACATGGAGAACGTGGGCAACTGGGCCAGGAATCGCAATACCGCCTACACCACCTTTACCGATCTATCCCAGAATCTGCGGGTTTATGAGCTTATTCGCTCCGAGGTGGAAAAAATCAACAAGCGACTTCCGGAGCAGATGCGGCTGCAGCGCTTTGTTTTGCTGCCCAAGGAGCTCCATCCGGACGACGAGGAGCTCACCCGCACGAGAAAAGTCAAGAGGAAAGTGATTAATGAACGGTATGTTGACCTGATAGAGTCCCTCTTTACCGATGATTCGACCCACGATTTTAAGATCGAAATCCGGTATATGGACGGCCGGGTATCAAGGCTGGAGAATGTTTTGCGGCTCGAGGATATGAGAATTCAATGAAACGATCCATTACGGAGCAGTATAGCTATTATTACGCCCCTTTTATCAAGGAGAATTACCTTGAGGACGAGGCCATCTTCAGGACCCTATTTCAGAAGACATGGTTTGTTATTTTTATGTTGGGCCTTTTGATTGTCCCTCCTTTTCTGAGTGATTACTACATATTCTTTTTGATATTGGTCTTCATCGCCATCATTGGTGGACATGGACTGAATATCCTATTGGGGTACACAGGGCAGATATCAATAGGGCACGCAGCTTTTTTAGGAGTAGGGGGATACACCTATTCGTACCTGGTTATGGTGCTTCACTGGCCGTTCTGGCTGGCCATACCCGCCTCTGGTCTTGTGGCCGCCGGTGTGGGATTGATTATCGGTATCCCTTCCCTGAGGATAAAAGGAATATATCTGGCTGTGGCCACCATTGCCTTTCAGTTTATTGCCGACTATACCTACTTTCACTGGGAGGGCTTTAGCGGAGGGCCTCAGGGAAGGGTTGTGGAGGCTCCCAGCCTTTTCGGAGTGGCCCTGACCTCGAGGATCTCTTTTTACTACATCTGCCTGATACTGGTGGTTTTTCTTCTATGGGGCGCTAAAAACCTGATGCGTTCCAAATATGGCCGATGCCTCATGGCCGTGCGTGACAACGACGTCTCGGCTGAAGCTATCGGCGTCCCGGTTTTCAGATACAAACTGCTCTCCTTCTGCATCAGCTCCTTTTATGCGGGGGTGGCAGGTTCTCTGTTTGTCATCCACCTGAGAAACGTCTATCCGGAATTTTTCCATCTCAACGTTTCCATCGAGTACCTGGCCATGATCATCGTCGGGGGCATGGGCACGATCATAGGGACCATCTTTGGTGCTATCTTTATCGTCATTATCCCGGAAGTACTCACCAACATCGTCAGGCTCATTGCCCAGATTACCCAAAGCGCTGAAGTAACGGTTGTCATGGCCCCCCTGCGCCTTGTCGTCCATGGCCTCCTGATCATCCTCTTCATCCTGATCGAACCGGCCGGTCTGGCGGGGATCTGGAGGAAGGTCAGCAGCTACTGGAAGATTTGGCCCTTGCCCTATATCTGATCCCGTACACTATACGAAATTCCATTTAAATTTATTGTAACTACTCAGGTGGATAGACTGAAGGTGGAAGGCTTTTAGGGCATTTGAGCTGGCTGATGAGTTAGCTGTATTATTTTATAGGGTGATCGCAGGGTTACCGAAAGAAGAGTTGTATGGTCTGGCTTCTTAAATATGACGGGCTCAACCTTCAGCCTTCAGTCTTCAACCTAAATACCTACGTAGTTACAATTTATTGTTTCATTTTTTCCAAAAGCCTTTTGGCCCAGTCACTGAAATACTTGTCATCAGATTGTGATACCTTTTCCAACAAGGCCTTAGCCTCTTCCTTGTTTTTCTCTCCCCCTAAATTAATCAACAACTCGGATAGGTAGATCTTCCCTTCGTCTTTCTCCTCGAAGTACTTGGTTGCATGGTATTCCCTGTAGTACTTGAGGGCCTTTTTTTTGTCATATAACGGCCATGGGAGCACGGCCCAGAATCGCCCGAGAGCCAGTATGGGACCGGCATCATCATACATCTTATTTAATTCATAGGTCTTCTCAAAACTACTCTGGGTCTTATCCTTAAGTCCTTCTACCAGGGCGGTTAGGATGCTCACCCCATCTGAATAGATACCCACATTAAGGCCATAATAGTAGTAGCCATCAGGTCTGTCGGGCTCTTGGTCAATGGCCTTTTGGGCGTATTTCATGCCTTCCTTGCCATACTTGGCACAGATATCTTTCCAGCCTTCAACGTTTTGCTTCTTAGCCTCATCCCCATACTCCCTGTATGCCCTTGCGCACTTCCAGTTTGTTTCATAGTGGTTGGGATTTGCCTCCAATGCCTTGAGGTATAACTCAATGGCCTGCTTGAAGTTTTCCATGCCTCCCTTATTGTAGAGTTGATCAGCCTTAACCAGGTTATCATCGGCCATCAGGCTCCAGGGAAAGATCAAAACGCCAACGATAAGTAGGCTGCCCAATACTAACCTTTTCATTTTCGCACCTCCAACAAAATCACCCCACTCTCCTGCATGACCTCTTTAAATCTCGTGGCATCACCCAAGACTTTCCCAATGATATTGACTGCACTCGCCGGAATGATCTTCCCGGGCTTGCTCATGGGGGTCTGGCCGAAAAAGATGCAGAAGGCATTGCCCGATGGCCAGTAGCCTAAATCACCCATCTCCACTTCCTCCCGGGCCGTATCATCCAGTTCGGCATCAACGGGAATCGTGAAATAGATCTCTTCGCCCCAGGTATTGAAACTGGCCCTTATGGGCAGGGCCTTTGCTACCTTTTGGGCAGTGGCGCTATCATTCAATTCCCCCTCCATGGAGAGATCGCCTATGATTATCTTGATCTTCATATTTAACCTCCTTTAATTTAATCCCTTTATAAAACAGACTCTGCCTCTGCTCCTCTATCCAGGATACTACAAAAAACGCAATAGTTCACCGCAGAGACGCAGAGGGCGCTGAGTTTGATTCTTTTTTTTGCTTTCCGTTGAAAGGCCAGAAAGCAAAAAGACTTACTCATCTCTCTGTGTCCTCTGCGTCTCTGCGGTGAGATATTAATCAATCATGGGTTATCCCACCTTTTTGTCATGGGCCTCCCAGAATTCCGCCTTGATTTGACTCTTTAGTACCTTGCCGGTGCCGCCTTTTGGTAAACTGTCCCTGAATTCAATGATTCTTGGTATCTTGAAACCGGCCAGATGCTGGCGGCAATGGGCAATTAATGCCTCTTCCGTGAGGTCTTCCCCTTCTTTAATAACGACCACGGCAGCGGGTGTTTCACCCCACTTTTCGTGCGGCGCCGCCACAACCGCTGCCTCACTTACTGCGGGGTGAGAGAAGAGCACGTCTTCTATCTCTATGGAACCGATGTTTTCCCCGCCGCTAATGATCATGTCCTTCAGCCTGTCCACTATATGTAGATAGCCATCTTCGTCAATGGTCGCCACATCTCCTGAGTGAAGCCATCCATCGATGATGGTATTTTCAGTGGTTTCAGGGAGCCTCCAGTAGCCATCAATGACGGTATGTCCCCTGAAGATGATCTCGCCGGTCTCTTTGCCGTCAGGTTTTATATCGTTCCCATCGGCATCCACCACCCTTACCTGAGTGAAAAAGTCTTCAAATCCCTGGGATCGCATCTTTTCTCTTTTCTCCTCTTCCGGCATATCCTTCAGGTAGTCTTTGATAAGGGCGGTGGTCCCTGTCGAAGTCGTCTCGCTCATGCCATACCCGGTGAAAATCATGGCCTCTGGAAACTTCTCTATCAGGGCCTCATGGGTTGCCCTCGATAGAGTGGCGCCTCCCGCGCAGATACGCTGAACACTGCTGACATCATATCTGTCCATATCTTCGAATTGGGTCAACATATCGGCCATGGTGGGCACAAGTTCAATATAGGTAACCCGTTCCTTTTGAATGAATTTGCACACATCTTCAGGAAGAAATTGTCTTACCAGGACCATCCTTGCGCCCAACCCTGTAATGATATGCACTTTTCTCCAGGCATTTGCATGGAAGAGAGGAACCACCTGGAGAAAGACGGTTTCATCACTGATACCTCCTTTTCCGCTTCCTAGGAAAAGATCCCTAAAGGCACAGAGATACAACATGCGATGGGTATGAAGCATACCCTTGGGCTTCGCGGTGGTTCCGCTGGTATAGAACATCTCTGCAGGATCATTTTCATCAATGTCCCATTCTCTGTCGAGCAGGGGCGTGGAATGGCTTAGCAATTCCTCATAATCTTCTCCTTGAATGCCCAATTCTCTCCCCACCGGTTCATCCCTCATGATGATCATTTTTTCGACGGAGTCCAATTGACTCCCTTCCACAAGATGGACCATGTCCTGGTTAACAAATAGACACTTCGCCTCTGCATCATTAAGGACGTAGATAATATCTCCGGGAGTGAGTCGGATGTTGATTGGAAGCAATATGGCTCCTATCTGGGGGACACCGTAATAGAGCTCCATATAACGATGGCTGTTGGTATCGATGACCGCCACCCTATCGCCCTTCCGGATTCCCAGGCTCATCAAGGCGTTGGATAGACGATTAACCCTTTCCCCGAATTGGGCATAAGTGAATTGTTTTTTGCCGTCAACAATGCCAATCTTCTTCCCATAGTGTTTTACAGCCCTATTTAAAAAGTCGGTCACTAAAAGGGGAACAAACATCTTTTCACTCCTCTCTTTTTGTTTTTAAAATACGTCTTTCTGAGGGACCCTGTATCGGGTGAGGTGATAAGGATCCGCATTTTTAGAGCCAGAGTATAGGGATTTTAGCCTTGTGTGTCAATATAGGCGCAAGCCCCAATTCTTGACATATCTATTCATGTGGATTATTGTCCCACTCGGGGATTGGGAGAAAAACCCTCGCCTTTAAGCGAAGACTTCAGTTCTATCTTTTGCGCCGCAAGGGTTCTAGGGATCGAGGATTCCAGGGTTCGAGAGTATATAAGGTTTTCCCTTGATCACTAGACCCCTTGAATTCTTGAACCCTCAAGCCATCCCGCTTTACGGGATGGTAGTTGACATTGTTTAGAGTTTAACGTTTCGAATTCCGAAATTGGTGGGGTGGATGGCAGGTATATAACAAGGAGGACATTTTATGAGTGTGGAAAAAGGGACTCTGGACGGTAAAGTAATCATCATCACCGGCGGGGGGACCGGACTGGGGAGGTCTATGGCATTTCGTCTTGCCGAGGAGGGCGCGGATATCGTGGTTGCCGCCCGTCGTCTGCCGCCTCTTGAAGAAACCGCGGCGGGCGTCCGCGAGCGCGGCGGAAAAGCCCTGGTTGTCCCCACGGATGTCACGGACACGGCGCAGGTCAACAGCCTGATTGAGAAAACACTGGCGGAAATGGGCAAAATCGACGTGCTCATCAACAATGCCGGCATTGTGCGCGGTGAACGACCCAAATTTATGTGGGAAATTTCCGAACAGGACTGGCGCATCGGTATCGATGTTAATCTCTCCAGTGCTTTCTATTGTAGTCGCGCAGTCAGCAAGTACTTCGCCGACCGCAAAGGCGGCAACATCATTATGGTGGCTTCCGGCGAAGGTTTCCGCGGACAGCGCAACAGCTTCATGTACAACACCGCCAAGGCCGGCGTCGTCAATCTTACCCGCGTCATGGCCTTAACTCTCGCCGAGTACAACATTCGTGTCAACTGCATAGTGCCCGGCTTCGTGGACACCTATGAATACCAGCCGGAGGAATACCAGAAAGTCATGGCTGAGAGGCGCGCTACGAGAAAGTTGTTTGTCCCCGTGGGGCATACGGGCAAGCCGGATGACATCGGTTACGTGGCAGTGTTCCTCTGTTCCGATGCTTCAGATTATGTCACCGCCGGGTGTTTTATCTCCGATGGCGGCGGGCTGGCAGGAGGATTTGCAACCACGGGCTACGCGCCTGTAGTCTCACTCAAGGAGGGTTTGGCATGACGGCGAAAGCATTTCTGTTAAAAGGCAAGGTTGCCCTGGTTGCCGGGGATAGTAAGCTGTGGACGAAGCCTGTGGCAGCGGCGTTAGCCGGCGCCTATGCGGATATCGCCATCGCGGCGAAAAGCTCGCCTAAACTGACAGAGGCGGTGGAAGCCGTGCGAGAAGAAACCGGCAGAAAGGCCATCGCAATCCCCACCGATGTTACTAACCCTACACAGGTACAGGGGGCAGTCCATCAGGTTATCGCCGAATACGGGCGTATCGATATTCTGGTAAATGCGGGTGACATCCATTTCTTCCAGCCGTTTGTGGAGATTAAAAGCGCCGAATGGGACAAAGTAATGGACTACAATTTCAATTCCGCTCTGAACTTCTGCCGCGCCACCGGCAAACAGATGCTGGAGCAAAAAAATGGCAGGATTATCAATATTGTGTCCGGTCTCGCCGAGCGCGGGATGGCCAACGGTTCTGCCTACTGCGTGGCGATGGGCGGCGTGCTCCAGTTGACCAGGGCGCTTGCTCTGGAGTGGGCTTTACAGGGTATTACGGTTAATGCCATCGGCACGGGGTGGTTCACCGAACCCGGCAATCCGATTGATGAGCGCCTTGCCCGCTACATCCCGGTGAGACGCTACGGAGAACCGGAAGAGATTGGTTCGCTGGTGGTCTATCTGGCATCAGATGTGACGGAGTTCACCACCGGGCAGTTGATGTATGTTGACGGCGGCCTGATGGCGCACGCGTAACCATCATCATGCACCTAACCTAATAAGTCTTATCTCGGGTTTTGGAATCACTTGAAATTCTTAGAGATTACTCTCTTATGCAGGTTTGGGTAAAGCTGTGATCAATACTATATATCACAGGTCATCATTCCATGTTTTTCATATATTACTAACCATTAGTCACGATAGTCAACCAGCCCCTAGATCGTTATCAAAAATGATGAGAAATGAAAGAAAATAATTTATCAAATTCAGGAATGGGCCCTAAATCAATATAATCCCCGTCCCTCATGCTCTAATCAATGATCATCGTCTTCAGAATGTATTAATGCAAGACCTGACCCCCATCATGACCCCCATCATTAGATGAATCCCGCCGCCGTACCATTCCCCGGTAGAAAAGCATATCCCTTGTCGCCTCGGCCGAATCTGCGAGAACCTCAGAATGGTTTGCTTGCCGGAGAAAATGGGCTTAAGGAAGGAAAATTCAGGTCAAAACGTGAATCAAGAGCAGCTTGACCCCGGCATTCTATTTTAAAAATCAAAGATCGATCATTTAATGATAGGAATGCTCCACCCGGAAATTTGTTCGGTAAGTCGCGCCGTCTTTCCACCGGGAGTAATGTGGGCTAAATAGACTTCATCGGCCAAGGCCGCAACCATTTTATTGCGCTGTTCTGAGAGTGCGGCGGTGAGGCGGCGCTGAGAGGGCTCAAAGGGGGATAAAAGTAAAATCCGGCCTGCTCCAAAGCCCTCGCGCCATTTCATTGAAAT
>Ga0180009_10001064_pt1 | contig 34512 bp, 31 predicted proteins | sample OS_PC_MetaG_FD_123537 | JGI IMG/M metagenome (GOLD analysis project Ga0180009, IMG submission 123537) | Groundwater microbial communities from the Aspo Hard Rock Laboratory (HRL) deep subsurface site, Sweden - OS_PC_MetaG | ecosystem: Environmental > Aquatic > Deep subsurface > Groundwater... | reverse complement strand
ATCCCATTTATAACGATAACAGCTACTGGCCGGCGAGACGACCCGAAGATTCCGATTTCAGCCGAACCACCGGGCAAAAGTTAACCGGCGCCATATGGTGCCCGACCGGCGGATATATATCAGACCCCCAGCTTTCCACGCATAATGTGCAGGTTGCCGCCGAATCCAATGGCGCTGAGTTCCTGTTTAATTCAGAGGTGGTCGATATCCGTAAAGAAAGCGGTCATGTCACCGGCGTTACGCTCAAAGACGGAACGGTCCTGTCTGCTCCCGTTGTGGTCAATGCGGCCGGACCGCATTCCTTCATTGTCAATCGGCTGGCCGGTATCGAAAACAGTATGAAAATCAAAACCAGGGCCTTGCGCCAGGAAGTCATCCATATTCCGGCGCCGTCCGGATTTGACTTTAAGAAACTGGGCTGCGTGACTTCCGATAATGATATCGGCTGCTACAGCCGGCCTGAACTGGGCAATCATATTCTATGCGGCAGTGAGGATCCGCCTTGTGACACCCAGGTTGTTGTCGACGATCCGGATAACTTTAACCGCAATCTCACAGAGCAGGCAAAGGTGCAGGCCATGCGGTTGGCATTGCGTATTTCGAAGCTGGGAATTCCCGGTGACCTTAAAGGGGTGGTTGATCTTTATGACGTCACCGAGGATTGGATCCCCATATACGACAAGTCGGACCTCTCCGGCTTTTACCTCTGCATCGGAACCAGCGGCAACCAGTACAAGAATGCACCGGTGGTGGGCAAGTTGATGGCCGAACTGATCGAGGCGTGTCAGGAGGGTCACGATCACGACTTGGATCCCGTCAAGGTTAATCTATATCATATCAGCCGAACCGTAAACATAGGATTTTACTCCAGATTACGTGAAATCAACAAGGAAAGCAGTTTTACGGTCTTGGGCTGATCCAAAATCCCTTCCCTGTAAAACAGTGGTAATCATCCGGAGTCTGATACGTGGAGGGCAAATGAATTTCATTGAAAACAGAAAAGGAAATAGGCTGCATTCCCGCGGCATGGAGATTGTGACATACGAGTGTGACGAGGACCATATCATTGTTGAAGGACGCCTCAAAGACGACCGTTTGGTTGAAACCTATCACGTATCCGGGGAGAAGCGTCCCCCCCAAACCGTGCACGACATGACGATTCAGGTGCAGATTGACTGCCGAACACTGATCATAGAGGATGTCCACACCGAAATGCCGGGTGTGCCCCACGACGGATGCGATCAAACATCCGAGAGTCTAAACAAGCTGAAAGGCATGCGGGTCTCTCCGGGTTTTACATCCAAGGTCAAACGCGCACTTGGCGGCAAGCGGGGCTGTCTTCACCTGACCACACTGGTCCTTGCAATGGCACCGGCAATCATGCAAGGCTTCTGGGTGCACGGGAGCAGAGATCCGGGCGGCCGGCAAATCACATCCGATTTGATAGAAAACTATCTGGTTGACACCTGCTGGGTATGGCGGCGGGATGGTGACCTTATCAAAAAATATTCTCCAGCAGGAGAGAAGACAAGATAGTTCGCTTCGCGCACCATTGGAATACTGGATTATTGGAGCGCTGGAATGATGGGTTTTAATGAATTCTATCGATATTATACAAAAGATTTCTTCCGCTTTTATACCCAATATTCCAATATTCCATTATTCCATTATTCCATTATTCCATGTAGAACTGCAATATTGAGTGTCAGTTAGAAGGTAATATCAATAGGTTGAAGAATTTCCGAGACGTTTTTTAGTCTTCAGAACCGCTGTTTTCGTATACCTCTTTTTCCGCTTTCCACATGGGACAATGATCGGCATGTATTTTATGATGAAGGATCTTGCCGACCATGGATTCCGGGTGGCTTCTTCCGTATTTACAGATGGGACAGTGGTGGCAAACCGTCCCCATGATTCTTTTGTAGATACCGGGTTTTTCTTCAGGCATTATTTTTCATCCTTAGGCGCTTAATTGTCGCTTTGGTGCTTTTTCCGGCAATTTTATTTGCCACCAAGACACAAAGACACAAAGAAACGTATCATTATATTTACCTTCGTGGATTCGTGAATTTGTGGCAATTTTTTTAGGTTCGGCTTGCCCGGGCGATGAGTTTAGACACTGCCGGCAAGCAGATTCCGTATCTCCGCTAAAAAAGATTCCTCATTATCTCCCGTGTCGTTGAGAAAGCCGTGAGCCGGACGGGAGACCGATCGAGCAAATGCTTCTGCCTGCCGAAACAGATCTTTGACGGATCTGTATTTTCGATGGCTGTTTTCAGAAGATTCGTCATATACGGCATCCGGAAACGGCTCTCGGTGGGTTTTAAGGTGGGCATAAAAAAGGGGAAGAATATCATTCATCCCCTTCTTTCCCGCCAGCTTGAGCAGTCTCGCCCAGATATAGGCCCATTTCTTTGTCATCATCCTGTTAATTCGTTTCTGCCTTTCAAATGCCGTTCGAAATTCGGCTTCATCGATCCCTGTGTGTTCGGCCAGCAGCTGCATGGCGTACAGAGACGATAGAGAGTCTATGTCGATCATTTCATGAACATAGCAGCCGCTGTTGACCCGATGGTCCAGATCGGTTTCAAGCAGCCGGTGGTGGTAAACGGTGGTCAACCCGATTCCGGAATGCGGATGAGGATAATCACCGCACAATTGCTCAATTACCGGATGGAAAATCTTATCCAACGACCAGTGGGAAATATACCCCATGATAAATGAATAATCCTGAATTGAACGATTCTTTTTTGCGGTCTTTAAAAACGCGATAAACATTTGACCGGCATTTTCACCCCTGCCGTGAAGTCTGTCGGATAGCGCTTCAACCTCTTTTTGCGGATGATAATAGAAGCTGTCCGGGAAAATACAGCCGAGAAAGAATTCTTGTTTTGAATTTCCCACGGGTTCCATGATTTCTTTTTCCACCGGGCTGTCTAAAAGCCTTTTCGCAAAATATAGATGGGTATTCTCTTTCGGCATGATCGATTGTATCAAAAGGGTACGGTAAACGGTTTCTTGACCATGTATTCTTCAAGATCGTCCAGTTGAATGTTAATTTCAGAAATAACCTTCTGCCGCACTGAAATGTTTGCTTCATGAATCGTGTTGAAATTGCCGGAGATCAATGGATGCCACCATTCAAGCTGCCTGTTTTCCGCCATTAATCGATATGCGCAGGATTTCGGCAACCATCGAAACCGCCTGATATTTTGGGGTTTGATTTTGAGGCAATTTCGAAGGGGATCATCATAGATGGTACATATAGACTGATCAATATCCAAAAACCGGCAGGCGACCGACGTATAATAGACTTTTCCGGTGTTCCCGTTTTTTAACCGATGCAGGCAGCAAACCCCGCACCGGTCGCAGAGCGATTCCCATTCAAAACGGGTCATCTCCTGAAGTGTTTTGGTTTTCCAGAAAGGTTCGGGTTCGGTAGTCATCAGAGATCTATTCTGCATCTTTATATTTACCATATTAGGTTCATCTCCAATTTTGGAGAAAAGGGTCCAAGGGTTCGAGGGGTCGAGGGTGTTTAGTACCCGAATATCCCTCTGCGTTTTCCGTTATTCCGGAAACACACGGCAAAGAGCTTGGATTGAATTTAAAACTTATAGAAAATATTAAGCATTTCACTTGAATCCACGAATCCTTGGCCCCTTGAACCCTCAGGATCACTCCAACCCTTTGGAGATGATCCTCATATTATAACCATGAATGGGGATTTATGACAAATATCCTGTAGTTCCGTCTTGTCATTTGAGATTCTCGGTTCTATAAAAAATATTGTCTATTAGCTTTTTACGAAGCCATCAGCTTTCGGAAAGGAACTACCGATGAACCAAACAACTTATCAAACCCTTTTGGACCGTATTCTGGAAATTGAAATCATCGACACCCACGAACATATTTTAAGCCGGGAAGATGTGCGGAAGGACCCGCTGCATTTGTTTCGGCTCTTTGAGAATTCATATGCACGACTTGATTTTACCTCAGCCGGTATGCCGGCGGATGCGTGGCAGGAGCGACAACCGGATTCCATCTGGCAGCATTGGAAAAAATATCAGGATCATGTGATCTTAAACTGTTTCTATAAAAACATCATCAGGGCCCTTCAGGATCTTTACGGTTTTGAAGGCAGCAGAATTACGGAAGCCGACTGGCCGGAACTGTCGGAGAAAGTTGTGGATGCGTATGGCAGAGAAGATTGGTATGAATTCGTTCTCAAACAAAAGGCGGGGTTCAAAGTTTCTCTATTGGACACCTTCTGGTCTGTGGAAGCGTTTCGATTCGATCCCTCTATTTTTACACCGGTTCTCCGTACCAATCCTTTTATTCTAGGGCGTCAGTTTGAATCCCGATTCCCCAAAGGATTGAAAGCCCCCACTTCGGTGGAAACCATTGCTGAGGAATGGGACATCAGTCTCAAAGAATTTGAATCCTACCTTGTTCTAATCGATACGGCCATTGAAAAATATCGGAAAACCGGGGCGCCTGCCGTCAAAATTGCAACCGCTTACGAGAGAACCCTTCACTTTGAGGAGGTCTCAAAGAATGAAGCGGCACGTCTGTATTTGAAGACGCCTTCCGATTTGACCTTTTCCGAACGGAAAGCGCTTCAGGATTACATGGCCCATTATGTCATCCGGCAGGCCACTTCCCAGGGACTTCCGATTCAGATACATACCGGTATTCTGGCGCGAAATGCCAATATCATCGGCAACAGCAACCCGGAGCATTTAAACGAACTGTTTCTGATGTATCCCGATACCCGATTTGTACTACTTCACTTTTCCTTCCCGTATATGCTGCAGGCCTTCTCTCTGGCCAAGATGTTTCGCAACGTGTATCTGGATTTTTGCTGGGTGCCCATGCTCTCAAAGAAAGCGGCGGTCATTGCCCTGGACGAGTTTTTTGATCTGGTTCCCAATAATAAGCTCATGTGGGGCGGGGATGCATTTCGCGTGGAAGAGGCGTATGCCGCAGCCTGCGCCGCTCGGGAGGTGATGGCGATGGTGATGGCCGGACGGGTTGATTGCGGAGATCTGGATTTGGAAGCCGCCGAACAATTATGCCGGTCTGTTCTTTATGACAATGCGAAGGCGTTCTTCGACCTCTGATGCTATTCAGATTTCTTCCCGGTCACCACAATGATATCATAGACCGAAGACCAGGTTAAAGGTTTCGATTTGGCTTCCTTCCCTAATATTTTTACCAATTCATCGGCTACAGGTTTATAGTTTTCCGTGAAAAACACGGTGGGGTTTTTAAATGAAGGCCGGGGCGCCAACCCCACGCGCTTCACCGGGTACCCCATTTGCCTGAGAAGACTTGAAGTTTCAAGAGCGGGTTTGATTTCACCATCCCCGCTCAGTACACTGATATTTATTTTAGACTGATCTTTACGCATCTCGAGGTCTGTCAGTTTTGATTCAAGGGCCTTCTTTTCTTCCTCGAGGCGCGACAGTCTCCGCTCTAAATCACTTTTCTCGGCCTTTGCCTGGTTGGTTTCTTCTTTTAATTTCCCGGCCAGCGCTCCAAGTTGTTTGCTTTTATCAGACTGTTTTTCAAGCCGGTTTACCTGCCCGCGAAGCTTCTGATTATCCTCTTTCAGTTTTTGTATCTCATTCCGCATCTCTTTTTTGCTCATCTTGGGTTGGTCTTTTGCCTTGGAACCGCCGCTGTTCCATTTGTCAAAAGAGGAGCAACCCTGAAGAAATACGAGGCAACATGCAAAGATGAGAAAAGTCCGTTTCATTTTTCCTCCCTCCTAAATGAGCCGTTTGTGGATTAAGATGAATGAGATGGCATTCTTATTATCATATGCGCCTGTATAAGAAAAACGGAATTTACAATATCCCATTTTGAGTGGATATTTTCCAATCATCCGGCATTCCGATCAGGATTAATTCGCTAACCAGACTTTTTCCAGAGGCATGCGATTGTCTGCATTCGGAACAAATCCTCTCACGTCCTTTCTGAATGCGACAGCCTCCTTTGGGTTGCAGATCCAAACCGTTGGGACTTCTCCGGCTATCAACGCTTCGGTTTTGTGGTAGAATTGCTTCTGTTCTTCGATGGTCTTGGCAAATTTGACTTCTTCGAACAGCTTGTCAGTTTCCGGATCGGCGTAGAAACTCTTGTTGAAAACGGATCCTGAAGAGAACAGTTGCTCAGCAGAGTATTCCGGATCCACCGCATCGGAACCCCAGTCTTCGAGTGCCGCCTGAAACAGTTCCGGCTTGCCTTTGAATGCTCTTCGTACATACACACGGTCTAACAGTGTGGATTTTTCCAGCGGAAGGACTTCCACCTGAACCCCGACATCCTGCATGAACGCCTGAATCATGGTCGCCTGTTCCACGAACACATCCTTGTTGGTCACCATCAATTGAAATTTCAATGGATTATTGGGACCATACCCGGCTTCGGCCAGCAGGTTTCTGGCTTTTTCCGGATCGTAGGGGTAGGGCTGTTTGAAATCGGAGTTATGGGTCCAGAACCAGGGGTGATAGGGGCCGACCGATTCCATGGCATATCCTTCGAATACCCCTTCGATGATTCCCTGCCGGTCTATGGCATGGGCCAGTGCGCGCCGAACTCGGATGTCGTTGAACGGTTTCATTTTCGTGTTCAGATAGATCTGCTCATGCTGAATGCCCGGAATCAGCTTGACCTCAATATTGTTATCGGCCTGCAGGGTCTTGACGTATTTCAGTGCCACATTCGACAGGATATGGACCTTATCCAGTTCGAGTTGAAGGAGGGCAAGCTCCTCGTCAAAGGTATACTTAAAAATGATCTTATCAAGGTAGGGTAAACCCTTTTTCCAGTAATTCGGATTTCGCTCCACCACGATGCGATCCCTCTCGATCCATTCCACGAACCTGAAGGGACCGGTTCCCACAAATGCCTTGAACCCGAAATCATTTCCGTACTTTTCCACCGCTTTTTGAGAAACCGCTATTACATCCCGGGCGGCAAGCTTCACCATAAATGCGTTGTCCGGTGTTTCAAGTGTGATTTTAAGGGTATAATCATCCGTTGCCTCGACCTTTTTCACTGCTTTGTATTTATTGAGGAGGCTTGATTTGTTGGTTGGATCCAGTATCCGGTTGATGGAGTACGCAGCAGCATGGGCGTCATACTTCGAACCATCATGGAACTTGACGCCTTTCCGGACAGGGATCGTGTAGACTTTTCCACCATCAGTGATCGTGGGCAGGGCAGCGGCCAACCGGGGTGTAAAGTTACCCTTTTCCACATCCCAGTCATAAAGGCATTCCCCGAGACCGGTGTCGTGAATAATCCGTTCTCCGGTTGCGGTCTGAATGTGGATGGGGTCCATGGTCCACATGTCCTGTGAAATCACCGCCTGTAATGTCCCCCCTCGCTTGGGCGTTTCGGCCATGGCCGCAGCGCCAAAGCAGATCAACCCTGCGAGGAGAAGCATTAACAGAGTATATGTAAAACGGTTCATACGTTCCCTCCTTTTTGTGCGTTGGCGCTTTAAGCTTTTTAAGACGGCATCTAAAAATAGCGGCTGGTTTTCTTGTTCTTTCCGAGCATCCCCCTGATTACCAAAAGCGCTTGATTCCGGTCTTCCATGTTCAATACCTGTTCCAGGCCACCGGCATCCAAACTCATGTTGATGGCTTCCTTGGTCAACCGCAGTCCCATGGGATTTTTGGAGTTCATGGTTTGTGCCAGCTCAACGGCCGTGTGCATGAGCGCTGAACGATCAACCAGCCGGCTGGCCATGCCCAGAGCCATGGCCTCCTGGGCGCACAAGAAATCTCCGGTGAGCATGATTTCGTAGGATCTTCCGGCGCCGATCAATCTAGGGAGAAAATAGCTGCAGGCCATATCGGCGCCACCGAGACCGATATTGATATAAGCTGCGGAAAAACGGGCATCATCGCTGATTACCCGTATATCGGACGCCAGAGCAAAACTGAACCCCAATCCCACGGCCGGGCCATGGACGGCACTGATGATGGGTTGCGGCACCCTCCGCATGGCAAGGGTCAGTCTTGCCATGCGGGATTGGAACTCATAAAAATGATCCGGATCCATATCCGAAAGCGTTTTCATGGCCGATTTCATATCGAGTCCTGCACAAAACCCTTTTTCGCCGTTCCCGCAGAGGATTAAGACATGGGTATCCAGGTCATGCCGTTTGTCCGACCAGAAATGTTCCAGTTCCTCCATCATCTGGATATTGACGGAGTTGTAACGGCGGGGACGATTCAGTGCGATTTGCCCGATACCCTTCTCCAGTTCTTTATATTCTATGGTTTCATATTCCAATGGCATCCTCCTGTGTCCTATTATTTATCTTTGGGTGAAATGAGGATTTTGATTCCTTTCTGTTGTTCATGCATTTTCAACGCATCGTGGAATTTTGACAGGTTTAGCCTGTGGCTGATCAGGGGCTGAACCTTGAGCGTTTCGGTAGAGATTAATTCCAGTGTCCTGGGATATGTATCATGGCTGAGCAGAGAGCCCAAGACCGACAATTCATTTCTGAATACTTGATAAGGGCTGAATTCCACCCGGGTTGCCGGATCATTTACACCCACGAGGATGATTTTTCCTCCGGGTTTCACCACTTCGAAGCATTGAGAGACCGTAACCGGAATGCCCGCGCTTTCAAAAACCACGTCCACACCACCGTTTGTAATGTCCTTTATCTCTTCCACGGGATTTTGTTGGCCCGGATCGATGACTTGTTCAGCTCCCAGTTGGATCGCCAACTGTCGCCGGATTGATTGAGGTTCTGAAACCACGACCTTCGTCGCGCCGGATAGCACGGATAACTGCATCAGCATCAATCCGATGGCGCCCCCGCCCAACACGGCCACCGTCTGCCCCGGTTTGATGTCCGCCCGATCCGCAGCATGTACACAGCAGCTTGCAGGTTCAAGAAATGCGCCGCACTCCAGAGGCGTGCCCTCTTTTAAACAATAGACCTGGCTTTCCGGCACACAGGTATATGCTGCGAATCCTCCTCCTTTGTAGTGATACATGCCGATTCGATCGACACACAGATTAGGTTGTGAGCTCTGGCAATATGCGCAGACCCCGCAGGTGATGCCCGGATCCACGGCAACCGGATCGCCGGGAGCAACACTTTTCACTTTGGAACCGATTTCCCTGATAATACCCGACACTTCGTGCCCGGGTGTACAGCCGATATTGAGTTTCCAGGTGCCGTGGTACATGTGTACATCCGTTCCGCAGAAGCCGCAGTATTCGACTTCCACCAGCACATCATGATCACCGACATCCGGAAGCGCTCGTTCTTCCAGTCTAAAATCTTTCACTCCGTGAGAGACAATGGCTTTCATAAACCGTTCCTCCAATATCAAATTATACCGAAATCCTTTACAGATCATTTCCAAAATAGTTTACGACATGATACATATCCTAGAAAGCGCTTTTCGATTCAACCCTATTTTGTGCCGGACCGATTATGCAGAATATGACTTCGAAAAAGGAGGGTGTCGATACCCGTCATATTTTTCTTTATTCAGGTCTGGGGTGGATTGTCGCGGCGGCGATTGGGATTGCCTGGGCCTTGGGTGCACGATCTTTGAGCCTTTCGAAATTGTTTGCCGCCCAATCAACTCTGGGGATATTCGGTTTTGCCGGCAGCATGTCTCATTACTTCCTTCTTGGTAAAACAAAAGTAACACGGGATCGGCGAATCAGTATTGTCCTGTCTTTGGTTTGGGGTGTCTTTTTTGCCGGAGCGGTGACACCGCTTTTTTCCATCTTCGGAACCCCAGTTAAAATGGCTGTTTTCGCATTCAGTTCTTTTGCTGTTTTCGGAGCCCTCGGCGGTATGTCAACGGCCTGGATAGCGAAGCGGATGTTCGATGATTTTTCATGCGAAGACATAGTGCCGATTATTGTTATTTGGGCTTTCGGTCTAGGCCTGGGCGCCATATCGGTATCCGTCTCAGCCGCTTTTTTAAAGTTATTTTTTCCGGAACCCGTGGGCATGGTGCTGGCCATCGGCGCCATGGCATTAATGCTCGGAGCCTGCAGCGGATTTTCACTGGCCCTTTGCGTGCCGGAAAAAGACATTGGAAGTAGGTTTTTTAAGCCCGCTGACATATATGATCGGGCGCTTTCGGATGCGAGGCCTGAGTACGGAATGCTCACGGCAATTCTGATTTTCGCTCCATTTTATCTGAATGATTTTTCCAATATCTTCATCTCAGATTGGCGGTGGTGGTTGTTCATCGACTATGTTTTTGTGCGATTATTCCCTTTTATTGTAATCTGCCGGTTGCTTTCAAATAATCGAGTGTCTCCTGAGGCAATGGGAATAGGACCGCAATCCATGCTATCTTCTATTATTGTTTATATTGTAGGAACCCTGGCGGCAATACTCATCCTTCAAAATAAATCTTTTATCCTCAACGGCATTCCCGGATATCAACCAGTGGGGGTAATCCCCAAGATCTTCCATGCGGATTGGCGGTGGTTTGATTTAACCGCCGGTCTGATGGCTACCGGTGTGGTTGAAGAACTGGTTTTCAGAGCATATCTGTATTCTTTTTTACGCCGCTTCACCGATCGTTCACTATACATCGTATTGATATCGGCAACCGCCTTCGGGCTTATCCACTGGAGTCTCGGGTTTCACCATGTTATTGCCGCCTCGGTAATCGGGGGGGTATACATGCTGCTATACATCAGAACGCGATCTTTGCCTGCCCTTGTTTTCGCCCATTATACGGTGAACTTCATGGAATATTCGGATGTGGTGGATAAGTTTCTCTTCAGATACTTCTAAACCCACGCCTTCTACCGGTCAGGATAAACGCCTTTGGGATTTAGGCATTTTTTATTATTCACAGAATGATTTGGAGGGGTTTCAGGTGTCAGGTTTCGGGTGTCAGGGGTGTTTTTCTGAAACCTGAACACTGAAACCTGTAACCCAATCCCCCTAATCTGTGTTAATTTTCAATCCTCGAAAGGATTGTTTCTGAACACGGGATTAAAATGCGGTTACCCTGTCCAATCGGTTTGCCACTCTTGAACCCCAAAGCGCATTGTGTCATTATTCGCCGATTAATTTGAGCTGGAGGGTCTAAAACCCAAATTTGCGGCACAGGATATTGTAGCCAAAGAAAAATGAATATTGCGGAGGAAATATATGACGCTTGAACAATCGGTACTCGAGGCCATTGAGAAAAACCAAGACCGGCTGTTTGAAATCCTCAAGACGTTAATCCGTTTTCCCACCGAAAACCCGCCCGGAAAAGAAGCACCGGCCCAGGAGTGGATATCGGAAAGATTAAAGACGGTTACCGACAAAGTAGACGTGTTCGAAGTACTGCCGGGGCGTTCAAACGTTGTCGGGGTCGTTAACGGTGCCGGCGGCGGACGGTCGGTGATCCTAAACGGCCATGTGGATGTGGTGGAAGCCAAAAAGCGCGAAGCCTGGGAACATGATCCCTTTGATCCGATTGAGAAAGAGGGCTTTATTTACGGACGGGGGGCATCGGACATGAAATCCGCCATGGCCGGATATCTCTATGTCCTGGAGACTTTGAAGAAGGCCGGAATCGGCTTAAAAGGTGATGTGATTTTTCAAAGCGTAGTCGGGGAGGAGGAGGCAGAGCCCGGAACCAGAATGGCAGCCGAGCGATACCCGGCAGACTTCGCTATTGTCGGCGAGGGGACCAGGGCCAGGCAGATCGTTGCCTCCGTGGGCACCATGACAGTCAAAATTACGATCAAAAGCCCCTATACCCTACACCTGCATGCCAGGCGCCAGGCGATTCATGCCGGTGGCGGACTCGAAGGGGCCAATGCCATAGAGAAGATGGCTTTAAAGATTATTCCGGCTTTAAACGATCTTGAAAGAGAGTGGTCGGTTTTTAAAAAATACCGGGGAATTCCTCCAGGGCAGACCCTTATCAACCCTTTTCTCATTCGAGGCGGAGACGATGCCGGATATCTGCCCGATGAATGCTCCATGTACGCGGTCGTCGTATATCTTCCTGACGAAGCTCCGGACAAGGTGAAACAGGAAGTCGAAGAGCAGATCCATCGCGCCGCAAACTTAGATGGATGGCTCAGGAAACATCCCCCGCAAATCGAGTGGAACCCCCAGGATCAACATTGGGCGTTTCCGGCTTCGGACCTGGATGTCGATCACCCGGGTGTTCAGCAACTGGGAAAAATCATTGAAGATGTGGCCGGATGCCAAGCGGAGTACGGCGGTCGGGGCGGTATTACGGATGCCGGATGGTTCCCCATCAACGGAACCCCGGCGGTGGTTTACGGTCCCGGTGATGTTTTCTATGCTCATCGAATCGACGAGCGGGTGCGGAAGGAAGATGTTCTTCTGTTTGCCAAGGTGATCGGTCTGTTTTTGTTGCGATGGTGTGAAGTGGTCGAATAGATTAGAGTTAAATACGATGGCTGGACTGAAAAAGGGTATTATCGGTATCGGAATAATCGGTATCATTTGGCTTCAGGCCGGATGTGCGCAAATGGTGGTGCCCGGGACCGTGGCAGGCGCCGGGGAGCTTTATCGATACTCCATCGGAAATATGGCAAAACGAACCTTCGTCGGGGATATGAAGCAGACAGTCGATGCGGCCAAGTCGGCACTGGAGAAAATGGGAATTGAATTGGTAGAAACCAGCTCCAAGGATGCGGAGACTATTCTTTATGCTGAAACACCGGAAATGGAAATAACCCTTCAGCTCCAACCGGTAACCTCAACAACCACCCATGTAAGCATTGATACCAAAAAAGGGCAATGGGCCAAAGACAAAGCCACAGCAAACGAAATTCTGTCCCAGATCGGACAAATTCTGGAGAACGAGACAGCGTCTCGGAAGCGGTTTTCCAGGGTTTACGTGAAAAATGAGTGTGGCCGGCCCATTCAGGTTGCCATATATTATCTGGTCGGTCCTGAAGGATCCCAGGTCTGGGGAGCCAGGGGGTGGTTTTTCATAACCCCGGGTACGAGAAAGCAGATTGCCGAAACCGACAACCGGTATGTGTATCTTTATGCGGAATCAAGCAGCGGAAAAAAGTTCCGTTGGACCGGAGGCGAGTTCCAAATTTTCAAAGGAAAACCTCACGGCTTTTTCAAGATCGATATGGGGCAGAAGCTCATAGATTTTACACAGACCCTTACCTGCGACTAAAAAGATTTCAAGGCAATGGGGACAGGTACCGCAATACAGGCCGCAGATGCCCGCCAGATGTCTTTTGTTTTCCGTCATAATGCACCGCCCGCCCTTTATTCCTCCAGGATGCGATATGAATAATCGACTTCCGCCTGAATGGATCCGATTGCGCTGCAATACTTTGTTACAGACAGCTCAACGGCCCGCTCCACATCCGAAGGCTTGACGCCCTGACCATAGACCAGAAACTCCATCTGTATTTTGGTATATCCTTTGGGGTGATCCTCTTTACGGTCACCGGTGATATTGATTTTAAGACCCTTAAATGTGGATCGTTTCTTTTTGAGAATGGATACCACATCCATACCGGAGCATCCTGCAATTCCCATGAGGACAACCTGCATCGGGCTTGGTCCGCTGCCTCCTTCCGGGTTGTCCAGAATGATTGCGGGGCCGTCACCTACCCGGCCGACAAACTGAAATCCATCGATCCATTTTATCTGTGCGCTTACACTCATGTTTCTTCTCCTGCAGTCTGGTTTATGTCATACCAACTCCATTCTGTACATGAACTGGTTAATTTGCTGATTATCTGATATTTACGAACAGTTCAACTCTGAACTCTCCACCCCCGATGTTGAAAACTGAATCGATCTTTCACTTTTCGATACCAAAACCGGTAACATCAAAGCTTGAAAAAGGAGATAGGATGATGGCCAAATATCATAAAACCGGATACTATCTGCGTATATTACTCTGTTTGATACTGCTGCTTTCAGTGACTACTGAACTGTGGGCAATGAAACAGGAAGGGTCTAATAAAACGGATTCGCAATTAACCCCTGCCCAGCTTCGATCCGAGCTGATGAACTTCGCGGATCGATACACACAATACCTTTCTCAGGCCTCCATAGAATTTAAATTGAGGGAACCAAGAATTCATTCCCGCCAAATTTCTCTCAGCACTAATTTTCTTGAAGCGTCGGCAGCCTTTGATATTGCGGGCGGTCAAAACCCGGATACAGCCCTATTGGACATGGTGGTTCTGGTTACGTTACAGCGGATGGTCTGGGAGGAGTACTGGAAACCGAACTGGTTTAAAAAATCGGCCGATGTGTATGTCGAAACACTGCGCCGGGCGGAAACCGATATATGGAAGATTGCTGAAAAAGTGCTGCTGCCGTCCCATCTGCAGAAATTGAGGGAGCTTATAGACGAATGGCATGAAACGCATCCGAAACAGTGGTTGGTATCTTATATTCGGTTCAGCGATTTTGATGAGGCTCGCAGAGCGTCTATCGAAAAATCCGTTAAGTCGGGAGGGTTATTGGCGCCGATCAAAGAGGCGACCGAGGTAGTGGATGAAATCCGAATGCTGGGCGAACGCGCCATGTACAAGCTGAGCCGGATGCAGTTGTTGTTGAATCTGCAGGTCCAGATGTTTTTGCTGGATGTGATGGTGCAACCGGAGGTCGAGAAAATATTAAAGGAAGTTCCAAAATTTTCAACCGTGTCGAATCGATTCGCCGATGCAGTGGAAAAACTGCCCGACCAGATCAAGACGGAACGGACCGATGCGATTAATCAGGCTATGAATCAACTGACCCGGTTTCGAAAAGAGACCCTCAATCAACTCATGAACCGGGTTACTAGTGAAAGAAAAGACTTGATCAATCAGCTCATGGAGCGGATAGCTACCGAGCGGAAAGCCGCCGTTCATCAAGTGCTGGAAGGCGTGGCCAATGAACGGAAAAACATCCTGAATGACTTCGTGTCTCAAGACCAACGCCTTACCGGCCTGCTCGGAGAGCTTCGCGGGACATTAACGCAGGGCACCGAGCTGGCGACTGCATTAAACTCGACCGTTGCGGCAGCGAACACACTTGCAGCCAGATTCGATAAGGACACCTCCGACCCTTCACCCCCGAAAGATGATGCCGGGATTAAAGACTACCAGGCGTTGGTTTCGGAAGCATCGACAACCGTTATTCGACTCGGGGATCTGGTACAGACATTGGATAAGTTTATGGGTTCCCCGAACTGGGATAAACGGATGCCGCAGTTTGCCGGTTTGGTTGGTCAGGTGGAGCAGGAAAGCGAGAAGCTTCTAAACCGTGTTTTCTGGAAGGGTACCGGTTTGATACTCATCTTTCTGATCGGGTCATGTCTCACCGCCATTGTTTATCGACTTGCGACGCGGAAGATGTCGCATTAGATCGATCATTTTCCATGAGCTTGAGCATGTCAGAGGGCATAGGCGCTTCAAAGGTCATGGGAGTATTTCGTGTAGGATGTTCCAGCCGGAGCATTGCCGCATGAAGCGCCTGCCGGGGTATCCGAAGGCGCCGGGAATCTTTATCGGTGAGCTGATCTGAAATAAACCGCAGATAAATGGTTTCATCCACCCCATAGAGTTTATCTCCCACCACCGGATATCCAAGACTGTTCAGTGTTGCCCGGATCTGGTGCGTACGTCCGGTTATCAATACGGCAGAGATCAGGCTGATCTCTTTGAATCGATCTTGATTTTTAAAAATGGTTTCACAGAATTTGCCTGCGGCGGTATTTTCTTCATCCGAAGGAATCGGAGAGAATTTATATTTCTTTCGGATCTCGCTCTCCGCAGATAGCTCAAGCATGCCCCGGGCGTGTATCGGTTCTTTTGGAAAAGGACCTTCCACGAGAACCGAGTAATGCTTTTGAACCGTTCTCCTTTCAAACTGTTGGCGACAGCATCTGGCGGCCTCTTTGTTCTTGGCGATCAGCACAATGCCGGAAGTTTCCCGGTCCAGGCGGTTGATCATTCCCATGTAATCGAGGTTTTTGGTATTTTTCAGCAGGTACCAGAGGGTGCGTGTGAAATACCGGCCGGAGGGATGGCAGGGAAGGTTTCCGGACTTGTTAATTGCCAGAAGATCTTCATCTTCATAGAGGATGGTGAAATCCTGATCAATGGACGGCTCCGGTTGCTCAGGCGGCCGGTATTCAACCGTATCGTCGCATTCCAATATTCGGTCAGAAATCGTTGCTTTTCTGTTAACGCGGAGACTTCCGGCCACAATGCTTTTCTGCCATTGATTGCGGTTTTTATAAGTAAATCGATCGGTGAGAAAATCCAGCAGTTTTAAACCGGCTTCGTGGGGCCTGATCCGGACCGATGCACGCCGTTTTATGTTGGCCATGTCACTCAGCGTCCTTATCAAACAACGTTTGCATTTCCGACGGTAAGATGCCGGTGGTAATTCTTCTGGGAGAGATTTCATTCGGCAATACCAGTTCGAGGGCGAAGGCATGGAGACCGAGTCGGTGAAATCGGGCCCGCTGCTTCAGGTATTTTACCGAACGGCTGGTGCCGTAGCGTTTGTCTCCAATCACCGGGTGTTTGGCCAGGCAAGCGTGGCGTCGTATTTGATGTCTTCGCCCGGTCAAGGGTTCTGCTTCGACAAGCGTGTAATGGGAGCTGTGGTCGAGAATCTTATAACGGGTCATACATGGAAAGCGCTTTTCGCTCCCTTGGGGATTTTTACGTCCTGAAGCATTTCGGCTCAACGGCCAATCCCAGACGCCCCATTCATCATCGGATCCTGCGGCGCCTGCCAGACGTCCATGAAGAATCGCGCGGTAGGATTTCCTTACGGTCCGCTCCTGAAATTGGATGCCCAGAAAAGACAGGGCGGATTTTTCACATGCCATGAGAATAAGGCCGCTGGTTTTTCTGTCCAGCCGGTGGACTGCATGAAACCCGAAGGATGAATCGAACCCGATGCGGCCGGACAGGTTGCCATCTTCATTGAAATAAGAATTGAGCAGGGAGCATAAATCTTGTCCCGGTTCATTGTGAACGCTCAAATTAACAGGCTTGTCAACCGCCAGCCAGCTGCGACCATGTTCAATGATCGGAATCTTGAAATTCTCAATTTCTATCTGCACGGCTTTTATCTCAATTCAACCCCAGCGGGTTATTTCTCGAACACCTATCGTTTACATTATTTACGTGGCGGACATTGTTCTACACCCGGTGCGGTCCGTAAACCGTTCTATCGGCTTGGGGACATGGGTGAAATCCGGACTCGGGCATTGATGCATACATTTTCCGCAAAAATCGATAAACCCCATGAGGAACAGGCCCTTGTCCGGTATTTCACGCTTCCCGGCCGCCTTAGCGAAATCGCTCTGTTTGAATTGTTCAGGGGGCTCGAAATGGGTGCGGGATCCGGACCCTTCGGTAAATCCGTCCAGGCACCAGCGGCAGCGGAAATGATCCAGATGCGCATATCGATACGTCTGCCCGTCCATAACGAATTCCTGGGCTTTTTCTTTGTCCAGGGCGCCGATGGGGCATGTTTCAACACATGCATGACCACAAATATCCGGTCGGCAGACAGCTTTGGATTCCATTAACTCCCCGGGTTCAAGGGGGGCTTCGGTAATGACGGATATCAGTCGCTGCCTGGCGCCATGATTCGGGGTCAAAAAGAGATTGCTCCATCCGAAAGCTCCCAGACCGGCTGCCAGCGCCGCATGTTTATGGGAAAAATCACCCAGGTATCGACCCCATTTGTCGAAATGTTCGTAGAAGCGATATTGAACCAGGGTATGTGAAGGCGGCATCGGCAAGCTCGGATAACCTCGTGCCTCTATTGCCTTTGAAACCTTCAGGGCAACGTGGGAAAGTTCGTAGTTCAAATAAGAGAAGCCGAACCACATATACGGTCCCGGATGGGTGCCGGGGTCTTTATATGTTCCCCAAACCTGGCTGATTGCCCGGGGGTATGATATGGCTATGGATACCACGGAAAGGGCTTTTGCAAGGAAATATTCCGGCCGGGTTTCCTCAGGACCGGCGGCGAACCGCTCAACAGGGGCAAAACCCACCAGATCGGCACCGGCTTCTATCGTTATGGATCGAATTTCACGAGATAGGGAATCCATTGTTTAACCTCCCGGAGATAAGGTTTAATCGTCTTTGCAATCCGCCGCAGGCGGATTCTTGCGATAAACTGTCGTGACTTTACAGGATTTATTTCCGGTTATCCAGGTAAGATTTCCTGATTCGATTCGGCAGCTTCTGAATGTAGTTTTTTTCAAGAAATTGTTTAAAATCCGACAACGCCTCGGCCCGTCCTTCATGGAACCGCTTTTCCGAGCTGTCAGCATCGGTTTTACCGCAAGAATTTTCGGCTTCGAAAAGGCGTTTTTCGATTCATTCTTTCTTTCAATTGTCCTTCATAAAACCGTTTGGGCGGCAGGTCTCTTTGCCCGAGAAAATAATTACTATTGACTCGAATCATAATATTCTGGTTTAAAGATTATGATTTAAAGATGCCTGTGTGTGATATTGCTTCGCTTGCGGACCAACTGATTTCATTATATGTTGTCATTAGCTTCATAAACTAATTGAAAAGGAGGATGTTATGAAGAGGTGGTTTTTTTGGATGGTTGCCATAGCATTGGTGGTCGGTTTCGGCATGCAATCCCAGGTGCTCGCCGAACCCAGAATAGCGGTAAAGCAGATGGCGAATTTGTCGAAAACCGAAACGATTTCCATTTTCGGGTCCGGTTTTGCTCCGGGCAAGGAAGTTAAAATCCTTTATACCGATCCGGAAGGCGTTACAGCGGATTTAGAGTCTTCCCTTGATCCCACACCGTCAGTCAAAAACGACGGCACGTTTTACGCAGTCTGGAAATGCGGCCAATACGTCAGCAAAAAAATGGTTCGGCCCGGTGTGACCTACATCAAGGTTGTAGACGAAGATTATAACCTGCTTGCCCATGGCTCCATCGCCTTTTTCAAGGATGGCGCTCCCATGAAGTCCCCCGTGGTGGCAGCTACTCCCATGGTTAAAATGGGAAAAAAAGCTGAGGTTTACATCGCAGGCTCAGGCTTTGAGCCGGGTCAGGACCTTGCAATCATCTACACCGATCCCCACGGGGCTACTGCCGACCTTGGAGCGTCTCTGAAGCCCGCTCCTAAAGCGGACAGCAAGGGAGAATTTGCAACCGTATGGAGTGCAGATCTATACATCAGCAAAAAGCTGATTCAGCCGGGTGTGGCAACCTTCAAGGTAACCGACAGCGAGTACAGTGTGCTTTCTCACGGTTCCGTTGCCTTTACAAAATAGAGCCTGAAAAATAAGGTTAAAGAGAACGGGATGCCGGCCGATGTCTGGCCGGCATCTCCCGTCTTGCTTTAAGAATGATATTGAGATCCATCTTATGTCCAAACATGGGGTGGTTTTTTAATTTTTGGTGACACGGATGAACACAGGTTTTTAGATTGAGAATAAAATATTAATATCTTTATCTGCGTGTATCTGCGAAAATCTGCGTCCCATTTTAACTTGATCCCGATTCAGGAGGATTGTAGACACATTCGCATGAACTTACAGATAAAGGGCCGTTTTTATATTATCGCTTCAGCCCTCATGGCACTCTTTCTAGGGGCTCTGGACACTCTGATTATGAGTGCAGCCATGCCGTCTATTGTTGCGGACTTGGGTGGGCTCGACCTGTATAGCTGGGTATTTTCCGCTTATCTCCTGAGTCGTGCCGTATCTCTTCCGATTTTCGGCAAACTGGCCGATCTGTTCAAAACGAAAAATCTATTTTTATTCTCAGTTGCCATGTTCATCCTGAGCTCTTTATTGGCCGGCGTCTCTGTTTCCATGACCCAGCTTATCGTTGCCCGGGTGGTTCAGGGAATCGGGGCAGGGGGTTGTTTTGCGCTGGTCACCATTGTTCTTTCAGAAGTTTCCACACCGGAAAAGCGGGGGAAAATGCTGTCCCTCGGAAGTTTTGTGTGGGGATTGGCCAGCGTTCTCGGACCGCCCATCGGTGGGTTTATCGTGTACTATTTTTCTTGGCAATGGATTTTCTACATGAACATTCCTCTTGGAAGTATATCTTTTCTGGGAATATGCCTCTATTTCAAGGAAACGCGACAGAAAAGGAGCGATGTGTCCATCGATGGATGGGGGATTACCACCCTTTCCGTTACCATTCTGTCTTTGCTTACCGCATTCTTGCTCACCGGCCAGGGAACTCCCTGGCACTCTCTTAAGATTATCGGGCTCTTCGTTCTGACCGTTCTAACCGGTATCGGTTTCTTTTATGTTGAAAAGCGGGCAAAAGAACCGGTTCTTCCGGTGGAGTTTTTTTCCGTCCGGGGGTTTAAGATCGGCAATTGCGCTGTTTTTTTCAGCAGTTTTGCCGTCTTCTCCATAGTGGCATACAGTCCGTTGTTTATTCAGGGCGCCTTAGGGGAAACACCGGTACAGTTGGGAATGGTCATGCTGGCTTTAAGTCTTGCCTGGTCGGCCGGGGCATTGATCTGCGGACAAGTTGCCCATAGAATCGGAAGCAAACCGAACGCCATCGGTGGTGCTTTTTTAATCCTTTTCGGAAGCGCCATGGCGCTTGCGTTCACGGCTTCGACGCCGTTGATTTTTTGTTATATTGCGCTTTCACTGGCAGGTATGGGTATGGGGTTTAGCTCCATCTCGACCCTTCTCGTAGTTCAGAGCAGTCTGGAAGAGAAGGATCTCGGCGTGGCCACCTCGTCTCAGCAGTTTGCCAGAACCCTTGGCGGGACCATCGGAGTGGGGGTAACAGGGAGTATTGCCATCGGCCGGATTACCGAGGGAATGGACCGATTCATCACCTCCGGTGCAACCGGTTCCGTTTCCATGGATTTAATACACCGGATCCGGGGTAATGTGGAAAACCTTTTTCAATCCGATGTTCAGTCCCTTATTCCGGCGCCGGTTCTCCTCCCGCTTCGGGAAATCGTCAGTTCGGGCATTTGGATTGTTTTTTTATTTGCCCTTATGGCTTCAATACTATCATTAATACTTTCATTCAGGCTTCCCGGAAAGAAAGAAGAGTACAATAAAGGATGATGATCATGTGGATCGGATGTCATTAGAAATAATTGAGATTAGAGGTGCGTATGCTGAAAACAAATGAAAGACAGGTGGTCGAATTTCTGCTCCAGTGCAGTCCGGGCCAACCCAGAATCATGCCGGGATGGAAAGTGGGCAGGGACGGGCAGCCATTTTTGATGCCCGGAATCGGCGGAATTACGCTGAATGTTCAGGTGGGCGATTCCGCCTTCGGATTGGCCGGCGATCATGTGGAACCGGGAGTCAGCTGCTCTGCCAATCCCAAACAGCGCATGCAATTTCCAAACGACTCCCTCCAGCTTTTTGCCTGTGTCGGCAACAGGGCGGAGATCGTAACCGGACGGCCAAAGGGTGCCAAGGGTGTTGTAACCGGCACACACGGCGGTTCAGAGCATGTGATGGTGGATTTCGCCGGATCGGCAAGGGAAAAGATGACCTATGACGATGTCATCATGATCCGGGCCCGAGGGCAGGGTCTGCGGCTCCTGGATTATCCGGAAATCAAGCTTTTCAACCTGGATCCATCCTTGTTGAAGAAAATGAAAATCAAAGAAATCGGAAACGGGAAAATCCGGGTGCCGGTCACCACCCTGGCGCCGGCCGCCTGCATGGGATCCGGGATCGGTCAGGCACACGTGGGAACCGGCGATTATGACGTGATGACCAGTGATCCTGAAACAGTAAAGGAATATAAGCTGGATAAAATGCGTTTCGGTGACTTCGTGGCGTTGCTGGATCATGACAATTCCTATGGCCGGGACTATCGGAAGGGGGCGATTACCATCGGTATTGTATCTCACAGCGACTGCCTGCGGGCCGGACACGGACCGGGAATTACCACGCTCATGACCTGCCCGAAACCGTTGATCGAGCCGGTCATCGATCCCAAAGCAAACATCGCCGATCTCATGAAAATCGGTAACAAACGCAAATCAAAATGACAGATGCGCCTCTTTTCATGAAATAGTTTATCCTAATCGGGTTAGCCCAGAATGAGATTCGGCAGCGACAGCGTGATCCAGGGAACAAAGGACACGAGCATCAGCATGCCGACGTCCACCAGGAAGAAGGGGATCATTCCCCGTGATATCTCTTCGATGGACAGCCCGCTGATGGATGCGCCGACAAACAGGGAGTACCCGAGAGGCGGGGTTTCCATACCGACAGCAAAATTGATAACAATAATGGGACCCAACTGGATGGGATCAATACCCAACTGATTTCCGAGATTGATCAGCAATCCTCCCAGAATCACCATTGCCGCAAGATTGTCCATCACGGCACCGATCAGAAGCAGCATGAGGTTTAGAAGGAGCAGTATGACTATTTTATTGGTGGATACACCGATGATCAGGTTTACGATCTTTGCCGGGACCTGTTCGTAAGCCAGAAGCCAGCCGAACACCGCAGCCATGCTGATGATAAACATCACCATAGCCGTGGTTCGCATGGCTCTTAAAATCAGCGGAAGGATATCCGAATACTGCATCCCCTTATAGATGAATAGACCGATAAAAAGCCCGTAAGCCACACCGATCATGGATGCTTCGGTGGGAGTGAACATCCCCCCGTAAATACCTCCCAATATGACAATCGGTGCGAACAGGGCCCATTTCCCGTAGTATGCTGCCTTTATAATTTCACCGAAGGACGCCCTCTGTTCTTTGGGAATGCCCGCCCTTCTGGCGATAAAGTAGCAAACCACCATATATCCCATGCCGTCGATGATGCCGGGTACGACACCAGCAAGGAAAAGTTTGGTGATGGACTGTTCGGCGATTACCCCCCAAACGATAAACGGAATGGACGGTGGAATGATCTGGCCCAAAGGGCCGACACTAGTGGCCAGAGCTGCGGCAAACCGTCTGGTGTATCCGCGTTTTTCCATTTCAGGGATCATAATGGAACCGATGGTTGCGGTTGTGGCCGGAGCAGACCCCGTAAGGCAGGCGAAAAACATGGATGACAGCACCGACACCATTCCCATCCCTCCGGTAACATGCCGGACCAGACTGCCGGCCACCTTCATCAGATGGGACGACAGGCCACCGGCGGTCATGAAATCACCTGCCAATATGAATCCCGGAATGGCAAGCAGCGGAAAATTTTGAGTGCCGGCAATGAGATGCTGGGCGAGGACCAGAATGTCGATATCCAGAACCCATAAGGCCAGAACGGAAGAGATGCCGATGGCAAATACAATGGGAAAGCCTAGAATCAGTAGGATGGCAAACCCGACGGTTAATATCCAGGTGGCACTCATCGAGTTGATTCCTCTTGTCCCGGATTGAATAGGTGTGACAACCCGTGCAGGAGGATGAGCGCCCCACACACAAGGGCGGGATAGTAAAGGAGCACAATAGGGTATTCGATGGTTGCTGAAAGGTGGCCTGCTGTGCGGGTCACAAGATCTTGGCCTGCGTAAACGAGCACGATACCGAACAGGGTGATAATGATCGTGATGAGACGATCCAGTCCTTTGCGCAGGGCGGGCGGAAGCCAGTCGACAAATACGGTCAGCCGAACGTGAAAACCTTCACGCACGCCGAGGCTGCCTGCCAGAATAACCAGCCACGCGAATAACAGCATGGACAGCTCTTCAGGCCAGGACAGGGCATAACCGACCACATAGCGGAAGAAAATTGAAATGAGGATGCATAAGACCAGGACGATGGCCAATCCCACCACCAGTACGATCGTAATTTTAGCGCACCAGTTGCTGATCCTGTCAAGTATTGAGGCCATAGGGAAGTGTGGAATCATTTGCCGCCCCCCGATAACATATATCGGGGGGCGGGTATCCGTATCATCAGGTGGATTCTATTTTACGGCGGACAGCACGCTGTCCAGCAAATCGCTTCCGATACTGTCTCTGAACTCTTCGTAAACCGGTTTCACTTTTTCCCGGAATGCAGCGGGGTCCTTGAGCGCATTCACTTTCATTCCCTTTTCCTTGATTTTTTGGATCAAGACTTTAACATTTTCTTTATTCATCTCGCGCTGGACTTCAATAGTTTTCCGGCCTGCTTTCCGGACAATCGCCTGTTGATCCGGGGAGAGGCTGTCATATTTCCGTTTGGATATGAGCAGACAGATGGCTGAATAGGTATGATTGGTTAGGGACATATATTTCGCTACTTCATAATAGTGATTGTTGAAAATTACGGCGATGGGAATTTCGAGCCCGTCAATGGTCTTCTGCTGCATGGCGGTAAATACTTCACCCCATGCCATGGGAATCGCGTTTCCGCCGAGCGAGCGGAACATTCCGATATAGACCGGGTTCGGCATGACCCGCCATTTAATGCCGGAAACGTCATCGGGCATATAAACCTGGCGTACATTGTTAATCATCTGGCGGTATCCACCCTCTGCAAAACCGAGACCGATGATGTTCTTTTTTTCGAGGCTTTTCAAGAGCTTCTGGCCGATGGGGCCGTCGAGGATTTTATGAGCTTGCGCTTCGTTGGCATACATGAACGGCATGTCATTGACCTGAAACGGTTTTGCAATATTAGAAATGGGGGAGTTTGTGATTACGGAAGAATCGAGGGTTCCGAAGCTCAACCCCTCGAGCATTTCTTTTTCATCTCCAAGCTGTCGGTTTGGAAACAGCTGAACGTCAAATTGACCGGGAGCCATTTCCTCCAGAGCTTTTTTGAATTGCCTGGCAACAATGGCATATGGATCTGTTTCTCCTTCCGCTGTTGTCCAACCGAATTTGATGGTAACCGGCGCAGCCAAAACGGCTGTCCCCATTGAGACCACAAATGCCATTGCGATGATGATAATAAATGATTTCTTTACGTTATTGGTAGCCATTTTTCCCTCCTTTAATACGGTTTGTTTACATCTTTTGTATAAGAAGAGCCTCTTTATTTTTAAACCTTGCACATTAGACTAAGATTTATCAAAGATGCCTGTCAAGCCATTTTACCCCCCCAACCCACTTCTTATTTCCTTTTTGTTGATCTTTCCCACACTGGTTTTCGGAATGTCTTCTACGAAGATGACCCGGTCCGGGATTCCGTATTTGGGGATGATCCCCTTGTCCGCTTGCGCCTTAAAAAAAGCCTTGATGTCATCTTCCGTTATCCTGCCCGCATGGGATTCCTTGAGAACGATTGTCGCGATGGGCCGTTCCCCCCATTTCTCATCCGGCACACCGACAACCGCCGCTTCGCTGACCGCCTCATGCTGGGATGCGATGTCTTCGAGAAGAAGGGATGAGATCCACTCCCCCCCTGTTTTGATGACGTCTTTCATGCGATCCGTTATTTTCAAATATCCTTCTGGATCGATGAAACCCACATCGCCGGTATGAAGCCAGCCGTCTTTCCAAAGCGCTTCCGAACGCTCCGGATCCTTCACATACCCCTGCGTCAACCAGGGGGCACGAACAATTATTTCCCCAACACTTTCGCCGTCGTGAGGAACCGGGTTGCCGTCCGGATCCACGATTTCGAGAGTTACATCGGGAATCGGCAATCCCGTACGGCACCGGGCTTCAAGCTGCTCTTCCGTTGTCCAGTCCAGCATGTGCTGTTTCAGGTTGGCGATGGTCAGAACGGGACAGGTTTCGGACATGCCGAAGGCTGCATTGACATTGATCCCGAGATCGAGTCCCTGTCGACAGAGCTGCCGGGGCATTGCAGCCCCTCCGATGATGACTTTCCATTTTGAAAGATCGACATTTTCAGCTTCAGGACTGTTCAGCAACATAAACAGAATGGTGGGCACGCAGTGTGAGAAGGTAACGCCTTCTTTTTCGATCAGCTTCAGCAGTTTTGCCGGTTCATAGCGGCCGGGATACACCTGCTTGGTTCCCATGAGCGTCATGACATAGGGTATGCCCCAGGCATGCACGTGAAACATGGGAGTAAGGGGCATATAAACATCCTGGGGGGTCACGGTTGCATGGATGTTATGAACACTCAGCCCGGCCATGGTCCCGTATGTGTGGAGCACGAGCTGGCGGTGGCTGTAAAAAACCCCTTTTGGAAGTCCCGTGGTGCCGGTGGTATAAAAAGTGGTTGCCATGGCGTCTTCGTCAAAGTCCGGAAAGTCGTATTCGTCTGAACCTCCGGACAAAAGATTTTCATATTCACCGTCTATCCGCAATTGCGTATCCGGTGCCCGGTTTTCGTCGCTGAGAAGGAATATTTTTTTCACTGTTTTCAACTGATCTCGAACCGGTTCCAGCAGGGGGATAAACTCTTCGTTGATCAACAGAATATCGTCTTCAGCGTGGTTGATGGTATACACTATCTGCTCCACAGACAGCCTTATATTGATGGTGTGAAGCACGGCTCCCATCATGGGTACTGCAAAAAAACATTCCAGGTATCGGTGACTGTCCCAGTCCATGATGGCTACGGTATCTCCCTGCTCCACACCGGCTCCTGCCAGGGCATTGGCCAGCTGCGCGATCCGGTGAGCAAAGGTTCGATAAGAATACCTTACCCTGTCTCTGTATACGATTTCCCGATTCGGTGAATAGATGAGCGGCGTATTCAGGATGTTCTTAATCAGCAGGGGGTAGGGGTACGCCGAAGGGGTTTTTTCAATTTTTCTGACAGGCATCTTAAATCTCCTTCCTACCAGTCATATTCCTCTCTTTCGATAATTACCGCAACTCCCTGACCGCCGCCTACACAGGCGTTGGCGCAGCCGTAGCGCCCGCCCTTTGCACGCAGTATGCGGGCCAGCGTACCGGTGAGGCGGATTCCGGTTGCCCCCAGCGGGTGTCCGATGGCAACCCCGCCTCCCATCACATTGACCCGGTCCGGATCGAGGCCCAGTTCCTTGATGCAGTTCAATGCAACGATGGTGAACGCCTCATTGATTTCCCAGTAATCGATGTCCGAGGCGTTGAGGCCTGCCTTTTCCAAAGCCTTTTTACTGGCCGGCACCGGTCCGTACCCCATTATGGTGGGATCGACACCGGCAAAGCCTATGGAGCGGATGGTGGCGAGCGGCTTGATCCCTTTGTTTCTGGCCGTGTCTTTTGACATGAGGACCATGGCCGTGGCGCCGGCATTCAACGGAGAAGCGTTTCCCGGGGTGATCACGCCGTCTTCTTTAAAAACTGGTTTGAGGCCTGCCATTCCCTCAACCGTGGCGTTGTCGCGTACGGCCTGATCTTTATCGACGCACAGGATGGATCCGTCGGCCTGCCTGGCTTCAATGGGAAGGATTTCCTCTGTGAAAAAGCCCTCCGCCCGTGCCTTTGCAGCGAGCTGATGAGAGCGGGCGCCCCATCGGTCCAGGTCCTCTCGGGTAAATTCGGTTTGAGAAAAGAGCTTTTCGGCGGTAAGGCCCATGTTTCTCGATGTTTTCATGTCCCATTTTTTGTACGCCTCATCAGTCCAAAGGATCTGATTGGGGGCAACGTGGCCTTTTTCGGCAAGCGTTCCGCCCATGGGCACCCGGGTCATATGCTCCATACCGCTCACCAGGACGATGTCGGCAAAATCCTGGGCGATCTCCATGAATCCGACATGAATTCCGGCCATGGCCGATCCGCACTGCTGGTCGATGAATTTGGCCGGAATGGTTTCCGGCAGATTCGCCAGAAAAATGGGATACCGCCCGCCAAAAGTGAACTGTTCGTTTACTCCGGCCGCGCACCCGACCAGAAAATCATCGATTTCCTCGGGCGCGATCCCCGATCTTTTAATGGCTTCGGGCAACAGTTTTGCCAGCAGTTCGTCCGCCCGAAGATTGCAGAACCAGTCTCTGGAAGGATCTTTCGGCCTGGACCTGGACTGGGCGGTTCGCAAATAACCGGCAATGACAACTTCATTCATAATAAATCCTCCTTACGCCATACCATACGTAACTCGACATTGTAGATTTCAGTGTTCAGGTGTCAGGTTTCAGTGCCAGCTCTCAAGTAGTGGTGCTCACTGACACCTGACACCCGAAACCTCAGCCTTATCTCATGATAGATGCCATACATCCGAATTTATGATTACTTGAGCGATCTGCGAAACCAGATAATAATACATCCTACTCCTATCAAAGGCGGATGGTTCATGGTATAAAAATCGAAATTTATGATACTGAACTGCGTGCGATTATTTTTCCTTATCGTATGCACAATCGATCAGCAAGCGTTATTTGGGGAGGAAACCGTGGCCGCAAGATTCATCAGCGAGAGAAATCTGAAATTTTTATTGTATGAGGTGTTTGATGCCGAATCCCTAACCCGGTTCGAATACTTCCGGGAGCATAACAAAAAGTCCTTCGACATGGTCCTGAAAGCAGCGCAGAAGCTGGCAAAGGATCTGCTGTATCCAATATTTACTGAAATGGATCGCAAATCGCCGGAGCTGGACAAAGGCGACGTCCGGGTTCACCCTTCCGTTCGAAAAATCATGAAAGAATTCGGCGAGGGCGGATGGATCACCAGTAAGGTCCCGTTCGAGCATGACGGCGAACAACTTCCCAGCCTCATTGCAGACGCATGTGATTTCATTTTCCTGGCCGCCAACTATTCAGCCGGCGTCTATCCCGGCCTTACCACCGGAGCCGCTCACCTGATCGAATCCTTCGGAGACCAGGATCTTTTTGATGCGTATGTGCCCCACATGCATGCCGGAAGGTGGCAGGGGACCATGGCATTGACCGAGGCCGAGGCCGGATCTTCCCTTTCCGATATCACCACTGAAGCCGAGTCCACGGAACAGGGTTACTACCGCATCAAGGGACAGAAGATCTTCATCTCCGCGGGCGATCACGATGGTGTTGAAAATATCGTCCATTTGCTGCTGGCAAAAATAAAAGGCGCCCCCCCTGGCGTGAAGGGAATTTCTCTGTTTGTGGTTCCAAAACGGCGCATGAATGCCGACGGGAGCCTGATTTCAAATGATGTGAATACCTCGGGGCTTTATCACAAACTCGGGTACCGGGGGTGTCCCATCGTTCAGCTCAGCCTCGGAGACGGCAACGACTGCCGTGGATGGCTGGTGGGCGAGCCCCATAACGGGCTCAGATACATGTTTCAGATGATGAATGAATTTCGAATCGGTGTGGGGCTTGGGGCCACGGGCATGGCCACTGCCGCATACTATGCTTCTCTCGACTATGCGCGGACCCGATGCCAGGGAAGAAGACTGTCTCAAAAGGATCCGACCCTGCCGCCCGTACCCATTATCGAACATTCGGATATAAAACGCATGCTGCTTTTCCAGCGCGCGGTCTCGGAAGGGTCACTGTCGCTTCTCATGCAGTGCAGCCGGTATGTGGATCTTCAGAAGATTCTCGAGGGTGAAGAAAAAGAAAAGTACCATTTGCTTCTGGACATTCTCACCCCCGTAGCAAAGAGCTACCCTTCCGAGATGGCCGTCCTTTCCACCAGCACGGGGGTGCAGATCCTGGGAGGCTCCGGATATTGTGAAGACTACCCTCTGGAGCAGTATTTTCGGGATGCCCGCATCCATCCCATCCATGAGGGAACCACGGGCATCCAGGGGCTGGATCTTCTGGGCAGAAAAGTGACGATGCAAGACGGCAAAGCATTTTTCATATATACGGAAGAAGTTAAACAAACCATTTGTGATGCCGAGGAATACCCTGATCTAAAGGTATATGCAGCAAAGCTTTGCGATACATTGGACCGACTCCGGGCGGTCACAGAATCCCTGCTCGCCGTTGCCCGGGAGAAAGGGCCTGAATACTTTCTGGCGGATGCCACCCTATACCTGGAGTTTTTCGGAATCGTCGCAATCGGTTGGCAATGGCTCCTTCAAGGGATTGCCGCTCAGAAGGCGTTGCAGGACAAATGCCCGGAAGCGGATCGGATCTTTTTCTCAGGCAAGATGGCGACGCTCAAGTATTTTTTCGGCTATGAAATTCCCAAGACGTTGGGCCTGGCCGATCGGTTATTAAACAACGACGGGCTGACCCTAGAAATGGAAAGCGACTATTTCAATTAAACCGATCTCTTTAGTAGGCAAATTCATGAAGTGATAAAATCCATTAATCAGATCAAATTCCAATTCCGCCTTGGATATTAGGATGTCTTACTGTAAAACATAAAATAACTAATCAGCAAAGACCTATGATAATTTTCCGGCATTTCCAGGGAATGCAACAGATTGATATCCATCACTAATCTTGAATATCTGGCTGTAATGGGCTGCGACGATTTCATGCAGAAGTTCAGTAGCGACAGTGCTGGTGAAATGATGATAGGCAATTACCCTAAATCGAATCGATCTCGTCCATCTCCTCTTTGGTTAATGTCACCTGGTCGGCTTTGACATTCTGCTCCAGCTGATCGATGCGCTTGGCGCCGGCAATGACGGACCCGACTACCGGTTTATTCAAAACCCACTGAATGGCGATGTGGGAGGGAGCCACCCCTTTCCTTCCGGCGATCTCCTTGATTTTATCTGCGATATCAATATTCCTTTCGTAGACATCCGCATCGAACACCCCGCTTCGATGGCGCCAGTCGTTTTCCGGAAGCTTGCTTTCTTTTGTATATTTTCCTCCCAGCAAACCGAACGCAAGGGGACCATACGGAATTAAGCTGATGGTGTTGGTTTTACAAAAAGGGAGGATTTCGGATTCTACTTCCCGCTGGAGCAAATTATATTTTGACTGCAATGCATCTACGGGTCCTGCTTTTACGGCCGCCTGAAGCTCCGGCATCTCGAAATTTGAAACACCCGCAGTACGGATCAACCCTTCCGCCTTAAACTGCATCAAAGCCCCGAAAGCCTCTTCCGGCGGTGTTTTTCCGTCCGGATAATGAATATAATAGAGGTCTATGTAATCCCGATCCAACCGCTTCAAAGACGCTTCCAGCGCTTTTCGAAGATACGCAGGATCGTTGTTGATCCCCAGCCGCTTTCCCCCTTCAAACATGACGGCACCTTTGGTGGCTACAAGCACATCATACTTTCGGTCTGCCAGCGCTTTTCCCACCAGTTCTTCGGATCTTCCCATACCGTAAATGTCGGCGGTGTCGATAAAGGTGATTCCCAAATTCACCGCTCGCTGAACGATGCGAATGCCTTCGGCTTCATCCACGTTTTCGTACAAATTGTGTCCACCCACGTAATTGGTGCCCAAACCGATTTCGGTGATCTCGATGCCCGACTGCCCCAAAGTTCTTGTTTTCATGTGTTTTTCCTTTAGTTTAGGTGTAACTAAAATCAGTTAATCAATAAACTATCATGGAGTGCCTGAGTATTGGAATGATGGAGTGATGATTATCTTATCCATTCATCCATTACTCCAGTATTCCATTATTCCAGTCTACTCCACGATTGCCGGTCTCAGTTTCCAGAATTCGGTGGCCTGCTCAAAAGCATACGCCAATTGCAGAACACTGAATTCGCTTTGATGGCGCCCTACTATCTGAATGCCTACCGGAAGTCCTTCCGGTGTAAATCCGCAGGGTACGGATATGGCCGGATGCCCGGTTACCGATATATAGTAACAGGACCGCATCCAGTCCAGATAAGTATCCATCTTGATTCCGTTGATCTCGGTAATATACTGCTGTTTAATGTCAAAGGGCGGGACCTGGCTGACCGGAAGAATCAAATACTCATACGCTTCCATGAACTCCCGAAAACGGTGGTATAAAGCGGTTCGTTTGAGCTCGGCCCGACCGATCTGGGGACCGCTCAGCTTCCCTCCCTCCTCGGTGTTCCATATCACCGTATCTTTCATCAAATCCCGATGCGTTTTAAGCAACTCACCGTATTGTATATCAAACAACCATGCCCGCCATACTTTAAACGCTTCGTCCGCTTCGCTGAAATCGGGAAATTTCTCCTCAAGCACACAGCCGAGCGATTCAAATACGCCACGCTGTTTCTCGATGGTATCCACGATCCGGGTATCCACAGGCAATCCGCCCAGATCCATGCTCCAGGCTATTTTGATACCCTTGAAATCTCTATCCAGTGAATTGGTAAATATATCACCCGGCTCTGCAATGCTGATGGGAAACCTGGGATCCGGCCCGGCAATGGCGCTCAGCATGAGAGCGACATCCTGCACGGTTCGGGCCATGGGGCCCTGAACGGAAAACGGCGCCCATCCCACCGCTGCCGGCCATTTGGGCACCCTGCCCGGAGCGGTGCGAAATCCCACGACATTGCAGAAATTGGCCGGATTCCGCAGCGATCCCCCCAAATCGCTTCCATCGGCGATGGGAATCATCCCGCAGGCCAGCGCAACCGCCGCCCCTCCGCTGCTGCCGCCGCAGGTGCGACCCAAATCGTAAGGATTTACGGTTTCACCGAACACCTCATTGAAGGTTTGCGATCCGGCCCCGAACTCCGGTGTATTCGTTTTTCCGATGGTAATGGCTCCTGCATTCTTGAGCCGCTGAACAATGAGTGCATCATGCGCCGGTATGTTGTCTTTGTATATGCGTGATCCGAAGGTGGTCCGGATCCCCTTGGTTTCCACGAGATCTTTATGGGCAATGGGAAGACCGAAAAGGGGGCCGGGCTCGCTTCCGGATGCAATCGCCGCATCTGCCGCCCTGGCGCCTTCCATGGCCTGCTCCGGGAGATAGGTTACAATGGCATTTACCTTCGGATTGATTCGGTAAATCTGATCCAGGTGTGCTGACATCACTTCAGCAACGGATAGTTCCTTGGCCCGGATAAGGCGGGTCAACTCGGTTGCCGTCTTAAAACAGATTTCGGAATTCGACATCTTCATATCCTCCAAATCGGTTTCTGATTAAATATTGTGAATGTAAACATAACCCTTATACTTTGCGCTTTGAGCTTTCAACTTTCAGCTTTGAGCTTACTCATATACCCACGAATTCGATTTTTCTTCAACCCTTTGATAAATTGAGAAGGACGCGGTCCGAAACTGGTAAAGGCCGTTGTGTGGAGCCTACGGAAGTTTGACACTTTTTGTCGGGTTAGTGCTTCAGTTCCTTTGTCTCAGGCACGCTGATCAACAGCGGGATCCGAATCAGCAGATCGACGCCGATAAATGCGATAAAAAGGTAGGCAGGACCAATGGTATCCCATATAAATCCGGCCGCATAGGCCGATACTGCAGCAAGGCTCATCCTAAAGAACCGGTTGATACCCATCCATCTTCCCATATATTCCGATGGAAACAGTTCGAAGATCATCGCCATGGTGATAATTGAATTGATGTAAATGAAACCCTGCAGGGCGCCCGATAGAATCAGAAACGCAGAACTCGGGGCCCAGATAAGTATCAGAATGGAAGCCCACGCAAACGGGGCGATTGAAAGGAGCACCCGCTTTCGCCCGAATCTGTCGGCAATCCTTCCGATGGGGATACCGAGCAAAAAGGGTGTTAGCGCAAATCCGGTCACCATCGCTCCCAGTGTGTATGGATCTGCGCCCTTTACTTCTCTGGCAAAGGCCTGGGCAAATGGAATCACCATGCCCTGAGGCAAAAACACGATTGAAGAAATGGCAAGGAAGCGTTTCACGCTCCGTCTATATGCAAATACCTCTGAAAGCCCTTTAAACAGATTGGGGCTCTGCTTTGCCGAAATTATCCGCGTCGGGGCGGGAAGCTTAATCAGCACAAAGAAAAAGGTGCAAATGGTCCCGACCAGACATATGTAAAACAGCGGCCGGATACCTTCCACATTCACACCGCCGAACCGGATGACCAGAAAGGCCCCGACCATCGGGCCCAGCATCCCCAGCAACCCGGCGGCAAGGCTTTCACAGACACTCATGGCAGTGGCCCGGTCTTTATTTGAAAGCGCGCTGCCGCAGATGACGGAACAGCTGTGCATGCTGGTCCCAAACCCCACCCAATAGGCAAGCATGCCGACAATGATGATCTCCCAGCTCTGAGCAATGGCGTATAAAAACCACGAAACTGCCAGCATTGAAATCCCGACAAGATAGATGACTTTGTACCCTACCCTGTCGATTACACACCCGGTTAAGGGTCCCAGGATGCCGGCAACTCCGATTCCGATGCTGTTGACCAGCCCCAGCTGCAGTCCGCTGGCACCTAAAGAGAGTGTATAAATCGAAAGATACGGCAGCACCATCTGATAGAAGAATCTGTAGATGGAGGTGCGTGTCGCCGTAATCATCCAGTCATGCGGTTGTCTTGTCAGAAATCCGATCCAGGTGGAAACGGCTGTGGTTGTTTTTTCACGTATGCGCATCAGTTATCCGGCTTTCGTTAGGGAACACTCCTATCATTACCCTAATATTAATATCGTTTTGATATCATTAAATGTGTCAACTCTGTTGTTTTATAATTAGCCGCGCACTTCATACAGGGTTCGAGACTATCTGTAAACTCCATACAGGGACCGAAAAACGAAAAGGTAACAATAAAATTCCCCGGGGCAAGCCCTCTCGCTTAGGCTCGACTTTCGCTTCGCTCAAGCGGGGTATTTTTTCGGAATTTCGATTATAAAAACGCCGCAAGCGGCGGGGTATTTGACCCGAGCT
>Ga0180009_10001063_pt1 | contig 34557 bp, 33 predicted proteins | sample OS_PC_MetaG_FD_123537 | JGI IMG/M metagenome (GOLD analysis project Ga0180009, IMG submission 123537) | Groundwater microbial communities from the Aspo Hard Rock Laboratory (HRL) deep subsurface site, Sweden - OS_PC_MetaG | ecosystem: Environmental > Aquatic > Deep subsurface > Groundwater... | reverse complement strand
CGGCGGCACCAGGCCGCGCTTCGGCGAGTTCCAGCGTACCAGTGCCTCGGCTCCTACGATGTTCCCGGTGGTCGCCGAGACCTTGGGCTGGTAATGAAGCAATAGTTCGTTTTTGTCGACGCCCGCGCGAAGATCCTGGATCAGTTCGAAGCGCGCCCGGACTTCGGCGTTCAGGTTGCTGGAATAGAAGCAGAAGCTGCCGGGTTGCTGACGTTTTGATTCGTACATGGCGGCGTCGGCCATTTTCAGCAGGTCCTCGAAACTCGATGCGTTGTCCGGGTAGAGCGCGATGCCGATGCTGGCCTGCGTGGTCACTCTGCGTTCGCTAATGGCGATGGGGTCGGCCAGCACATCGTTGAGTTTGCGCGCCAGCGCATCCAGGAATGTCGATTCTCCCCCTCGCGGCAGATCAGGCAGCAGCACGACGAATTCGTCGCCACCCAGGCGTGCCGTGGTGTCGCTTTGCCGGGTGGCGGCTTTGAGTCGGCGGGCGCATTCCACGAGCAATTCGTCGCCAGCCGTGTGTCCCAGGCTGTCGTTGATCTGCTTGAAGTTGTCCAGATCGACGAGCATGACGGCCACCGAGGTGTGCTCGCGATCGGCGCGTATCAAGGCTTGCTCGACGCGGTCCCGAAGCAGTACCCGATTGGGTAGTTCGGTCAGTGCGTCGTAGTGGCCCTGATGGTAGAGCTTTTCTTCCCAGGCAATGTTCGATGCGGCCACGGCCAGCCGGTCGGTCAGGGTGTGGCTGGCCTCAACGATCTCGTCAAGGCCATCGATGCGTTTCCCGTAGCCCAGGATCAGCAGGCTGTCGATGCGTTCGTTGACCCGAACCGGAAAGATCAGGGCCTGTTCAAGGCGCTGGTCAGATATGTGCCGCAGACATTCCGGGCGATTGTCGCCCCATTCCAGTCTGTACCAAGACTGCCCCGTTTTTTCTGGAAACAAGGGGGTGACGTCCGGGCAATCCCACGCTTTGCCGAGCCGTTCGTGTGGGTCGCATGCGGTCAGGAGTCTGCCGCCGCCTTGGCCATCGAGACGCATGATCCCTGCGCAGTCGCAGGAAATGGCCTGGTGGATGCGGCCCAACACTGCCTGAATGACATGATCCATCTCCGAGGCGTTGAGGATGGCCCGGTCCAGTTCCGCCAGCATCTGCAGCATATGGAACTTGTGCTGCAGCGTGTCGGACATGTGGTTGAAGGACTGCGCAAGACTGCCAAATTCATCGTTGTTGGGCACGATGACGCGCGCCGAGAAATCGCCTGCGGCCAAGGCACGTGTGCCTTCCGTAAGCCTTTGCAGGGGACGCAACTGGCGGCGGATCTGGCTCAAGGCCAGCAATAGCGCCAAGCCAAAGGCCAGAGTCGCAATGGCGAGGAGGGCCAGACGAAATTGCGTCAGGCTTTGCAGGAGGGATTGTTTTGGCTCCGCCACCATGACGATCAGGCCGGGATGGACGTAGGCGGGCAGGAGGCGGGCTCGCCAGAAGCCGCCAACAAAGTCTTCATTTCCGATACGCCAGGTAAAAGTGCCGAGGTTTTGTCGCGTCAGCGTGCTCGGCCATGCCGTCGGCGCGGGCGCCTGCAAATTCGCTGTGCAGTAAAGCGTCCGGTGATTAGCATCGAGAATGCAATAGCGCTCCGGCGCGTGATCGTTACGCCATATGTTCGCCAGGTCCAGGCGCGCGAATAATACGCGGTTGGACAGTTCGGGACGCAGCAACATGCCGGCCTCATCGCCCGAGACCAGGATGAGTGCGATCTTTCCGTATCCAAGATGGCGCGCCTGCTCGCTCGTGAGGCTGGCGGAGTCGGGCCAGAATGTTAGGTTGAGGAATCCTTCTGGCGTCATCGGGAACAAGCCATCGCCGCCGGTGATGCGCATTGCCTCGCGCTTCAGGACTTGCGCGCGCCAGTTCAGCTCCTGGATCAGGCTCATGCCCAGTGCCTTGCTGTCCTGTTGCAGACGCTGATCGTTGATTTCCACCAGCATGCCGCTGACGCGGACATAGGCATAGACCGCGAGCCCGCCCATCGGCAGGAGTGCGGCCATCAGAAAAAGCAGGAACAGTCGGCGCCCGACCTTGCTGTTCAGGTGCGGGCGCAGCAAGTCTCAGTGCTCCGAAGCCACGCCGATGTAGCCGCCGTTCCCGGCACGGACAATATCATCGCGCGCCTGCGAGGCGGTCAACTGCTTCTGGGTCCGCCCATCCGGCCCCATGCTGTACAGGTCATAGTCGCTGTTCAGGGGATTCAGGTTCTTGTCGCGCCGCACCGCGCCGATATTGGGGGGCGGTACAACCTCGATCCCCAGATACCGGTAGGGATTCCCCCAGGGATCGGAGAGCGGCAGGCCCCCGCCCAATGCGGCCAGATTGGCTGGATACGTGCCGTTAATGGTACGAAAGCGTTCAAGCGCCATGCTCAGTTGGCCGATATCTGCGATCGCCTGGCTTCGCTTGGCTCGCTCGATGTAAGCCTGATAACTGGGAATGGCAATCGCTGCCAACGCCCCAACAACAACGAGTGCGATCATTAGCTCGATCAAGGTGAATGCTGCCTGCCGGGAGCGTGGAATGCGGCGCACCATTACCCCCTTTTGTCGTACGTTAGCCGGAATTGTTTTGGGCTGGGGTGAGGACATTTGCATCTCTGACACCTGCAGTCCAAACGATCTTCACCATAAATACATAAATCGGCAGGAATCCGAAAAACATAAGGGTCGGGAGAAAAATAATTCTTGTCAGCGGAGGACAGGGGGATGTGGGGTAGTGGGGAAGTCGCCTTTTGAGGCCAGACAGCGGAGGGGCCGGCGTGCGGTTGCGGGCACTTGGCCGTAATGGGTCGAAAGGCGCCAGCGAAAATTTGCCTGAATACTGTGAAGTTGGGTGCGCCTGCTCCCCTGGTTTGCCCTAGGGGTCGATTAAAGATTCAATCGGTCAGACTAATTTCTGCCACCACCGGCGCATGATCCGACGGTCGTTCCAGCTTGCGCATGTCGCGGTCGATCGTGGATGCGGTGCAGGCGGCGGCGAGCGGTTCGGACAGCAGGATATGGTCGATTCTAAGGCCGTGGTTGCGGCGGAAGCCCATCATCCGGTAATCCCACCAGCTGAAGGTTTTTTCCGGCTGCTCGAACAGCCGGAAGCTGTCTGTCAGGCCCAATGCCAGCAGCGTGCGGAAGCGGTCGCGTTCGGGCTCGGACACCAGCACGCAGTCTTTCCACACTTCGGGGTCGTGCACGTCGCGATCTTCTGGCGCGATGTTGTAGTCGCCGAGCACGGCGAGCTTCGGATGACGTGCGAGCTCATCCTTCAGCCAGACGGCCAGCGCATCGAACCAGGCGAGCTTGTAGGGATATTTGTCGGAATCGAGGCTCTGGCCGTTGGGACAGTACACGCACACCAGCCGCACGCCGTCGACGGTGGCGGCGATGACGCGTTTCTGTTCGTCCTCCAGTCCCGGAATGCCGATCTGTACGTCCAGCGGCTCGGCGCGGCTGACGATGGCAACGCCGTTATAGGTTTTCTGGCCAACGAAGGCGACGCGGTAGCCGGCTGCGGCCAGTTCGGCGACCGGGAAATTGTCGTCGGTGAGCTTGGTTTCCTGCAGGCACACCGCGTCGGGCTGGCGGGTGGCGAGAAAGTCCAGCAGTTGCGGCAGGCGGACCTTGATGGAGTTGACGTTCCAGGCGGCGATCTTCATGGCCGCGAGTGTAGCGCATGCGATTCCACATGGGCTTCAGCCCATAGTGGATCGGAGTCCTTTAGGGCAGGGCGGCTGACATGCGTACCGGCCCTGCCGCCTACTTCGGGGGATGCACCAGTTGCGCCATGATCTGCTCTGCATGGGTGAGCACGCCTTCGACCGCTTCGCTGGGTTCGAGCCCGCGCTCAGGGCGGAACACCAGCAGTGCGTTGTCCCGTAGCTCGACGTAGGTGCCGGGGGAGGACAGCACCTGGCGGATGAGCCCGGTGCTGAGGCAGGCTTGTACCCGTTGGGCGTCGTCGCCGTAGACGCGATAGAGCCGGCCGAAATTGGCGTCGAGTCCGGTGGCGTCGAGTTCGTGGTAGTCCGCCACCAGATAGCGTTCCAGGTAATCACCCGGGGTGAGGGCAAGGTTGGGCAGCGCGGCGGTGACTTCGTCCCACAGACGCAGGATCACGAGGGTGTGGCGGTGCTCGACGTAGTATTCGGGCGCGGCGGTGTGGCTGTAGTCAAACAGCTTGACGTGATAATCGCCATGAATGCCCGTCATTACGTTCCATTCCTGGCGGTTGGCGCCGCGCCGCAGGTAGACGAATTCGTGCCGGTTGAGAATGGCCGATGTTGCGGGCGCGAATTTCAGGCCGAGGCGCTGCGCCAGCGCGGCCATGTCCTGCTCGCGCGCTGTGTGAGCGGCGGGTTCGCGCACGAATCGCTGGTCCCGCATGCGGGTCGCGAAAGGATGCGGGGTGAAGGGGTAGAAGCGCTCCAGCCCGTGGAGCTCGAACGGGCGATCCTGATGCACGTGTTCCTCCTGCATTTCTTGCAGGTATTCCAGGGTGGTGCGGTCGATGATGTGGCTCGACTCGTTGAGGGTGAGGCTGACGCCGGTGTGTTCCGGCACCCGGGAGAGGGCGCGGTCGAGCGGTAGCAGGTTGAATCCGGTGAGCGATCCCAGCGACAGCTGCGTCTGCGGACGACCGCTCGCCGCTTCCTCCTTGGTGCGGATCACCGGGCTGCAGAACATGCCGCAGATGGCCGAGCCGGTGGCGGCGAGGAACTGACGGAAGGAGATGCGCCCCTCCAGCACCATGCGCAGCGACGGTGTGAGCAGATAGGTGTTCATCAGCAGTTGCGCGGCCACGCCGATAAGAATGCCGACCAGCAGATCGGTCGCCAGGATTGCGATGATGGTGACGATGAAGATCACGAGCTGATCCAGCCCGATGGCGGCGGCTTTGCTGAAAACCTTGAGCTCGCACAGGCGCCAGCCGACGTAGACGATGACGGCGCCGATCGCCGCCAGCGGGATGCGGCCGATGAGATCCACCGCGAAGAACAGGAACACGATCAGGAATACGGCATTGTAGAAGTTCGCCCACAGCGTGCGGCCGCCGGCGTCGATGTTGGCGCGGCTCTTCACGCCGCCGGGAATGATGGTGAGTCCGCCGGCGAGACTGGAGAGTACGTTGGAAATGCCCATTGCGCGCAGCGTCACGTTCGGGCGCGACTTGCGCCGGTAGGGGTCGATCTTGTCGACCGCGCTGATGGTGGCGAGCGATTCGATGCTGTCGATGAGGGTGAGCGTGATCACCATCAGCACCACGCTGCCCCACAGCTCGGGCCGTGTCAGCACGGCGTCGAAGGCCGGTAGCGTGAAGCCGCCTTCGAGGATGTTGTCGGGCATATGGATCAGGTGTTCTGACGTGAGGTTGAACACGTAGCCCAGCACCACGCCGATCGCGCACACCGACAGCGCCGGCGGCACCCGGCGCAGCCAGGCCAGGCGGGTGCGGCTGAGGAAGAACATCAGGAACAGGCAGACCGCGCCGATGAGAAGTATCGAGGGATCGAGGCGCTGGAAGCTCTCGGGCAGCTTTCCGATCGCGACCAGCATCGATTTTTCCGGCGGCGCGAGGTCGCCGACGAGCGCGGGGATCTGCTTGATGATGATCATCAGGCCGATCGCGGCGAGCATCGCCTCGACCACGGTCACCGGCAGGAACATCGCGACAAGTTTGCCGGCACGCAGCAAGGAGAGCAGGATCATCACCACGCCGGTGAGGAAGATCGCGACCAGGATCAGCGGATAGCCGGCGGCGAGGTCGCCGCCGCCCAGTAACAGCATGCCGGCCAGCAGCGCCGGCGCGAGGCCGGCGGCAGGCCCGCTGATGGTGACGTAGGCGCCGCCGAGGAAGGGGAAAACCAGGCCCGCGATGATCGACGACACCAGCCCGGTGACCGGCGGTGCGCCCGAGGCGACGGCGATGCCGAGCGACAGCGGCAGCGAGACCAGCGCCACCTGCAGACCGGCAAACAGGTCGTAGCGCCAGTATTTCAGCCCGGCAAGGCCATTCTGCGGTTTATCTTCCGGCTTCACTCCAACTCCCCCTTTATATTCTCGGTTCGTCGGCGCCCTGTCTGATGCGGGCGCACGGGTTGGCGTGTGGCCCGGATGCGTAACCCTATGAATGAAATGGGTAATCCCGGACACAAGTCCCGGGCAACATAAATGTCTTGGAAGATGGGGTCAAGACACGAAAGGCCTAGACCCCGGGTGCAGTGTGAGGAGAACGCGTGACGTGCGGCTGTACTCAGGGAGCGGGGGGGGCGCCCGTGGGCGGCGCAGCGGGTGGTTGTGCCGCGGCGGGCGCTTGTGCCGCGGCCGGGCTGCCGGGCGGCCGCGACTTCGGATAGCCCGCCTTGTCCAGCATGGCCTGCCACTGGCCGGTTTCGAAGCCGTCGATCTTGTCGCTGCCGACCACCAGCACCGGCACACGCAATTGACCGGTAAGTTTCTGCAGTTCAGCCTGGGCTTCGGGGCTGGCCTGCGGATCCTTGCTGCTGAAGGGAATGCCGCGTTCGGTGAGTAGTTGCCGCGCCTGATCGCAGGGTGCGCCGCACGCGCTGGCGTACAGGGTGACCGGATTTTTCTCGCGCGCACTCTTTAGCGTGTAGGACTCGCCGATTTCGATGAAGCTGCCTTTGAACGATTTCTGCTGGGAATTGCGAATGCTGGGCGGCGGCGGCTGGTCGCTGTAGACCGTACGTCCTTGCGCATCTTTCCACTGGTACAACTGGGCGGCGGCCAGCGGCGCGCTTGCCAGGGCCAAGCACACTGCTGCCAAGATGAATCCTGATTTCATGCCGTGCTCCTGAAAGACGTGATCCTGGCTATTAGCGGCCATATCCGCTCCGCACTTTAAGCCATGCCGTTGTGCCGCAGCAGCGCGTCGAGGGTCGGCTCGCGGCCGCGGAAGGCCTTGAACGATTCGAGCGCCGGGCGGGCGCCGCCCTGGGCCAGGATCTCGCTCCAGAAGCGGTGGCCGACTTCCGGGTTCAGCACGCCGCCATAGCCCTCGGCCTCGTCCTCGAACAGCGCGTAGGCGTCGGCGGAGAGCACTTCCGCCCACTTGTAGCTGTAGTAGCCGGCCGCATAGCCGCCGGCGAAGATGTGCGAGAAATTGTTGGGGAAGCGGTTCCAGGCCGGCGGGATGATGACCGCGACTTTCCTGCGGATATCGTCGATCAGATCCTGTGCGCTGCGGGGGCCGCTGGGGTCGAAGTCATCATGCAGGTGCATGTCGAAGCTGGCGAATTCGATCTGGCGCAGCGTCTGCAGGCCGGACTGGAAGTTCTTTGCGGCCAGCATCTTGTCGAACAGTGCGCGCGGCAGCGGCTCCCCGGTGTCGACGTGCGCGGTCATGTGCTTCAGCACGTCCCATTCCCAGCAGAAGTTTTCCATGAACTGGCTCGGCAGCTCGACCGCGTCCCATTCGACGCCGTTGATGCCGGATACGCCCAGTTCCTCGATCTGCGTCAGCAGGTGGTGTAGACCGTGGCCGGCCTCGTGGAACAGCGTGATGACCTCGTCGTGGGTGAACAGCGCAGGCTTGTCGCCGACCGGCCCGGAGAAGTTGCAGTTCAGATACGCGACCGGGGTCTGGATGCCGTCGTTCGTCTTGCGGCGGGTGATCACGTCATCCATCCAGGCGCCCCCGCGCTTGGAGGGGCGCGCGTACAAATCCAGATAGAACTGGCCGACGCGCTGGCCGGCGTGATCGGTCAGCGTGTAGAACTTGACGTCAGGATGCCACACCGGGGCCTGGTCCTCGCGCACGTGCAGGCCGTAAAGCGTCTCGACCAGCTTGAACAGGCCCGCCAGCACGCGTGGTTCGGGGAAATACTGCTTCACTTCCTGGTCGGAGAAGCTATAGCGGGCGACGCTCAATTTTTCCGACACGTAGCTCGTGTCCCAAGCCTGCACCTCGTCCATGCCCAGTTCATCACGGGCGAAGGCCTTGAGTTCGGCGTAGTCCTTTTCCGCGTAGGGGCGGGCGCGGGCGCCGAGCTCGTCGAGAAACTTCAGCACTTCGGCCGGGGTATCGGCCATCTTGGCCGCCAGCGACACTTCGGCGTAGCTCTTGAACCCCAGCAGTTCGGCGGCTTCGCGGCGCAGCCGGAGGATGCTGCCGATCAGTGGGGTGTTGTCGAACTCGGTCTTGCCGAATTCGGACGCACGGGTGACATAGGCGCGGTAGAGGATCTGTCTTAATTCACGGCTGTCGGCGTACTGCATCACCGGCAGATAGGATGGCATGTGCAGCGTGAACTTCCAGCCGGTGGTGCCGGCGGATTCTGCTGCGACACGCGCGGTTTCCAGCACATCGTCGGGGATGCCGGACAGTTCGTCCTTGTCGTCGATGATGAGCGCATAGTCGTTGGTGGCGTCGAGCAGGTTTTCTTCGAACTTGGCCGACAGCTGTGCCAACTCCTCTTGCACCTGCATGAAGCGGGCCTTCTTGTCGGCCGGCAGTTCGGCGCCGCCCAAACGGAAGTCCCGCAGCTCGTTTTCCACAATCTTTTTGCGCGGGGCAGACAGCGCGGCGTAATCAGGGCGCGCTTTCAGCGCCTTGTACTTGGCGAATAGCGCCTCGTTCTGCCCCAGTTCGGCATAAAAGACGGTGATTTTCGGCAGGTTTTCGTTGTAGACCTCGCGCAGCTCGGGCGAATCCATCACCGAGTGCAGGTGCGACACCTGGCCCCAGGCGCGGCCCAGCTTCTCGTTGGCGTCCTCGAGCGGGGCGACGAAGGCATCCCATTCGGCCGGGGTGTCGGCCGCTTCGGCGCGTGCCACGGCCGCGCGGGCATCGGCCAGCAGCCGGTCGATCGCGGGGGTGACAGAGTCGGGCTTGAATTCGGCGAAGCGGGGCAGACCTGAAAAGTCGAGCAGCGGGTTGGTGTCGATCGGGCTAGGCATGGCAGATCTTTCAAAAGAAGACGCAGAAACGGGGGAGGAATGGCAGTCGTGCACAGCGATTATAATTTGGGCCCGGCCCTGCTGTGTTTCAACCCCTCGACAACCATGGCTTTAGATTCCATCACCCCGTACCGGGGGATCCATCCGCAATGCGCTGCCGGCGCCTGGGTGCACCCGCGCGCGACGGTGATCGGCGAAGTCAACCTCGGCCCCGACGCGTCGGTGTGGCCAGGCGCGGTGATCCGCGGCGACGTCAATTCGATCGCGATCGGCGAGGCAACCAATATCCAGGACAACAGCGTGCTGCACGTGTCGCACAAGACGCCGGCCCACCCCAAGGGCGGGCCGCTGGTCATCGGCGCGCGCGTCACCGTCGGCCACGCGGTGATCCTGCACGCCTGCACGATCGCGGACGAATGCCTGATCGGCATGGGCAGCATCATCCTCGACGGCGCGGTGGTGCAGCAACACGTGCTGCTCGGCGCTGGCTCGCTGGTGCCGGAAGGCAAAGTGCTCGAATCTGGCCACCTGTATCTGGGCCGCCCCGCCAAGCCGGTGCGCCCGCTGACCGCGGAGGAAATCGCCTACTTCGCCTATTCCGCCGAGCACTATGTGCAACTGGCCCGGTCATACTTGCCCTAGCCCCTAGCCCCTAGCCCCTAGCCCCTAGCCCCTAGCCCCTGACCATGAAACTTGCCAAACCCCTGCTGATTGCCGTTGCCGCGCTCGCCATCGTCGGTGCCCTGGTCTACGCCCTGATGGACAAGCCCGGCGCGCCGGCGTCCACCTTCACCACGCTGGAAGGCCAGACGCTGAGCCTGGAGGCGCTGCGCGGCAAGGTCGTGCTGGTCAATTTCTGGGCCACCTCCTGCCCCGGCTGCGTCAAGGAAATGCCGGACATGGTCGAGGTCTATCGCGAATACAAGGACCGCGGCTTTGAAATCATCGCGGTGGCGATGAGCTACGATCCGCCCAACTATGTGCAAAGCTTCGTGCAGACGCGGCAGCTGCCGTTCCCGGTCGCGCTCGACGTCACCGGCGAGCACGCGCGCGCCTTCGGCGACGTGCAGCTGACGCCCACCACCTTCATCATCGGCAAGGACGGCCGCATCCTCGAACAGAAGCTGGGCGAAATCGATTTCATCCGTCTGCGCGCGCTGCTCGACCGGGAACTGGCATGAGGGCGCTGGTCCTGACCGCGCTGGTGCTCGCGCTGGCGGGGTGCAGCACGGCGCTGCCGTCGGCGAACCCGCCCGCCCGGGTCAAGCCCGCACCCAAGCCGGGCGTCGATGTCCCGCCGCCGCCGCTGGACGAATCGGGCCGCGTCTGTACCGCGGATGTGCAGGCCTGCCCGGACGGCAGCTACGTCAGCCGCAACCCGGATAAGGGCTGCGCGTTCAATCCCTGCCCCGGCCCCGTTACCCCCTGATTTTCTGGACACCCCTTACCCATGGCGCAATACGTTTACTCCCTCAACCGCGTCGGCAAGATCGTGCCGCCCAAGCGGCAGATCCTGAAAGACATCTCGCTGTCGTTTTTTCCCGGCGCCAAGATCGGCCTGCTGGGTCTCAACGGGTCCGGCAAGTCGTCGCTGATCCGGATCATGGCGGGGGTGGACACCGACATCGAGGGCGAGGCGATCCCGATGCCCGGCATCCGCATCGGCTACCTGCCGCAGGAGCCGCAGCTCGACCCGACGCACACGGTGCGGCAGGCGGTGGAGGCGGGGCTGGGCGAGATTGTCTCGGCGAAAACGCGGCTGGACGAGATCTACGCCGCCTACGCCGAACCCGATGCCGACTTCGATAAGCTGGCCGAGGAGCAGGCGAAGTGCGAGGCCATCCTCGCCACCGCCGGCGCCGATCTCGACACGCAAATGGAAATCGCCGCCGATGCGCTGCGGCTGCCGCCGTGGGACGCGCTCATCGGCACCCTGTCGGGCGGCGAAAAGCGCCGCGTCGCGCTGTGTCAGCTGCTGCTGTCCAGCCCCGACATGCTGCTGCTGGACGAGCCGACCAACCACCTCGACGCCGAATCGGTCGATTGGCTGGAGCAGTTCCTGGTGCGCTATCCGGGAACGGTCGTCGCGGTGACGCACGACCGCTACTTCCTCGACAACGCCGCCGAGTGGATCCTCGAACTCGACCGCGGCCATGGCATTCCGTGGAAAGGCAACTACACCAGCTGGCTCGAGCAGAAGGAAGCGCGGCTGGAGACCGAATCCAAGCAGGAACTCGGCCGCATCAAGACGATGAAGCAGGAACTCGAGTGGGTGCGGCAGAACCCCAAGGCGCGCCAGGCCAAGTCGAAGGCGCGTCTGGCGCGTTTCGAGGAACTGAACTCGGTCGAATACCAGAAACGCAACGAGACGCAGGAAATCTTCATCCCGGTCGGCGAGCGGCTCGGCGACAAAGTGATCGACTTCCACAACGTGAGCAAATCCTTCGGCGACCGTTTGCTGATCGATAACCTGAGCTTTTCGGTGCCGCCCGGCGCCATTGTCGGCATCATCGGCCCCAACGGCGCCGGCAAATCGACCTTCTTCAAGATGATCACCGGCCAGGAAAAACCGGACAGCGGCAAAGTCGAGATTGGCCAGACGGTCAAGCTCGCCTACGTCGACCAGAGCCGCGACGCGCTCTCCGCCGACAAGACGGTGTTCGACGAAGTCGCCGAAGGCCGCGACATCCTCACCGTCGGCCGCTATGAAACGCCGTCACGCGCCTACCTCGGTCGCTTCAATTTCAAGGGCGGCGACCAGCAGAAGCGGGTCGGCAATCTCTCGGGCGGCGAACGCGGGCGGCTGCATCTGGCGAAAACGCTGATCGCCGGCGGCAACGTGCTGCTGCTCGACGAACCGTCGAACGACCTCGACGTCGAGACCCTGCGCGCGCTGGAAGACGCACTACTGGAATTCGCCGGCTGCGTGCTGGTGATTTCGCACGACCGCTGGTTCCTCGACCGCATCGCGACCCACATCCTCGCCTTCGAGGGCGACTCGCAGGTGGTGTTCTTCCCCGGCAACTATCAGGAATACGAAGCCGACAAGAAGAAACGCCTGGGCGAGGAAGGCGCGAAGCCCCGGCGCATTCGCTACAAACCCATCACCCGCTGAACCACCGCGTGAAGCCCCAACGTCCCCTGGACACCCTGCGCGCGCTGCCACTGCTGGAAGGCGTGCTGGCGACCTGTCTGGTGTGGGGGCTGTTGTACAGTTTTGTCTGGCTGGAACACGAGCGGCGGCTGCAGGCCGAGCGCGCAGTGTTGCAGGCCGAGGCGGCCACGGTGCGGTCGCGGCTGGAGTCGGAACTGAACGCCACCCTGTCCCTGAGCCTGGGGCTGTCGACCTTCGTGCTGGCCAAGCCTGATTTCTCGGAAGATGACCTGAAGCAGGTCGCGGCCTCGCTGATTCGCCTGCAGCCGGCCATTCGCAGCGTGGCGCTGGCGCCCGGCAACGTGATCCGCATGGTCTATCCGCGCGATGGCAACGAGAAGGCGCTGGGCCTGCGCTATCTGGATACGCCCGGCCAGCGCGATGCCGTGCTGCGCCTGATGCGTGAGCAACGCCCAGTGACCGCGGGGCCGATCGAGCTGGCACAGGGCGGCGTCGGCATCATCAACCGCATCCCCATTCTGCTGACCCGGCCGGACGGGTCGCCGCAATACTGGGGGCTGGCCGCGGTGGCGATCGACCCGTTGCCCATTTTCGAACGCGCCGGCATCCGCGAGGGCGTGGAAAACGGCGTGCGCTACGCGCTGCGCGGACGCGACGGACTGGGCGAGCAGGGGGCGGTCTTTCTCGGCGATGCGGCCTTGTTCCGCGACCCCGACGCGCTGCGGATGGACGTGGTCATTCCGGGCGGACGCTGGCAACTGGCGGCCCTGACGGCGGCGCCGGTCGTGCGTCATGGCGCGTGGGTCCAGGCGCTGCTGGCCGTTCTGGCGGGATTGGCGGGTGCGCTGGTGACCTATACGGTGTCGGTGCACCGGCGCATTCGCAGCATGGCCCTGCACGACAACCTGACCGGACTGGCCAACCGCTACCAGTTCACCCTGCGTGGGCAGGACCTGTTCGCGCTGGCTCGGCGTACCGGGTGCCATCTCACCCTGCTCAACATCGATATCGACGACTTCAAGTCGATCAACGACAATTACGGCCATGCTGCCGGTGATGCCGTGCTGGTCTATGTTGCCAATACGCTGCGCGCCTGCTGCCGCGAATCCGATCTGCTGGCGCGGGTGGGCGGCGACGAATTCGTGGTGCTGCTGCCGGACACGTCGGCTGGGCCATCGCTCGAAGCGCTGCTGCGCCGTCTGCGCGCCGCAATCGATGTCAACCTGCCCGGTTCCGACGACGCCATCCGGCTGAGCATCAGCATCGGCGTGGCGACGTGTAGCTACAGCACGCCGTCGCTGGACACCCTGATGCAGAAGGCGGACGAGGCGATGTATCGCGCCAAGGAAGAACGTTCCGCCCAACCCGGCTGAAGCCGGACGTGTGATTTTCCACCGGATTCCGAACATGATTCTCGACACCCTGACCCGAGCCGACCGCTATTCGAGCCTGCATCCGCTGTTTGCGCGCGCCTTCGACTTTCTGCGCAGCACGGACCTGGATGCGCTGGCGCCCGGGCGGCATACCATCGAGGGCGAGCAGCTGTTCGCCCTCGTCGAGGACTGTCCCGGCCGCGTGCGGGCGGAGGCGCAGCTGGAATGTCATCGGCGCTATATTGATATTCAGCTGGTGCTCGCGGGCGTCGACGAAATGGGCTGGAAGCCGCTGGCTGACTGCATGACACCGGCGACGGACTACGATGCCGCGCGCGACATCCGCTTTTACGACGACGCGCCGGCCAGCTGGGTTGCCACGCCGCCGGGATCGTTCTGTGTGTTTTTTCCTGACGATGCGCACGCGCCGCTGGTCAGCGCCGGCAGAATCCGCAAGGTGGTGCTGAAGATCGCACTGGCTTCCAGCGCGCAAGAATAAGCCCGCATGTCCGTTAATCGCCTAGCCGTCCGTCCCGAATCCAGATATGCGATATGCCCTGCTGTTTCTAGTGAGCTGGTGTTGTGCAGCAGCGCAGGCAGCCGTGCCGACGCCGGTGTTCGTCCTGCATGCCTACAGCCAGGAATATCCCTGGACCCGTGGCCAGCATGAGGGCTTCGTTGCGGCGCTGAACGCGGACCCGTCGCGGGCGTACGACCTCAGTGTCGAATACCTCGACAGCAAGCGTGCCGGATACAGCGCCGCCCATGCCGACCTGATCGGCGAGCATCTGCGGCAGAAATATCGTGGCTACCGGCCCGCGGCGATCTATGTCACCGATGACAACAGCCTGTCTTTTGCGCGGTCCCATCTGTCGGCGGTGTTTCCCGGCGTGCCGGTGTTCTTTTCCGGGGCCAACAATGTCGACGTACGCACGCAGATCGATCCGGCGCGCATCACCGGCGTATTCGAGAAAAAGGAGATTATCCCCAACCTCGATCTGATGCGTCAGTTCGATCCCGACATCCGCGAGATTCTCATCGTCGGCGATGCGAGCGAAACCTTTCTCGCCATCGAAAGCGAGACCACGCAGGCCTTGCGGCAACACTCCGACATCCGTGCCACTTTCATTTCCGCGCGCCGCATCGACGATCTGGTCGATCGCCTGCGCGCGCGCAGTGAACGCTTCGTGTTTCTGACGACGCTGGGCGCCATGGTTGATCGCGACGGCCGCACGCTCACGTTGCCCGAAACCGTGAAAGCCATCGTGGGAAGCGGTCGCTTTGTCGTGTTCAGCATGGAAGATTCCTACCTTTATCCGGGCGTGCTCGGCGGCTACGTAACCAGCGGGTCGCGCCAGGGACAGGCTGCCGCGGAGCTGCTGATCCGGCATATGGGCGGCATCTCGCTGCGCGAACTTCCGCCGAACGAAAACAGCCCCAACGAATACATCGTGGACGAGACGGAACTGCTGAAGGCAGGACTCAGCCTGCCCGGCGACATCGCGCGCCAGGTACGGCTCGTCAACAAGCGCCCCTCATTTTATGAAGCCAATCGCTCGACCATCATCGGCATGCTCTATGGTTTGGCAGGGCTGCTGTTCATCAGCCTGGCGCTGTCGCTGCTGCTGTTCGCCAGAAAGAACCGGCAGATTGCGCGCGCCTCGCGCCAGGTGGGTGACATCAAGGACAGCCTCGACCGTGCGCAACGCATCGCGCAGATGGGCAACTGGGACTGGCTGATCCCGGAGAACCGGCTATTCTGGTCGGAGGGCATCTATCGCCTGTTCGGTGTCGATGCATCTGAATTCGAAGCCAGTTATCAGGCCTTCCTCGATCGTGTGCATCCGGACGATCGGGCGGCCGTCGAGGCGGCCGTCAGCCGCGCGATGGAAACCGGGCAGTCGTATGCGATCGATCACCGCATCGTGCGTCCGGACGGCAGCGTTCGCGTCGTGCACGAAAGCGCGGAAGTACAGATGGAGGGGGACACCCCCGTCCGCATGATCGGCACGGTCCAGGACGTCACCGCCTGGAAGCAGGCGGAGCAGGCCTTGCGTGAGAAGGATGCGCACCTCGAGTACATCGCCTATCACGATGGACTGACCGGCCTGCCGAACCGGGTCCTGCTGATGGACCGGCTGCGCCATGCCGCCAGCCGCGCCGACCGTGCCGGCACGCGCATGGCGGTGTTATTCATCGACCTGGACCGCTTCAAGACGATCAACGACAGCCTCGGCCACGCCATCGGCGACGCTGTGCTGCAGGCGGTGGCGGGCCGGCTGAAGGCCCTGGTGCGCGACGAGGACACGCTGTCACGCCTGGGCGGCGACGAGTTCGTGGTGCTGCTCGAAAGCGTGCGCGACAGCCAGGCCGCCGCGATGGTGGCGGAAAAGATCATCCAGACGCTGGAAAAGATGCTGCACATCGGCAACTATCCGCTGCACGTTTCCGCCAGCGTCGGCATCAGCGTCTATCCCGAGGACGGCCGCGACGCCGAAACGCTGCTGAAGCACGCCGATGCCGCCATGTACAAGTCGAAGGAACGCGGCCGCAACACCTTCCATTTCTACGAGCAGGGCATCACCGAACGCGCGATGCGGCGCATCCAGCTGGAAACGCGGCTGCGCAGCGCGTTCGAGCAGCGCGCGCTGACGCTGCACTACCAGCCGCTGGTGCGCCTCGACAGCCGGCGCATCTGCGGTGCCGAGGCCCTGCTGCGCTGGATCGACCCGGAAGAAGGCGCGATTCCGCCCGACCATTTCATCCCGCTGGCCGAGGACACCGGCCTGATCGTTCCGCTCGGCGAATGGGTTATCCGCGAGGCCTGCCTGGCGCTTAAGCGCTGGGAGCGCGAGGGAAGATCCCTTGAGGACTTTGCGCTGCACATCAACCTGTCTGGCAAGCAGCTGCTGCAGAAGGACCTGCCGCAGCGACTGGGGGCCCTGTTTGCCGAAATCGGTGTGGCGCCCGCGCACATCGTGCTGGAACTGACCGAAAGCAGCATCATGGAGAGCGAAGCCATCGGCCTGGAGATCATGACGGCGCTGCGCCAGCTCGGCCTCAGCATTGCCATCGACGATTTCGGCATCGGTCATTCCTCGCTGAGCCGCCTCAAGTTGCTGCCGATCAGTGAGCTCAAGATCGACCGCAGCTTCATCCGCGACATTGCCGTTGACGCGGACGATGCTGCCATCGTCCAGGCCATCCTGTCACTGTCGGCCAACCTGGGGCTGCAGGTGATCGCCGAAGGCGTCGAACACGCGGCGCAGGAGGCTTTTCTGACGCAGCATGGCTGTCTGCGGGCCCAGGGTTACTACTACGCCCGGCCGATGCCCGAGTCCGAGCTGCTGGCGCTGCTGGCCGGCGCGCAGTCTTTTCCCGCGGCGGTCAGCGCGGTCTAGCGGCGTCAGGCTGTATTCAATAGTGCGGGGGGATTTCGTCGCGCGGGGTGCGTGACTCTTCCGACGCCGCGTCCTGGATCTGCTGGTGCAGCAGCCGCAGCTGCTGCTGCAATGAATCGATCTGGCCCTGTTGGCGGGCCACGGTCTGGTTGAGCGTGTCGAGCAGGTCTTCGGCGAAGGCGAGCTTGGTTTCGAGTTCGATGAGGCGGGATGCGGTCATGGCTGTCTGGCCTGGGGGAGCAGGGGGACGACGAGTTTCTCCAGCCGGGGATAATGCACCTGCCCGGCGATCTTGTGGCGAATCTGTCCATCGGAATCGACGATGAACGAGGTCGGCACGCTGGCCACGTTGCCGAAGGCGGCGGCCACAGACGCGTTGGTCGGCGCGGCCATGAAGGCGTAGTCCTTGTCCTGCATCCAGGCGGAAATTTGTTCCGGGGTGTCGTCGATGCTGATCGAAATGACCTCGAAACCCCGCTCACGATGGTTTTTCCAGAAGCGGTCGATCACAGGCTTTTCCTTGCGGCAGTAGGGGCACCAGGTGGCCCAGAAGTTGACCAGCACGACCTTGCCTTTGAGCGCGTCGCTGGTCAGCGTCCGGCCATCGGGCAGGGTCACGGCCCAGGGCAGGGCGGGCCGATCCTCCTCGCTGACCTCGGCCGGCGGGCGAAACCACAGATATGCGACCAAACCCAGTAAAATCAGGGTCAGCGGACTGGGCGTCCATTTCTTCAGGGTCTGTTTATCCATGCTGTGGCTGAAAGCGTTTCATATCGTGATGGTGGTCAGCTGGTTCGCCGGACTGTTCTATCTGCCGCGCCTGTTCGTCAATTTGGCGATGGAAAGCAACGATGCAGCCTACGACCGCCTGCTGCTGATGTCGCGCAAATTGTATCGGTTCGTCTCGCCGATCATGTGGCTGACGCTGATTACCGGCATCTGGCTGTGGCTGGCGTATTTTCCGCTCAGCATGAACTGGATGTGGGCAAAGCTGATTCTGGTCGCCGGACTGGTCGGCTATCACCATGTCTGCAAAAGCCTGCTGCGCCAGTTCGAAGCCAGACAGAACACCAAGTCGCATGTTTGGTTCCGCTGGTTCAACGAAATACCGGTGATTGTGCTGCTGGTTGTGGTGTTGCTGGTGGTATTGAAGCCGTTTTAAGCCCGTCATTGCGAACGGAGCGCAGCAATCCAGTCAGACTATCCATTCGATCGGCAAGCTGGATTGTGTCGTCACTTCGTTCCACGCAATGACAGCTTGAGTCTGTACGCTATTTTTCGATCTTCCCAGGAAAGCCCCGTTTGAAACCCCAGTCTCCCAATTCCCCGCCCCGTCGCAGCAAAACGCCGCATTCGGTCTGTCCCGAGCGCGAGGCGCTGCCGCCGGCCAGCCATTTCGCCACCTGCCCGCGCGGGCTGGAGGCGCTGCTCGAAGCCGAGCTTGCGGACGCCGGCGCGCAGGTGGTGCGCCAGGTGCCCGCCGGCGTGCTGTTCATGGCGGACGCCGCGGCCGAAATGCGGGTCAACCTCAGCTCGCGCATCGCCACCCGCATCCTGCGCAAGGTCGGCTACACGCGTTACCGCAAGGAAGAGCACATCTACCGTGCCGCGCTCGACCTGCCGTGGCCGGACTGGTTCGACGTGACGAAGACCATCGCGGTCAAGGTCGGCGCGCAGAATGCGCCGCTGAAAAGCCTCAACTTCATCACGCTGAAAATCAAGGACGCGATCTGCGACCGTTTTCGCGAGGAAGCTCGCGAACGCCCGAGTGTCGACACCGAGGCACCCGACGTGCCGGTCTACGCCTTCTTCACCCCGGACGCGGTGACCTTCTATCTCGATACCAGTGGTGAGCCGCTGTTCAAGCGCGGCTTCAAGCGCGAGGCGAGCGCGGCGTCGCTCAAGGAAAACCTCGCCGCCGGCCTGCTGATGCTGTCCGGATGGGAACCCGGCACACCGCTGTTGGACCCGATGTGCGGCGCCGGCACCATCCTGCTCGAAGCGGCGGATATGGCGCTGAACCGGGCACCGGGACGGGGCCGGCATTTCGCCTTCGAGCATTACCGCGATTTCGACGCGGCGCTGTGGAAGCGCATCAAGGCCGAGGCACAAGCGCGGGAAAAGCCGCTGACGCAGCTGCCGATTTTCGGCGCCGATCAGGATCGCTGGGTGCTCGACAAGGCGCGCAACAACCTCGACGCCGCCGGCTATGCCGACGCCATCGAGCTGAAAGTGTCCGATGTGCTCGATCTCAAGGCGCCGACGCCGGTCGGCGTGATCGTCACCAACCCGCCCTATGGCGAACGGCTGGGCGAGGCCGAGGACCTGGCCGCGTGGTATCCGCTCCTGGGCGACTGGCTGAAGAAGCATTTCGCTGGCTGGGAGGCGTGGATCATTTCAGGCGATCCGCTGCTGCCGAAACTGCTTGGCCTGAAGGCCAGCCGGCGCATTCCGCTGTTCAACGGCCCGATCGAAACCCGCTTCCTGCAATACAAGCTGATTGCCGGCTCGATGCGGGATAAAAAGCCTGCGGTCCCGGCCGCTTGAGCGGAACCCTGTTGCGGCGCGTGCGTCTGTCTTGAACCCTCCCTGACGAGCGCCTTATCATGATCACCGCATCGATCCGCCTCACCGGTACCCTCAACGATGGCGCCGAGGTTTACCGCAGTTATTACCTGGTGGCCGATTTCGGCTCGTCGGGCAGCGGCAAGGCCTCGATCATCCCGATGTCGATCGGCGCCCCGATGCCCGACGAGGAGCATCTGACGGTGAAGCACGGCGGCGAGGAAGCTGCCCTGAAAGCGGCGGCCGAGGCGATCAAGGCGCTGCCGGGTAATCAGGGCCTGGAAGTGCGGGCCGTGATCAATCCGGAATGAGGTCCGCAACCTGATTCACCGATCCCAATAGAAAACAGGGTGCGAGGCACCCTGTTTTCTATTGGGATAAAGGCGCTCAGACGATGTCGAGGTGATCCAGCCCCGCCATCATGTCGCGGCCCTTGGCTTCCTGGCCGTGCAGCTTGATCTTCAGGCGCAGGTCGTTGAGGCTGTCGGCGTTGCGCAGCGCATCTTCGTAGGTGACCAGGCCGGCTTCGTAGAGGTCGAACAGTGCCTGGTCGAAGGTCTGCATGCCGAGTTCGCGCGACTTCGACATCAGCTCCTTGATTTCGTGAACATGACCCTTGAAGATCAGGTCGGCGATCAGCGGCGAGTTGAGCAGGATTTCGACCGCGGCGACGCGGCCGGTGCTGCCCTTGCGCGGCAGCAGGCGCTGCGAAATGAAGGCCTTGAGGTTGAGCGACAGGTCCATCAGCAGCTGGTCGCGTTTTTCCTCCGGGAAGAAGTTGATGATGCGGTCGAGCGCCTGGTTGGCGCTGTTGGCGTGCAGCGTCGACAGGCACAGGTGGCCGGTTTCGGCAAAGGCGATGGCGTATTCCATGGTGTCGCGGTCGCGAATCTCGCCGATCAGGATGACGTCGGGCGCCTGCCGCAGGGTGTTCTTCAGCGCCGAGAACCAGTTGTCGGTGTCGATGCCAACCTCGCGCTGGGTGATGATGGATTTCTTGTGTTCGTGCACGTATTCGATCGGGTCCTCGACCGTGATGATGTGGTCGCAGGCGTTTTCGTTGCGGAAGCCCACCATCGCCGCCAGTGACGTCGATTTGCCGGTGCCGGTGCCGCCGACAAAGATCACCAGGCCACGCTTGATCATCGCGACGTCGCGCAGGATCGGCGGCAGGTTCAGCTCTTCCATCTTCGGGATTTTGGTGACGATGGTCCGCATCACGATGCCGACGCGGCCCTGCTGCACGAAGACGTTGACACGGAAGCGGCCGATCTCGGGCGGACTGATCGCGAAGTTGGATTCATTGCTCGCCTCGAAGTCCTTCCATTGCCGCTCGTTCATGATCGAACGCGCGAGTTCGCTGGTGTGCGCAGGCGTCAGGCTCTGATTCGATACCGGTGTGATCTTGCCGTCGACCTTGATCGCGGGCGGAAAACCGGCGGTGATGAAAAGGTCGGACGCGTTCTTCGCCAGCATCAGGCGCAGTAGGTCGTGAATGGTTTTTTCAGCGTTCATTGATCAATCCTTGGCTCTGGTTGAGCTCAGCCCATGAAGGCATCTTTGTTTTGCGCAGCGTTGCGCGCCGCGCCCGGTGCGATGACGTTGCGGCGGACCAGGTCCTGCAGGCACTGGTCGAGCGTCTGCATGCCGATGTTGCCGCCGGTCTGGATCGAGGAATACATCTGCGCCACCTTGTTTTCGCGAATCAGGTTGCGGATGGCGGGGGTGCCGATCATGATCTCGTGCGCCGCCACGCGGCCGGTTCCATCCTTGGTTTTCAGCAGCGTCTGCGAGATCACCGCGCGCAGCGATTCGGACAGCATCGAGCGCACCATTTCCTTTTCCGCCGCCGGGAACACGTCGACCACGCGGTCGATGGTCTTGGCCGCCGACGAGGTGTGCAGGGTGCCGAATACCAGGTGGCCGGTTTCGGCCGCGGTCAAAGCCAATCGAATGGTTTCCAGATCGCGCAGTTCGCCCACCAGGATCACGTCCGGGTCTTCACGCAGCGCCGAGCGCAGCGCGTTGTTGAACGACAGCGTGTGCGGGCCGACTTCGCGCTGGTTGATCAGGCATTTCTTGCTCTGGTGAACGAATTCAATCGGGTCTTCCACCGTCAGGATGTGCGCATACTGGTTCTCGTTGACGTAATCCATCATCGCCGCCAGCGTGGTCGACTTGCCCGAGCCGGTCGGACCGGTCACCAGCACGATGCCGCGCGGCTGGTCGGAGATTTCCTTGAAAATCGGCGGGCAGTTGAGCTCTTCCAGCGTCAGCACTTTCGACGGAATCGTCCGGAACACCGCACCGGCGCCGTACTGCTGATTGAAGGCGTTGACCCGGAAACGCGCCAGCGAGGGGATCTCGAACGAGAAGTCGATTTCCAGCGTTTCCTCGTACACCTTGCGCTGGCTGTCGTTCATGATGTCGTACACCATGCGGTGAACGTCCTTGTGGTCCATCGGCGGCAGGTTGATGCGGCGGATGTCGCCGTTGACCCGGATCATCGGCGGCAAGCTTGCGGACAGGTGCAGGTCGGATGCCTTGTTCTTGACGGAGAATGCGAGCAGTTCGGAAATGTCCACGCGTGCCTCGTTCAGTATTGGGTAGGGTTTTGTCAGATAATAAGCGATATGAATAACGGCCCCGATCCGCGCAAACTTGAGCCTGACCTGAGCGGTGCCGCCGGCACGCCGTGTGGTCGTTTGCAGGCGGTGCAGGCGCGAATTGCAGCGGCCGTGGCCGAAGCCGGGCGCGACGCGGCGACGCTTCGGCTGCTGGCCGTCAGCAAGACGTTCGATGCCGCGGCGGTGCGCGGCCTGGCGGCCTGCGGCCAGCGCGCGTTCGGTGAAAACTACGTGCAGGAAGCGCTGGACAAACAGACCGCCCTGCAGGACCTGCCGCTTGAATGGCATTTCATCGGGCCGATCCAGAGCAACAAGACGCGGGCGATCGCCGCGCATTTCAGCTGGGTGCACAGCATCGACCGGCTGAAGATTGCCGAGCGATTGTCGGCACAGCGCCCGCCCGGCCTGCCGTCGCTGCAGGTCTGCATCGAAGTGAATGTCAGTGGCGAAGCCAGCAAGGGCGGCGTGCCGCCGGCCGAGCTCAGTGGTCTGGCCGAGGCGGTGTCGACGCTGCCCGGCGTGCAGTTGCGCGGCCTGATGGCGATTCCGGCGCCGACGCCGGAGGCCGCAGCGCAGCGCGCTGCGTTTCGGCAGGTACGTGAATTGTTCGAGGCGCTGCGCGCACGCGGCCACGCGCTCGATACCCTGTCGATGGGCATGTCGGGCGACCTGGAAGCGGCGATTCTGGAGGGCGCGACCATCGTTCGGGTCGGCACCGCCCTGTTTGGCGAAAGGAAAACCTATGCATAAAGTCAGTTTCATCGGTGGCGGCAACATGGCGGCCGCGATCATCGGCGGCCTGATCGCCAGCGGCACCCAGCCCACCGACATCGAAGTGGTCGAAATCAATGCCGATGCGCGGGCGCAATTGTCCGCGCGCTTTGGCGTGGTGACCCATACCGATTTGTCGCAGGCGCGGCTGCATGGCCTGATCGTGTTGGCGGTCAAGCCGCAGACCCTGCCTGACGTGGCGGCTGCGCTGGCTTCAAGGCTGGCCGGCCAGCTGGTGGTGTCGATCGCCGCCGGGGTACGGGTGGCTGATCTCGCCCGCTGGCTGGGCGGGCACGACCGGATCGTGCGCGCGATGCCGAACACCCCGGCGCTGGTGCAGGCCGGGATTACCGGCCTGTTTGCGGCACCTGCCGTCGGCCAGGACGCGCGCTCGCAGGCCGAGGCCGTGATGCGGGCCGTCGGCGGCGTGGTGTGGGTGGACGACGAGCCGCAGCTGGACCTTGTCACCGCGGTGTCGGGCAGCGGCCCGGCCTATGTGTTTTATTTCATCGAGTCGCTCGAAGCCGCCGCCGCGGCGCAGGGTTTGCTGCCAGAAACCGCGCGCCAGCTGGCGCTGCAGACTTTCTTCGGCGCCGCCAAACTGGCGCTGGAGTCGGGCGAGGAGCCCGGCGTGCTGCGGCAGCGCGTCACATCCCGGGGCGGCACCACCGAGCGCGGCATCGCGGTGCTGGAGGCGGCGGCGGTCAATCTGGCCATCAGCCAGGCGGTGGAGGCCGCCAGCCGTCGCAGCGCCGAGCTCGGGGATGAACTGGGACGACTCGCATGATCGAAGCCGCGCTGAAATTCCTGATCCAGACACTGGGCAACCTGTTCGTGATCGCCGTGCTGCTGCGTTTCATGATGCAGCTGTTCCGGGTGCCATTCCGCAATCCGTTCGCGCAGTTCATCGTCGCCCTCACCGATTTCGCGATCAAGCCGCTGCGCCGCGTGGTGCCGGGGCTGTTCGGCCTTGATCTGGCCTGCCTGCTGCTGGCGTTTGTGGTCGAATTCGCGGTCGTCGTGGCCTCGTACTGGCTGGACGGCTTTCCGTTCGCGCTGGCCGGCGGCCGGGTATGGCCGGTGATGCTGGGGCTGGGGGCGGTGCGGCTGCTGAGCCTGACGGTGTATCTGATCATCGGCCTGACGCTGGTGCGCGCGGTACTGTCCTGGGTCAATTCGAATAACCCGTTGATGCCGGTGGTGTACGAGCTGTCCGAGCCTTTCCTGCGCCCGCTGCGGCGTGTCGTCCCGATGGTGTCCCAGATCGACCTGACGCCGCTGGTGCTGTTCATCCTGTGCCAGCTGGTGCTGATGGTGCCGGTGCTGGCGCTGGAACGCGCCCTGCTGGGGGCCCTCTGAGCAGCCGGTGAACAGCAGCCCCCCGGTCTGGGCGCGGCGCGACGGCGCCGACTGGATGCTCGATCTGCACGTTCAGCCCGGGGCGAAATGCACCGCCGTGCTGGGCGAACACGGCGGGCGGCTGAAGCTAAAGATTGCCGCCCCAGCGGTCGATAATAAAGCGAATGTGCATCTGCTGGGCTGGCTGGCCACGCAGCTGGGCGTGCCGAAAGCCTCGGTATGCCTGGTGCGGGGCGAGACTTCGCGGCAAAAAACCGTGGCGGTGCGGGGGGTCGAGATGCCCTGGCTTGATATCGAGAACAGCAGAATAAAATGAGCATCCATCTGGAACAGGAAGTCGCCGATTTCAGCGAACGGCGCATGCGGCTGGCCACCGCGATCGCCGACTATGCCGACTGGCTCGACCGCCGTCACGGCATCGACGCCGAACGCACCCTGCGGCTGACCGACACGGCGTCGAACCTGCGCCAGGACAAGCTGGTGGTGGCTTTCGTCGCCGAGTTCTCGCGTGGCAAGAGCGAGCTCATCAACGCGCTGTTTTTCGCCGATCATGGCCAGCGCCTGCTGCCATCCGACGCCGGCCGTACCACGATGTGTCCGACCGAGCTGTTTTCCAACCCGGACGACAGTCCCTGCCTCAGCCTGCTGCCGATCGAAACGCGCCGCCGCGAGGATTCGCTGGCGCGCTTGAAGCACATGCCGATCGAGTGGTGCCGCGTTTCGCTCGACCCCAGCGACCCCCGCCAGTTGCGCGACAGCCTGCAAAAACTCACCGAGACCCAGCTGATGCCGGCGGTGGACGCGATCGAGCTCGGCCTGTGGAATGGCGAGGACGAAAGCGAACGTCACCACCTGCGTGCCGACGGCACGGTGGAAGTGCCGGCCTGGCGCTACGCCATGATCAATTATCCGCATCCGCTGCTGCAGGCCGGACTGACGATCCTGGACACGCCTGGACTCAACGCGCTGGGCACCGAGCCGGAGCTGACGCTGTCGGTCATTCCCAACGCGCATGCGGTGATGTTCCTGCTGGCGACCGACACCGGCGTCACCCGCTCCGACCTCGAAATCTGGCAGAAACACGTGCATCGCCATGCCAACTATCATGTGGCGGTGCTGAACAAGATCGACATGCTGTGGGATGAGCTGAAAAGCGAAGCCGAGGTACAGGCCACCATCGAGCGTCAGGCCGAGGAGGCCGCGCGCGTGTTGAAGCTGCCGCGCAGCCGGGTGTTTACCGTGTCGGCGCAGAAGGCGCTGGCCGCCACCATTCGCGGCGACGCCGCGCTGCGCGTGCGCTCGGGCATCGAATCGCTGGAATATCTGCTGGCGCATCAGGTGATCCCGGCGCGGCGCGACATGCTCTATCACGCGGTCAGCCACGATGTGATTGCGCAACTGGATGAGAGCCGCATCGACCTGTCCGCGCAGATCAAGCGCCGCAGCGACGAACTAATCCAGCTCAACCAGCTGTCGGGCAAGAACCGCGAGATGATCGAGCAGTCACGCGCCGCCCTGCAAAAGGAAAAAGACAGCTACGACGCCACTGCCGACCAGTTCCGCGCCACCCGCAGAATGATGCAGGTGCAGGGCCAGCATCTGCTGTCCAGCCTGTCGGAAGAGACACTGGGCGAAATCTGCAAGGCCGGTCGCGAAGCACTGGAAGGCAGCTGGACCACGCGCGGCCTGACCAGCGGCATCCGCCAACTGAGCGAGCAGATGAGCGGGCGCATACACCAGGCGAGCCAGCTGGCGGACAACATGCTGGATGTGCTGGACCAGGCCTACACCCGCTTTCATCGTCAGCATCAGCTGCCGAAAATGCAGGTGCCGCGCCTCGACCTGGGCGCCTACCGCAACCGGCTCAACGGGTTGATGCGCGAGACCGAAGCCTTTTGCAAGGACCCTGCCAACCTGATGCTGGAAAAGCGTTTCATGATCCGGCGCTTTTATGCCGGCCTCGCCGAGGAGGCACGCAAGGCCTTCAACCTGGCGCGTACCGAAGCCGAACGCTGGCTGCGCATCGCGCTGGATCCGATCATGACGCGCATCCGCGAGCACAAGCAGTATCTCGACATGCGCCTCGCGAGCCTGCAGAAGATCCTGGAAAACATGGGTACGCTGCACACCCGCATGGCCCAGATCAAGCAGGAAATCGGCACGCTGCGCCGCGAGAAGACGGAACTCGAGCGCATCGCCGCACAGCTGACCGCCTGATCCGGCGGGTTCAGCCGCCGTTCAGGCGGGCGAGCAGCGGCGCAGTCTTGTCGGGATCGGTGTTCCTCAGCAGCCGTTGCGCGGCCGGCGTCAGTTCTTCCAGATGCGATTTCAGCACCTGCTGCTTCACCTGCAGCAGGCTGGCCGGGTGCATCGAAAACGTCCGCAGTCCCAGTCCGAGCAGCAATCGCGTCAGCAGCGGGTCGCCCGCCATCTCGCCGCACACCGACACCGGTTTGCCCGCCTTGGCGCCCGCGCGCAGCGTGTGCTGGACCAGGCCGAGCACGGCCGGATGCAGGGGATCGTACAGATGGGCCACGCTGTCGTCGGCGCGGTCGATTGCCAGCGTGTACTGGATCAGGTCATTGGTGCCGATCGACAGGAAATCCAGCTGCTCGGCAAAGAACGACGCCGACAGCGCGGCGGCCGGCACCTCGATCATGCCGCCGATGGGGATGCCTTCGTCGAACTTCAGGCCGTCGCGGCGCAGCGAGGCCTTGGCCTCGTCGATGCGCTGCAGCGTCTGCCGCAGTTCCATGAAGCTCACCAACATCGGGATCAGCATGCGCACCTGGCCGTGCGCCGATGCGCGCAGGATCGCGCGCAATTGGGTATGGAACAGGCCCGGTTCGGCCAGACACAGGCGGATCGCGCGCAGGCCGAGCGCCGGGTTGTCGGCCACGGTGTGGCCCCACGGCGCCTGCTTGTCTGCGCCGAGGTCGAGTGTCCGAATGGTGACCGGCTTGCCGTCCAGCGCCTCGGTCACCGCGCGGTAGGAGGCGTACTGCTCGTCCTCGTCCGGCAGGTCGCTGCGGTTGAGGAAGAGAAACTCGCTCCTGAACAGGCCGATGCCATGCGCGCCCGAGGTTTTCACCGCGGCGATGTCGTCCAGCAGTTCGATGTTGGCCATCAGCTCGATCGGCACGCCGTCGAGCGTGGCCGACTTGCTGGTCTTCAGCCGCTTCAGCTTGTCGGTATCGATGCGCCACTGGTTCTGCCGCAGCCGGTATTCGGCCAGCACCGCTTCGTCCGGGTTGACGATCACCACGCCGTCGCGGCCGTCGACGATCAGCAGGTCGTGGTCGCGAATCAGGCCGCGCGCATTGTGCAGCGCCATCACCGAAGGCATGCCCATGCTGCGCGCCAGAATCGCGGTGTGCGAGGTGGTACCGCCGAGATCGGTGATGAAGGCGGCGAAGTGCACGTTCTTGAAAATGACCATGTCGGCCGGCGACAACTCGTGCGCGACCAGGATGCGCTCGCTGTCGAAGTCGACGTCGAGCGGCAGGTGGCTGGGGTGGCCCATCAGCGCCTTCAGCACGCGCTGCACCACCTGCACCACGTCTTCCTGACGGCTTCTGAGGTAGGCGTCGTCGATTTCATCGAAACGCGCGACCAGCGCCTCCATCTGCTGCGCCAGCGCCCATTCGGCGTTGCACTGGGTTTCGCGGATCAGGCGCTTGGGCTCCTCGGCGATCATCGAATCGCCGAGGAACATCAGGTGCATGTCGAGAAAGGCCGACAGCTCGGCCGGCGCACCGGGCGGGATGTGGCTGCGCAGGACCTCGAGTTCGGCACGGGTGGCGAAGATGGCTTCGTCGAAGCGCGCCAGTTCATCCTTGATGTACTTGCGGTCGAGCATGTACTGCGGCACTTCCACGCGCGCATGCGACGTGAGGTGCGCATAGCCGATGGCAATGCCGCCGGAGACGCCGATGCCGTGCAGGCTGAAGCTCATGCAAGCTCCTCGCCGAAGCCGCTGGCGATGAGATCGGCCAGCGTATCGATCGCTTCGACTTCGTCCTCGCCGTCGGTTTCCAGCGTGATGGTGCTGCCCTTGGCAGCGGCCAGCATCATCACGCCCATGATGCTCTTGGCGTTGACGCGACGGCCGTTGCGCGACATGAAGACCTGGCTCTTGAAGCTGGAGGCGAGTTGGGTGAGGCGTGCCGACGGCCGCGCGTGCAGCCCCAGCTTGTTGACGACTTCAACGTCCCGTTGCTGCATGGCACATGGTCTCGGAAATATGGTTGATGCTATTGCGTCCGCCGTCGACGATGCGTTCGATCAGCTGGGGCAGCGCGAGCGTATCGCGGTAGTTCAGCGCCTTCAGCAGCATCGGCAGATTGACGCCGGTGACGCCTTCGATGTGTGCGGGTTCGAGCAGACGGCACAGCGTGTTGCTGGGCGTGGCGCCATACATGTCGGTCAGCACCAGGATGCCGTCGCCCTGGTCGAGTTCGGCGAGACGCGCCTGCAGCGCCTTCTGGCGTTCGTCGGGGTCGGCGTGGCCAATGAAGTCCAGCGTGGCCAGGCCGAGCGGAGGCTGGCCCAGGACGTGGGTGGCGCACTCGACCAGACTGTCGCCGAGCGAACCGTGTGCGACGATGAGGATGCCTATCATTGCGTAGAGGTCAGGCCAAAAACCCTATTCTAGCGAAGCCGGGCCCGCATCGTCGGGGAGATGTGGGTTTTGCCGGTGTGATCCACCGCGACATAGTCTGAAATACCCAGCCGCGCCGCATGGTCGGCAAGGTCTGCCGCCCCTTCGATGAACAGTGGCTTCGACAGTGCATCCGAACGCGTGCCGGCGTCTGCGTCGCGCACCAGAATGGTCACCGATTGCATGCCGGATGCCGGCATGCCGCTGCGCGGGTCGATCAGGTGGCAGTAGCGGCGGCCATTCGCTTCAAAAAATCGCTGGTAATCGCCCGAGGTACCGATCGCTTCGCCATCCTGCAAGTCCAGCGTGGCCAGCGTGCCCGGCTGGCGCGGGTGCTGGACGCCGACGCGCCACGGGCGCTCGCCGTGGCGGCCGAGCGCGATCACGTTGCCGCCGATGTTCACCAGGGCGTTGTGGATGCCGTGCGCCTGCAGGATGGCCACGGCGTCGTCGAGTGCGCGGCCCTTGGCATAGCCGCCGAGGTCCAGCTGAACTGCCGGGTTTCGACTCGATACGGTATTGCCGTTGATGACGAGGTCGGCCATGCGCGGCCGGGCTGCCACCTGCGCCTGGATTGCGGCAGCCGCGGGCACCTGCGCCTGTGGCGTGTCGCCATGGAAGCCCCACAGTGCGACCAGCCCGCCGATGGCCGGATTGAACAGCTCGCCGGATTGCGCGGCGAGCGCCTGCGCTTCCGTCAGCATGGCCGCGAGTTCAGGCGTCACCGTGGCGCGCTCGCCGCGCGCCAGCGTGGCGTTGAGCTCTGACAGCGCGCTGGGTTGCCAGGCATGCAGCTGCCGGTGGAGCACATCGAAGCGCGCCAGCACCGCGGCGGTCGCCTGCTGTGCCTGCGCTTCGGGCGCACCGTACACACTGACCTCGACCAGTGTGCCGAAGACATAGGCCTGCTGCGTATACAGCGGCGGCGGACTGCAAGCGGCGAGCGCCCACACCAACAGCAGCCACAACCCGTGCCGCATAGGCCTCATGCGTGCTGCAGACTCACGGACGCACCGCGGTGGAGTAATGGCGCTCGATCGCGGCAATGAATTGCGCGGCCACGTCGTGCCCCGCCTGCGCCATGATTTCCTGGAAGCCGGTGGGGCTGGTGACGTTGATTTCGGTGAGGCAGTTGCCGATCACGTCGAGGCCGGCGAGAAAGATGCCGTGGTCGCGTGCCCATGGCGCGACGGTGTCGGCAATGATGCGGTCGCGCGCCGACAGCGGCTGCACGCGCGCGGTGCCGCCGGCGGCAAGGTTGCCGCGCGTCTCGCCGGCCTGCGGGATGCGGGCCAGTGCCCACGGCACCACCTCGCCGTCGATCAGCAGGATGCGCTTGTCGCCGTCCCGGATCTCCGGCAAATAGCGTTGCGCCATGATGGCGCGGTCGCCCTGCCGGGTCAGCGTCTCCAGGATGGCGTTGCGGTTGGGGTCGGCAAGCGTCAGGCGGAAGATGCCGCTGCCGCCCATTTCGGTCAGCGGCTTGACGATGATGTCCTGCTGCTCGGCGAGAAAGGCGCCGATTCCCGTCGCGTCGGCGGACACCAGGGTGGGTGCGACGAACTGCGGAAAATTCAGAATCGCCAGCTTCTCGTTGAAATCGCGCAGCCCGGCCGGGCGGTTCAGCACCTGTGCGCCGTTGCGTTCGGCCACGCCGAGCAGGTGGGTGGCGAGCAGGTAATCTGTGTCCACCGGCGGATCGGTGCGCATCACCACGGCGTTGAAATCCTTCAGCAGCAGGGTCTCGCTGTGGGCGACGCGATACCAGTCGTCGTCGCTGCGCACGTCGAGCGCAGCGCAGGCGGCACGCACGAAGCCGTCGCGGATGAACAGATGGCGCGCCTCGCAGGCAAACACGGCATGGCCATGCGCGGTGGTCGCGCGCATCATCGCCACCGAACTGTCCTTGTAGGCCTTGAGACTCGCCAGCGGATCGACGATGAACAGCAGCTTCATGCGGCGGCCACGTGTTCGGTCTCGTTGAGGGCTTCGTCGAGCTCGATGCTGGCCGCCAGCATCGCCAGCCGTGCGATCACGCCATAGGCATAGAAACGGTTGGGGGCTGAATCCGGATTGGCGCTGCGATCGGGCGTCAGGCAGGTTTCGTCGAACGCCAGCGGAACGAAGTGCATGCCCGGGCTGTTGAGGTTTTCGTCCGAGCCGCGCCCGGTGTGCACGCGGTAGAAGCCGCCGACGACGAAGTGGTCGAGCATGTAGACCACCGGCTCGGCGACCGCGCCATTGATGCTCTCGAAGGTGTAGACGCCTTCCTGGATCAGCACCTCGCTCACCGCCATGCCTTCCTTGCCGACCGCCATCTTGTTGCGCTGCTTGCGGTTGAGCTCGCGTACGTCCTCGGGCGACTTCACCGTCATGATGCCCATGCCGTAGGTGCCGGCGTCGGCCTTGACGATGACGAAGGGCGGCTGGTCGATGCCGTATTCGGTGTATTTGACGCGGATACTGTCCAGCATGTCGCCGACTTTTTCAGCCAGGCAGTCTTCGCCCTGGCGCACCTGGAAGTCGATCTTGCCGCAGTGGTTGAAGTAGGGATCAATCAGCCAGGGGTCGATGCCAATCAGCCGCGCGAATTCGACAGCGATATGCTGGTAGGCGGCAAAGTGGCGCGACTTGCGGCGTGTCGACCAGCCGGCGTGCAGCGGCGGCATGATGGTCTGCTCGATGTCTTTCAGAATCTCCGGCACCCCGGCCGACAGGTCGTTGTTGAGCAGCACCGCACAGGGGTCGAAGCCCTCCAGCCCGATGCGGTCGCCGCGGCGCACCAGCGGCTCCAGCGTGATCCGCCCGCCCCCCGGCAGTTCCAGCGTGGTCGGCTGGGTGATCTCGGGGATCAGCGTGCCGATGCGCACGATCAGCCCGGTCTGCCGCAGGATATGCGCCAGCACCGCCACGTTCTGCAGGTAGAACACGTTGCGCGTGTGACTCTCGGGAACCAGCAGCAAACGTTGCGCATCGGGACAGATCTTTTCCACCGCGCCCATCGCCGCGTGGATCGACAGCGACATGAACGAGGGATTGAGATTGTTGAACCCGCCAGGAAACAGATTGGTGTCTACCGGTGCCAGCTTGAAGCCGGCGTTGCGGATGTCGACCGAGGTATAGAACGGCGCCGACTGGTCCTTCCATTGCTGGCGAAACCAGTGCTCGATGGTTGGCTGGGCGTCGAGCAGGCGTTTTTCGAGTTCCAGCAGCGGGCCGGTGAGTGCGGTAGTGAGGTAAGGGACCATAAAATAGGCGGCTCCAGGAATTTGCTCATTTTAGGCCAAGCCGGATGTTTGACATCGTTTTGTTCCAACCCGAAATCCCGCCCAATACCGGCAATCTGATCCGGCTGGCGGCCAACACCGGCTGCCGGCTGCATCTGGTCGCGCCGTTGGGCTTCGATTTGTCCGACAAGCAGGTGGCGCGCGCCGGCCTCGACTACCACGACATGGCCTGCGTGACCGTGCACCCCGACTGGGACGCGGTGCGCGCCGCGCTGCCCGGCCGGCGCTGGTTTGCGCTTACCACCAAGGGCAGCGCGCGATATGCCGACAGCGCATTTCGGGCCGGCGACGTGCTGCTGTTCGGGCCCGAGTCGCGCGGCCTGCCGGCCGAGGTGCTGGCGCAGTTCGACGATGCGCACCGCCTGCGCTTGCCGATGCTGCCCGATTCGCGCAGCATGAACCTGTCCAACGCCGTCAGCGTGGTCGTGTTCGAAGCCTGGCGGCAGAACGGTTTTGCGGGAGGGGTGTGAATGAGCGGACTCGAATGGCTGGAAGCGCTGAGTTATATCGTCACCATCGTTGGCCTGCCGCTGGCGATCGGCGTCTACGTCCATGACCGCCGCCGCGAACAGCAGACCGACGAAGAGGAAATCTTTCTGCGGCTGTCGGACGAATACGCCGACTTCATGCGGCTGGTGATCGAGAATGCCGACTTGCATCTGCTGTCGCCGGCCGCGAAGGGCGCGCTCAGCGAGGATCAGCAGGAGCGCAAGCAGGCACTGTTCGCTATCCTCGTTGCCCTGTTCGAGCGCGCCTACGTGCTGGTGTACGAAGACGACATGAGCCGGCAGCAGGCGCGTCTGTGGCAGTCGTGGGAGGACTACATGCACGAGTGGTGCGCACGCGAGGATTTCCGCGCGGCGCTGCCGCCGCTGCTGACCGGCGAAGACTCCGGATTCGTCGCCACCATCGAGCGCATCGCGGCGTCGGCCGCGAATCCGGCGGCTTCCTAGCTATCTAGCTATAGAGTTGCAATGAGTTGCTGCCGACACACAGCCATCAAGCTAAAGGTTCGTCGCCGTGCGCCTTTGCGCGCGTGGACTTTGCTGCGGTACGTTTGCTCGCCCCGGCGTCAGAACTCGGCCTTGATTTCCCGGTTCAGCAGTGCATTGACGGCCTGCGCGGCGGGCAGGCCCTCGAACAGCATCTGGCAGACGGCGCGGGTGATGGGCATGTCGACGCCGCGCGCGTCGGCCAGCGCGGCCACTTCGCGCGCGGTGGTGACGCCCTCGGCAACGTGGCCGAGCTCGGCCAGGATGGCGTCGAGCGATTGGCCGCGCGCGAGGCGCAGGCCGACCTGGCGGTTGCGCGAGAGGTCGCCGGTGGTGGTGAGGATGAGGTCGCCGAGGCCGGACAATCCCATGAAGGTTTCGAAGCGGCCGCCGAGCTCGACGCCGAGGCGGGTCATTTCGGCCAGCCCTCTTGTGATGAGCGCGGCGCGGGCGTTGTGGCCGAGCTTGAGGCCGTCGCAGATGCCGGCGGCAATGGCCATGACGTTCTTTAGCGCGCCGCCCAGCTCGACCCCGATGACGTCGTCGTGCGCGTAGATGCGCAGGCGCTGGGCGGACAGCGCCTCGGCGAGGTGCTGCGCCAGTTCGCTGTCGTGCGAGGCGAGGGTGAGCGCGGTGGGATAGCCCTGCGCCACTTCCTGGGCAAAGCTGGGGCCGGACAGCGCAGCCGTCTGGGTGTATGAGGGCAGCAGTTCGGCAATGATCTGATGCGGCAGTTTGCGGCTGCCATGCTCGAAGCCTTTGCACACCCAGACCAGCGGCGGCAGGTGGGGGCGGGCGGCCAGCGCGGCCAGGGTGGCGCGCAGGCCGCTCGTGGGAACGGCGATGACGATGAGGTCGGCTGCATCGACAACGGCGTTGAAGTCCGGTTTGAACTGCAGGGCATCGGGTAGCGGGCAGCCGGGCAGGTAGCGGGTGTTGACGCGGCTCGCACGCATGGCGTCGAGCTCGGCCGCATTGCGCCCCCACAGGCTGACCTCATGGTGCGGCGCCCAGCTGGCGGCGAGGGCGGTGCCCCAGGCGCCGGCGCCGAGTACGGCCAGTTTCATCGTCCCCATACCTCATGCATAGGGAGCCAGCCGGCCAGGCCGTCGGCATGCCTCACCGGCAGCCAGCCGTAGGGATCGGCTGCGCCGGCAACCTCAAGCAGGAGGCCGTGTTCGGCACTGAACACGACGTCGGCGTCGGCGCGCGGCTGTTGCCGGACGACGCTGGCGTCGGCCTTGACCATGACGGTTTTGGCGCCGCCGAGGGCGGATTTCTCGATCCAGGCCAGGCGGCCGCCAGGGTCGCGCACCTTGACCCAGGCATCGGTGTCGACGACGACTTCAAGCGGCAGGCCGCTGCCCGCGATGGCGACCTTGCCGGCGGCTGTCGAGGGCGCGTCGTACAGCAGGGCAGCGCGCCCGGTGCTGCGGTACT
>Ga0180009_10001062_pt1 | contig 34572 bp, 23 predicted proteins | sample OS_PC_MetaG_FD_123537 | JGI IMG/M metagenome (GOLD analysis project Ga0180009, IMG submission 123537) | Groundwater microbial communities from the Aspo Hard Rock Laboratory (HRL) deep subsurface site, Sweden - OS_PC_MetaG | ecosystem: Environmental > Aquatic > Deep subsurface > Groundwater... | reverse complement strand
TGGTTCAGTTTCTTCCTTTCTTCGGCGTTCCTTTGCTCGGTCACGTCCCGTCCGAATATGGCCAGTTTGGCCACCCGACCGTCCGCGTCGAATATGGGTTCGATGTGATTTTCGATGTATCTGCCCTGGCGGATATCGTTGAAGTCGGCGGGCCTGCCCTGGTCCAGGACCTTTCCGGCCATGGCCCTCCGCCCGTCGGCCACGTCGGAAGGCATCAGATCGTATGCCTTGAGCCCGATCATCTGATCGGGGGTCAAGCCCAGACGCCGGGCCCCGGTTTCGTTGGCCGCGAGGAGGGTCCCTTCGGCATCCAGCAGAAAGAGGGATTCCGGGTTCGAATCGATCAGGGCCCGCAGAACGCCCTCGCTTTCCCGCAGTTCGTTCTCGATCTCTTTCTGCCGGGTGATATCCCGAACGATGGCCCAATATCCGGCCGGCTCGCCGTCTTCACCCCTGAGGAGATAAACTCGAAGGTTGACGGAAAAGATGGTTCCGTCCTTGCGGCGGTACTCCTTCTCGTAGACCCGGGAGTATCCGTTTTTCAACACCTCCCCTGCCAGAATCGAGGCATCAAGGGCCAACCACTTGGCCGGTGTCAGGTTCTTGTTGGCCAGCCCCTGGATTTCTTGAGCATCGTAACCAAGCATTTCCTGAAAGGACGGATTGAATTCGACAATATGGCCGTCGAGGTCCACCACCGCATACCCGTCGCGCATGCTCTCGTACAACTGGCGGTATTTCTTTTCCGAGGCCCGCAGGGCTTCTTCGGCCTTTTTCGCTTCGGTGATGTCCCGTATCAAGACCAGATCGGCCGGGCTGCCCTGGTAGTTGATCAGGCCGGCATTGGAATCGACGTGGATCGCTCGGCCCTGTCGATTGACGATGATGGACTCGAACCGGGCCGGCGGCTCCTCGCCCCGCATCCGGCTTTCGTACCGCTCTCGAACCTCCTTGATCCGTGAAGGATGAATAAAATCGAGAAAGGGCCTCCCCTGGAGTTCATCCGGTTCATAGCCAAGCATGTCGGCCAGCTGCCGGTTGGCCAGGACCACCCGCCCGCCCTGCATGATGACGATCCCGTCGTTGGCCCGTTCCACGACCAGACGATACTTTTCCTCGCTCTCCCGCAGGGCGGCCTCGGCCTCTATTCGTTCGGTTACGTCCGAGGCCAGCCCGGTGATGAATTCCAGGTTGCCCTGATTATCCAGAACGGGGTAAACCCGATCCTCGATCCAGCGCATCTCTCCATCAGGCAGAAATATCCGGTACTGGCTCGAGGTTGGGCGTCCCTTCTCATGCATTCTTCGGGTCGCCGCGATCTTGGGCCGGTCCTCCGGGTGAACGGCCTCAAACCACTGGCGCGGGTTTTCACGCACATCATCGAGGGGCCGCTTCCAGACCTTCTCGTAGGCCGGGCTGATGTACAGAGCCTGTTTCGATCCGGGTTCGTTGATCCAGAAAACGTCCCTCATGTTCCGGGCCATCAACTGGAAACGCCGTTCGCTCTGGCGGAGCTGGTCCGTGGTCCGGCGCTGTTCGTCCAGAATCCGGCCCAGGTGCTCGTTGACCCGGCTGAGTTCGGCCGTCCTTTCCCTGACCCGGACCTCGAGGGCCCCGTTCATCTCTTCCAGCTTCCGATACAGCAGGGCATTGCTCAAGGCGATGGCCACCTCGCCCATCAGAGCGACCAGAAACTGGCCCCGGGAAGAAAAATCGTATTCCTCGACCGCCCCCAGCCCGACTACCCCCAAGAGACCCTCTTCCGTCAGCAGGGGAAACGAGGCGAATGATTTGAAACCGGCCATCTTGCATTCCGGCAGGGTGCAACGGGGATCGACATGGATGTCCAGGGAATAGACCGGCTTTTCCTCACCGGCCGCCAGGCCGCACAGGCATTCCCCCACTTTGTGCGTGTCCCATTCGTCACGCTCGATGTCCGCCACCTTGGCCCGCAGGTCCAGCAGGCGCAGGGCAGCCCCCTCCTTGAGATAGAAAACGGCCAGGTCCGGATCGATCGTCGAGGTCAAGCCATCCATGGCCGCCCGGATCACTTCTTCGACTTGCAGCGGTTCGGCCACCTCCCGACCGAACCGGCTCAAGGCGGCCAGTTCCTCCAGATATCGCTGCCCGGCCCTCTCCGAATCCATCTGTCGGGTGATGTCCTCGGCCACTCCCTGGGTCCCGAGAAATGCCGGCTTTCCCGGTTGGTTTTCCAGATAAAGGCCCTCGGCGGCCACCCGGAAATACGGCCCCTCCGCGCCGGCCGTCTCGCCTGCCTGACCAGCCCCACGAATCCTGATTTCCAGATCGCGGGTGCTTCGACCACCGGTCCGCCGCTCCTTGATCCGGTATTCGGCCGCTTTCCGAAAATCAGAGTCGACCAGTTCCAAAATCGGCCGGCCCAGCAGCTCGGCCGGCTCATATCCATATTCGCGAATGGCCTCGTTGATATGGATGATCCGGCCTTCCGGGTCGAGACGATAGACCAGGTTCGATACGAGGCCGGACAATGAATCGGACAGCTTACGGGCTTCCGCCAGGTCATGTTCGACCGAGGATAAAAGATCGAGCAGTTCGGCGTCAACCTCCCGGCCTTCCCTCAAAGATTCGAGCCGGTGTCGAAGCTCGATCAGGTGTTTAGAAGATTTGCGGTTTTCTGACATGAGCCGACTGTTAACCATCCGTCCCCTGGAATGTTTGTCATATTAAAATATCCGTACCTGTCCCCTCGCACAAGTCCTTGTTAAAAAGCACATATCAACCGGGCCGTCATGATGCCGGCAAGCACCTTGGCCCCCGGATCGGACACGAACATGACCGGTCATCGGCCTAGACCTTCAACTTTTCCGGCCGCGGCCTCCCGGCTGAACCGGCTTCGGATATGGTTGTTTTTCCCGTCCGATTCGTGCAAGAATGGATACGATCGGTTTCGCCCGTTTTCGTCCGGGAGGCATGGCTTCGGCCAGACGATTTGCGAGACGACACGCGGCACAGAGGATGAATCGGCCCATTCTGCCGAAATCGTAGGAAAAGCGCCCAAAGTTCCAGGGAGGCTTGCCAGCCATGCTGCTTCAGCCCAACGAAAAAATTCACGTCATATTCCGCCGCCTGTTCAGTGAAGACGTCCGCCGCCACTTCGCGGGCCAGGTCATTTTCGTCACCGATCAGGCGGCGCGCGTCCAGGGGTTTGTCTTCATTTTCGATTGAAATTTAAACGCGTACGTCAAAAAGCCTGAAAAACGGGTCCGAATCGTTTCGCTGATCGACGGCGGCGCCATTATCAACCTCCTACCGCGGTCCGCGGTAATTGAGGAATTTTTCTATACCACGGACCCCAAGGGGCAACTGGTCATTACCGACGGCAGGGGATTCAAGCTGGACATAAACGAGTTCGGGGGAAAACGCTGAATAATCATCGTTACCCGGCGAACTTCCAGCCGGACAGGAAGGAAAACGCCTTTTCGGCGGCCACTGTCCGGTCACGGGCAGGGAGCGGAAAAATGAAAGTCAGGTTTTGGGGCGTCAGAGGTTCTCTGGCCACACCGGGACCGGAAACCCTGAAATATGGCGGAAACAGCACCTGCGTGCAGGTCACCCTCTCCGGTGGGGAAGTGATTCTCTTCGATTGCGGTTCGGGCGTCCGCAACGCGGGACGGGCCATGATCAACCAGTCCGGCCTGTCGGAGATTTACATCTTCCTGACCCACGCCCATTGGGACCATCTTTCCGGTTTCCCCTTCTTTGCTCCGGCCTATATGGAAAAATACACGCTTCACGTTCGAGGGGGCCCGACGGCCAAATCGTCTTTGCGGGACTACCTCCAACAGCAGATGCAGGCCCCCTATTTCCCCGTTCCTTTCAACTCCCTGAAAGCCTCCTTTGATTTTTCCCAGGGCGAACCCTTGATCAGGCAGGTGGGGTCGGCTGAAGTGACGCCGATAAAATCAAGTCATCCGAACGGCTGCTATGGTTTCAAAATCACGGAAGCGGGCAGGCAACTGGTTTTTTTCACCGATCACGAGTTGGGGATGTCTCACGAAGGGGGACGCCCAAGGCAGGAATATGTCGAGTTCTGCCGAGGCGTGGACCTGCTCCTGCACGACACCCAGTACACCGAGGACCAATATGCGCGGACCCGGGGCTGGGGGCATTCCACATATAATCAGGGCATCGATTTTGCCATCGAGGCCGGGGTTGGCGCCCTGGGTTTGATTCACCACGACCCGGATCATACCGACGACATCATGGAAAGGATCGAGAACCAGGCACGCGAACGCGCCCGGAGTGCCGGTCTGGAATGCTTCGCCGCCAGGGAGGGAATGACCATTGATGTATGACCCGGCCCGGCCCGGGTCGGCGGCAGCTCCCGCTTGTGTCTCCTCCCGAACTTCGGATTACAGCTCGTCCAGGATATCCCTGACGGTATGGGCCAGTTCCCTGAAATCCAGGGGCTTGGCCATCAACCGGGAGACGCCGGCGGCCTTGAATTTGTCTTCTGATTCCGAAGTGCTGTAACCCGTACAGATGACGATCGGAATATCCGGACGCACTTCGCGAATTTTCCGGGCCAACTCCGTCCCGGTCATGCCCCGCATGGTCTGGTCGGTGATGACCAGATCGAAATCTCGGGATGTCAGCTTGAACTTCTCGAAAGCCTCCACGCCCGAAAGCGCGGTCGTGACCCGGTAGCCAAGTTTCTGCAGCATCTGCCGGCCGATGTTCACCAGGTTCTGTTCGTCGTCCACGAAAAGAATACGTTCGGTACCGATGGGCAGGCGACCCGGAACGGCCTTTTCGGCGGCCTGAACCGGGCCGAAGGCCTCGGGGAAGTACACATTGAAGGTGGTCCCCTGGCCGACTTCACTGTAGACCACGATGGCCCCGGAATGGCCCTTGACGATGCCGTGGGCCACGGAAAGCCCCAGACCGGTGCCTTCCCCCCGATCCTTGGTCGTAAAAAAGGGCTCGAATATCCGGCTAATGGTCTCCTTGTCCATGCCGCAGCCGCTGTCGGTGATGGAAAAAACGAAATATGTTCCTGATGCCAGGTCCGGATGTTGGCGGGTGGTCACCTCGTCCAACTCGGTCCGGCGCAGCCTCATCTCCAGCAGACCGCCCGTGTCCCGCATGGCGAACAGGGAGTTGGTGCAGAGGTTGAGGATGACCTGCTGAATCTGGACCGGGTCGGCCTGAATATACCCGGCGGCCACTTCCAGGTGGATGCGGATGTCGATGGTGGAAGGAATCGAGGCGCGCAGAAATTTCTGGCTCTCCTTGATCAGAGGGACCAGGTCCACCTTGACCCGCTCCCGTTTGGTTTTGCGGCTGAAGGTCAGAATCTGTTCGACCAGATGCTTGGCCCGATCGCAGGCCAGGAGCACGGAGTTCAGATTATGGGCCGCCTTGTCTTCTTCCTGACAGTCGAACAGGGCCAGTTGGGTATAACCGATGATGGCCCCGAGAATGTTGTTGAAGTCGTGCGCGATGCCTCCGGCCAAGGTGCCGATGGCCTCCATCTTCTGGGATTGAACCAACTGGTTTTCCAGGGCCACCTGTCGGGTGACGTCCCGCATGACCGAAACGTACCCGCCCGGTTCCCCGGCCTCTCCAGGTATGGGTGACACGGTCGCTTCCATCTCAATGGTCTTGCCGGCACGGGTCTTGTCGGTCAGGTGGCCGCGCCAGACCCGGCCGTTTCGGATGGCCTCCCATATTCCCTCTACGGACTCTTCACCCTGGAGGTCTCCCCGCAAGAACCCGGGCTCCAGGCCAAGCACCTCATCCTTTGAATAGCCGGTGGTGCGCTCGAAGGCCGGGTTGACGTATTCGACCAGCCCGTCCGCGCCGGTCAGAATGATGGCGTCGTCAGTGTTTTCGATGGCCGTCTTGAAGCGCAACAGGCGCCGCTCGGCCTCCCGACGGACCTTGACCTCGTCTTCCAACTGGAGCATCTTGCGTTCCAGCTTGCGGATCAGGGCCTGATTGTATTCCTGCAGATAGACGGCTTCACCCGGAGGTTCCTCGGAGGCGGCCTCCTCGCTTCCCTTGCTCTCCAGCACCCCGGCAACGGCCTCCATCAACCGGTCCGGCTCCATGGGTTTGGTCAAAAAGAGTTCGGCCCCCAGGCTGAGGCCGAAGTCGATATCCTTTTGATCGGTGTAGGTGGCGGTGAAAAAGATGAAGGGAATCCGGGCCAGGTCCTCGTCACGTTTCCATTCCCGGCAAAGGGTGAACCCGTCCATGACCGGCATGAGGATATCGCTGATGACCAGGTCCACGGCCACCGATCTGGCGGCCTGAAGGGCCTCCTTTCCGTTCATTGCGGAAACGACTTCATGTCCATGCCCGCCCAACAGGGCTTCGAGCATGTACCGGTTCTGCTCCAGGTCGTCGGCGATCAGAATTCGGGCCATGACTCACTCCTTGGCGTTCGCGGGTTCTATGAACCTGGAAATCTCGGCAATGAAGGTTTCCGGGTTGATCGGCTTTTCTATGTACCCGGTGCAGCCGGCCGCCAGGGCTTTTTCCTTGTCCCCGACCATGGCGTACGAAGTGACCGCCACGATCGGCGCCTCCCTCAGCCCGTCCGCCTCTCTCAGTTTCCCGGCCACCGCGTACCCGTCCATGCCCGGGAGCTGTATGTCCAAAAGGATCAGGTCCGGGGAGGCTTCCAGGGCCTTGTCGATACCCGATGCCCCGTCCCTGGCCTGAATGACCTCGAAACCCGCGTTCCTCAGGATAAAGTCCATCAGATATATGTTCTGCTCGTTGTCCTCGATGATCAGGACCGTTTTCCTCATGATCGCTCCTTTACCCGGTTTATTCACGGTGCCGGCTTTCGCTTCCGGCGAGGAAACCGGGGCGAAGCTGTATTATAATACTGCGAACCCCGGTTGACAAAGCCGGAGGCGAAAGCCGGCGCCGCCGTAGGTGAAAAAAAGCATGGAATTTTTTTTCGAACAAGAAATACACTCCGTCGATGGGCCGACTGCCCCAAATACAACATAACCAGTCGGTTATATGTGCTTTTCCAGTTTTCCATGGTTTTCTTCATGAATTAACCGGGTTAAACGTCCAGGGGCAGGTCTACAGTGAAGACGCTCCCTTTTTCAGGGCCCGGGCTCTCGGCCCGGATTCGGCCGCCCATCAGTTCGACCAGCTTCTTGCAGATGGAAAGGCCCAGTCCCGTCCCTTCGTATCGTCGGGCCAGGCCGGAGTCCAATTGCCGGAAGGCCTTGAACAGCGTTTGCACCTCGTCGGGTTTCAGGCCGATGCCCGTGTCGCTGACCCGGGTGACCAGGCGTCCCTTTTCAATCCGGGAGTCCACCCTCACCCAACCCTGGTCGGTGAATTTGATGGCATTGTTAATGAGGTTGATCAGTATCTGTTCCAACCTCCGGCGATCCGTTCGAATGTCCCCGATGGCCGGGTCCATCCTCGATGTCAGGGCCAGCCCCTTCTGCTCGGCCAGGGGCCCGACAAGGTCCAAGACCTTCCGGAGGGATTCATCGAAGCGGAAGGTATCGTCGGACAGTTCCAACTGACCGGCTTCGATCTTGGAAATGTCCAGCACGTCGTTGATCAGGTCCAACAGGTGGCGGGCGCTATTTTGGACCATGCCCAACTGCTTGGACTGTTCCTCGTTGAGGGGGCCCGGTAGTTTTTGCAACAGTATGCCGGTGAACCCGATGATGGAATTGAGCGGCGTGCGCAGTTCGTGGGACATCGAGGCCAGGAAGGCCGATTTGATCCGATCGGCGTCCATGGCTTTTTCCATGGCGATCTCGAGTTCGGCCGTGCGTTCGGCCACCCGGACCTCGAGTTCGGCGGCCTGGCGCTTGATCTGCTCGTACTGGCGGGCGTTCATCAAGGCCACGGCCAACTGGCCGGCCAGGGCTTCGAGAAATGCCGATTCCAGTCTGAAGTCCCTTTCTTCCTTGGACCCGAGGCCCAGAACCCCGATGATGTCATCTCCGATAAACAGGGGCAGAACGGCAAAGGAGGCCAGACCTCCCTCGCGGCCGGAACCATCTCCCCGGACATTTCTGGAATAATAAGGCCCCCCGTTTTCCAACCCGCGGCGGCACAGCCCTTCGACGGCGACCCGATTATCGTCCAATTCCAACTCATTGGCCGTAAAAAAGCCCTGGACCGCCAGAGCGCCGTCCTCCAAAAGGCTGATCGTGATCAGCTCGGGGGCCAAAATGCCGGAGAGGTGTCTGATCGCCGCTTCGGCGACCTTGTCCAAAGCCAGGTAACGGCCGGCCTCGCGAGCCAGGTTGTTCAGGGCGGTTATCTCCTGGATCGAGTGTTTAAGCGCCTCTTCGGCCCTCTGGCGCTCCCCGATTTCCTTCTCGATACGATCGACATAGTCGGCGTTGTCCAGGGCCAAAGCCAGGGTCCGGCCCACGGACAGAAAGGTCTTGCATTGTTCCTGACTGATGTCCTGGGTGGTCTTGAAGATGAGATTGACCACTCCGAGGACCGCGTCGCGCGAGAGCAGAGGGATACTGACCACGCTGGTAAACCCGTCCTTGAGCAGACCGGCCCGGACTCCGGGTTCCAGGCGCTCGTCCGAGTAAATGTCCCGGCTGATCACGATGTCCCGGGTCCGGACCGCCAGCCCGCTCAAGCTCCCCTCAACGGGTAGGTCCGCCGATTTTTCAAGGGTTTCCATCGAGAAACCGTGGTCTTCGATCATGCGGAGCCGGCCGGCGCCTTCCTCCAGAATATAGACCGAGATCGAAGGCGCGCCGGTATATTCGGCCAGTATCTCGACGGCCTGCCCGATAACCTCCCCCCGGTGGCGCGACTGGTGCAGTCGGGCGGCGATGTTGTTGATGGTTTCGAGCTGGGTCTGACGGTCCTTGAGATTCGCGATCATCTCGTTGAAGGCGTCGGCCAGCTCTCCCAAAGCATCCCGGCTGTCATAATCCACTTTCTGGTCGTAGTCCCCGGCCCCGATCCTTCTGGCCTGGACCGCCATGCCCCGCACCGGGCTGCTCAAAAACCTGGCCAGGGCCACGGCCAGGACCAGGCCGAGAATCATGGCCAGGCCGGTCACGGTCAGCGCCTTGGCCCGGAAGGATTCGACCTCGCGGACCACCGCCGCCGACGTGTAGCCCACGACCAGATCGCCGTACCGGTGTCCGTGTATCAGGAGGGTAGATATGAAAACCTTGATCGAGTTCCGCGGGACGGACAGCCGCTTGGCCAGCACGTCCGACTCGAAGTCCTGGGGCACGAACAACAGACCGTCACGGGAGTGGTCGCTGTGGGCCAGAATCCGATTGTCGCTGGCATCGACCACGGCCGCGAAAAGAATATCGTCGTCCCGGACCAGGCCGGCAACAAAACTATCCAACAGGTTCTTGTATATCACGTTCGCATTTGACATGGACAGGCTGGCCAGATCGACCTGCTGCCGGGCCGTCTGCAAGGCCTTTTCCATCATGGACTGCTCCACCGCGTCAATGATAAGCACCACCAGGAGTGCGGCGGCCAGGAGCAGTGGCAGGACCGTCATCAACGAAAATTTCAACCAGAGGCTGCGGTCCTTGAAAAGCAACTTGTACAAAGACGTCATGACGACCCCATCAGGGTGAAAGGCGGAGGTTGTCCAGCCGGAAAATTCCGGTGGGCGAAGGATTGAATCCGGAGATACGCTTGTTCAGGGCATAAATTTCATCGGAAGCATAGCCGAAGACCATGGGGGCGTCCTCGTAAACGATCTCCTGGATGCGGCGGTAGTAGTCGGCCCGCAGGGACGAGTCCGTGGTATCCTCGGCCAGGGCCACCAGCCGGTCGACTTGGCCGTTGGAATAGCCCGAAAAATTTCCCCGCCCATGAGTCGCGAGCTTCGGCGGGATGATCCCTTCCGGGTCCTGGGTCGAGTTGCCCCATGACCCGATATACAGGTCCCAGGGGGCTCCGGGCCCCAGGGTGTCCGGTCGGTACAGATCGGTGGCCTGAAGGGAGGCCTTGAGACCGGCCTTGGTGTAAAACAGGACCAGGGCGTTGCCCAGTTCCAAATAAGAGACATGCCCTTGTATTATCAAGGGCCGCTTCGGCGGATAGCCGCTCGATTCGATCAGTTTGCGGGCCGAGGCCGGGTCGAAGGGATAAGGTTTCAGGAAATCGTTATACCCGAAGGAGTTGGACTGGAGTATCGTGCTTAGGATCTGCCCCCGGCCCAGCAAGACGTTGTCCACCACGGCCGGCATGTCCACGGCCAGGTTCAAGGCCCGACGGAGCCGGGCGTCGCCAAAGGGAGGTTTGGCGCAATTGATTTCGGCAAAATGGCTCCGCGTGGCCCGGGTGCTGACGACTTGAATCCCCGGAGTCGTTTCCAGTATCCCGACCGCACTGGGGGGAACATTGAAGATCAATTGAGCCCGGCCGCTCTTGAGTTTGGCGATCCGGTCGATGGGAAGCGGTACGACCTCGAATACCAGCCGCTCGATCAGGCCCTGACATTCCGCTTCCGTCAGTCTCTTGAAACCGCGATGGTCTTGGAAACGGGAAAGCATGATGCGGTCGCCCGAAGGAAAGGATTCCAGACGGAACGGTCCGGTCCCGACCGGTTCACGGTTGAAGGCTTCCCCACCCACGGCCTCCATGTATTTCCGGGGCACTATTTCCTGGAGGGAAAGCATTTTGGGCAGAATGGCCCAGGGGTGGCGGGTGTGGAACCTGATCGTGTATGGATCGACGATCTCGACGGACCCGATCGAAGAGAACAGATCCCGCCGGGGCGACGTCAGCCCGCCCATTCCCCGTGCGCCTAGCACCCGGTCGAAGGTGAACTTGACGTCCTTGGCGGTAAATTCATCCCCGTTATGAAAAACAACCCCTTTTTTCAGACTGAATTCCCAGGTGACCGGATCGATGAGCTCCCAGCTCGAGGCCAGTTCGGGCACGACATCGAGCTTGTCGTCCCGGGCGGTCAGGCTCTCGAAAATGTTCCGCAGCACCAACTGGGTCACGCGGCTGCGGTGGCCGGTCGGGTCGAAGGAATCGATATCGGTTTCGATGCAGACCGTAAGGGATGGCTGGCCGGCGGGATGGGCCATCCGGGGAACGGTCAGGACCCAGAGAAGGCAAAGCCCAATCATCAAGCCTGGTTTGCCGATCTCTGTCCACAAGTTCTTCATCCGGCGCCTCGTTCGGATCAAGCAAATTCCTCCGCCGACCCATAAGAATCCACTGGCTTCAGTTCACCGGAATTATACCATAGAAAGCCGCAAGTCCCTTGTCTTTGGCCCTCGGGTATACGAGCTTCTGCGTTTTGCACTGGCTTTGAGCCGAGTGGACGAGTTCGAGGGAAGACAATAAACGGATATCTCGCCCAGCCCCATTAAATCAGGCGAAAATCCCGGTTTGAAGCATGGTAGCCCTCCAAATCCGTGTCTGTCAAATATATTTGCCCGCGGCCGAATTCGTTTCGTTCCGACGGCCAACGAAGGCCCTCGCATCCCCGATGATCGCTTGAAAATACGGAGTTTCGCAATTGAATCAACATACCCGTTTTTCGATCTCCTGACCGGGCCTGTCGGTAAATACGGACTGAACAATCCGGCGATATCACCTTCAAGGCTTGGCGGCGTCTTTCTCGCTTTTCAATTTAAATATGGATATATCAAAAGGTGAATTATTCCCGTTCCACGCCGATCAATTTCAATTTCCCGTCCTTGAATTCAAACGTCCGGGTCTCGAGGCCGTCCGGATTACGTGTGTTGGAGTAAATCCGTTTCTTTTCGTGATCAAAAACCGGGGCGGACAACAAGGCCATATCCGGGCGCGGTTCGAATCGCCCCTTCTGCGGATTGAAAAGCCAAAAGAGGTAGCTCGTGTTCATCATGACCGGAACGAATTCAATAATCCGAAGGTCGCCATAGCCGTCGAAGTTCATGTCCTCGATCACGACCCCGACTTCATGCTCTTCGAAAAACCCCTGGTAATCCCGTAAGGGGGTCGCCGTATCCAGGCCCTTGATCACTTGAAAGGGTTCAGCTCCGACACCTTTGAAGATTTCCATGCGGGTCACATTGGCCGGCTCGCCCTCTTCCATGCGCTTTCCGTAAATTTTGAAACGGTATGGGGCCTCCGCCTGGACGACTTGCCCCCGGAATTCATCCAGAAGATCATGTTCCTTGGCTGTCTCCGCATCGTATTGGGTGAGGATGACCGGCGACAGTTTGAACGGAAGCCTTTTGTTTCCCTCCGGCGTCGACCATTGACCGGAAAAGCCGCCCGACCCCAGCCGCCCTGAAAATCGACCGGTATGCTTTCCATCCGGATCGAACTCGTTTAAATCGGCCCGCCCTTCCGGATCGATCCGGCCGACCAACTTGATGGGACGGCCGATCTTTTTGTACATATACTCCCCTTCCAGGCGGTCACCCCGCCGGGTCAGGGCCATTTCGATTTGAATATTTCGACTGATAACGCCATCGAACCGCATGGCGGGTTCTTCGGCCGCGTAAACCGGGAGGGCCGTCAGGTACAACAATATCCAGACCAGCGTCGCGCCGAAAAATCGAACCATATTCATGCCGTCCCCCGGGAGAGATGATGGAATCCATCTATATCAGGCGGTTGTGCATAGGGCAAGATCGAACCGACTTTTTTTGATCGGCGGGATCGACGACCCTTGGGCCGGCCAGGGCTATAAAGCTGGATGTTCGCCGGAACAGGCCGGGCCGGCCTGCGGTAGGCGGGAATGAGCCGCCGCGCCCACGGGCGTGTCGAAATTTATGAACTCCTGAACGGCCGTCTTCTGAATAACCGGCTGATGAAAACCCTTATGGAGGTTTCCCCCCCTGCTTTCATCGTCGTGAATGACACCCCGGACGCTGGAAAAGCTGGAACATCCGATTGGGTCGGCGGACCTTAAGGCCGCCTTAGGCCAACCATCGTTTTCGGCGACTGTAATGCTTGACCATGTGATAGTCCCGGCTCCCGGCGGCCCCGCCCAGGTAGAACTCCTTGATGTCCGGGTTCTGTATGAGGACGTCCGACGGGCCCTCCATGACGGTCCGGCCGTTTTCGATCAGGTAGCCGTGCGTGACGATGTCCAGAGCGGCCTTGGCGTTTTGTTCCACCAAAAGAATGCTGACGCCTTCCTCCTTGTTGATCAGGCGGACAATTCCAAAGATTTCCTTGACCAGGAGGGGCGCCAGTCCCAGGCTGGGCTCGTCGAGCATCAACATCTTCGGTTCGCCCATCAGGGCCCGGGCGATGGCCAGCATCTGCTGTTCCCCGCCGGAAAGATACCCGGCCATGGTCTTGCGCCGCCTTTGGAGGGCCGGGAAATACTCGTGAACCCGGGTCAGGAGCTTCTGAGTCCGCTGCCGGTTGGCGTGAACCATGGACGCGGCCACCAGATTCTCCATGGGCGTCAGGTGTTCAAATACCCGCCTGCCTTCCAGGACATGGGCGATCCCCATTTTGACCCGGGCCGGCGGGGCCAGCCCCACGATATCATGATCGAGGAACTTGATGAAGCCCCGGGTGATTTCCCCCCGTTCGGGTTTCAAGAGCCCGCTGACCGATTTGAGCGTGGTGCTCTTTCCCGCCCCGTTGGCCCCCAGCAGGGCGACCATGCCGTTTTCCGGAATCCGGACGGAAATACCCTTGATGGCCAGAAATATCTTGTCGTAAATCACTTCCACATTGCTTAAGGTCAATACATCCATGGTTTTGGCCCCACATTCCTTTTCAGGGAGTCCCGGCGGACCGGTCGGCTCGGATCGGCGCCGTGAAGGGCTTTCCGCGGGCCGATCGGCCCGCGGAAAGCCCTTCCGGATTAGGGATTGATTACTTCTTTTCAGCCTTGAACTTGGCCGCTTCTTCCTTGATGAAATCCCAGACCAGGGGATGGAACTGGGTCTCGTACCAACCGGTGAGCGGCACCCATTTGGCGCCGTCCCACTTCGCGATCCGAAGGCCCTTGGCGCCCTCGTGGCTTTCCTTGGTGAAGGTGATCGGCGGGGCCAGCCCCATGGGGTCCCAGTTGGTAAAGGTTTCCATGGCGTCCTTCAGCTTGTCGCCGGTCAACGGTTCGCCATACTTTTCCAGGGCCACCTTGACGGCCTGCGCAAAAACGACTCCGCTCAAGACGCCCTGGTTGTAATAGATGTTGCCGACCTTTTCGTCCTTGCCCTTGCCCAGGCCCTTCTTCTGGACCTCATTGTAGATCTTCTCGACAATGGGCACGTCACGGCCGGTAACGACCACCTGGGCCGACATCAGGCCTTTCAGCTTGTCATTGCCCACGCGGGCCACTTCATGCTCGGCCATCCAGCCGTCCGTCAGGATGTTCGAGAGCGGATATCCGATACGGAGGGCCTGGGTCAGAGAGACGTGACGGATGCCCCACAGGATGACCCAGTCCGGCTTGGACCGGCGAATCTGGGTCCAGGCCGCGGTCTGTTCGGTTCCCGGCGGCGGATAGGGGAACTCCATGAGTTCAAAGCCCAGTTTGGCGGCCAGTTTCTTGAAAATCGGCAGCGGCTCGCGGCCCCAGGATGTGTCGATGAAGTTGTAGCCGATCTTTTTGCCCTTCAGACTGCCGCCCTCCTGCTTCATGATGAACTCGATCTGGGCGGCCGCCTGGGTCCAGTAGCTCGGCGTGGGGATGAAGACATACGGGAAGACCGTCCCGTCCGAGGCGTCGGAGCGACCGTGCTGCGGGGTCAGCAGAATGACCTTGTCCTTCAGAACCCTCGGGATGAGGGCGGCCACGCACGGGGTGTTGAAAAAGTTGAAGAACAGGGCGCCTTTCGCCTTGTACTGCTCGTACAATTCGATGCCGCGCTGGGGCTCGTTGGCGTGATCGGCGGTCAGCATTTCCAGCTTGTACCCGTTGATCCCGCCCTGCTGGTTGACCAGGGTCAGGTAGTCGGCCGCGCCGTTGTACCAGTCGAACGAAGCGATGTGATAGATTTTGGTGTAGTCCATCGGATAGGCGTAATAAACGACCTTGTCCGCGGCCAGGGCCGGCTGAAGGCCCAGAACGGCCATGACAGCGGCGAGCATAAATGCCAATGCGTATTTCTTCACGCTATTTCCTCCTGTGATGCTTGAGACAGAATATGATTCCGGACACGATTTCCTTCCCCTTAACTTGCCCGTACCACCTCCTTTCAAACGATATGGATCACACACTAGCGTTTGGTGTACCCAAACGGCCAGACCAGCAGATAGTTACGGAGATTGTCGTAGACCTTGGCCAGCCCCAATGGTTCGAACATGAGAAAGCCCATGATCAGGGCGCCATACAAGACCAGCGGCAGGTAGTTGAGCAGCAGGACCGAAATCGACAGGCCCATGGCCGCGGCGACCCAGTTGACCAGGTTGTTGAGCAGCCCCGGGGCCATGAGAATCAGGCCGGCGCCCAGGACGCTGCCCAGGACGCTGCCCAGTCCGCCGATAATGACCATGGCCAGGACCTGGATGGACATGTCGATGGTGAACATGGTCGAGGTGATGGCCCGGTAGTAGACAAAGGCCAGCAGGGCCCCGGTCACGCCGCCCAGAAAGGAACTGGTCCAGAAGGCCAGGCCCTTGTGGTAAAATGAGGAAATACCCAGCATTTCCGCGGCATAGTCTTTTTCCCGCACCGCCACCAGCGCCCGGCCGGTGTCGGTCCGGCCCAGATTGATCATCAGGATGACCAGCAGAATGGTCCAGGCCAGGGCGATGTAGTACAGCCCCCAGTCCGACTTGACCACCATACCCAGAATCCGGGGATAAGGCGCCTGGAGGGTCGCGGCCGTGCCGCCGCTGATGGCCGAGACATGGACCAGGACCCAGTCGATCAGGAACTGGAGAGCCAGCGTGCTGATGGCCAGATAGAGGCCCTTGACCCGCAAGGCGGCCGCGCCGAAGATCAGACCGATCACGGCGCTGGCCAGGCCGGCGCCGAGCAGGCAGAGTTCAAAAGGCAGGCCCAGGCGCATGAGATGAATCGAGGAATAGGCGCCGATGGCCATGACCGCGGCAAAACCCATGTGAATCTGGCCGGTCCAGCCCACCAGCAGATTCAGACTGAGAGCCGCCGCGCTCCAGATGACCCAAGGCATGAGATACCCGAAGACATAGGCCCTGGGCAGCCAGAAAGGAATGCTGAGGGCCAAGGCCAGGACGGCGATGATCTGGAGGCGGTCAAAGCGGATGGGCCAAATCTGCAGATCCGCTTTGTACGTCGTATGCTGAATTCCTGCGCGTCGATAGAACATCGCTGGTTACACCCTTTCGATTATTTCCCGTCCAAACAACCCGTAGGGCCGGATGATGATGGTTAGAAAGATGATGATCGCGGCCACCAGGTCCCGGGTGCCGCCCCCAACGATCGGGTCCACATAAGCGGAAATCACGTTCTCCAGCGTGCCGACCAGGATGCCGGCCAGAATCACGCCGCCCACGCTGTCCAGTCCTCCCAGAATGGCCACGGCCAGGGCCTTGAGCAGCGTCAGACTGATCGACCAGTCCACGCCCTGGATCGACCCCCACAAGGTCCCGGCCACGACGGCCACCGCGCCGGAAATGCCCCAACTGAAGCCCACGGCCCGTTCCACGGAAATGCCCACGGCCCAGGACGCGGTGTAGTCGTCCGAAACCGCCCGCTGAACGATGCCGTACCGGGTCTGGAAGAAATACAGGAAGAACAGGACCAGAAACAAGGCGATCGACCCGCCCACCAGATAGACCCGGTTGATTAATATATCGCCCAGAACGATGGGCGCGTCGCTGATGCCCGTTTCCAGGGCATACGGCCCCACGCCGCACAAAATGGGCACCAGGCCGCGCAAGAGGACGTCCAGGCCGATGGTGATCATGATGATCATGATCAGCGGCTGGCCGATCATGCGTCGCAGGGCCACCCGCTCGATGCCCATGCCCACGCCGAAGACCATCGCCATGCTCAGAAACATGGCCACCCAGATGGGCAGGTGAAGGGTATCCACCACCCACCATGTGGCAAAGGCCCCGGTCATGACCAGGGCGCCCTGGGCAAAGTTGACCACGGCCGACGATTTATAGATCAGGACCGCGCCCAAGGCGACCAAGGCATACATCAGACCGGACAGGGCGCCGTTGATGCCGAGTTCCGCGATAAAGTAAAATTCGCCTGCCAAATCCATTTACTTAACCTCCCGAATGGCCAGCTCGCGCCGTATGACCCCAGTCTCCCCGGTTTCATAAGTGATCCGGGCTTCCATGTCGATGGAATCCTGACCGGTGTACAGGGCCTGAATAATATTGGCGTATCGTTCTTCCACCACGCGCCGGCGCAGCTTGCGCGTTCGGGTCAGTTCCCCGTCATCCGGGTCGAACTCTTTGTGCAGGTTGATGTAGCGACGCATATGCAGCGCCTCGGGCATCAACCGGTTGACGTGGGCGATGGCTCCGTTGATCAGTTCGTACACCTCCGGCTTCTGACAGAGATCCGCGTACGATGTGTAGGAAACCCCGTTGACTTCGGCCCAATGCCCCACGGCTTCCATTTCGATACAGACGATGGCGGCCAGATAGGAACGCCCGGACCCGACCACGGCCGCATCCTTGACATAGGGGCTGAACTTGAGGCGGTTTTCGATGTAGTTGGGAACGTACCGGTCCCCGCCCTCGGTGTACATGACCTCGGAAATCCGGCCCAAAACGACCAGGTGACCGTGATCATCGAAAAACCCGGTGTCGCCGGTGTAGAACCAGCCATCCTTGAGGGCTTCGGCCGTGGCTTCGGGGTTCTGGTGATATCCGTCGAATACGGACTCGCTCTTGATGAGTATCTCGCCGTCGTCGCTGAAACGGATGTTGATCCCCGGCAGCGGGCGGCCGACCGTCTGCAGCAGGACCTCATCGTCGGGCTGGATCGTGGCGAAGGCGGAGGCCTCGGTCAGGCCGTAACCCTGCTTCAGGTTCACCCCGATGGCCCGGTAGAACAAAAAGGTCTCCTCGCCCATGGCCTCGCCGCCGGTGAAGGCCCGCTTGACCCGGGAGAGCCCCATCTGGTCCTTGACCGATCCGTAAACGAAAAACTCGCCCAGTCGTTTCTGGACCTGCTGCCACCAGGTGGCCGACCGGCCTTCGAGCTTGTCCCGTTCCATGTCCATGGCCAGTTGGATGTAGCGGTTGAACAGCCAGCGCTTCAGGGGCGTCGAGCTTTCCATGCGCACCTGGACGCTGGTCAGCATGTTCTCCCACATGCGCGGGGGGGCGAAGATCATGGTCGGGGCGGTTTCGCAGAGATCGTGCATGACCGTCTCCTGGCTTTCCGGGATATTGACCGTAAAACGCAGGACGATGCCGCCGGCGACCGTATAGGCGAAGTCCCCCACCCAGGCCATGGGCAGGTAGGCCAGCGTCTCTTCGCCTTCTTCAAAGACCTTGCCCTCCCGGGCCGCACGCATGGAAAAAAGCATGTGGCGGTGTTTGAGCAGGATGGACTTGGGCTTCCCGGTCGTGCCGGAACTGTGCAGGAATATGGTCTCGTCATCCGGCGTGGTCCGGCCGATGATCGATTGATCCAGGCCGGGCTCGGCCTTCAGACGGGCCGCGCCTTTTTCCCGGATTTCATCGTAGGCGATCAGGCCCTCGTCCGTGTACGTGCCCATCCCGCGGGAGTCCCGGTAGATGATGTAGTCGAGATGCCCGAGCTGTTCGCGGAGGTCGAGCAGCTTGTCCACCTGTTCCTGGTCGTCGGCCAGGGCGAAGCGGGCCCCGCAGTCCCGGGCCAGGTGCAGAATCTCCTCCGGCGTGGAGTCCGGGAAGACCGGCGTCGGATAGCCGCGCAGGGATGAAACGCCCAGGATGCCGAAATACATTTGCGACTTGTTGTCGCCCAGGACGAGCATGGCGTCCTTTTCCTTGAAGCCCAGGCCTTCGAAGCCCGCGGCCAGGGCCAACACTTCGTCCAGGTATTCACGCCAGGTATAGGACTGCCAGATGCCCAGGTCCTTTTCCCGCATGGCCACCTGATCGGGATAACTCTTGGCGTTCCTGGCCAGCAGGCTGATAATGGTGTCAGAACCGTTGCTCGCGTTAGTCATGGGTTTCTATCCTCATCTTGATTCCCGTTTAGCCCGGAGGCGGATCAGTCGCCGTCTTCACCCGCCTCGCCCAGATAGGCGGTCACCACGTTGGGGTCGGCGATCACCTCGGCCGGAAGACCTTCAGCGATCTTGCTCCCGTAATTCAAGACCGCCATGCGGTCGCAAATGCTGGTGACCACGTCCATGTGATGCTCGATCAGCAGGACCGTTGCCCCCCGTTCGTAGCTGACGTCCAAAATGAACCGGGCCATATACTCTTTTTCTTCCTGGTTCATCCCGGCCATGGGTTCGTCCAGGATCAACAGCCGGGGCTCGGCCACCAGGGCCCGGGCCAGTTCGACCCGCTTTTGCACGCCCAAAGGGATGATGTCCACCGGCTCCTTGCGCACCCCTTCCAACTGAAGGAAGTCGATGATCTCTTCGACCATCAGACGGTGCTTGACTTCCTGAGGCCTGGACATCCACCAATAGAGCATGGTTCGAAGCATGCCCGAGCGCATGTAGATGTGCCGGCCCAGCAGGATGTTGTCCAACACGCTCATGCCCTTGAACAAGGCCAGGTTTTGAAAGGTGCGGGCAATACCCAGTCCGGTCACCTTGTAAGGCCGGATGCCGGTGATGTCCGAGTTGTTGAAAAAAACCCGCCCTTTCTGCGGCGGATAAAACCCGGTGATGGCGTTGACAAAGGTCGTCTTGCCACTGCCGTTGGGACCGACCAGACCAAAAATCTCCCCGGGCCGGATTTCCAGGGACACCCCTTCCAGGGCCATCAGTCCGCCGAAATACCGGTACACGTCTTCACATTTTAAAATGGCCTCGCCTGATGTCACATCGTTTCGAGACGCCACGCTCAATCCTCCCTATGAATAGATCGTACCCTTGCCACGACCATGAGCCAGACGGCCACTGCCCGCCTCCCGTCCTCGAGACCCGTTCCTCAGTCCAGGCCTCCCGTGCATTTGAGTATGTGACCGGTCAGATACTTGGATGTGTCGCTGGCCAGAAAGTGGATGGCATTGGTGATATCTTCCAGTTCCCCAAGATGGCCCGCCGGAATCTCCCGGACCAACTCGGTTTCGTATTGTTTTTGAATTTCCGAAGGCCGGGCCGTTTTGATGTACCCGGGAACGATGCAATGAACATTGACCCCGGACCCGGCCGTCTTTTCGGCCAGGGCCCGGGTCAAAGCGATGACTCCGCCTTTGACCGTTTCGTAGCAGATCGGATCGAGAAAACGGTCCCAGGCCCAAGGCGCGATGAAAATGATCCGCCCCGACTTGCGATTCGTCATCACCTTTTCCAGAAAACCCGCAATGTTTCTGGCGTCCCTCAAATTGTCCACCAGATGCCGGCACGCTTCCGCTTGATATGAAGGGTCCGCGGGAAGCGAGGTCATGCCGACGCTCAAATCATGGATATAGATGTCCAGGGAGCCGTGTTCCTCCTGGATATGGTTCACAAATGGTTCACTGACCGGTTCGTTTTCCGGTCCCGGGAAATACCGGATGCCCCCGGCCTGGCCGGTGGAAATTGCGGGAAGCGCCCCGAAACCGGCCCAATCATCCGTATAGGTCGCCGGACGCATGCCCTGGGACAGAAGAAAGGCCAGAACCGCCTGGCCGATCATGGTGCCGCCATTGGCCACCAAGGCCGACCGGCCTTCCAGAAGGTTGTCCGCGGCCGGGAACTCCCGGGTGGACTGGCTTTCCGGAAGCAGGCCGTTCAGGGTCATGTCGATAATGGCCCGTCTGGCCTCCAGTTGACCGATATGCCCCCTCAGGTCCCAACGCTTGAGCACCCAGGAGTCGATCATGGCCTTGATGAGGTTGGAGGTCAGACGGAGGTTGCAGTCGCGCAACCGGCCCTGCCTGACGCATTCTTCCAGGACGACTTCGAACTTTTCCAGATGCCGGCGCTCTTTCTGGAGAAGCTTTTTCATAAAGGGTCTGGGCAGGAGATGCGTGTCCCGGTAGATGAGCATGACCCCGTCCGCCCACTGTTCGAACAGGTGCTCGAACTCCGCCCGAACCATGCGGCGCAGCTTGGCGATGGGGTCCTTGACATTCTCGACGCTCCGCTCCAGATGTTCGTCGGTCTTGTCGGAAATAAATTCGTGGCAAAGGTAGATGATGTCCTCTTTGGCCCCGACGTAGTCGTAGATATTGCCCAGACTGAGACCCGACTCTTCGGCCAGATCGCGCAATGTGGTCTTCTGAAAGCCTTTTCTGGAAAACAGCTTGATCGCGGCCCGGACGATCTGCTCGCGTCGTTTTTCAACACGTTTTCGGTCCTTGATGGTGGTCGGCACCTCGGTCATCAGATGTCGACTTGGCCCCCATTAAAATATGAACAGACGTTTCTGACTTGAGTGACCGTTCAGATATCACGGCCGGCCCGGTCCTGTCAAGGGGATATTCAGCCCCGCGGCAGCCGCTCAACGGTTGACACCCTCCGGACCAACCCTCCCGGTCCGGCCGCTTTCACGAAGAGCAGGCAGGGAAAAAGCCTATATCGAGAAAGCCGCCATGGAAAAGCACCCCGATATCATGGCGATGCCCAATCCCAAGCCGGGGCTCGCCGTACCAAAATACCGCTTGGCCCCGGTTTCCTGGCCATCTGGCACCGTGAATAATCCGGGTTCGGGTTAGAGGTCCAGGCGAAAAAGCCTGCTGATCTTTCCTCTTAGGATGTCGGGGGAAAAGGGTTTGACGAGGTAGCCGTCGACCCGGGCCTTGCTGGCCGCAAGGACCGTTTCCTGGTCGGCCTCTCCGGTGACCATGATAAAGGGCGTCTGGGCCCAGGCCACGGATGCGCGGACCTGGCGCAGGAGTTCCAGGCCGTTCATGCGGGGCATGTTCACATCCGAAATAATCAGGGCGATCTTGCCCTGTTCCATCGCCTTGAGCGCCTCGTGTCCGTTGCCGGCCTCCTGTAGTTCCTTGAATCCCATGGAGCGCAGTATGCTGCGGATGATTCGCCGCATATGCGGATAGTCGTCCACGATTAGAATGTCTCCCTGGAGGGCCGTTTGCGTCGGCTCCCCGTCGACCGGCCCGGGTTCGTCGGCCACCTGGTCCATTTTCACGGCCGGAGGCAGATTCAGGGTCAGGGTCGTGCCGGCCTGCCTGGAAGATGAGAAGTCGATCGTTCCGCCCAGGGTCCTGGCGATGAGTCTGGCGGAATAGGTTCCCAGTCCGGTGCCGCCTTCCTTTCCCGAGGTAGCGTATTTTTCAAAGAACCGGTCGCGTATCTCCAGGGGCACCTCGCCCTGGTTGTGGATATGGATGATGGTTCGCCGGCCGGATTCAAAGGAAATGCCGACGGCCGCTCCGGGCGGCGAGGCTTCGACCGCGTTCTTGATCAGGTTGGCCAGCATGGAATAATAAAGCATCTCCTCACCGGCCAGCCGGAGGGAGTCCGTCTCTTTGACCGGCCTGCCGTCCAGGGTGACCTCCAGGGTAAGACCCTTGGCCCGAAACATGTCGCGGGTTTCCCCGCGTATCTGGTGGACCAGTTTGAGCACGTCCACGGGCACGGGCTTGAGCTGGTAAGAGCCTTTCTCGATTTTAAGGAGGTCCATTGAGCTGTTGATGATTTCGAGCATCCGATATCCGGATTCCTCGAGCATGTTCAACATATCCACCTGCTCGGGGGTCAGGTTCGGGTCCCCGGCCAGCATGGCCGGCACGGTCAATACGGCGTTCAAGGGGGTCTTGAGGTCGTGGCGGGCGATGCGTTCAACCTCCTCCTGCAACCTGACATTCTCCCGCAGGACCTCGTTTTGTTGTTTCAGGTCCTCCCGGGCCAGCTTGAGTTCCAGGTGGTTTTTCACGCGGGCCTTGACGATGGGCGGGCTGATGGGCTTGGTGATGTAATCCACGGCGCCCAGTTCCAGGCCCCGGGTCTCGTCCCGGACGTCGCTCATGGCCGTTACGAATAGCACCGGGATGTCCCGGGTCGCCTCGTTGTCCTTGAGCCGGCGGCAGACCTCGTACCCGTCGATGCCGGGCATCATGATGTCCAGCAGGATCAGGTCCGGGGGGTCTTCCTCGATGGCCTCCAGGGCCGATGCGCCGTCCATGGCCACGCTGACTTCGTAGTCGTCGCCCAGGGTCTCCACCAGCAGATCGAGGTTGGCCTCGGTGTCGTCCACAACCAGGATCGTGCAGCCGGAAAGATCGGCTGGGTGCTTGCCGCCCGCTTCGGTCATACCGTCCTCCGTTGCCGTCCTTGCCGGACCGGGTCTCCTCTCGGTCGTCCCATGTGATCCGCGTCTAGCCCGCAAACTCCAGGATGCGGGCCACGATCTCCTTGATATCCAAGGATTTTGATATCATGGGCTGCCCGCCGATCGTACCGCCCCGGGCCTTGGCCTCTTGCTCCGTCAGAAGGGAGGTCAGAAAGATGATGGGGATGTCCCGGGTTCCGGGCGCATTTTTCAGTTTGCCCTTGACGTCGCCGCCGTCCAGTCCGGGCATGTTGAAGTCCAGGACGATCAGGTCCGGTTTGGACTCGCCGGCCGCTTGGATGCCGGCCCGTCCGTTGGAGGCGTACTGGACCTCGAAAGCGCCCGTCTTCTCCAGCTTGAGTTTGAGCAGGGAGCCCACGGACTCGTCGTCGTCGATGACCAGGATTCGCTTTTTTTCGCTCATGAGTTCATCCTTGTCTCCGGTCCCGGTTCCGGGCCGTATTGATGATCGTTGGACGGCTGTTTGGAGGCCCTGTTTTATTTATAGACCACTTCAACCCGTTTCAAATAATCCGTCAAGGCTTTTACGTTCTCCCTCGCGGCCGCCGGGTCGTCGGCCCGGGCCGCCTCCTCCACGGCCTGTCCCAAATCCCCCATGCGGGAGAACCCGTACATGCGGCTGGAGCCCTTGAGGCTGTGTCCCAGTTGCCGCAGACGTTCGAGGTCTCCGGTTTCCAGGGCCCGGCCCATTTCGTCCGCTTCCTGGCGTCTCTTGGCCAGGAAGCCCGGGATCAGTTCTTCGAGGTCGGGATCGACCGTGACCCGGTCAACGGCGGCTAGCTCCGGTTCCGGTTCAGTCTCCCTGCCGGCCGGGTTCGGGGCAAATCCCAGCAGGGCCCGAATCAGGGCCGGCTTGCGAATCGGCTTGGTCAGATGCCCCGAGAAGCCGGCCTCCCTCCCTCTGGAACGGAACGCTTCCTCCTCATGGGCGGTCAGGGCCAGGATCGGGACGGCCGGGCGGCCGTTGCCCGCCTCCCATTTCCGGATGGCCGCGGCGGCCTGAAAACCGTCCATGACCGGCATTTCCACGTCCATGATGACCAGGTCGAAGGGCTCGGCCGTATATCGCTCCAGGGCCTCCCGGCCGTGGGCGGCCTCGTCGATGGCAAAGGCGGGGTAGTCGAGAAATCGACGCAGAATGGCCAGGTTGATCTCGTCGTCGTCCACGAGCAGCAGGTGCAGGCTGGGAAAGGTTGAAGGGTCCGGCAGGTCTTCGACATCTGTTTCGGCTTCCGGCCGTTTCCGGGCGGTCCGGATCATGGCCTCGGAAGCGGGCCGGAAACGGACCGTGATGGCGGTCCCGTTTTCTTCCGAGGTCTCCAGCCGGATGTCGCCGCCTTGCGTCTCGGCCATCAGCCGGGCCGAATAGGTGCCCAGACCCGTGCCGCCGCTTTTTCCCGCCGTGACGTACTTGTCGAAAAAAGTCTCGCGGATGCCTTCCGGAACCACGCCCGGGTTGCGGACCCAGAGGCCGGGACGTTCCCCGGACAGGATGTCAACCGTTACGGCAGACCCGGAAGGCGCGGCCTCGACCGCGTTCTTGACCAGATTGCCGAGCATGGAGTAGCAAAGCAGTTCCTCGCCCTGAACGAAAAACGATTCGCCCGGCCCGATCGGGCGGCCTTCGAGGCGCGATTCGAGGGCGATGTCCCGAACCTTGGCCAAGCCCTGGTTGTCCGCCGCCACCCGATGGACGACCCGAGGCAGGTCCACGGCCACCGCGTCGAAGCGGTATGTTCCGCGTTCCATTTTGAACAGGTCCAGGGACAGGTTGATCATCTTGAGCATCTGATACCCGGATTCCTCGATCTGGCGGATTACGGCCGCGTGTTCCGGCGGTAGGGCCCCGTCCTTAAGGACAAGCTGAGGCAGTCCGATGATCCGGTTGAGCGGGGCCTTCAGGTCGTGGCGCATGATGTTGTCCACGTCGTCCCGAAGTCGCGCGGCTTCTCTCAACTCTTCATTTTGCCAGGCAAGCTCCTGGCGGGCCATCATGAGGGACAGGTGCGTCCGAACCCGGGCCCGGACCACGGGCGGACTGATCGGCTTGGTGATGTAGTCCACCGCGCCCAGGTCGAAGCCCCGGGTTTCGTCCTCCACTTCGGTTTTCGCGGTCACGAAAATGACCGGGATGTCCCGGGTTCCCTCGCTGTCCTTGAGCCGGCGGCAGACCTCGTACCCGTCCATGCCGGGCATCATGACATCCAGCAGAATCAGGTCCGGAGGCCCCTCGGCCACGTACTCCAGGGCGCTTTCGCCGTCCATGGCCACGGCCACCTCGTAGTCGTCCCCCAGGGTCTCCACCAGCAGATCGACGTTGGCCTCGGTGTCGTCCACGACCAGGATCGTGGCCCCCGAAATGCTCCTGTTATATTGCGAATCGCCGTCCGTCATGCCTCTTTGCGGGCCAGGGCGGCCCGTTCCTCTTCGAAGTCCGCGAACTCGAGGGCGATCTTCCGGAACTCGTCCTCCAGGGTGATAAAGGCGTCCACCAGGTCCGGGTCGAAGTGCGTGCCACGACCTTCGGTAATGATGGCCACGGCCTTGCCGTGATCGAAGGGCGGTTTGTAAACCCGTTTGCTGATCAGGGCGTCGTACACGTCGGCCAGGGCCATCAAACGGCCGCACAGCGGAATTCCTTCGCCTTTGAGCCCCACCGGGTACCCGGAGCCGTCCCATTTCTCATGATGCGTGTAGGCGATATCCCGGGCAAACCCCAAAAACGAGTTGTCGCCCAGCCGCTTTTCCGCGTTCTTGATCGAGTCCCGGCCGTACAGGGTGTGTTTCTTCATCTCCACGAACTCCTCGTCGGTCAGCTTGCCGGGCTTGAGCAGAATGGCGTCCGGAACACCCACCTTGCCGATGTCATGGAGCGGCGCGGATTTGTAAAGCAGATCGATGCTGGCCGCGTTCAAAAAATCGGTGAACTTGGGGTGGTCCTTCAGATGGACGGCCAGGGCCCGGACGTAGTTCTGGGTGCGGCGGATGTGGCCGCCGGTCTCCGGGTCCCTCGTCTCGGCCAGGATGGCCATGCTTTCGATGGTCACTTCCTGGGTCAGGGCCACTTCCCGGGTCCGTTCCTGGACCTTGATTTCCAGAATCTCGTTCTGGTTTTCCAGTTCCTCCTTGGCCAGTTTGAGTTCGAGGTGGTTCCTGACCCGGGCCTTGACGATGGGCGGGCTGATGGGCTTGGTCAGGTAGTCGATGGCGCCCAGTTCCAGGCCCTTGGTCTCATCGGCCACTTCGGTCATGGCCGTGACGAAGATGATCGGAATGTTCCGTGTCGCCTTCTCGGCCTTGAGCCGCCGGCAGACCTCGTACCCGTCCATGCCGGGCATCATGATGTCCAGCAGGATCAGGTCCGGAGCGTCTTCGGCCACGTACTCCAGGGCGCTTTCGCCGTCCATGGCCACGGTCACCTCGTAGTCGTCCCCCAGGGTTTCCACGAGGATGTCCACATTGGCCTCCGTGTCATCCACGACCATGACAATGCATTCGGAAAAATCACGCATACCCACCGCCTTTCAGTTTATCTCTCAGGGTTTCCAGGATGGCCTGGGCCTCCTTGAACTTGTATTTACCGATGAATTTATTCAAATCGCCCGCCTCGTCCCGCAGGCCCTCCGGCCAGCCCGAAGCGGCGATCCGGTCCATGATCGGTTGGCACAGCTTGGGCTTGCGCTTGAGAATGTGGGGTTCCAGCTCGTCTAGCATGGCCAGCAGGGCTTCCGGGGCCGCCAGGCCTCGGGCAGACGCATCCTCGGCGCCCGGCCCGCGGGCCGGGGCCAGGGCGGCCAGGGAGACCAGGAGTCGATCCAGAGTTTCGGCAAAGGGCGGCAAGGCGGCCCGGGCCCCGGCCTCGTCCTCATGCTTGACGGCCGCCTCCACGACCGCCGCCGCCGCCTGCATCTCCAGGGCGCCGATGTTTCCGGCCACGCCCTTGACCGTATGGGCCAGGCGCTGGGCCAGTTCCCGGTCGCCCGAATCCAGGGCTGTCTCGATCTCGGCGGATGCCCGGGGGTAATCCTCATAAAATTTGACCAGCAGCTTGCGGAACAGCTTCTTGTTTCCGCCCACCCGTTTCAGGCCGTCCGCCGTGTCGATGCCGGGCAGGTCAGGGATATCGGCCTCGTCCTCTTTCTCTTCGTCCGGCTTCGAAGGCATGGCGTCTTGCGGCAGTTCACGTTCCCCGGGCTCGATCCATTTGAGCAGGGTCTGGAAGAGCTCGACCGTGTCGATGGGCTTGCTGACGTGGTCGTTCATGCCCGCCGCGACCGCATCTTCCTTGTCCCGGGTCATGGCGCTGGCGGTCATGGCGATGATGGGCAGGCCGGCGAACCTCGGGTCTTTCCGGATTGCCTTCGTGGCCTGGTACCCGTCCATGACCGGCATTTGCACGTCCATGAGCACGACGTCGAATTTCCGGCGCTCGACCGCCTCCACCCCTTCGCGGCCATTGTTGGCAATGGTCACCACCAGGCCGGCCCCTTCCAGAATCTCCCGGGCCACCTGCTGGTTGATCTCGTTGTCCTCGACCAGCAGAATTTGGGCGCCCCGGATCGGTCGGGCCATGTCCGCTTCCCGATCCTTCTTCGGCCTGACCAGTTTTTCAAGTCCCGCTTTTCCGAAAGCCCGCATGATGGCGTCGAGCAGGCTGGAGTGGGAGACCGGTTTGATGAGCAGTCCGTCCAGTCCGGCCCCTTGCGCGGCCTCCATGGCCTCGTCCTGGGCGTACGCGGTGACCAGAATGATTCTGGGTTGTTTCGGCAGATTCGCCAGGCCGCGTATACGGCGGCTGGTTTCGATGCCGTCCAGGCCCGGCATCTGCCAGTCCGTCAGGACCAGGTCGTAGAGACGATCCGGCGGGGCGTTTTCAAGCCGGGCCACTCCATCCGCTCCGGAGGCGGCCTGATCCACCTCGAACGAAAAGGACTCGAGCATTTCCTGGAATATCTCCCGGGCCGTCCGGCTGTCGTCGACGATCAGCACCCGCAACCGGAGCAGATATTCGGACAGCTTCGATCTTTCCACCACCCGGCCTTCGGCCACACCCAGCCTGGCCGTAAAGATGAACTCGCTCCCCACGCCGGGCTCGCTTTCCACCCATATTTCACCGCCCATCATTTCCACCAGACGCTTGCTGATGGTCAGCCCGAGCCCGGTCCCGCCATACTTGCGCGTCGTGGACGTGTCGGCCTGGGAAAAAGCCTGAAACAGCCTGCCCCGCTGCTCCTCGGTCATGCCGATGCCCGAGTCCTGGACGGAAAAGCGGATGGACGCCGAATCATCGGCTCGTTCCATCAATCCGGCCTTGACCACGATCTCGCCACGCTCGGTGAACTTGACCGCGTTGTTGCCCAAATTGATCAGAACCTGGCTCAAGCGCAACGCGTCGCCCACCAGGAAGCGTGGTATCCGGGGATCAACGCGGAACAGCACCTCCAGGCGTTCCTTTTCCTGGGCCTTGACCGTGATCATGTTGGCCACGTTGGCCAGGGTCTCGCTCAAGTCGAAGTCCACGTTCTCCATATCCAGCTTGCCGGCCTCGATCTTGGAGAAGTCCAGGATGTCGTTGATGATTCCCAGCAAAGACTTGGCGGACACCTCGATCTTCCTCAGGTAGTCGTGCTGCTTGGGGTCGAGGTCGGTCTTGAGGGCCAGGTGGGACATGCCGATGATCGCGTTCATGGGCGTCCGGATCTCATGGCTCATGTTGGCCAGGAATTCGCTCTTGGCCTGGGTGGCCGCTACAGCATCTTTTTTCGCTTCGTCCAGGTCTTCCAGGATATTCAACATGGCTCGACGGGTTTTTTCCAGGTCATCGAGCTGCGTCTGGATTGACACGGCCGCGCTTTCCGCGGCTTGTCTGGCCATCCTGGCTTCCTCGGCCAGAACCGTCAGCTCCTCGTTCTTTTTTTTCTGGTCGCGCAACAGCTCGTCCCGCGTAGGCTGGGTCAATAAATGCTTTCGGGCTTCAATAAACCGGGGTGAAAATGATAATGGCGCATCACTGATATACCGGAAAGCCGAGATTGTCATCGACGTGCCACTGGAGTGGTCTGGTTCAAGAAAATCAAAAAATCGCTCCGCGCTTCGGGGCGGCCGGACGGTCCGCGCGTAGGCAAAATCCATCCGCAGCCCGGATCGGCCGTTTTTCCTTTCAACGCGGAAAGCGATATCGACGCCTGCTTCCTTATCGAGTCCGCAGCGCACCAGTTCCGAAAATATCACGGTCAGCCGGGTCGCGTGGATGGGGTCGTATCCCAGGGCCTGCGTAAGTTCAAGGACTTTGCGCCTGGCAGTCGTCAAGGATTGCGGCGCATCGACCTTCAGACGACCAAACTCGATCATTTTCGGTACCTCACGACGATACAGGAGGCGTCATCGTCGCCCTTGCTCAATTGATCCATGATTTTCGCGGCGATCTGACGGGCTGAGCCTTTCAGGAGGTCTGGGAAAAAGTTCATGTCAAAATGTTCCCTTATGCCGTCGGAAGTGGCGACCAGAATGTCCCCGGAATTCAGTTCAACCTCATGTTCCACCGGGTTTGGGATGACATATCCGATAATGCCGTCCCGGGAAAGGAACTGGTGAGGTTTGGCGCCGTACAGGCGGGTCATGATATTCCCTATGCCTGAAAAAAGCATTTTTCCAGTCTCTTTATGCAAACAACCCAGCGCGGCCACGGCGCCCCGGGTGCCGCGCAGATGCTCATGCAGGCCTTTCATGACCTCGGCCAGACTCTGCCGATAATTTTCAACCAGGTATCCCTCCGCCCGGACGGCCACGGCATGAGCATCCCGTCCGTGCCCGAGCACGTCGATCAGGGCCCAAAACAGTTCGTCTGAGGATTCCAGGATCAGGCCCGCGTCGCCGCAGGCGTCCGGCGAGCCTTCCAGGGCCCTTTTAATAAAATGGCAGTCCAGGCCGGGCATCATGCTCTCCACTTGCGGCCGACAATCAGGGTCCCCCGCCCCGGCTCGGATTGAATCTCAAACTCGTCCATGATTCGTTTGACACTCGGAAGTCCCAGCCCCAGGCTGTCCCCGCTGCTGAAATGGTCCGTCATGGCCGCTTCGACGTTCTCGATGCCCGGCCCCGAGTCCTGGGCCGCGACTTCCAGCCCCACATTCTCGAGGTTGTGTAAAATCCTGAGCGTGACCCGCCCCCCCCGGCCGGCATACCGAACGATATTGGTGGCCAACTCGGATACGGCCGTGGCAAAAAAGACCTGATCGGCCGTATTGAATCCGGCCTGACCGGCCATACTCCGGGCGGCGCTGACCGCCAGGGCGCAGTCCGATGGTTCTTCCAAATCGATGCAGGTCTCATCGACCACACGTGTTGTCACCCGTTTAGCTCCAATTCAATTCCGTTACTCCGAATCCGACTCTTCAATATCTTGCTCAAGGTCTTCCTCGAACCGGACGGGGTTGATTAATTCCATCGCATCATTCAAGGTCACGGCCGTGTCGATGCTATCAAGATCGACATCCAGGTCCACCAGGGCGGAGGCCAAACCTGCCCCAAAACCGGTGAATATGACCTTGGGCCCTAACAGCCTTACCATTTTCGAGATGCCGGCCAAAAGGCCGAAAAGAGCCGCATCGATGATTTTTACGCTGGAAACATCGATCAGCACACCCTTGACCGGAGCGGTCTCAATTTTCTCCAGCATTTCTTTTTGCAGCAGCCGCAAGGAAGCTTCATCCGGCTCTGCGTTGAGCGTGACAACGAGGTTCCGATGAACCACGTTCATCCCGGCCCCGGAATTGGAGTAATCTTCAGACATTATCGAAGGGACCTTCCAGGATATGGAACCAACATTTACCTTTATCCTTTCATGGACCACCGGGTCGCTATTTTTTCTGCTTCACTTCATAGTTCAGCAAAGCGAACGCGTCGATCAGGGCGTCTTCAAGGGTGGAATTTGTGGTCACGGTCCCCAGATCGATACCCAGTTGGACCAGGGTCTGGGCCACGGCGGACGAGATGCCGGAAATGATGCAGCGGCAGCCCATCAGTTTGGTCGCTTTGGTGATCTTTATCAGATGATTGGCCACGGCCGTATCCACGGCCGCGACGCCCTGGATATCCATGATGATGACCTTGGAGGACGTTTCCGTTATCTTTTCCAGCATGGCGTTCATCATTTGTTGGGCGCGCAGGGAATCGACAACGCCGACGACCGGGAGCACGATGATCCTGTCCCAAAGCTTGATGGCCGGTGTGGATATCTCCATAATGGTCCGACTCTGATCCCTCAGCTTCTGCTCGTAGCGAACCCGTTCCGAAATATCGATGACGTACTCCAGCCCGCCGATAATCTCCCCCGTTTTGCCCATCAGCGGGGCCGCCGTATATTCAATGGGAATTGTTCTGCCGTCAATGTTCAATTCATTACGCCCGGTGTACCCCTGACCGGTGTCCATGGCCTGCACCATCAAGCATTCCGGTGTCTGACAATGTGCTGAATTCAGAAGCGAGTGACAGGTCCGGCCTTCAATTTTATCCCACGTTTTCCCCAGGACTTCACGACCCGCGGCGTTCATGAAAATGATTTCGAAATCGCGGTTCACAGCCATGACCGGTGTTGGAATCTGCTCGAGAACAGACAGCGCGATCTCATGGTCAACATGGAACATGTTTTTGCCTTCTTGATCAATCACTTTATTCCCCCTTGTTCGATAATGTATCTCAAAGTCGACTATATGAAGTCTGCCGGCAAATCAATTTCCAAGAGCAAAATTTCCAGCGCGCCTTCCAGAAAAGGTAACATAACCAAATCCATGCCCTATCACCCGATGATCCGATACCCTATTCTTATGCCCCGAACACGCCGGCTTGTCTCTGACTTCCTTTTTCAGATCATTCTGAAAAAAGTATAAGTATAGAAAACGAATTTTATATATGGCAGCACATTGTTTCCGGAAATAGGTCATATTCTGTCACATACCGCCAGATGGCTTGATCCATCCTTGGTTTCGCTCATCCCGGCCGGTTGAGCGTTCAAGCACGGCGCTGGTTTCGACCGCCGCCCCAGCGATCGAAAAAGCCATCCGATATGATCAATATAACACATTAATTGCCGCTTTTCAGTTTCTCTTTCAAGGTCTCCAGGACGGCCTGGGCCTCCTTGAACTTGTACTTGCCGATGAATTTATTCAAATCGCCCGCCTCGTCCCGCAGGCCCTCCGGCCAGCCCGAAGCAGCGATCCGGTCCATGACCGGCTGGCACAACTTGGGCTTGCGCTTCAGAATATGGGGTTCCAACTCGTCGAGCAGGGCCAGCAGGGCTTCCGGGTCCGCCGGCCCGGCGGCCGGCGCTACCTCGGCCGCGGGACCGCCGGCCGGCTCCAGGGCGGCCAATGAGGCCATGACCCGGCCCAGGGCCTCGGTTAGGGAAGGCAAGGCGGCCCGGGCTCCGGCCTCGTCGCCATGCTTGACGGCCGTTTCCACCTCCGCCGCCGACGCCTGAACCTCCAGGGCGCCGATGTTTCCGGCCACGCCCTTGACCGTGTGGGCCAGACGCTGGGCCAGCTCCCGGTCGCCCGCATCCAGGGCCTCGCTAATTTTCACGGTCGACTCCGGGTAGTCCGTGTAAAACTTGAGCAGCAGTTTGCGGAACAGCGTCCTGTTCCCACCCACCCGCTTCAGGCCGTCCGCGGCATCGATGCCGGGCAGGTCCGGAATATCGGCCTCATCCGCCTTCTCTTCAACCAGCGCCGGCGGAGTCCTGTCTTCCGGCATCTCCCGTTCGCCGGGCTCGATCCACTTGAGCAACGACTGAAAGAGCTCAGCCATGTCGATAGGCTTGCTGACGTGGTCGTTCATCCCCGCCTCGATCGCCTCTTCCTTGTCCCGGGTCATGGCGCTGGCGGTCATGGCGATGATCGGCAGGCCGGCGAACCTCGGGTCTTTCCGGATTTCCTTCGTGGCCTGGTACCCGTCCATGACCGGCATCTGCACGTCCATGAGCACGGCATCGAATTTCCGGCTGTTGACCGCCTCCACCCCTTCGAGGCCATTGTTGGCGATAGTCACCAGCAGCCCGGCCCCTTCCAGAATCTCCCGGGCCACCTGCTGGTTGATCTCGTTGTCCTCGACCAGCAGGATTTGGGCGCCCCGGATCGGACGGGCCATGTCCGCTTCCCGGTCCTTCTTCGGCCTGACCAGCTTTTCGGCATCAACCTTCCCGAAAGCCCGCATGACCGCGTCCAGCAGGCTGGAGCGGGAAGCCGGCTTGACGAGCACTCCGTCCAGTTCGGTTCCTTGCGCCGCATCCAAGGCCTCGTCCTGAGCGTACGCGGTGACCAGAATGATTTTGGGTTGTTTCGGCAGACCCGCCAGGCCCCGGATTCGGCGGCTTGTTTCGATGCCGTCCAGTTCCGGCATCTGCCAGTCCGTCAGAACCAGGTCATAGGAACGATCCGGCGGCGCGTTTTCAAGCAGGGCCAGCCCGTCCGTTCCGGACGGGGCCTGATCCACCTCGAACGAAAAGGACTCGAGCATCTCCTGCAATATCTCCCGGGCCGTCCGGCTGTCGTCTATCACCAGCACCCGCAGCCGGAGCAGGTCTTCGGACAACGTCGGCTTTTCCATCTCCCGGCCCTCGGCCACACCCAGCCTGGCCGTAAAGATGAACTCGCTGCCCACGCCGGGCTCGCTTTCCACCCATATTTCCCCGCCCATCATTTCCACCAGGCGCTTGCTGATGGTCAGCCCGAGTCCGGTCCCGCCGTACTTGCGGGTCGTCGAGGTATCGGCCTGTGAAAAGGCCTGAAACAGCTTGCCCCGCTGCTCCTCGGTCATGCCGATCCCGGAGTCCCGGACGGAAAACCGGATCGAGACATCATCAGCGGACCGTTCCATCATTCTGGCCGTGACCACGATCTCGCCCCGGGCCGTGAATTTGACCGCGTTATTGCCCAGGTTGACCAGGACCTGGCTCAGGCGCAACGGATCGCCCACCAGAAAGCGCGGAACCCGGGGGTCGATATGGAACAGCACTTCCAGGTTCTCTTTTTCCTGGGCCTTGACCGTGATCATGTTGGCCACGTTGTCCAGGGTTTCCGCCAGATCGAAGTCCACCTTTTCCATATCCAGCTTGCCGGCCTCGATCTTGGAAAAGTCCAGAATGTCGTTGATGATGCCCAGCAGGGACTTGGCGGATACGTCGATCTTTCTCAGATAGTCGTGCTGCTTGGGATCGAGGTCGGTCTTGAGGGCCAGGTGGGACATGCCGATGATGGCGTTCATGGGCGT
>Ga0180009_10001061_pt1 | contig 34588 bp, 26 predicted proteins | sample OS_PC_MetaG_FD_123537 | JGI IMG/M metagenome (GOLD analysis project Ga0180009, IMG submission 123537) | Groundwater microbial communities from the Aspo Hard Rock Laboratory (HRL) deep subsurface site, Sweden - OS_PC_MetaG | ecosystem: Environmental > Aquatic > Deep subsurface > Groundwater... | reverse complement strand
TGGAACGGAATAATTTGGGGCGAGTCCCATCGAGTTCGACCAGTATTCCTTGGGGTCCAGGGAATCGTAGTCAATGTTCCGGCCGATCACGGCCTGCTTCAAGCTGGCCTTGTAACGGCGCCCGAACAGCAGGGTTTCGGCCGCGAGATATAAAGCCAGGCCGGCCGCCGGAAGGGCCAGTTCCCTGGGATCGAGGACCGGCTTGAGTATCAGCATGAGCAGGGACCCTGTCATCATGCCGATCTTGACCACCGTGCCTCGAACGAAAACCTGGCTCCATGCGGAAATAGCGCCGGGAACGAGCAGGAAAAATATCTTGTTGACCGGTCCTGACACCGCCCGCTGTATCAGGCGGATCAGCACCTGGCCGGCGGCCGCCACGTACATGTTGAAGAAGCAGTGCAAGCCCAGGAAAATCGACAGAAAAGCGAACGGGTTGACCAGGGAGACCCGGACCAGACCGAATCTTTTGTACAGGCTGGAAATAAAAAAGAGCAGGATAAAAATGAAGGCGGTCATGCCGCCCCGGAAGGAGCCTAGAAAGGCCAGGAGGGCCTGCTCCGAGCCGAAGGTGTTGTTGGCGATGATGCTGAATTGATAGAAAAATATGGGAAGCAGGATATTGGGGACCCAACTGATGACGACCAGATACCGCAGGATGGGGTATTTCCGGATCAGACCCGGTATTTCCCGGGCGCGGACTTGATGGGTTTCGTTCCGGACTTCACGGTCCTCGAACTTCAACCGGCTCGATCCAAAAATCAGAAACAGGGCCAATACAAGGAAGGTGGCGGCCGAACAAGGAAGGAGTTGGTCATTTCCCAGGACCGCGCCCAGGGGCTCGGTCAGAAAGCTGCCGATGGACCCGCCGGCGACGGTGAAGGCCGTCAGGACGGGATACAGGCGACCGGCCTGCCGGGCATTGACCAGGGCGTTGGCGATATTCCAGACATAAACAATGATGAATGAATCAAGCAGGTAGAGAAGCTGAAACAAAACCGGGTAGGCCAGGGCCGTCCCGTTTTGGACCAGGAAAAACAGCCCGATGATCCCGGCCGCGTAAACCAGGAGGATTCCGGCAAACAGATAGCGATCCCCGGACCTCGATTCGATCCTGCCGAGCAACTTGAATACCGCGATTGTCAGGAGGCCGTTAATGACAAACATCAACGGCAGGGAATCCGGACCATACCGTTTCAGGAAGGCCGTCTCGGTATAATTGCGAAACAGGGCCGTGACGAAGAAGGTCAGGAAGAAAAACAGGGCCAGCCAAAGGAAGAGGCCGATTTCGTTTTCATGGATTTTGAGGCGTTTTCTTAATGATCCGATCAGACCCCGTCCCAAGAAGCGCGAGGGCCGGTCGGTGAATTCATGGGGTGATGGATTCATTTCAAGGCCTTGTTATGGTCGCACGCCCGGAACATGGGCCGGCCAGCCGTATGGGTCGCCGAAATCGTCCGGCGGTAGCGAACAGAACGGGAATCCCCCAGAAACAACCACACTTCGGCGTCAGTAATATTCCCTTGAAAAACCAGAAGGAGACGGAGCGTAAGAAGGAGAGTCCGTTAAGGATGGAGCCGCTCCGGGACCAACCCGATTGCTTCGTCGCCCGCAACTCCGCGCAAAGACGGATTTTTTTGGGGTCCGCGGGGATAGGGAGCGATTGGTCCAGGCCAAGGCTTCGTCGGAAAAGACCGGCATGCCACCAAGGCAAAGCCACCCGTTGTGAGCTTCCATTCCTGCTTCCCTTGCCCCACGGCACATCCGTCTTTGCGGGGAGCCGACAGGCGACGAAGCAATCGGGTGCATTCAAGACCTGACCCATTAACAAATACCCGCTTTTAACCCGATATGCCCTCGGGGCGTCCCGGAGGCCGGGTAATCCCAAGGAGCATAATCGTGGTCCATCTCCTTGATCTCTCTATATTTTGGCAAGCATTCTCCCATGAACACCATATCTTGTCAATTCCTTACGCAGGGGTTCGGGGGCCGGGTTGTGTTGCTTGGGACCTCGACTCATGTTAATCCTATAAACGGTCCGGCTCCCGGGCAGAGGAACCGGACGCCCTGATTCCGCTTTCCCGGCAGGACGACGCCATGGCCCTCATCAACAGACTATTGGTCTATACGCCAAACTCGATCGGTCTGGGGCACCTTTTTCGGACCCTGGCCGTAGCCACCGGCATCAGGCGCTGCCGCCCCGACCTGGACATCCTGGTCTTGACCGGGTCCTCGCTGCCCCAGGTCCTGTTGAAGGAGGGCATCGAGGTCGTCAAACTGCCCGGAATCATGCAGGAGGTGGAAAATGAATCCCGGACCTACCGGCCGCGCCACCTGTCCGGACTGGGAATCGACCACCTGATACGCCTGAGGAAAAAAATCATCGAGGATGTTTTCACTTTTTATCAACCCGACGCAGTCATGCTCGAACACAAGCTGGCGGGATTGATGGGCGAGGCCTCGGTGTTGCTGCGGCAGAAAATCGCCGCGGCGGGAAAGGCCGATGAATTCGCCCTGATTCATCTGTCCCGAGGGAATCTGGGCCGCCTAGGCATCCCCCGTGTCTTCGATTTCGATTCAGAACGATACGACCTTGTGGACCTGTACGACTACCATTACATACTGGATGACGCTTCCGAGGCGGCGGCCTGGCGGATTCTCAGGGAATCGACCCCGGGGCTCCGGGACAAGATTTTTTTTCTCGGGAAAACGACCATAAAAACCAGGGCGGAGTTGCCCTCGCGCCCGGAAGTGCTCAAACGCCTGGGACTGCCCGATCAATCCATCATCCTCGCCTCGCTGGGCCGGCACGGAGATATTTCGGGAATTTTTTCCCGGCTTCTCGGGGCCTGTGAAACAGCAGGGCTCATGCCAGACCGGCAACTGGCGGTCATCCTGGACCCCTATCTCAAGGAAGAGACCCGGGAGGAACTGGAACGCCTGGGCCGGTCCGTAGACGTGATCTTTCTCCCTTTTGTTTTCAACCTGATCGAGTTGATCAACATCTCGGAACTGGTCGTCTGCCGGGCCGGGTACAACACGGTCAACGAAATCCAGTTGACCGGAGTCAAGGCGGTGGTCATTCCCGAGCATCACCCCAGCGGCGAGCAGGAACTCCGGGCCGCGGGGCTGTCCGGCAACATCGCCGTGATCCATGAAAAAGACGTCCTGGGGGGCGGGTTGACGGAAATCCTGCCGGAGGTGCTGAATCGGAAACCGGCGCCCAGCGGTTACGACTTCAACAAGTATGAGATCGGCCGCCGCATCATCGAGGACCTGGAGTCCTGGGCCGCCCGCCGTCAGCCTTCTTCATAAGGCCGAACGGTCGACTATAAAGACCGGTCTAATCCTTGACGGTTCCGGGCGACCACCGCCTGCTCCATTTCCCCGACCAGGGCCCGGAACCGTTCCAGGGTCAGGGCCGAACAAAAACAGTTCAGGGGGCTCTGGTGGTAATGGAGGGACGGATCGTATCCGGGGCCGATCAAGCCCGAGGCGCGGCACAAGTCAAAGGCCTCGGTTCCGGGGTAGGGGGTAAAGAGGCTTAATATGACCTTGTCCGCCGGGACCCGCTTGATGGCGGTCAGGGTCTCCCGGAGCGTGGATTCGGTTTCGGTCGGAAAACCGGCCATGAAAAAGGTCTCCAGCCGAAACCCGTGCCGTTTGATCCGTTCGCAGGCCTCCAGGGCCTTTTCCAGGGTGAAGCCCTTGCGCATGGTATCGAGCACATGGTTCGAGCCGGATTCGATTCCGACTTGAATCGCCCGGCATCCGGCCTCTTTCATCCGGGCCAATTTTTCATCGGTAATCAGGTTGACGTGGGTCTCGCAACTCCAGGTCAGGCCCGGAACCTTCGAGGCTATCAGGCGGGTCAGGTCTCGCAGGTTTTCGGGATGGACTCCAAAGGAGTCATCCTCGAAGTGCACGACGTCGATGCCTTTTGACCATAGATCGAGCAGCTCCGCGACGACGTTTTCCGGGCTGCGGGACCGCGCCTTCCGGCCCCAGAGGGCGCGGGAGCCGCAGAAGCGGCAGTTGAAGGGGCAGCCCCGAACGGCCATGACCCGCCCCAGGGCGGAGGGCGGGTACCGGTCGTAATCCTTGAGAATACGAGGCGCGAATTCGTGCGGGGAAACGAGGCGGTCCAGGTCCGTTACCGGTTCCCGGGGCGGCGTTCTGACCGGTTCTCCGTGTTTTCGAAAGGCCAGCCCCTTCACTTCCGAGAGTTCCGTCCGGTTCTCCAAGGCGGCCATAAGCTCGACGATGGTTTCTTCCCCCTCGCCCAGGACGCCGATATCGATGTCGGGACATTCGAGAACCGAGCGCCAGTCCAGGGAGGCGTGAGGCCCTCCGGCGATGACCCGGGTCTCGGGGTCGATCTCCTTGACCAGGCGGGCCGTGTTCCGGGCCGAGGCCAGCATGGGGGATTTGATGGTCAGGCCGACTACGGCCGGAGAAAAAATCCTGACCTCGGACCGGATTTCCTCCCAGACCCCGGCTCGGGTATCGTTCAAGCGATCGAGGTATCTTTGGAAACCGGGGCCGGTAAAGTGGCTGATTTCGAACGGTTCATGGGGCAGCCGGAAGTCGCTGTTGTAGACCCGGACGTCCCACTCCGTGCGCGCGCATAGCGCCCCGGCCAGGTAGGCCAGGGACAGGGGCAGCCGGACCAGGGCATAGGTCTCCTTGAACAGGCGGTAAAAGGGCGGCTCGATCAGCAATATGTTCCGGTTTTTGAGCAGGCCGGGCATGACCGGGTTCGGGCTTTCTCGGAGGCGGAGAGAATTTCCAGGCCGCCTCCCGGGGTCAGAACATACACCTCGTCAAACCCCGGTTCCAGGGCCAGGGCCTCCATGCAGTCCAGACCGAGCCAGAGTTTCAGAAAGACCCGATTGACGGCCGCGTGGCCGACAATCAGGAGGGGAGCCGGATGGTTTTCCGCTTTGAGGCGTCCGATCAACGGCGCCAGCCGCGTTTCCGCGTCCAGGCAACTCTCTCCCCCGGGCGGGCGATCGTCCCAATGCCGCCGTATTGGCCGGTCCGCCAGGCCCAACTCCGCCCGCGGGCGGCCTTCCCATAATCCGCACGATAACTCCGACAGCCCGGGCTCGATCCGAAGGCCGCAATGGAACATGGCGGCCCCGATCCGGGCTCCGGCCAGGGCGCGCGGCAGGGGCGAACTGACCAGGCCGGCGACCGGTTCCGGGCCGAGACGTTCCATGACCCGCCGGAAAACGGACAGCCCATCGAGCGTGGGGGGCGAATCACGGCCTCCCAAAATCAGGCCTTGCTGATTGGCCCGGGTCTTGGGATGTCTGGATAAAAAAAGCGTCATGCTCACCTGTTTGTTATACCACCGGCACTGCCGGTAGTCCGTGATTCCCCGGCCTTTGATATTTTATAATGCGACCGGAGGCTGCCGGTCAATTGCGGATTGCCGGAAGCCGAAGGCGATAGTAGGATAAACTGATCGCTGTCGTCATCAACACCCCTTATGGAGACCAGGGATGATCAATCCGGGCCTGCCGCCAGATCAGTTCCAACCGGACCGGCTCATGAACAAGGAGCGGCTGGTCGGCGTCCGGGATTTGGCCTTGCTGCCGGGGGCCGAGGCGGACGGGGGCGGCTTCGTCTTCCGGGCCGAAAGTCGGCTGGACCTGACCCTGGACCGGATTTGCCCCGACCTCGATCAGTTCAATCAGCTCTCCCTGCGTTTGTTGAACCGGTCCGCCAGGCCCCTGCTGGCCGGTCTGACCTTGATTCATGCCCCCCCCCCGGGCCGGGCCGGGCCGCGGCCGACGTCCTTTTCCGGCAATCGGGAATTGCTTCCCCCCGACCAGTGGGTGGATCTGAAATTTCCCCGGGACTGCTTCGGAGTTTATGGACGGCCGGACGGCTGGTCCCGGATTCAGGAGGTGGTCATTCATGTGGTTTTGGAAAAAACCGAGACCGATCCTTCCCCGTTCGACCTGAGTTTTCATTCCCTGAATGGGGAGTTGTTGGAAACACCTTCGGGGCCGAGGCTGACCGCCGCCGGGATGCGGGCCGTGTCGGATCGGGTTCCGGATGTCGGGTCTTTTTTTCAAGAGCACGACCTTTTTAATTCCACGGGGCCGGGGTCGGGCTTTGAAATCCTCCCGCCTCATTCCTATCCCGTCGAGCCGGCCGATGGAATCCTGGCCGGCTCGATCATGGGGCGGCGAATGTCCATGCCGCTCGACTGGCGAGCGAGCCCTGACGGGCGGATGGAGTGGACCCACTTTTTGAACCGCCACCATTTCCTGCGGGAACTGATCAAGTCCCGGCGTGGCGACTCCGGCCGGGCCGCGGTTGAAACCCTTGACCGGATATTGGGCCATTGGATCATGGAAAACCCCTCGCCGCTCGATTCCAACGGCGGAGCGGGCCCGGCCTGGGAAACCCTGTCCACGGCCTGGCGGCTGAGGGAATGGTTGTGGGTCATCGGCCTGGCCTGGTCTTCGCCGTATTTCAGCGAAGCCGGCAAGGACATGATGCTGCGCTCCCTTTGGGAACACGCGGTCAGTCTCCTCGATCATCAGGGACACCCAACCAATTGGATCATCGTGGAATCCGCGGCCCTGGCCCTGGCCGGCATGTGCATGCCCTTTTTTCACCAGGCCAAAACATGGGTCGACTCGGGACTCGATCGCCTGGAACGGGAGGGCCGCCGCCAGTTTTTTCTTGACGGCGCCCACTACGAGCTGTCGCCCCTGTATCAGGCCATATGCGTTTCGGCCCTACTGGAAGTTAAACAGGCCGCCGCCGGCCTCAGCCGGCCGTTGCCCGAGCTTTTCGGTCGTCCCTTGGAAAGGTCGATTGAATTTCTGGCCGCTTTGTCTCGGCCCGACTTCACCTGGCCGTCGTTCAACGATTCCGGAAGCGCCGCCAGGGATTACACGGGGGAAATCCGCCGGGCCGGGCGCCTGTTCGGGCGGCCCGACTTTTTGTGGATCGGTTCGCGGGGCGAGGAAGGAGTGCCGCCGGAAGAGCGTTTTCAGGCATTTCCCGAGGCCGGGCTGGCCGTCATGCGGTCCGGCTGGTCGCCTCGGTCCCGGGCCCTTTTTTTTCGGGCCGGCCCGGCCGGGGCCGCTCACGTCCACGAGGACGTTTTGTCCCTGGACGTAACGGTCTTCGGCCGACCCCGGCTGGTCGATCCCGGTATCACGGCCTATGCGCCCGGCCCGCTCACGGACTATTACCGTTCGGCCGAGGCCCACAACACGTTGTTGATAAACGGCGAAGGCGCCCTCCGATCCCGGGCCGGCTTTTCCGAACGGACCCGGCCGGCGGGCCCGGACTTTACCTGGCGGACGTCGGGGCGTCTGGATGTGGCAGCGGGTTTTTATCCGGGACCGTGGGGGCGAGGACGAATCCGGGTGGACGTCCGGCGCGGCGTTGTCTGGGTCGACCGCTCCTACTGGATCGTCCGGGACTTCATCCGGGGCCTGGAGGTGACTTCGGTGCAGGTCTGCTGGCAGTTCGCCCCGGGAGAGACGACCCTGGAGCAAAACGGAACGATAAAAACCGCTCCGGATAATTCCGGGGCCCTGCGCCTGATTCCCCTGCCGGGAGCCCATCGGCTGCAAGTCGACGCCGTGGAGGGAAGGGCCGAACCGCCCGGGGGTTGGGTCTCCGCGGCCGGAATCGACATCCCGGCAACCCGTGTCCGGTATTCGGTCCAGGCGGCGGGGCCGGTCTCCCTGGTCTGGCTGCTTGTCCCGGAAACGGCGGACCGGGCCGGAGAGGTCCGGGCCGTCCGGAAGGATGAACAAGACGGCCCGATCGTCCTGGAAATAGGACGTCCCTCGAACCGGGTCGATGTCGTCCGCCTCGGGCCGATCTGGCCGGAGGCCCGGATTCACACCTCGGGCCCTTCGAAATAACCGGCGAAAAAATGCCGCATGATGAATTCGACCGTCTCCGGGTTGACGTGGAAGTTCTCCCGCCCTTCCGTGAAGATGGACCGGCCCATCAAGGGGCGGAAAATGGAAGCCATCTCGTAGGCCGGGAAATAATGCACGTTCTCGTGGCCGGAGGCGAACTCGTCGAGCACCGCCCTCAAGGTGGATTTGGAATTGCACGAGGCGCTGATCACGTCGGCGTCCTGCCTGAACGTGGCCCATAAGTGGACCGGCGAGACCGTGACGATCAATTGGCAGGCGGGATTGTGCGCCTTCATGATGGCGAAAATGCGCTCCAGGTTGTCCAGGTTTTCCCGGTACCGGCTGACCCGGAATTCGTACCGGCCCATGTCGCCGCCTTCGTCGACGTACGGACCGGAAGGGAGGCAGATCACGGCGCCGTCCTCCCGGTCCGCCCATATTTCCGTCAGGCCCAGGGTCAGGATGAGGGCCTCGGCCTTTTCCAAAACCCGGCGGGAACAGACGCGATGCCGCTCGAAATCCGCCTCGGCCTCCTCGAGGGAGGAATACAGGATGATGCGCCGATAGGGGTCCTGGACTTGGTCGGACCGAGGGGATATCCACCACCGAAGACTGGGCCTGAACGATTCGAACGTGTATTCGAATATCTGGCGCATGGAAAAGGTGTTGTACAGGCGTTCCCAGGCCGCGCTGGCATGTTGGGCCGCCGGGTGGTCCGTTTCCTCCTCGAGGTAGTTGCAGCCCTCCCGCTTGAGCACATGCTTGATCTCCCGCGCGAAACAGGAACCCATGGAGGCCAGGGCCGTCCTTTTGTTCAGCCACGGTCCGGGGACGTTCGGCAGCGGATACAGACCGTTCGAGGGCGGGTTGTCGTAGGAACCGGGCCAGACCTGCCAGGGTTTGAAACCGTGCCAGGGGTGAACGTCGGATCGGGCCATGGTCAGCCTTTCTCGTCTGAAACGGCCAGAACCGCCACGTTCCATCCCAGTCGGTTGAACGGGAAGCACGCGCCCAAGGCCCGATCCGCGACGCTCAGGAAGTCGACGCGGACGAATTGGCGCTTCAGAAAGCGCGGGGCCGGCCATTTGTAGGGTATGAGGTAGCTTGCGCGCCAACCCCGGCAGGCCAGGCCGGCGCTCGCCAAAATCCTTTTCAGCCGGTTCGGGGTGTAAAACCGGAGGTGGGTCGGGTCCCAGCCTAGCCAGGCCTTGTTGTTCCGGACCCGCCGGTTCCAGGTTCCTTGGATCAGACAGTTCAGGGACAGGGCGTTCTGGGTGGACAAAACCATCCGGCCGCCCGGGGCCAGGACCGAAGCGGCGGCCCGCACCAGCCCCAGGTCATCCGGCACGTGTTCGATCACGTCTTTCATCAGGATCACGTCGAATTTCGTTTCCGGGCGGAAAGCCGGGAACTGGTCGCTTCGAATCAGGTGGACCGGCCCGGCCGCCCCCTGCCGGTCGAGGAAAAACCGGGCCGTTGCCAGAACGTTCTCTTCGGCGTCAACCCCCATGACCAGCCGGGCTTTTGAGTGAACGGCGTGAATAAGAAAAAAGCCGCCGCCGCATCCGTAATCCAGAAAGGTCTTGCCGGTCAGGTCGCCGAGCAGGTCCTGGACAAAGCGGTTTTTTATCCGGCTGTAGGTCAGACGCTGCTGGCCGAGATATTGTTCCAGGCCCTGCCGGGGGGAGGCGTCCCGAATCCAGTGGCCCGGCGGGTATTTGATTCCCGTAGTCATTCAGAAGTCCAGCATTTCACGGTACAGGGCGTCCCAGGCGGCCCATTCCCTCTGCGGGGAAAACGCTTTCATCCGCTCCCGCGCGGACCGGCCCAGGGATTCACCGCGATCGGGACGGGTCAGAATGTCTTCCACCGCGTCCGAAATGTCCCGGGTCCGGCCCCAGGGGACGACCCGGCCGTCCACGCCGTCGACCATCAGGTCCTCGACCGCGCCCACGCGGGCCGCCACGCAGGGCAGGCCGACGCTCATGGCCTCCATGAGGATATTGGGGCAGCCCTCGGAAACCGAAGACAGCACGAAAACGTCCAGGGTCTTGAGCCAGGTGAAAACATCCTCGTGAGGAAGCGGCGGCTCCAGGCGCACCAGGTCGCGGATTCCGGTCTTCTCGATCCAGTCATGGAAACCGCGCCGCTCCGAGGGGCGAACTTCTCCCCGCAGTTCCAGGACCACCGGCAGACGGGAACGGAGATCGGCCACGGCCTTGAACAGGTAAGGCAGGCCCTTGGCGTATTTGAATATTCCGGCCGCGCCGATTCGGAAGGGCGGTTTGCCGACGTGTCCATGGGAGCGGCCCTCGGCCGGGAGTTGGACCGAATTGTAAATCACGCGGGCCTTGGCCCGGATCGGGGTCAGGGCGTTGGCCAGTTCGAGCAGTTCCCGGCTCAGGCAGACGACCCGGTCCGCGTTTTCCAACCCGCTTCGGCACAAGGCCGCCTTCTCCGGACTGAAAAGGTATTTTTTGACGTCGTTGCCCACCAGGGCCGCTGCGGTGGGGAGGCCATGCCTGGCGGCCAGCAGGCCGGTGACGTACCCGACCGGGTACAGGAAATAGCTTTGGAAAAAGTCGAACCGTTCTTCCAGATGAAGCAGTTCCAGGGATTGATACATCATTTGCAGGGTCAGGTCGTGGGGGCAGTCCCAGATTTCGCGGCCGGTCGCCGGCATGGATTCGCGGCCCAGGTGAATACGGTGCACCCGGACGCCCCGGCAGTGCTCGCTATGCCGGTTTTCGTCCAGCAGGATGTCCCGGCGGTTCTCGAAAACGAAATGGGCCACCTGGACTTCCAGACCGGATTTTTTCAGGTACCCGGCCGTCCTGCCGACGCTGCGGGCCAGCCCGCCCCAGGATGCGGGCGGGAACTCGGGTGTGGCGATGCAGACCTTGAGCGGGCGCTTGTTCATTGTCCGACCGTTTTATAAACATGCGGGGCGGGCGCATTCCCCGCGGCTTGCCGAGGGGAGCTTCAATTTGATTTCAACGGCTTGCCCTCAGGGATGCACTATAGTATACCCCAACCGAACAGACAAGGGCGCTGCTTCCATAAGCGCTACCATTGAGCGGTTAGCGGCATCGCAGGGCCGCTCTGTCGCGGCCTTTAGCCTCAGGACTCCGACTGCCGCCTTTTCCATATAATAAGCAAGGGACTCGGCGGCAGAGTCGTCCTTCGGCCAAAGGCCGCGCGGGAGGCCGGAATCCGACAGGCTATGGTTCGTGATATGATGAGCCATGAGAATCGGCATCGTCTTTCATAAAGACCCGTACGAGCCGCCGACCCGGATCGATCTCATCCGCTTGAGGGCCCTCAGTCGGGCCTTGATCGATCATGGCTTGTCGGCCGAGATTATCGCGCCGGTGAAACAGGAAGGCCTGCTGGACGAGGGCATCCCGGTGCAGCCCCTGGCCTGCCTGGAAGAGGCGGGCCGGTACGATCTGATCAAAACCTGCTACCATTCGTCCATGGGACTGATCGGCGACTTCGATGGGCCGGTCGCGGCCCGCATCGTCCGGGTCGTGGACGAACGCCTGCCCGAACGGGACGAAACCGACCGCGGGCGGCTTTTGTATTTTCAGGACATGATCCACGAACGGGCCAACGCCCTGATCCTGAACAACCCGGTCAACGCCGACCGGTGGCGGTCTCTCCATGGCCCCCATCCGCCCATCACCCTGATTCCGAACGGCTGTCCTTCGATGTTGCCCCAACCGGGGAAATCCCCCTATCAGACCGCCCGGCCGATCGTCCTGTTTCTGGGCTCGCTGGCCGCGCCCCGAATGGTTCATCTGCTCAACGACCTGGCCGCCGCGGTCCATCCTCGATCCCAGGTTCACCACCTGGGACGAAACGTGGCTCATCTATACGGCGGAGATGAAAACGCCGCCCTTTCGCCATTAATAATCCAGCACGGCGAGGTGGTCGAAACCCGAATGTGGGATTACATCCGCCACGCCCGCGTCGGGCTGGCCCTGGCCGCCGGCCCCCATGCCTTTGACAACGATCTGTCCAAGGTCCTGTCCTATTTGCGAGGCAGGCTGCCCGTGCTTTCCGAGGAACACGTGCTCAATAACGACCTGATCTTGAGCACGGGGGGTGGTCGCGTATTCGCCTACGGCGACGTGGGGGACATGGTGAAACAACTGGACCTGCTATTGGACAATCCAGGGACGACGGCTTCCATGGAGGTCGCCCGGCTGATCGCCGAAAGCCATTCCTGGGAAAACCGGGGCCGCCTCCTGTACGATCTGATCGAGGGGCTGCTCCCCGCCGGCAGATAAGCCGCAGCTTGTCGGGGACATTTATCATGCCGCGCCGGGTTAAGGCCTGACGGGATGATTTCGGCTTGACTGGGATAATATCAATGGCTTAGGATTATCGCGAATTGAAAAATATTGGGATTTTCAAACAAGTTGAGGCCGCCATTATCAATTCCGATCGCTTGAGGGAAGCAATACCCTACCTGATTATCGTGGTCGTGTCTTTTTTTATCCTGCAATCCACGGTTGTGGTCATGCACGAGTTCACCCACAGCACCACGGCCTGGGTCTTGGGCGATCTGCCAAGCCCCTTCGACATCGTCTGGGGAAACCCTCTGATGATGACCGGGTGGGACGAAGGAGTGGATTATCATAAGCTGGTCGCTGAAGGACGTTATATCCAGGAAGCCCTGATCGGCGGGAGCCCGTTGCTGATGCACGCGCTCATCGTGACCTGGAGCCTCATTTTCTTACAAAAGGAATCGCTGGTAAAAAGAAAATGGCTGTTCCATGCCGTTTTCTGGTTCACCGCAGCCAATTGCATGGAACTGATCGCCTACATCTGGATGCGGCCCTTTTCGAGCCATGGCGACACCGGACATTTTAATCATGGGTTGGGCCTTTCTCCCTGGATATTATTCATCCTGGGTTCATCCGCCCTTGTTTTTGGACTTTATGTCTTTTACCAGCGTGTCCTTCCCCGGGCCCATGCGCTTTTTGCCCGGGGGAACCCTGTGATCGAATGGACGATCCTGGGTCTGTCCGCGTTTATCATGTTTTTATGGGGGAGCGGAATTCGGGTGATGGCCTACGTGTCCGGCCCGCAACGGTTTTTCGGCCTTTTGGGGGTTCTGGCCTTCATTATGGTCGTTTTCCTGTTCCGGCCGAAGCAAGAGAACAAAATAATTCAATCGAGCTAGAATTCCCCATCCTACGGGTTGGGTCATGTGGACTGTCAAGGCCGGTCCCGCATAGGCATGGGCGATCAGACGGCTCACTGCTATCACTAAAATATGGATGTCCAGATATGCTTTTGTGAGATATGCTTTTGATATTGCATCCGAGAGGTGAACTCCGACCGGTGCTTGACCGGCTTGGGAAAAACACCGGCTTTTTTTTGGATGGAGCGGCGTTCGGAAATCTAACCGTCGAGTGCAACCCTGATAGTCTTTGCTATCTGCTCAATAAGCAGAGGTTTCATGACAAACTCCCTGATACCCGCAGCCTTGGCTTTCTCAGGAGTAATTGTTGCACTGAAGCCCGTGCAGAGAATTATAGGTATGTCTGGTCTGATCTTTATTATTTCATTGGACAACTCGATACCAGTCAGGTGAGGCATGGTCAGGTCGGTGATGATCAAATCAAATCGGTGCGGATCATGTTTAAACAATTCCATGGCTTCGATGCTGGAGGTCCGGCTGGTTACTTTATACCCGAGAGATTCAAGCATTTCGCGTGCAAGCTCCACGAGCGGCTCTTCATCGTCCACGAAAAGAATACGTTCCATGCCTGCGGGAAGAGTGCCCGGTTCAGCTGCACTTTGCTGTATATCAGCCCCCGGCTCCAAAATCGGCAGGTAAACGTGAAAAGTGGATCCTATACCCAGCTCGCTGTAGACGGTTATCGTCCCTCCATGACTCTTGACGATACCGTGTACCACAGACATCCCCATACCGGTTCCTTTTCCCTTCTCTTTGGTAGTAAAGAACGGGTCAAAAATACGGATCAGCGTCTCTTTGTCCATACCGAGTCCAGTGTCGGATACAGTGAGCCTCTGATATCTTCCAGGATTCAACTCGACATGTTGAGCCGCTGATTTTTCGCCAATGACCACACTATCCAAAATGATATCTAACACCCCGCCTTTATCCATCATGGCGTGGGCGGCATTGGTGCAAAGGTTCATCAAAACCTGATGTATTTGGGTGGGATCAGCCAGGACGGTGTCTGGTGTGTCGGCTATTTCCTGTCTAATCTCAATCGTCGTGGGCAGCGAGGGCCGAAGCAATTTCAGAGCCTCCTGCACGATCAGACTGATGTCTGACGGTTTTCGCTCGGGCTCGGTCTGGCGGCTGAAAGAAAGAATTTGTTTGACCAAATCCGTGGCCCGTGTACCGGCCTTGCTCACCATGTCAAGTTCATGGGTGATCCTCTTGCCGGCTTGGTGTTTTTGCCTGGCCAATTCGGTGTACCCCAGCACCGCTTGAAGAATGTTGTTGAAATCGTGTGCAATTCCGCCGGCAAGCGTGCCGATGGCCTCCATCTTTTGGCTCTGCTCAAGCTGTTTTACAAGTTTTGTTTTTTCTTCAAGTGCAAGTTTTTTTTCAGTAATATCTTTTCCGATACATTGGTATTCAATGACTCGGTCTTGTTCATCAAAAATGGCCCGGTCAGTCCACTCCTGCCAACGGATAGTCCCATCGGCTGCCATAACTTGATGCTCGTACGTCATTATGGGTGCTTCTCGGGTAAGAGACAGGAAATGGCTTTTAATATTCTCTTGGTCCGTTTTCGGTATGAATTGAAAAAAGTCCCGGCCCAGCAATTCTTCATCTGTTTTTCCGAAATAATTACAATAAGCGCTATTTACGAAAGTCAATGTTCCATCGGGGAGGAAACGAAAAATCATCCCGGGCATGTCATTTACGACGGCACGATACCTTTTCTCGCCGTCCCTGAAGGCCTCCTCGGCCAGTTTGCGATCGTGAATGTCAATGGCCAGCTCATAACGCACCATCCTTCCGTCAGGCCACTTTATGGCTTTGTCAATGCAACGATACCATCTCATATTTATTTTATTCTGGAATTCCCAAATATATGGCTGTCCGGCATTCTTGCCAAAGATTTGATCATTGGTACAGAACGGACAAGGCGTATCTCGACCCTGCAAGCCTTCATAACACTTCCGCCCTTCTATATTGCCAAAGGTCTGGTGGATTTTGGCATTCACATAAAGTAGTTCGTAGGTTTCAGGATCGGAAACGTAGATAACTTCATCAATACTATCAAAGATCGATATTAGTTTTTCTCTCTCTTCATAAAGAGCCTCCTCCGCCAGTTTGCGTTCGGTGATGTCTTCTGAGATTCCGAGCAAATACTCTGGCTTCCCATTTTTATCCAAAATGGGGATTTTCTTGGTATGAAGTATTTTTTCACCGCGATATTTGGTTTGTATTGGTTCCTCCGAAATATCGAGGAGCTTGCCACTGCTCAGGACTTCTCTATCTTTCTGGGTAAAAAAATCGGCCTCATTTTTCGGAAAGAAGTCGTAGTCATTTCTCCCAACCAGTTCGTCTTTGGAATAACCAAGCAGGTTCTCACCCGCCTTATTGAAGCGTACAAAACGTAGTTCATCGGCATCCTTCACAAAAATCATATCGGGGATATTATCGACAACGGCATTGAGAAACATCTCGCTATCCCTCAAAGCCTTCTCCGCCCGTTTGCCTGCAAAGTCTTTTCTATCTCTCTGTAGTCTTGCCATGAGAATCGGTGCTATGTAACCGGCGATGGACTCCAGTAATTCCTTATCCTGCTCGTCATAGTCCGTCTCCCTGTTGGCGATGGAGATCAATCCTATCGCGTTCTCTCGATACACAATCGGCACGGTGAGAAATCTAAAAATTGAGATATGTCCTTCAGGCACATGAAATGGTCCATTGGAATAGAATGACTTCCCCTCCCGGAGGGCTCGACCCCAGAGACCGCCCCATTTTTCGGGCGGAAATGCAGTCGTCTTGTCGGGAACTTGGCACTCATTCCAAATGTCTCTTGATAGTGAAGGAATGATCAGGTGGCCATTCTCGGCTATTTGGCCGAAAAGCCCGTATTTACTTTCCATAACCTCAAGAATGTAGTCCGATACTTCTCCATAAAATTCCTCATCAGAAATAGTGAGGAAGATATTGGCAATCCGATTTCTGATCTCTAGATCGTGCTCTGACTTTCGCAACGCCTTCTCAGTCAGAAGCAGTTGCATAAACATTTTCAAGAAAAAATAGGATATGGCTGGGGCGATTATCAAGGGAATTATCATTGAGGTAATAATTCCACGAGTCTCAATTTTATCCAAGATGGTCCCAATGATTAAATACAAAACAACCGAACAAATAGCAGAAAACACCGTAATTAAGAGTGAACCCTTTATTGCCCCGAGCTTAGTAAATAATCTACCCAACACCATTTGCCTCAACATTCTTGTAACACGGACTTTGAGCCTTGCTACATAATCTCGAATTATACGTTACTCGATACGATATCAGTTTATCAATCGCCCTGGTTCCGCCTTTCGCCTGTTGAGGAGGCATTAAGCTGGGCCGTGGGGCTTGGGCCTCCCTGCCATTGGAATAAATATAGCTCACCTCACTTAGAATCATACATTTTATCAGCCACGATGGACGAGACGAGCATTTCGATCAGTTGATCGATCTCCATGATTTTGTCCGTCATTTTATCTTCGAAAAGAAGCCAGCGGAAGGCCATGTAGCTGAAGGCGCCCAGGAAGAGGTTTCTGAAGACCCGGGGGTTGACTTCGGGCCGGAAAGCGCCGCCTTCCCGGCCCTCTTCAACCAGGTGTTCGAAGCGGGCGAGATACGCCTTGAAAGTCGACCAGGCGCTGGACCGGTAGAAATTCAGATTCAGCAGCATGTCCAGCAGGGATACCTTGAGGAAATCCGGGTTGGCCATGTAGAGGGTATAATGATATCTCATCAGGTGCCTCAGTTTACCGGCGGCGCTATTGGGGAGGAAGGCTTCCTCGGATTTTCGGAGGTGGTCGGAAAATCGTTTTTCGGCAATGGAGTTGAGCAGATTGGCCTTGTTTTTATAGAGGTCGTAAAGCGAACCTTCGGCCACTCCGGCCAGTTGAGCGATATCGGCCACCTTGGAATTGTGGAAGCCCTTCCGGGCGAAAAGTTGTTCCGCGGCCCGCAGAATCCGATCTTCACGGGATGGTTCGACACGCATTTTATTCTCGCGGATCATGGCCAGTATCAGATCGAATATATCGTCGAAGTCGTCGATGCAGGCTTGGATTTCATTGGCCGCATGGCGGCCGATGACCTGGATATTGAACATGCCGTAGATCAATTCCCGGACCAGACGCATATTCACGTCGGAGCGAAACACGCCGGATTGAACCCCCTGATCCAGGATGTTTCGGGTGACTTTCGAGTGCTCCCGGATCAGGCCATGGGTGGGCGAACGGTAGAACCGGGCGTTGGAGCAGCATTCGAAGAAAAGGAGTTTGACGTAGTTCGGGTGCAGGTCATGATAGTTCAGGGTGTGCCAGATGAGCTTGCGCAGCCTGGACTCCGGGTCGATGATGCCTCCCAGCTGTTCGTCCAGTACGGCCAGCACCTCCCTGAGCCGGATATCGGCCACGGAGAACAGGAGGTCCTCCTTGTTTTCAAAATATTTGTAGACCAGGGAGTCGGCCACGTCCGCCTCACGGGCCACTTTGGCGATGGTCGTGCGGTGGATACCCAGCCTGGGTATGAGTTTTTCCGCGGCCTGCAATATCCGGTGCTTGTTGGTGCTCGCCATAACCGATTCAGATTGAAATCTTATAATCTTAATATAATTAAATAATTGACCTGCTCGAACGGTGGAGCGCCGCCTTGACGCCTCCGGCCCTTCGCAGGCCCCTGGACTGCCGGACAGTACCATACGGATAGAAAAAAGTCAAAATCACCATATTTTTTTGAGGGGAAGGGCCAATTGCGTGGATTTTCAGGCGACCGCTCGAAGCTGAAAATCCGGGTTGAATATGGGTCAATATATAATAGTCATTATATAACAGATAGTTAAAATACAATGGCCAGAGCGGGATGCTTCCTCGCTTTTTCGCTTGACAAAAGGGAAGGATTTAGGCAAAGGTGAATGAAGCTATATTTTGATTTAAATTAATAGAAAGAATCACCTTATGCTCGTTGGTCATTCCGTGAAGAGGCCTGGGCTGTCATGGAGATAAACCAAATTTATCATTAACAAATGCCAGGTTGGCCGCCCGGTCGGGGATGGCGGTCGGGCCGCTGCCGGCGAGGGCGGCTCGGCGATGCAGGGTGAAAGGAGTAAAAAGACATGTCCAAGGAATCGGCCGACAAAAAGGTGGGCCTCGATCGATCGTTCGGGGGTCTGGTTCGAACCGATCTTCAAAGCGGGATTCCGGTTGAAACGTTTTATTCGCCTCGGGACGTCGCTCATCTCGAATACGAGCAGGATTCGGGCGACCCGGGCGAGTATCCGTATACCCGAGGCATCTATCCGCGGATGTACCGGGACCGGCTCTGGATCAAGTCCTTTATCGTCAGCTATGCCACGGCCGAGGAGACAAACCAGGCCTTCAAGGACAATATCGCCTCGGGGCAGACCGGGCTGCGCTGTCTGGCGGATTTGCCCACGCAGAGCGGGATCGACCCGGACCATCCTTCGGCCTGGAACGCCATGATGTGCGGGGGGGTGTCCACGTATGCCCTGTCCGTTTACGAGCGGATGCTCGAGGGGCTTCCCCTGGAGGACGTGGATTACGAACTGGCCCACTCCTCGATATCCAGCGCCCTGATGTTCTACGGCATGTTTCCGGCCCTGATGGAGAACCAGGGCCTGGACATCGCCAGGCTTCGGGGGGCGAACATCAACGATCCTTTCCGGGCCAGGCTGGTTTACAACACGCCGGAATGGCCCAATGAGATCAACCGGCGGATATGCCTGGACCTGGTGGAGTTTTCGGCCCGGCATACGCCCAAATGGAAGGCCATCGCGCCCAACGGCGTGGACCCTCAGCAGACCGGGGCCAACGTCATCGAGGAACTGGCCGGTTGTCTGGGCGTGGCCACGGCCGTGTACGGGGAGTTGATCGAGAAGCGGGGCGTTTCGCTGGACGACATCGGGGCCACGGTCTTTTCCCTGGATGCGGAGTCGGACTTTTTCGAGACCATCGCCAAATTCCGGGCGGCCCGGAGGATGTGGGCCCGGATCGCCAAGGAGAAGCTGGGCGCCAGGACCCCTCGGGCCATGAGTCTTCGTATCGGCATCCGAACGTCCGGAATGTCCTTGACCACGCAGAAACCGCTCAACAACGCGGCCCGGGTGACGCTGCAGATTCTGAGCTGCGTGCTGGGCGGGGTCAACTCGCTGGACGCCTCGAGCATCGACGAAGCCATCGGCCTGCCTTCCCTCGAAGCACGGACATTCAACCTGGACGCGCAGCATATCGTGACCCACGAAGCCAACGTCCCCATGGTCGCCGATCCCCTGGGCGGATCTTACTACCTGGAATGGCTGACGGATCATATCGAGAAGGGCGTGAACGACTATCTGGCCGAGATCGAGGCCCATGGCGGCATGTGGAACTGCCTGGAGTCCGGCTGGCTGAGGAAGAACATCGAAGCGAGCCGGATGAAGGCCCAGTTGGAGAAGCGGGACCGGAAACGGATCATCGTGGGCGTCAACGCCTTTGAAGGGGAAGGCGGACTGATCAACAATGCGATATCCGACACGGCCTACAAGGTGCCGACCGAAGAGGACCGCCGGCGCAACGTTTGCGCCCTGCAGGAGTTGAAACAGAGACGGGAGCCTCGGAAGGTCAAGGACACGCTGACCGAGCTGTTCCGGGCCGTCAAGGAGGGACGGAACGTGGTCCGGCCCACGATCGAGGCGGTCAAGGCCTATGCCACCATCGGCGAGGTGGTCGGGGTCGTTCGTCTGGGGTACGGGTTGAACTACGACCCGTTCGACGCGGTGGACCGACCGGCGTTCCTCGACGAACTGAGATAAGGAAGGGCGAACCCATGGAACGGAACAGCGATCGAAAAATCCGAATCATCATGGCCAAGGTCGGGGTGGACATCCACGAACGGGGCGCGTTGACATTGATGCAGGTCTTCAAGGACGAAGGCATGGAGGTCATCTATACCGGCCGTTACGCCACGCCGGAGCAGGTGGCCAAGGCGACCGTGGAGGAAGGCGCCGATCTGGTCGCCTTGAGCGACAGCACGGGCAGCATGCTGATCATCGCCAAACAGGTCATCGAGGCCTTGAAGAAATACGACATGGATCATATTCCCATCGTGGCCGGAGGGCTGATTCCCAAGGAGAGTCTCGCCGAGTTGGAGGCCTTGGGGGTTACGGGCAATTTCGGCCCGGGCACGCCTTTCGACACGATCGTGGACCATGTGCGTTCGGTGGTTTCCAAGTAGGAAATTGGAGCACCGGGAAAGATAAAGGGGCCGGGATACAGGGCGCGCCTACGTGTCTGTTCCCGTTTCCTTGATAACCGGTTGGTTGGGTGTTAGGGCGCGATCTGTCGCGCCTGGCTGGCCTGGGCGCCCGACTCGACATGGTAACCGCCGCCCCGGAAACGTTTTTCCGCCAAGCAGGCTGCCACGCCCATCTGTCGCTTACTGCCGGGTCTCTCCTTGGTTTTCGGGTCCAGGTCCGGGCCGGTTGCCTGATGCCCGGGCATATCCATATTATCCCGGATATGGCAGTTGGCTTCCATTGTCGGGCCGAACCGCGTGCCGCAACGTTCGTTTCCCCTTTTTTTTACCCGGGCGTGTCCAGGGATGCGTGGGTGGCCAAAAACGGTCCAAGTTCGCGTTTCGCGATGCATTTCGACGCCTGGTCGCGACCCGGGGCGCATAAAGAGTTGAGCCGGTTTTGGAGGAGAAATCCCAGCGCCACCCAGGGATTTCCTTATCACCCGTCCGGGTGATGCGCCGGTTCAGCCGGAGGCCTATGCTTGCGGTATATGGATTTCGTTGCGCGGTCGCAAAGGACGTTATGTCCGAGTTTGGTCCGGGGCGTCAAATTACGGATGACGGACCATCCTGAAAACCAGATGTCCACGGTTCACCAGACCCGCCGAGCAGGAGGAGGTGTCATGCCCTGGAGCGACTACCAGAGATGCCCCGGAATGGAGACCCTGTTGAATCCGGAGCCTGAAACCGTTGCCTGCCCGGGTTGCGGAAACGAGGTCGAAATCTGGAGCGATGAAGCCAGGACCCGGTGCCCTTCCTGCCGGGCGGTTGTTCACAACCGGGAGACTCCGCGGAACAGAGCGCTTTTTCTCGGGATCGACAGCGGCGGCGGCGTAGACCTGAATGCCCTGTTGGATGTCGCCCGGCAACAAGGCGCATCCGCGGCCGCCTGGGTCGACGCGTCCGCGATACCGGTCGATGATGAACTGGCCGGACACTGCCTGGAGCCGAGATGCCCGAACTACGGCCTTTCGGCCAGTTGTCCCCCCCACGTCGGCGGTCCGTCCGAGTTCAGGGCACTGCAGGCCGGCATGGACAAGGCCCTGGTTTTCAAGATCGACGTTCCCTCCGAGATTCTGCTGTCCAGCGACCGGCGCGAGATCGGACTTCTGGTTCATGAAATTGCCGTGGAAGTGGAACGTGCGGCCCGGGAATCCGGGGCTGTTGCCTCGCGGGCCTTTGCCGGCGGGTCGTGTAAGAACCTGTTTTGCCGAGACCAGCCCGACTGCAATGTGGTGGAAGCCGGGGGGCCGTGCCGAAATCCTGAAAAGGCCCGGCCGTCCATGTCGGGGTTCGGGATCGACGTCCGAAAACTCGTGGAAGCGGCCGGCTGGAAGATGTGGGAGGCCGGAGGCCCGTCCGGCGGGACCTCCATGGGGACATTGGCCGGACTGGTCCTGATCGGATAGCCCGGATTATTTGTGAAGAAAACCAGGGTCTTCTTCACATCCGGCGATGCCGTCTTTCGTTCCCGGCTTTTATCGGCGCGATAACCTAACGCCTGTTTTCCTCTTCCAGTATCTCGGCGAGAATGCCGGCCACCTCGCCGGAAAGCTGCTTGCAGCGCATCATGTTTTCTTGAGGCCCAAAGACGGCCAAAAGGGACCCGCAGTTGGTGGTCAGATACCGCTGGACAAAGCGGTTTCTCAACTCGGCAGCCAGCCTGGCCGCCTTCCCCCAATCCTGGTCAGGACGGGTGCGACCGTAAAGCAGGCCCAAGGCCAGCACCCCGCCGGCAAGGCCGCCGCAGACGTCCTGCTTGCACCGGCCCAGCCCGGCGCCAAAGGCCGAGGCGGCCCGGGCCCGGTCCGGCTCTTCACCCTGGCCATACATCTCCATGATGGCCAGGCTCACCGCTTCGGCGCAGTGAAAACCCGATTGATGATATTGCAGGGCCCGTTCCCTGGATTGCTCGATCCGGTCCATTTTTTTCTCCTTGCGTGACGTTTTGTTTTTAACCGTGGCCGGCCACTGATCATGTTATTGGATTACATGTTGCCAATTATCGTGTCCAACGATATTATCCGATCGGAGTGATCTCCGGGATAGATTGGTATCAAGGATGGACATCAAACAGTTAATCACCTTCAAGGCCGTGGCGGACCATCTCAACTTTCATCTGGCCGCCGAGCGCCTCCATTACGCCCAATCCACGGTTTCGGCCCAGATCATCGCCCTGGAAGAGGACCTGGGGGTTCGCCTGTTCGACCGTTTGGGCCGGAGCATCCTGCTGACCCAGGCCGGGGAGACCCTGTACCAATACGCGGCCAAGATGCTGGATCTGCAGGACGCGGCCCGGGCGGAGCTGACCGGCCAGGCCGAGACCGCGGGTTCGCTGACGATCCGGGTTCCGGAGAGCCTGTGCGTGCATCGAATGCCTCCCGTGATGTCCGGACTGAGGGAGCGGATGCCCCAGGTGCGAGTCCATTTCATCACCTGCGCCCAGGAGGGGCTGAAACGGGACCTGGCCAAGGGCGTGACCGACCTGGCCTTTCTGCTGACCGATTCGATCCATTCAGCCGATCTGTCCGTGGAGGCGTTAGGGGGGGAAGAAATCGTCCTGGTCGCTTCGCCCGACCATCCCCTGGCCCGGTCCGGGCGGGTGTCAACGGCCGATCTGGGGCAATGGCCGCTGCTGGCGTCTCGGGTGGATTGCAGCTACCGGCGGATGCTGGAGTCCTTGATGAAGGAACAGGGCGCCGAGTCGCGAACGCCTCTGGAGTTCAGCAGCGTGGCGGCCGTGATCTCTCACGCCCGCCAGGGCCTGGGCTGGACGCTGTTGCCGCGAGTGGCGGCGGACGAAGACCTGCGATCCGGGCGGCTGTCGCTTGTTGCCTGGGATGAAAGTCCCCTGGAAGCGGCCTGTTTAATGATCTGGCGCAAGGACCGCTGGCTGTCACCGGCCCTGTCCGGATTCATGGACCTGGCCCGTGAGGCTCTTTATTAATCCGCACATCTTGGAAATATGCCGGGGCCGTAATTTTTGCCGATTGTCGGGGTGAAGGGGACCAGGGTCTCCCGGGTCCGGTCTCTACTATAAGAATGTGGATGTCATATATTTTGCCCGGTTGAGCTGAAAAACCGCTTGACACGGGTAGAGGCGCGGTCTATTCTGATCATGAGGTAGACGACCGGTCTACTTCTGTAAAACATAATACAATCAAATACAAGGATGAATTCGCTCCGAAATTCATGCCCGAGGCCCCCCTGAACGGAAGGTGGAGCAGGCCAGGTCCGGCCGGGCCTGAACGACAACCAAAGAGGTGCGGCGATGGATGCAAGGACGCGAATCTTGAAGGCCGGGGCCAGAATCGTCAATCAAAAGGGGTTCAACGACACGGGTATCCAGGAAATTCTGAAGGCCGCCGATGTCCCCAAAGGGTCCTTTTATCATTATTTCAAAAGCAAGCACGACTTCGGGCTCCATCTGATCGGATACATCGCCCAAAAACTGAAGGTCATGAGGGCGGGCATCCTGGATGACGACTCGCTCCGCCCGTTGGACAGAATCCGCCTGGGCTTCAAACAGCAGGCGGAGCAGTTTGAAAAGGCCAGGTTCAAGGGCGGCTGACCGATCGGGAATCTCTCCCTGGAGCTGGGAGACCGGGACCCCGAATTCAGGCGGAAACTGAATGAAGTCTTTGACGACATGAAGCAGGAACTCATCGACCTGCTGGTCCAGGCCCGGGAAAGGGGTGAAATCCCGGTTTCGCTCGACCCGGCTGAAACCGCGGAATTCCTGGTCGCGGGCTGGGAAGGGGTGTTGATGCAGATGAAGGTCAGGCAAAGCACGGCCCCCCACGAGCCTTTCACCCGGCTGGTCTTCGAACGGCTATTCAGGGAGGACGCATGACCCGAAACGTCCTTGACGGAGCGGACAACGGGTTCAAGGACCCGGCCGCCATCCCGGAGGGATACGTCTTTCGGGACCAGAGGGGCCGGTATCCCTGCTGGGTCCGGTCCGTGGACCGAGTCACCACGCCGGTGGACCCATCCGCCTGGGAGCGGACCAGGACCAAAGATATTGATGATGTTGGGCCCGGACCGGGAATCCGGCCCTGGTGCCCTGCCCCTGTCGGACCCGGACGGAAAAGCTGGACGTTCGCGAATACCGGGACAAGTTCCCCATCGGGAGCTGTATTTTCAGCGGGGGTACGGCCCGGCGCTTCGAACAACTGGGCCCGGGAAAACCGGTGACCAAGGAGCAGGCCATCGAATACCTCGACGAAATGGTCGAACGCGGTCTGATTCCCACCGCCCAGAATCATCTGGCCGGCCCGTTCGGCGTGATGTGTCTGTGCTGCGGCGGCGGCTGCTCGAACGTCCGGGGCCGCACCGTTTGGGACAATCCCACCGAGGTGCTGCCTTCCGCTTTCGCGCCCCGGGCCGACGACGAGTGCGTCTTGTGCGGGACCTGCCTGGACCTGGTCATGACCATGGCCAGGGACAACAACCGGTTGTAGGGGCGGTCGCGACCGACCGACCATGGCGGTTCGTGGCCCGGAATGGTCCGCCGACGATACAGGAAACAGGGACCGAAGCCGGTCCGGATGACGTCAATCCGGGCCAAGGAGGATGAAAATGGTCTTTATCAACCCCACCCGGGACCAGTTCAAGCAGTTGATGAGCCTGCCGGACGAGGGGCCGGTGCTCATGGTCAACCTGCTCAAGTTCAAACCCGATGGCGGAGCGGAGTCCTATGAAATATATGCCGAAGCCACCAAGGCGCATTTCGAGGGGGTCGGCGGCCGGGTCATGTACCGCGGACGGTACCGGATGCCCGTGATCGGCGACGAGGACTGGGACGAGGTGCTTCTGGCCTGGTATCCTTCGATAGCGGCCTTCATGGACATGCAGAGAAACGCCGGATACCAGGCGGCTGTTCCCTATCGGACCGACGCGCTGGTCGATTCCCGGCTCTGGGCCGTCAGTCCGGCCTGACCGAGGCGAGAGGCCGTCTTGGAGATGAATGTCAGCGGCCAGGCGGGAAGCGTCCCGGACCGTCCGGGCCATGGCTATGATTTACAGAACCCTGGGGTCGAACCGTTTCCAGGGACCGATGTAACAGGGAGGAAAAAATGGGAAAAGCGCAAGAAATGAGTGAACTCGTAAAAGACCTGATTCGGGGCAACGAGGCCGTCGCGGTCGGGATCGCGACCCGGGAGACGCTGGCGGGGGGGCCGCCGTCCACGGACCTGGCCTATGTTCTGCCCGAAGGCAGATCGGCCGTCGTCTTCGCCTTGCCCCTGGATCAGGAGGCGATCGAACGTTTCCTGAAAAAAGAGGATATGGCGTCCGTGAACAATGACAACCGCCGGGTCAACGTCATGGTCTCCGGTATGGCCCAAACGCTCTCGGACTTCCTGGACATGAAAGGGTACAAGTCGGTGCCGGCATCCGCCAACGCCGTGTACCGCAAAGACACGCCCCGGGGGCCCTTTGATGAAAAACCCCCGCTCTCCCATCGCTATCTGGCGGTGCGGTCCGGGGTCGGGTATTTCGGCCTGTCCGGAAACGTGATCATGCCGAAATACGGCGCGGCGACGATCCTGGCTTCGGTGGTCACCGAAGCGGAACTGATCCCCACGGACCCGTTGCCCGCCGAGGACAGCTATTGCGACGGCTGCCGCCTGTGCATGGCCTCCTGCGCTTCCGGGATGATGTCCGGGGATGAGAAAAGCACGGTCACCCTGGGCGGGGTGGATTTCGAGTACGCCAAGCGCCTCTCCTACAACCGCTGTGAATACGTGTGCGGCGGGTTCAGCGGGCTGCATCAATCGGGGAAATGGTCCACCTGGTCGCCGGCCCGGTTCCCGATTCCGGAAAAGGACGAGGAGTTCCTGGGGGCTCTGAGAAACGCGGTCAAGCCTTACGTCAAGCGGCCCAAGACCAACTATGGCCTGTACCATCCGCTGGTCCCGGGCGATCTGCTCCAGTTCACCTGCGGGCACTGCCAGTTCCTCTGCCACCCTGAAAAGACGGTGCGCCAGGAACGTTTCAAGATGATCACCGGCGGCGGCGTCGTGGTCCAGAACGAGGACGGTTCACTGGAGGCCGTCTCCCCGGAGGAGGCTGCCCGGCGGCTGTCGACCATGAGCCCGGAGCGGAGGGCCTTGTATGAGAAATGACGCCTCGATCCGGGGCCCGGCCGGCCCGGGGAAAATAATGCTCATGCCGCCATTTTGACCAAATGGTCATGACCCATGAAGATCAGGAGAATGCTCATGTCGAACTTGAAGGATTTTCAGCAGGCCGGGCAGGCGCTCCATGACCGGCTCCACCTGTCGAGCATGCCGGTTGCGATCAAATACATCAAGGATGTATCGGAAATACCGGCGGACAAAATCATGCGCCCCTCGGCCCTGGGCGAGGAATGGTCCCTGTGCCAGGGCTTCACCTATGCCCGCCGTTGGGGCTGGAATGTGGCCATGACCGGCGACGACAACTTCTGCGTCCCGGCCACGGCCTCCCACGGCTGGGAGGACATCTCCGAGGAGGATCGCCTGCAAAGCCAGGTCCTTCAGGGCTGGCATCGCGATGAGGAAGCGGAACGGCGACTCCAGGAATTCACGAAGGGACTGTTCGGGGAGCAGGCCGATACGAGAAAAGAATACACCGGGTTCATCGTTTCGCCCCTGCCCAAGTCCGTCGTGGTTCCGGATACGGTCCTGATTTACGGCAACGGGGAGCAGATCACCCACATCATCCAGGCCCTGGTTTACGAGGGCCGGAATTTCCCGACCAGCTCCTACTGGGGCTTCGGGGAATCGTGCATGAAAGGCGGGCTGATTCCGTTTCTGACCCAGGTCCCGCAGATCGTCATTCCGGGTACGGGGGACCGGACCTTTTCCGGCGTGTTCGACTATGAGATCGCCATCGGCCTGCCGGGATCGCTGGTGTTTGAGGCCGCGGCCAATCTGTTCAAGACCGGTGGGCGCCTGAACATGGGCCTGCCGGTCAAGACGCTGCTGCCCCGGGGGATCAAGGCCAAGCTGACTCCGGGCTTCAACTTTCTGAGACAGAAGCTGGACAGCCGCAAGACCGGTCAATGATTGATCAATCGGTCCGCTCCTCCGGTCCTCCCGGGAGGGGCGGACCTCAAGACCTTCTAAACGCCAGCCGTCCCGGCCATGCGGCCGGCCGGGACGGAGAAGGAGATACAGAGCGATGGACGGTTTGACGAAGTATTCCCAGATCGGTCAGGCCTTGATCGATCGGCTGAAGCTGACGACGTATCCGGTGGCCGTAAAAATGATACGCCCGGAAGAAGACCCTCCGGCCGCCGCCGTGCAGCCGTCATTGGTTTTCGGCACGGAAGTGCCGGCCTGTCTGGTTTATACCTATTGCCGCCGGACCGGCTTCTCGTTTTATCTGACCCAAGACGACATCGCCTGCAAACCGATCGTCATCTATTTCGGTCTGGACGAACTGGCCGATCCGGACGACCTGTATCAGGCCTGGGCGGACCATGCCGGATACAAGTGCGGCCTGGAAGCGGAAAAGCGTTCAAGGGAAGACGATGCCCGGTTCGAACCCCACGAGTTCAAAGGGTTCGTGGTGTCGCCGCTTCACCAGACCGTGGTCAAGCCCGACCTGGTCATGATCTACTGCTCCCCCCTGGCGCTCTCGCACCTGATTTTGGCGGCAACCTATGATGGATCGAACATCGTCAGCCGCTTCAACGGCATGGAAAGCTCCTGCAAGGAAGGCATCATCAGGACCTTCCAGACCGGGGTCTGCCAGGTCGTTTCCCCGGGCATGGGAGACCGGGTCATGGCCGGCGTGCAGGATACGGAGATGCTTTTTTCCGTACCTGAAAGCCGGTTGGAAGCCGTGGAAAACAACCTGTTCCTGGCGGGAAACAAGCTGCAGGACCCTTCCCCCTTCAGCATCCCGCATATAATTCCGACCATGGGCGCCAACCGCCTGTTCGGCAACCTGGTTGAACCGCCGGTCTGGCCGACCCTGAGGGAAAAGCTGGGCCGCAAAAAATCATGAAAGACGGACATCGGGCGTCATCGGTTTTCGGGAACCGGAAACCGGATATGTCCGGCGCCAGGGAGGTTCCTGCTTGAAATGCGCCGGGCGGTGCCCGGTGGGCGCGATATCGGACGGGAACGGCCGCGACAAGGAGGCCTGCTGCCGAAAGGCGGCCGACTCCCTGAAATACTGCAAGCGGCATGAACATATCTTTATCCATGGCCGCGGCCTGTGCGCCGCCGGCGTGCCATCCGAAGCCGGAGTACCCGCGCCTCTGGGGCGGGATCGGGATTAGCCAGTCCGTGGAGGCGGGCGCTCCCGGTCCGGACCGGCGTTTATCGAAGCCGGAGTACCTGGCGCACGGAAAGGAGAGGGAATGGACAAGGTGTATTGGGAAATGGATGGCCATGTGGCCGTGGTGACCATGAACAGCGGGGAAAACCGGTTCAGCTTCCCGTTTTTCGAGGCGTTCCTCGGCGTGCTGGACGAGGTGGAGAACAACCCCGAAGCCAAGGTGATGGTGGTCCGGTCCTCCCATGAAAAGGTCTGGTCCAACGGCATCGATCTGGACTGGCTGGGCGGGGCCGTTGAAAAAGAGGGGGCCGGGTTGAGAAATCGATTCCTGGCCGAGATGTTCGGCCTGATGCGGCGTGTCCTGACCTTCCCCATGCCGACCGTGGCCGCCATCAACGGCCACGCCTTCGCCGGGGGCGCGTTTCTGTCGTTTGCCCACGATTTCCGTTTCATGCGTTCCGATCGGGGCTGGATCTGCCTGCCGGAAGTGGACCTGGGCATGCCCCTGGGGCCGGTTTTCACGGTCCTCTGCAAGCGCGCCATCCCCATGTACAAATTCGAGGAGATGCAGTATACCGGATGTCGGCTGACCGCGGCGGAATGCCAGGCGCATCACATCATCATGAAGGCCTGCCCCCTGGAAGACCTTCTGGCCGAGGCAACGGCCTTTGCCAGGTCGCTGAACAAGGATCGGCAGTTGATACGGACCATGAAGCTGGAAACGCACAAGGACGGCCTGGCCGTTATGGACGAGACCATTGCCTCCCTGTCCGGATAGCTGAAAAAATCGACCATCAACCGTCATCCAACGATTGGCGGCCTGGCCGGCCTGTCGCGGTCTTCGGCCAGGCGGGCGGAGGGAATACTCCAGGCCCCGATTCACTGAAGCCTTGCAGTCGGCATGGGAATTGAATTGACATGGAAGGGGTTTTGTGTCATATATGCAGATTAGCCGAGTCAAGGTCCGGGTTGGGCTAACTTGGTGATAAAAAGAGGATTCCTTCAATGAGGCCCGGGGCGCCGGCCTATAATTTCTCTTCATTGGAGACTAAGATAATACATTCATGGGGAAAGGGTGATTCTTTTTGCGTTTTCCCCCAAATCGACTCTGCCGGGATATCCTCCCCATATCGCCGGGCCTCGAATTCTGAGCCAGGTACGGCCCGGGACCAGGGAAAGCCTTCAAATATCGACCCGCAGCCCCTGAAAAATCATTCACCATAAGATCAAGGGTCCTGCCGGAACCTCAATGAGGGGGTCCGTGGGGCGATGTTTGCACCCGGCCGGGGTGTCCGCCCTGGAGGCCCGGGAACCCAAGCGGCCCAGGGAGGCAAACCAGCAACGGCAGTGCGTGTGTCTGCCGGCAGCCAGGGCCGGATTTCCACCCGACTTGGGTCCCCTGGAATCGATCCGGAAATTTGAAGAAAAGGAATCGACCATGCCGTATCGGAGACTGCTTTTATCCGTCGTGGCGCTTGTTGTATGCGTGACCCTGGTAAGAACCACCGAATGTGGCGCCGCCCCGGCCGTAACGGAATACCCGATCGCCACGGGGACCGCCGAGGAAATTTCCAACAGCGCGGCCTTCGACGGGACCAACTACCTGGTCGGCATCCAAGGAAACGATCAGGCCAACTACAACATCACCGCCCAACTGGTTTCCCAGTCGGGGTCCCTTATCGGGTCCAGGATATCGATCGGCCGGACCGGCGGTGTGCCCGCGGTCGCCTTTGACGGGACCAATTTCCTCATGGTCTGGAGCGACAACGCCAGCAGTCCGATGTTGACGATCTATGGCCAGTTCATCAACCGATCCGGCGCCAAGGTCGGAACGCCTTTTCCCATCAGCAAGGCCACGGCCAATCCGCACGATTTTCACAACGTGGTTTTCGACGGGGCCAACTACCTGGTCATCTGGACGGACGGCCGTCTGGCCACCAACCAGGACACGGGCCCGTGGTATGTCTACGGCCAGTTGGTATCGAAAAGCGGCAAATTGACCGGCGGTGAAATCAAAATCAGTTCGGCCCCCGGCCATTATCCGGCCTTGGCCTTTGACGGGACCAACTATCTGGTGGCCTGGGTGGAAAACACGAACGACCGGGACTATTACGGGCAGTTCATCAGTGCTGCCGGGGCCCTGGCCGGTTCCAACTTTTTAATTGATGGGAACAGTTATCCCAGCGGCGCCCGAAACCGCCTGTTGTTTGCCGGCAACCGGTACGTGCTTACGGTCCATGACCAGATTTCAGCCGGCACCTGGGCCCACTACGTCCGTTTTATCTCCCTGGACGGGACCATTTGGCCCGACCGGATCAAGCTTTATGAGGGCCAGACCGCGTATGGCGCCTTTGTGCTCGGCTTTGACGGGACCAATTACGTGGCCCTGCTGTCCGATGGCGCGGAGGCCCCGCCCATCACCAGCAAGGCACGGTTCTACGACTACCAGTTCAGTCCCCAGGGGGACTGGTTCAGTGTTGGCGAGACCAAGAACGGCAAAGTGCCTGTCGGCCCCTTCCTGGGGTTCAACGGCTGCCAGTACGTGGGCATGATGTCCCGTTTCGTCATCGACAACGTGGGACCCAACTATATGTCTCAGGGGGACGTTTACGGCGTGGCCGTGGAACGGCCGAGGCATGCCCGATTCCCCGTGGCAACTACGACCGCAGACGAGCAGAGCATCAGCGCGGCTTTTGACGGGGTGAATTACCTTTTCGGAATCCGGTCGAAAACGACCAACGAGAAAGAAATCCAGGCCCAAATGGTTTCCCGGGTCGGCACCCTGGTCGGTTCGAGGATATCCGTCGCCCGGAACGGAGACACGCCCCAGGTCGCCTTTGCCGGGACCAACTACCTCATGATCTGGGCGGACTACGCCAATTATCCCAACGACGACATCTACGGCCAGGTGATCGATCGATCCGGGGCCAAGGTGGGGAGTGCTTTTCCCATCAGCACCGCGGCCGGGGAGCAACGGACCGAAATAGAGAACATCGCTGCCGGCGGGGGCAACTACCTGGTCGTCTGGCAGGACGGGCGCGTCTCCCAGGGGCCGGACGCCGGGCCCTGGTACATCTACGGCCAGGTCATATCTCAAACCGGAGCCCTGGTCGGCGGGGAAATCAAAATCAGCGGGACCCCGGGCCGACTTCCGTCCCTGGCTTTCGACGGCACGAATTTTCTGGTGGTCTGGGTGGAAGACACGAGCGACAAGAGCTGCTACGGCCAGTTTATCAGTCCGACGGGTGGGCTGGTCGGGAGCAATTTCGTCATCGACAGCAACGATCTGCCGAGCGACAACCCGACCTATCTCATTTTCGACGGAACGCGGTACGTCATGACCCTGCAGGACCAGCTGTCGGCTGATACCTGGGGACAATACGTCCGCCTCATCAAGCCGGACGGCACGGTCCTTCCGCAACGGGTCACCCTGTTCGAGGGACCGATGGGCATGGGAGGCTGTTTTGTTTTTGCCTTTGACGGGACCCATTACCTGGCGGGGCGTTCCGAGCCTTCCGGCAGTCTGGCGGTCCTGACGGCCAAGGGCCGGTTCTACGACCAGAATTTCGCTCCGGCCAGCGACTGGATCATCATCGCCGAGACCGAAGGCACAAAGGTTCCCGTCGGGCCGATCGTCCATTTTGACGGGAGTCGATACTACGGGGCCATGTTCATGGGAGTGCTGGGGAGTACAGGTTTTGAGGAGGCTGACGCCTACGGCCTGTTCATCAGGCCCCTGTCCTGCCGCCAGTCGATCGTATCCGGGTATGTGAGAACGCCCGATGGAAGGGGGGTCCCCGGCGTGGTCCTGGCCGGACTGCCCTGGTTCCCCACCACCGACTCGAATGGCTATTATCGCGCGACCATACCCTCCGGCTGGTCCCTTCTCGCCCGGCCTTTGAAGCCCCATTGCACATTTGTTCCTGAAACCGCGGCCTATACCTATATTCGTTCGGATCAGACCCAGGACTATACGGCCTCGTGTCCAAACGCCGGCTTCTCGAATGTCCTCACCCTGCTTTTAGCAGATAACCCGGATACGGATGGGGACGGCATGCCCGACAGCTGGGAAATCGCCAATGGGCTCAACCCCAATGTGAACGACGCCGGCGAGGACCCGGACGGCGACGGACTGACCAGCCTCCGGGAGTACCAGCTCGGCACGAATCCGAAAAACGCGGACACGGACGGGGACGGCATGCCCGACGGCTGGGAGGTCCAGCACGGGCTCGACCCCAAGGTCGACGACTGCGACGCGGACCCGGACCGGGACGGCTGGACCAACTGCCAGGAGTACGTTGGGCGAACCGATCCCATGGACCAAAACTCGCATCCAAGCAGAGGACTGCCCTGGATTGACATGCTCTTGGGCGAATAGGCCGCATTATCCAGGACATGGCAGTCGGGTTCGTCGCGAGGCTTCGGCATGCAAGGGGAAGACCCGGTTGTTCGGTTGGCGGGCCAAGCCCGTGGCAAGCAGCCAAAAGATGAGGACATTCATTTCGCAACTGTGCCCATTGATCACAATGAGCGGATGTACGATTTGATCTAAAAAGATAGGGGGCCTTATTTGCTCTGGGCCCCCGCGGCCGGGGACGGCCGTGGACCGTGTTTCGGATCACGACCGGTATATTGTTGGGTTACGCTCCGCCAACCCAACCCACGGCCTTGGACGCATGAGGTTGTTTCGTCGCTTCGCTTCTCGCAGAGACGGTGTTTAGAGGTGCCTTCTTTGCGAGGCGCCTCAGGCGCCGAAGCGATCCGCCAGTGCCAAGGATTCGGCGGACAAGTCCGGTTTGCTGCCAGGACGGCGCCGCCCTGCCGCCATTCTCCCGGCAGGTCAACAATCAGGCCCCCACGGCCATGCACCGCCAGACCTGGCCTTTTATTTTCGCTCTCCCGAATCCGTCCGTCGGTTTTCCACGTATATCCGGTGCATCAGTTCCAGGCCGTTGTCAAACATGGGCGAACGCTCGCTTCGGTGGAGCATGATGGCGCCGGTGGGGCAGGTGACGGCGCAGACCCCGCAGCCGTAGCAGCGGGCCGGATCGACCACGGCGGACCGGTCCTCGATGGCCACGGCCCGAAAAACGCAGCGCTGTTCGCACAACCCGCAGGCTTTGCATTTTTGCGGGTCGACCCGGGCCAGGAAGTTCGATTTGGCCGAACAGGCCGGGTTTCTTTCCGGAAAGCGGGTCATGCCCCGGATCAGGGCGCAGCAGCAGGCGCAGCAGCAGCAGATGACGAACCGGTTGGGGTCCCGGGTGTTTTCGGTGGTGAATATCAGACCCAATCCGGCGAAGTCATCCACCAGCCGGTGGGCTTCCTCCCGGGTCAGACGCCGTCCTTCTCCCCGCTTCAGGAAGTACTCGCCGAACAGGCCGACCTGAAAACAGGACTCCTCGATGGGGTACTTGTCCCGGCATTCGCGGGTCTCGAGGATTTCCGTCCGGTTGCGGCAGGGGCAGTCGGTGATGACGATGGGTTCGCGGCAGGTGTCCAGAATTCGGTGGATTTCGTCGGCATTGCTGATTTCGGACTGGTTTTCAATCGATATGCCCACGGGGACGATGCGGGTGATCGGGGTGCCGTTGTCCGAGGACTGGTAGCGCTTGTAGAATTTTTCCTCGATGAAAAACTGCTGGTACAGTTCGGCGCCTTTCCGGCCCAGGCGCTTGAGGGCCTTGGAATACTTGAAGCCGATATTGAACAGGTGGGGCATGGTCAGGAAATAGGAGTACCCGCCGATGTCCTGAATCACGCCGTTGTCCGTCATCTGCTCGAGGATGGCCCGGGTCTCATCGATGCGCCGGCCGCTTTTTCGGGCCACGTCCCGCACGGATTTGTTCAGCATGACCTTCTGGACCCAGCGGCTTTGGGA
>Ga0180009_10001060_pt1 | contig 34614 bp, 33 predicted proteins | sample OS_PC_MetaG_FD_123537 | JGI IMG/M metagenome (GOLD analysis project Ga0180009, IMG submission 123537) | Groundwater microbial communities from the Aspo Hard Rock Laboratory (HRL) deep subsurface site, Sweden - OS_PC_MetaG | ecosystem: Environmental > Aquatic > Deep subsurface > Groundwater... | reverse complement strand
GCCATTATGTTTTGGAGCATAATGGGTCTATCACTAAGCACCAAATCATGATCAAAAAGCATCTTGCATTTTTCTTAATACTAGTCATGGCCCTTATGGTCAGGCTTTATAAAATAGATAGCCCCGTAGCCGATTGGCATTCCTGGCGTCAGGCAGATACCGCTTCAGTTACTAGAGTTTTCAGTCAAGAAGGCGTTAATCTATTTATCCCTCGTTACCAAGATATTTCCAACATCCCTTCCGGCCTAGAAAATCCCAATGGCTACAGAATGGTAGAGTTTCCTTTATATAACTTAATGCATCTGGGGGTTTTTCGTCTGGGGAACCTAAATCTAGAAACCGCCGGCAGATTAACCTCCGTTATCTTATCTCTTATTTCCTTAACCTTTATTTATTTAATTGCCAATAAGATATCAGGCAAAAAAACCGCCCTTTATTCATCTATATTTTTTGCCCTTTTACCATTTAATATATTTTACTCCAGAGTAATTCTGCCAGAACCGTTAATGATTACACTTTTTCTAGCCTCATTTTTTCTAGCCATCCAATCAAAATTATTATTTTCTGCCATATTTTTTAGCCTTGCCCTTTTAGTTAAACCCTATGCCGTGTTTTTTATTCTTCCGTACCTGCTTTTAATAAATAAAAATAATTTTAAGAAATTTATCATCTACGGAATACTTGCCTTAACCCCCTTTATTCTTTGGCGGTCTTGGATCAGCCACTTCCCAGCAGGGATCCCTGCTTCCGACTGGCTTTTTAACCAAAACGGTATTAGGTTTAGACCCGCTTGGTTTAGGTGGTTATTTGCCGAACGCTTGGGTAAATTAATCTTGGGCTATTGGGGCAGTATTTTCTTAGTCCTTGGGCTTCTTAAAAAACCCATTAAAACCTTAAACTGGAGCTATGCACTATTTGCAGTCGGCATCCTTGCCTACTTTAGCGTTTTAGCTAGTGGCAACATTACCCACGACTACTACCAAAGCATAACCATGCCATTTATTAGTTTGTTGCTAGGCAGGGGAGTAGCCACCCTTACCTCCCTACCCAAAACTTTATTTTCAAGACCCCTTCTCTGGGCCACAGCCATTGTAATTTTTATCTTAAGCTCGGCTTTCTCTTGGTACGAAATTAAAGGTCTCTACCAGATAAACAACCCCAGCATTATCGTGGCCGGTCAAGCTGTAGATAAATTACTCCCCAAAGACGCCAGAGTCATCGCTCCCTACATGGGCGACACGGCCTTTCTATACCAAACCAACCGTTATGGTTGGCCGCTTTTAACCCACGACATAGACCAAATGGTTTCTTTGGGTGCCACCCATTACGTCTCGGTTAATTTTGATACAGACACCAACAAATTAATGCAAAATCCCAATTTTGAAGTCCTAGAGAAAACCGATCAATTTGTAATTTTGAAACTTTAATATGAAGATTTTAATGCTCACCCCATATCTGCCTTATCCCGATTCCTCTGGTGGTCAAATTAGAACTCTAAATCTGCTCAAGCACCTATATAAAAATCATCAAATAACTTTAGTTTCTTTAATAAAAAATAAAAGTGAGAATAAATACAAAAAGCATCTTTTAAAATACTGCCACAAAATACTTACCTTCCAAAGAAGTCCCAACCCCTTTACTCTTAAAAACATAATTCGTACCGGCTTTACCAGTCAGCCATTTTTAATTGTTAGAAACTCCGCTCCTGGTGTAAAAGCAGCCGTAAAAAAAGAACTTGATACAGGAAATTATGACATCATCCACGCCGAAACTTTTTACGTCATGCCTAGTATTCCAGAAACAACCACCCCCATTGTCTTGGTAGACCAAACAATCGAGTACTTGGTATACCAGCATTATATAAACAACACGGCCTCCATCTTTATTAGACCGTTATTTAACATCGATCTTGCTAAGCTTAAATACTGGGAAAAATATTACTGGCAAAAAGCTGATCAAGTGGTAGCCGTATCTCATCAAGACAGTCAAGAAATGAAAAAACTTTTACCAGACCTCGACGTTAAAATAGTACCCAACGGAGTCAATCTAAATCTATTCAAGAAAAAAACATCTTGGACTGGTAAAAACCCTGTTATTCTTTTTGTTTCTAATTTTAAGTGGTTGCAAAACAAAGAAGCCGCCCATCTTCTGATTGGACAAGTCTTTCCCCTGGTAAAAAAGGAAATTCCTAATGTCAAATTACATATTGTTGGCCAACATATCCCCAAAAACATAATTGATTTGTCAAGCCACTCAATTAACATTGAAAATCTGCCAGAAGACGACACTAATAGCTTGGTAAAAGCCTGGAATCAAGACACTGTTTTCGCCTCTACCATTAGGGGTCCTGGTGGAACACGTTTAAAAAACCTAGCCGCCATGGCTAGTCAGCAACCAATTGTCTCCACCAAAGTTGGTATCCAGGGTTTGGGCGCCAAGCACGGCGTCCATGTTTTAATAGGTAACACCCCGCTCACCCTTAGCAAACACATTGTTAAGCTGATAAAATCTCCCCAGTTAGCAGAAAAACTAGCCAAAAACGCACGAGCCCATGTAGAAAAAAACTACAATTACAAAAATATTGCCACTAAATTAAGCTCTATTTATCATCAATTAAACAAAAAATAATGCTCCCCAAAAAAGATCTGGCCATTATCATTGTTACTTACAATACCCGTAAGCTTCTTGACGACTGTTTAGTCTCCGTTTACAAAGCTATCCACCCCAAGCAAGGTATAGAGGTTATTGTGGTTGACAATAAATCTACAGACGGCAGTGTTCACATGGTCAACAAAAAATATCCTCAAGTTCAATTAATTCAAAATAATAAAAATCTAGGTTTTGCCAAAGCCAATAATATAGGGGCCAAGCTGGCAAACTCTAATTACTTACTTTTTTTAAACTCCGACACCGTTTTAAAAAAGTTCAGCCTGGTTAAACCCCTAAAGTATCTTAAAAAACACCCCAAAGTTGGTGCTCTAACCATTAAACTGCTTCTAGCAGATGGCACCACAGACTATGACAATCGTCGTGGCTTCCCCACACCCTGGAATACTTTTTGCCGTCTTTTTGGCCTATCAAAAATATTCCCCAAATCTTTAGTCTTCAATTTATACCACCTAGGTTTTAGGCAAATCAAACGCCCTACAGCAGTTCCTGTAATAGCCGGTTCATATTTTTTAATATCTTTAAAACTGTTTAATCAAATAGGCGGTTGGGACGAAGACTATTTTTTCTACGGAGAAGACATAGACATCTGCTACAGACTACAACAGGCTGGTTACAAAATAATCTATTACCCCAAAGTTAGCACTCTTCATTTAAAAGGGGCTTCTTCTGGCATTAGACAAGAAACTAAAAAAATTACCCAAGCCAGCAAAAAAATAAAAATAAAAATAGCCAGAGCGTCAATCAGGGCGTGGGAAATATTTATTAAAAAACACTACTCTAAAAAATACCCAGCACCCTTTATTTGGTTTATGATGTTGGGAATTAAAATAAAAGGATCTCTTAGATTACTCAAATGGCAACTAAGTTAATATGCAAATAGGTATCGACGCCAGATTATATGGCAATAAACATACTGGTATAGGCCGATACACCAGAAATCTAATTCTGGCCCTAGCTCAAGCGGATCGCAAAAATACCTACGTCATTTTTGGCAACCAAGATATTAAATCAGAGATCGAATCTCTAAAAAAATTTAAGTTTGTTAAGTTAAACACCCCAATTTATTCATTCGCCGAACAAATAATAAACCCATTTATATTTGCTCGTGCCAAGCTTGATCTTTTGCACGTTCCCCATTTTAACGCCCCCATTTTTTACCCTGGCAAACTTGTTATTACAATTCACGATCTCATAAAACACATCTCCACAGGCAAGGAATCCACCACTAGATCACCCCAAGTTTACTGGATTAAGCAACTGGCTTATCGTTTCGCTGTTGCTATAAATATCCGTAAAGCCAAAATTATAATTACCCCAAGTAAATTTTGGAAGGATAATTTAGTTAACAACTACAACTTAAACCCCCAGAAGGTTCACGTAACCTACGAAGCCGTGGATAAGGCTCTTAAGGTGGATGTAAAAATCAAACCTAGTCATATATTCAAAAAATACAATCTTCGTAAACCATTCGTTATTTACACAGGCAATCTGTATCCCCACAAGAACATCAACTTTTTAGTTTCAGCCATTAAAAACTTTAACAAAATCCATAAGCACCAATTAACTCTGGCTATTGTTTGTGCACGCAGTGTTTTCGAAAATAAAATAAATAAAAACAACCATGTTCACTATTTAGGGTTTGTTCCGGATAACGATCTGGCCGTTCTTTACTCTCAAGCCTTAGCCTTAGTTCATCCCTCTCTTATTGAAGGTTTTGGTCTCACCGGTCTAGAAGCCATGGCGGCCGGCTTACCAGTTCTCTCTTCAGACGCCACCTGCTTACCAGAGGTCTATAGCAACGCCGCTCTTTATTTTGATCCATATAATCAAAAAAGTCTCATATTGAGGCTAGAGCAAATAATGGGGGACAGAGAAGTATTAAAAAACCTAAAAGCAAAAGGTTTTTTAAGGGTAAAAAGATTCTCCTGGACCAAAACAGCCAGAGAAACCATTAAAGCCTACAAATCACTGTAAAGTATCGCATACTTTACACGCCCCAACTTTGCTATACTTAACTCAATATGAAAACACAAAAGAAAACCGTTCTTGACTATCGAGTAATCTTAAGACCCGATACACGAACCGGTAGCAAAAAACCATGTTACGTTGCTTTTTGTCCGACCCTAGGTGTGGTTGATGATGGAGGTAGTCCTCAAGAAGCCTTAAAAAATATCCAAGGCACAATTAGTTTTCATTTAGAGTCTCTACAAAAAGAACATAAAGAAATTCCTGTCGATCACCCCAACGAAGAAATGATCACCAATACTCAAGTACCTTTCTTTTTCAATCCATCCACCCAGTTTGCCGTCTAGATATGGCTAAACTCCCTGCCGTCAGACCCAAAAACGTGATAAAAAAACTCACCAAGCTAGGATTCAAGGTTGCCAGACAAACTGGCAGTCATGCTCGACTAATTCATCCCGACGGCAGAGCTACCTACAGTCGCTATGCATAACCGCGACTTACCAAAAGGTACCTTGCGAGCCATCTTAAGGCAGAGTGAAGTAACCATAAAAGAATTTCTTAAAACCTAAAAGCAAAAAGGTTACCTAAGAATAAAAAGATTCTCCTGGACAAGCCAGAATGACGGGAAAAAAGTATACTACCTACATGGACACCAGTAATTTAAAGATTGCTCTGGTTTACGACCAAGTCAACAAGTTTGGTGGAGCCGAGCGGCTTTTGTCAGCCTTACAGAAAATATATCCTCAAGCTCCAATCTACACACTGGTTCATAGTCCAAAATCGGCTAGTTGGGCCTCTAGTTTCAAGGTCATTCCTAGTCCTATTAATATATTTAAGCCCTTAAGAACCCGTCATCAGTGGCTTTCACCAATAGCCCCCATGATGTTTGAGACATTTAACCTAAACAAATTTGACGTAGTAATAAGTATAACCAGAGATAACGCTAAAGCAGTCATCACTAAGCCAGAAACCTTGCACATTTGCTACTGTTTAACCCCAACCAGGTATCTCTGGGGGGATATCATGGAATACAACCAAGACATAAAAATGAAACTTATCCCCAATTCAATCAAAAAATATTTTAGAAATACAGACTTACTCATTTCTAAACGACCAGACCGGTATATAGCCATTTCTAAAGAGGTTAAAGACAGAATAAAAACTTATTACAATCAAGATTCGGATGTAGTCTACCCTCCAACTGAAGACAAGTTTTACTCAAAATCTAAACCAAATTCACCAAATAAACGAAAATACTATCTAGTGGTCAGCCGTCTCGAGCCATACAAAAAAACCAACCTAGTAATTAACACCTTCAATTACCTACAAGGTGAGACCTTGAAGGTGGTAGGTACAGGCTCTCAACTTAAAAATCTAAAAAAGCTCGCCCAAGGCAATACAAGTTTCTTGGGTCAAGTGTCCGATCAAGAACTTATTAAACTCTACGCCAACGCCAAGGCCGTTATTTTTCCCCAAATCGAAGACTTTGGTCTGGTGCCACTAGAAGCCCAAGCCTCTGGTACTCCGGTTATAGCTTTTAATAAGGGTGGAGCTAAAGAAACGGTAATAAATAACCACACAGGTATATTATTTAACCACCAGACCGTTTCTAGTCTGACCAAAGCGATTAAAAAATTTGAATCTGGCAAGCACCAAATCACCCCTGCAAAATGTCAGCAAAATGCTTTAAAATTTACCCAAGATAGATTTATCATTAACTTTCGTGATAAAGTAAATAAACTATGGCAAAAACACAAACTCCAACTCCAACAAAAGCAATAATATTTTGTGGAGGCGTGGGGACAAGAATGTGGCCAATGAGTCGTAAAAAATCCCCCAAACAATTTCAAGAGCTGATTGGCAATAAGTCCATGTTCCAAACCACGGTAAGCCGCGTACTTAAAGGTTTTGAACCAGAAGATATCTACGTTTCTACCGGAGAGGAATATATCGACTTTGTTAAAAAACAGGCCCCCATGATACCCAAGAAAAATATTATTGCCGAGCCAGTAAGAAAGGATACCTTGGGCGCCGTAGGATTAGCTAACTTATTTGTTTATCACAAGTTCCCCAATGCCATCGTGGCCGCCATTTGGGGTGCAGATCATATAGTAAGAGACGTCAAAGGTTTTAACCATGCCGTGAAAAAAGCCGCCGAGTACTCAAACAAAACCAAAAAACTAGTAAAAATAGACGTTCGACCAACCTTCCCCAGTGAACATAACGGTTGGGTCAAGATAGGTAGTCGCATCTCGAAAATTGACGGCCTAGACATTCACGAATTTGTTAAGTTTATTGAGAAACCAAACGAAGAAAAAGCCAAGAAACTGTTTGAATCTCGCCAGTACTTAATTAACACCGGTTATCTCGTCTGGCCCGCTGAGTTAATGCATTCTTTGTTCAAGACACATCAGCCCAAAGCATACAAACTTTTAGAAGAAATTCGTCCAGCCTTAGGTAAATTTAGGCAAAACAAAGTCATTAGAAAAATCTACCCTAAATTTGAGAAAACATCCATAGACTACGGAATTTTTGAAAAACTAAGCAAAAAAGACACAGTAGTGATTCCGGTAGATATCGGTTGGAGTGACGTGGGAACCTGGGAACTGCTTTTCGAAAGTTTAGCCGAAGATAAAAAGACAGATAATCTAATCAAGGGGCAGGTAGAGACCTCTGGTGTTAAAAGGTCAATAATTTACTCAAACGTCAAAGACAAAATCGTTTCGGTCATTGGTTTGAATGACGTTGTAGTAGTCGACACACAGGACGGTCTTGTGGTCTGTAATATGCACGAATCAGACAAAATCAAGCAATTTATCAATCTGCTCAAGGAAAAAAAGCTGACTCAATATATATGATTTTTTACGAACCAATTAAGCGGCTAATAGACATCACCGCCTCACTGGTTCTAGCAGTTCTTTTTTTACCCATCTGGATAATTATTCCCTTGCTAATGAAACTTGAAGAACCAAGTGCTCCAATAATATACGCACCCAAAAGAATTGGTAAATACGGTAGGACGTTTGGTCTCTTGAAATTTAGATCAATGAGGATGTTTAAAGATAAAAATGGTAAACCTGGTCATGCCTTTAACTTTTGGAGAGACAATCCAAAACTTTTCGAGAAATACAAAAAAGCGGGTTGGAAGTTACCCTTAGACAAGGATCCGCGCATTACTAAAATTGGCAGATTTATTCGACAAACTTCAATCGATGAAATGCCACAGGTGTTTAACATTCTAAAAGGCGACATGAGTCTTGTGGGTCCACGGGCTTACATCCAAACAGAAGCTGAACCAGAAATGACCGACGCCGTTAAGCGTTACGGTAAAGGTATAAAAAAATACATAGATTTATCTCAAAGCGTTAAACCGGGCCTTACTGGTCTCTGGCAGGTTTCTGGTCGAAATGATGTTGATTGGGATGAACGGGTAAAAATGGACGCCGCCTACGCCAAAAGACAGTCAATTCTAGAAGATATTGCAATAATAATCAAAACCCCATTTGCCATGATCAGTAAATGGTAAACTAAAATAAACATGGACCTACCTAAAAAATCAAACCTCGATCAAAAACCATTGAATAATCCTGGTCATTCTGAGCAAGGCGAAGAATCTAGGTTGCCGAAAGCAACCGCATCGCGCTTCGCTAGATCCTTCACAAAGTTCAGGATGACGAGAGTCGTTTTAATTTTTCTTGGTTTTTTATTACTTCTATCTGCTCTGGGTGCCATCGCCGGTTTCACCCTAAAATCTCCGGTCAAGGTAGCTCTAGGTTCTGCAACCAAGCTAACTACCGACTTTCAAAACAAAGATCTGGTAACAGCCAAGCAAACCCTAGAGACCTTAAAAGCAGACATAGAAACCCTAGAAGGCAAATACAAAATAATCGCCTGGACAAAAGTAATCCCTTTCTTGGGGGGTTACACCAAAGACGGTCAAAGCGCTATTATTGCCTCAAAATCACTAGTTAACGCCATAGATCTAACCATAATTGCCCTAGAACCATACTCGGATCTTTTAGGATTTAAGTCAGATACAGAGTCGGTGTTAGAAAAACCAGAGGCTGAATCAATCGAAAACAGAATTGTCTTTATGGCCGGAACGCTTGACAAAATCTCTCCAGAACTAGAAGGTATCACCAAAGAACTAGCCAAGGCCGGTGAAGAATTATCCTCCATAAACCCAAAAAGATATCCTAAGAAAATTGCAGGCAAGGAAATCAGGGGCAAGCTTATTTCAATACAAACTACACTAGATGAATCCGTCCAACTTTTTACCCAAGCCAAACCATTAATCAAATTACTACCCACGCTTCTTGGTAATCCAGACTCAAAAACATATCTATTATTATTCCAAAACGACGCTGAGTTAAGAGCCACCGGTGGATTTCTAACAGCCTACGCCTATCTAGACATGAACCAGGGCAAAATGGTCCCCGGCAACTCATACGATATTTATAACCTAGACGCCCGTTGGCACAGCAACCTTAAAGCTCCTGATCCAATCAAGAAATACCTAAACGAGTCCATGTGGAACTTAAGAAATATTAATTTGTCACCAGACTTCAAGGTATCCATGGATCAGTTTTTAGAGATCTACAGAGACATACCAGGTACTAGGCAAATCGACGGTATTATTGCCATAGACACCAGCGTTCCAGTAAAACTCCTAGACATCATTGGCCCAATCGGGGTAGGTGGCTGGGGCAACTTCTCTTCTGAAATTGATCCTCGTTGCGACTGCCCCCAGGTGGTCTACGCACTAGAAGAAATTGCAGACAGACCCACCTATGAAATCAGACTAGACAGAAAAGCGGTTTTGGGCCCCTTAATGCACTCTTTAATGGCCAACGCCATGGGTAGCCCTAAACATATGTGGCCGAAACTACTAAACTCCCTATTGACCTCGATTCAAGAAAAACACATGCTCTTGTATTTTATTGACGAAGACACCCAAAAAATAGCCGAGGACTTCAACTCTGCCGGCAGAATCAAGGACTTTGAAGGAGATTATCTTCACGTAAACGACAGTAATTTTGGTGGTGCCAAAACAGATATGTATATCACCCGTAGTGTAGAGCAAGAAATTGAAGCTACGGCAGGTAAAGTTGTCAAAACCGTCACCCTAAACTACAACAACCCCCATCCCGGTTCTAACTGTAATCTAGAAGCCGGCCAGCTCTGCTTAAACGGAGTCTACAAAGACTGGGTCAGAATCTATGTTCCTTTAGGGAGTGAGTTAATAAGCGTGGTTGGTTCAGAAGACGAATCAGTAACGGGTGAGGAGTTAGATAAAACATATTTTACCGCCTACTTTACCATGCGACCAGAGTCGTCAAGTAAGCTGGTTTTTAAGTATCAGTTGCCAAATTTAAACACAGACTCTTATCAACTACTTATCCAAAAACAGCCTGGTAAACCAGCCATTAAACACCACATAATTTACAACGGTTTAGAACAAGAAATAGACCTCTCAACCGACACCACCCTCTCTCTATAGGATGAACAAAGCTTTTTCAGACACTGGCATTGTTATCAAAATCACAGACTTTGGTGAAGCCGATCGTTTTGTAGACTTGGTTAGCAAAGACCACGGTCTTGTTAACTTAATAGCCAAGGGCGCCAGACGAATAACCTCAAGAAAAGCCTCTCATTTAGATTTGTTAAATCTAGTCAAGTTCCAGGTAGCCAGGGGTCGCAGCCCACAAATATTAATTCAAGCAGAACTAATAGAGCCCCACCTTGACTTAAAAAATAATCTTAAAATGGCCCGCACTTCCTTTTATTTGGCAGAAATACTAAACTCGCTTTTAGCACCAGAGCAACCAGATACAGAACTTTTCATATCTTTAAAAAACTATCTTAACCGCCTTAATCAATTAGGTGATAAGAACGACTCCCGTCAGCTATCAACAGACTTTCAACTCTACCTTTTGCGCCACCTGGGTTTCCCAGAACCCAAAGCAACCAGCCCAGAAGCAATCATGAATCACTTTGAAGAAATCACCAGTAGAAAAATCCACTCCCGAACATTAAATCTCTTGACATAATTCTGATACAATATGAATATTATTGATATAATATGATATACGCGTGTTGACAAGGCATATTTGTGAAGGTATAAATATACATACGGGTTAGTTGATATCGCAGTTTAAAATGTAATTTGGTGTGGGGCTGAAAGTCAGAAAGGCTCTACTGCAGAATGTGATTAATCCAGATTCGTCTGGCAATGAAAGCATTACGATGAAGGAATGTCGCCCTTCCAGCTCCACACGAAGTTATATTTCTTGAGATAATTTTCTTTATACAGTCTAAAAGCTGTTGCTACATAAACACCACTTTTTGATATTTGGTTTCCAACATGTTTGTCTAAAATTTCAATTGAGGAAAAATATGTATATGACCCAATTTTCTTTACCATACAATAGTCTCCCCTCTTTGAGTTCAAGTTGCAGTAGATAGAATCTGGGTATTTCACAATTGTATGTAAATTGTTAATCAAATATTCATATTCTTCTGCGGGTCTTTTATCATAAATATGTTTCAGCATTCTAGTTGTTACATAAACTTTTGATACTTTTGTTCTAATCTCTTTTCTGACAATGTTGGTTAGATAGCACAGGTAAACAGTTTTATCTTGAACAATTGCCTCTTTTGCCGACCCCTCAATAAATTGCTCGTGTGTATCTTTTAATATCCCCATACTTTAATTTTATCAGCTTTCAAACAACAAGCTTTTTATAACCCTACCCCCCGTCATCCCCGCGCAGGCGGGGATCCATAATGTTACAATATTCTAATATGGCAGACGAAAATAAACTAGAAAAAATTATTTCCCTAGCCAAACGCAGGGGTTTTGTTTACCCCTCGTCAGAAATATACGGCGGTTACGCCAGCGTCTATGACTACGGTCCAAGAGGGGTAGAGTTAAAAAACAACATCAAGAAATCTTGGTGGAATGAAATGGTTTACAAAAGGGCAGATGTGGTGGGTTTAGACTCCGCCATATTCATGCACCCCAAAACTTGGGAAGCATCCGGTCACGTAGAAGGTTTTTCAGACTCTCTAGTTGAATGTAAAAAATGCCACCATCGCTTCAAATCAGACAACCAAAAAACCTGCCCCGACTGTGGTGGAGAACTAACCGAAGAAAAAAACTTTAATCTGTTAGTAGAAGCTAAAATGGGTGTAACAGACGAAGCTAAATCCAAGGCATATTTAAGAGGTGAAACCTGTCAAGGAATTTATTTAAACTTTCAAAACGTTTTAAACTCCACCAGACAAAAAATTCCCTTTGGTATAGCCCAAATAGGTAAAGCCTTTAGAAACGAAATTACCCCCAAAAACTTTATTTTTCGAACCCGTGAGTTCGAGCAAATGGAAATGCAGTTTTTTATTCCACCAGACAAAAAGCTAGCCCAAGAAACCTTTGATTACTGGAAACAAGAAAGATTAAACTGGTATTTAAATCTTGGTATTGATTCTAAAAAACTTCGTTTTAGGGAACATACAAACGATGAAAGAGCTCACTATGCTTTAGCCGCAGAAGACATAGAGTACAACACCCCATTTGGGGGCTGGAAAGAGTTCGAGGGAATCCACAACAGGGGAGACTGGGACTTATCCCGCCACAGCAAGTACTCTGGCAAAGATTTAGGCTATCTAGAACCAGACGGTACCAGAGTAATTCCTTGGATCATAGAAACCTCCGCCGGTGTAGACAGAGCCTTTTTAATGTTTTTATTAGATTCATATAAACACGATAAGGATAAAAACCGTATCTACCTCAGTCTCCATAAATCACTAGTTCCAGTTCAGGTAGCCGTTTTTCCTCTCTTGGGCAACAAACTGGAACTTATATCAAAAGCCAAAGAGGTCTTTGACAACTTAGTCAAACAAGGCTTTATAGCAGAATGGGACGATAGGGGTAATATAGGCAAACGCTACTACTCCCAAGACGAGATTGGCACTCCTCACTGCGTCACCATAGACTTTGATACACTAGAAAAAAACGAAGTCACAGTAAGAGACAGAGACACCGCCATCCAAGAAAAAGTAAGTATTGATAAACTAGTTAAGTATCTGAAAAAATAATGAAAAAGCTAGCCCCCGTAATCATATTTGCACTGGTTCTATTATCGATTATCACAGTTCTGGTACTCAAAAAAAAATCAAACGATCCAGTCTCAATCGATGATCAAGAAGCAGCCGGCGCCCGTTTGGTAATTAACCAGCTAGATCAAGACAAAAGACCATTTACTATCCTATCTCAACACTCAACTGGCAAGCTACTTGCCTTTTATTTAGAGAATACTTCATATATTGAAGGAGCCACCATAGATCTGGAATACCTCTCTGGTGACTTACTTAAAGGGGCAAGAAGCACTTTAGAGTCTCCCATAAGCGACCCTTTTGCCAAGGCGTTTCTATTGGGCAGTTGCTCGGCCGGTGGCAAGTGCAGTTTCGACAAAGATCTAATCTCGGGTTCTCTTAAATTAAAACTAAGGGTCCAAGAGGAATCAGATATTCATGTATTAAAGGGAGACTATTCATTTGTAGACGGTAAAACCACCACTACCGACGGCAGAGTCACCTATACCCCAACTGGAAATCCAACTGGTGAAATCTTACTTAATACCTTAGGCCTACCAGAAAAACCAGAAAGCAATATAGAACTTTATCCATTAGCCATAACCTCTACGGGTTCGCAAGCAATTAAGGGTAAGTTGGAAATCAGGAAAACAGGCATAACCAGGGTATTGATCTACACCGCTTCAGGTTACCAAGAACTAGACGCAGTAATTACCGAAGACACGGTTACCATTGACCTAAATCATACCCCCAGAAAGGAGACGGTGGAAATAATAAGAGACGATCTCAAGGGAGCAGAAGAAACCCACACCTTCTACATCCTCGGCCCCATCGTTATGTTAAAATAAACACATGTCTAAAGCGATAGAGTTTCTAATAGATTCCAATACTCAAAGAGAGGCTGAACAATATCTTGAGTCATTGTTGTTTGCAGATAAAGCCATTTTGGCTTTTCAACAAGAAAAAAATCTTCTCAGAGTGGCAGAGTCTTTTGCTGCCAGATCAATTACCTTCAAGCTTTTATACAGGCAAACCCACGACAAGCTCTTTCTTGTCTTGGCTACCTCTGCTGCTTCTACCGCAGTCAGTGTGGCCAGACACCACGGCGAAAAATCCAGTCTAGCTATTCCTCTTTTTGGTCTTGCCAAAACTCAAGCTGAGGCCGAGGATCACAAATCTGCCATCATCTCTTATCAAGAGGCCATAGAGATAATGGAGAATCAGCCACCAGTAGAACACGATAAACCAGAGGTCTTGGCAGACATGAAAGTTCACTTAGCCGTCAGCCAGTATAAAGCAGGGGATACCTCCGTTACCAGTACTATCTACAACGCTATTAAGGTATTGGAAAGTTCAGATCTTTCATACGAAAGAAACGCTTGGCTATCCGGTGCCTACATGAGGCTTGCCGAGTTACTTAAATCAAAGGATCACTTAATTAAAGCCAAAGAAATCATCGACTCCGATCCTCGCCTAACCATCCGCCTTAAACAGTGGACCGAACTCTCCTCAAAGCTCAAATAATCCACCCCTTTTTTTTCGTCCTCGACCGAAGCGGTCAGGATTTCAATTGGAGTGACAAGGACCGTCCCTGTCACCTAACCCCCTCCGTCATTCTGGGGACGAGTCGGCGAGGACTCCAGAATCAATTCTGGACAAGCCCCCGCTGAGCGGGACTCTGGCAGAATGACAATGGTCCGATGGTTCGAACCATCGGACTAATCCAACTATATCAGTTTCAAGGCTAATCCCCAGCCTCAACCCCGCGGGTCATGCCTACTCAAATAACTTTTCCTGGGTAATTTCTATTAACCTCATAGCCTCTTTGTTTTTCTTGATTTCACCCACCATCTCAATTGCTGGTTTAATTACATCATCTTTCGTACCCAGACCTTCCGCAAATTTTGCAACCGTCCCCTCAGTTGGTGGTTGGGTAAAAAGATTTTGCAGTAATTTGTGCCACTTGATCACAGTGTTTCTAGAAACTAGTTCAGTCTCTTCGTCAAGCACAGAGTCAAGATATGAAATAATCTCAGGCCAATTTTTTACCCCTGGGTAGGTTATCTGATCTTCTAAAAACTTAACAACCTGTGGAACCAATCCTTCCTTTGGTATTAAATCAAAAAGCCCAAGTCGCTGCAAAACATTTTCTCTTTCTTTGTCTACTAAAATATGACAATACGCTCCAAGCTAAAATAAATTTTCCCAATATCTCTCCGTCATCCCCGCGCAGGCGGGGATCCATTTAATTTGTATGGATTCCGTGTCAAGCACGGAATAACAAGATTCCGATGGTTCGAACCATCGGACTGAGTGGGAAGTATGCGATACTTCCATGTTCGTGAAATTGGTCCTTGACAATGTTGTTTCTTTTCACGATACTTAGTAGTGGTGACAAGTGGTGAAACAACTTATGCATTATGTTTATAGGACGATATTACCATCAATTAGAAGCCAAAGGCAGACTGGCTATTCCGCAAAAATTCAGACACAGTCTCAAGTCTGGTGGCGTGATAACTTGGGGGCTAGATGGCTGCCTATTTCTTTTCCCCGCATCATACTGGCAAGAGCTCTCCAGCAAATTAGCAGGCCTTCCGTTGACCAATCCATCGGCCAGGCAGTTCACCCGTCTTTTAGTTCAGTCAGCTACAGAGCTGAATCTAGACAAACAGGGCCGGACCTTAATTCCGGAACACCTAAGAATACAAGCCAAGTTAAAAAAACAAGTCGTGGTAGCTGGAGCTCTGACCCGGGCAGAAATCTGGGATAAAGACCTCTACCACAAGCACCTTGAAAAAATAACGCGTCAGGTTCCAGTAGATCAGGAACTAGCTAATTTAGGCATATGACAACCAAAATACCAAGACATAATCCAGCCTACTCTGGCTTAATAGCCAAGCTGTTCAATCTAAAGTCAGGCAGTCTGTTTTTAGACCTTACCTTAGGAGACGGAGGGCATACCCAAGAAGCTTTACAAGCGGGAGCCAAGGTAATAAGCTTCGACATCGATCCAGAGTCAATTCAAAGAGCCAAACAGTTTATCCCTCAAAACCTTCACAAAAACTGGACGGTGGTAAACTCCAACATGACCCAAGTTAGCCAGCGACTAACTAATCAACGGTTCAACGGCATTTTAATTGACCTAGGACCCTCACAGTATCAGATACTATCTCCTAATCGAGGTTTTAGTTTCTCATCTAACCAAGCACTAGACATGAGACTAGATAAGAATCTAGGTGTAACAGCCAAAGACTTTTTAGCCGCTTTAGGTCAAAAAGAACTAGAGCAGGTTTTTAGACTAGCAGACGAGCCAAGAGCAAAACAAATTGCCCAAGCAATCGTTAGCAACAGGAAAATATCTCCAATAACAACTGGTCAACAGCTAGCCAATCTAGTTACCAAGCTAAAGGGAAGTTATAAAAAAACCCACCCCGCTACCCAGGTTTTTCTAGGCCTAAGAATGGCTGTGAATCTAGAAAGAGAAGTAATTCAAAAAACCCTTCCCCAACTCCCAGACTTACTAAAAACAAACGGAATCCTGGGAATAATATCTTTCCACTCTGGTGAAGACAAACTAGTTAAGCAATTTGGCAAGGACCAGCCAGAAACCTTAAGCGTTATTTACAAGAAACCTCTAAAGCCTACGGCTGAAGAGATTAATAATAATCCAAGAGTTAGAAGCGCTTGCTTAAGACTCTTCAAAAAAATATGAATATAATAAAAATAAACTTAGCACTATATCTTTGTATAGGTATTATGGCTATTGTCAATCTATTCTGTACCAACGCCCTAGCCACACAGGGTGTGGAAATCAATGGTCTTTATCAACACTCTCAGGTTTTAGAAAAAACCAATCAGGAGCTAGAGGGCGAAATAAACAAACATAATAGGCTTTCATACATCCAAGAAATTGCCATTGGTCAAGGGTATAAACGGATAAGCGAGATTGGTCTAGTATCTACCACTAGCTTATTATCTTATGATCCATGATGATCAAAAGCTCACCCGCTTTCGCCTTAAGCTAATCACCAACCTTTCCCCCCTATTGTTTATTGCTATTCTAATTCGACTTTTTTACTGGCAAGTAATTAAGGGACCACAATTAAGCATACAAGCCAGCCGTCAACATAGTTCAGTAAGTGTCTTACAGGCCCGTAGAGGAAATATTTACGATACCAATGGTGAGCTTTTGGCCGGTATTAAGAACCTCTATCATTTATATATTTACAAACCGCAGATGAAAGACTCAACTGAAAAAATTGTAGACATGTTAGCACCAATCTTGGTTGAAGATCCTCCACCAGCCAGTCCGGGGGCTGAAATTATTACCCCAGAGCAAATGTTGCAAGAAACAAAAGACTTCCTTACGGGAAGAGTAACTTTATCTTCAAACTGGATCTCAATAAAGCACTATCTGACTCCTGAACAAAAAGAATTAATAGACAATCAGGAGCTGGAGGGGTTAGATTTTGAGCCAGAGTATCTACGTTACTATCCAGAAAGTTCATTGTCAGCCCATATTCTGGGTTTTGTTGGCAAAGACCTTGCCGGTCAAGAACAAGGCTATTTTGGTATCGAAGGCTTTTTTGATCGTCAGCTAAAAGGTCGTTCTGGCAAGGTAAGGGGTGAGCAAGACGCCTATGGCAACCCAATTTTAATTGGTAATTATCAGTTATTACAAAGCCAAAATGGTGATTCACTTAAACTAACTATAGACAAACCCAAGCAGTTTCTAATAGAAAACCTACTTATAGAAGGCATGGCTCGTTACGGTGCCCGCTCCGGAACCGTTACCGTAATGGAAACCTCAACCGGGAAAATTAGAGTCATGGCCAGTTTTCCCAATTATGATCTGGGTAATTATCCAGACTACAACAAAGATTGGTACAAAAACCCCGTGGTTGCCAGTTTGTTTGAACCAGGTTCGGTTTTTAAACCAATCATTATGGCCTCGGCTTTAGAAAAAGGGGTAATTAACCAGGACTCAACCTGTGACATTTGCACAGGCCCTATTGAAATCGGCCAGTTCAGCATCAAGACCTGGGATGAGGTCTACCACCCAGACTCAAATATGACAGATATTCTGGTTAACTCGGACAATATAGGTATGGTCTACGTGTCAAGAAAGCTTGGATCAGAAAATTTTTTAAAAACCCTAGATAATTTTGGCTTTAACGCCATAACAGGCATAGAACTTCAAGAAGAGGTCACCAGCAAACTAAAAACAGGTAGCAGTTTTAGAGAAATAGACCTAGCCACCAACGCATTTGGCCAGGGAATTGCTATAACCAGAATTCAGCTTTTAACAGCATTCAACGCATTGGCTAACAAAGGTTTACTTGTTCAACCCACCTTAATTGAAAAAGAAGACCAACCCCCCTCACGTAAAGTATTAGAAGAAAATACAACTAAGCAAATAACTCAAATGTTAATGGAGGTGGTTAATCAAAGCAAGCTAAATTGGAAAAGACCGCAAGGATTGTCAATAGCCGGCAAAACAGGAACCGCTCAGATCCCCGTGGACGGAAAATACGATCAAAACAAAACAATCGCCAGCTTTATTGGTTACTTCCCAGCCTACAACCCCAAATACACCATGCTGGTTACCTTAACCGAACCCACAGCCTCTCCTTGGGGTTCAGAAACCGCCGCCCCTCTCTGGTTCAAAATCCTCAACCAACTCCTCCTCTGACCTTCAATTTCTCCTTTGTCATTACTCCGTCCCACTCTCACTGTCATCCCGCACCCCCTCCGTCATCCCCGCGCAGGCGGGGATCCATCCCCCTCGGGTCATTCTGAACGATAGTGAAGAATCTCTGAACTTGTTTCAGACTCGCATTCGCGAGTAGGCTCAACCCGCGGGGTTGAGGCTGGGGGTTAGCCTTGAAACTGATATGGTTGGGAAACTCGTTATTCCGATGGTTCGAACCATCGGAATCTTGTCATTCTGCCAGAGTCCCGCTCAGCGGGGGCTTGTCCAGAATCTAAAGTGTTAAAATAACCTTGTGTCTATTATAAAAAAGCACACCATCTCTTTTAGGCATGCCTTTAGTGGCATAATCTACACCTTCAAAACCCAGCCTAACTTCAAAATCCTCAACCAACTCCTCCTCTAACTTTATAATCTAATATAGTTTCTGTATTAGAAACATGAAATAAAAGAGTAATTTTAAAGCAAAATCTTGAAAGCTGTCCTTAAGTGACTCGGGGAAGTAGTACCCTCGTTTAATAATGGCCTTGTAATAAACATCAAGTCTGTCATTTAGTTTTGCCTTCTGTAATTGGACATCTTTATCTGTAATGCAATCATTCTTCTTAATTTGCAAAGATAAGTTAGTCATCTTGGTGCTTATTTTATTTAGTTTTTTTGGGTCAAAAAGTATGGCCTTTGACAATAGTTTGGAAAAAATAACAACATCTTTTTTTAGAATTTCTTCTGGCACAACCTGACCATCACTACCCCGGTTGTGCTTGTAACGGTTGGGTATGGCCAGGGTAACAATATTGGGGGTAAGACCAAAATTGGTGATCGCGCGGGCCTCATCCGAGCCTTTGGTAGCACCAATTTGTAGGTCAAGTTTGTACCTGTGAGCTGTCGTCTTAAGCAAAACCTCTGCAAGATTTTTACCTGGATTTTTATAACCATGGACCATATTAAGATTGCTTAACTCAAGAACTGGTCCATTTTCGTAATTAACCGGCGGGCAGAACTTATTTTTTTGGTTTTCAATAATTGGGGCCTCAAGATTAATAACTATATCTCTAGAACCAATATTAATAGGGTTGTGTCTGGATAAATGCCAAGCACTTATTTGGTGGACTTCTTCATGGAAATTAAAAACAAAGTAAAGGTCAAACCCAGATTCAATTCTTTTACTAAGAAGGTGCAACATAACTGCCGTATCAATACCGTTATCTGCGTTATAGAGCTTTATATGAGTTGGAGTATTCTTGAGGTAGGGGAAATCATACTGAGCAAAGGAATTTTTAGGAACGTCAAAATCTATCTTGGTTCCAATTTTCCGGCTCTTTTCAATGTGTGTTATCTCGCCTTTGCCCAAGTACTTTCCCTGGGGGGAAAACACCTTCATGGGAATGGGTAGTTGTTTTCCAAGCCTCCCCAGTCCAACCGAACCAAACAAAATACCTATTCGATTATTTTTCAATACGGCGCCAGGATGGTCTGTATGGGTAAGAAAAACTAACTTAGTTGCCCCGGGATTTTGAACGGGACGGGCAATAATAGAATAGTGATTAAAGCTAAAGGGGACATTATATTTTGTAAGAAGGGAGATGATATATTCTTTTGAAGGTTTGGATAAAAAAGGTGAACTTGGAATTTCCTGAATTTCTTGAAGTAGTTCCAGCAAATGTTGATTTAGTCTCATTGTCTCAAATTATAGCAAGAGTGGTAAAATAAACCTGTGTCCATCATAAAAAAACACACCATTTCCTTTAAAAATGCCTTTAGCGGCATTATTTATACATTCAAAACCCAGCCCAACTTCAAAATTCACGCCCTAGCCGCCTTAATCGCTCTTACCGCCAGCTTTATTCTAAACATCTCTCAAGCAGAAAAAATAGTTATCGTTTTTACAATCTCTCTGGTTTTAATAGCAGAAATGATAAACACATCCATAGAGTCGGTTGTAGACCTACTAACAGACAAGTTTCACCAGCAAGCAAAAATCGCCAAAGACGTCTCCTCTGGCATGGTTTTGTTATCCGCCATTTCTTCCGTCATAATTGCTTTTATTATTTTTGGTAAATACCTATGGCCCTTCTTCTAGGAATATTAATATTCTCCTTCACCATTCATTCGCTGGCTATAGTTCCTTTTATTAATTATCTTTACAGATTAAAGTTTTACAAAAAAAAGTCAGCCATAGCAGCTGATAAAAAAGACGCCGCTTCTGAACATATCCGCTCAAAAGCCAAGACACCAGAGGGTGGTGGTTTTCTCATTTTGGTCTTAGTCAGTCTTCTTTTTGCTTTATCAATTCCTCTTCTTAAACTTGCAGGCATAGAAATTACCCACGTATATCCATTAAACGAAGAAATAAACGTAATCTTTTTCACTTTTATCACCTTTGGCTTACTAGGTTTATACGACGACGTGGTTGGTTTTTTTGAACTAGACAGACAGCATGGTTACTCAGGCCTACGCACTAGCTATAAATTAATTATCCAGGTGGTCCTAGGATTAACAATAGGAACCTTGCTCAACATAAACTTAGGTATAGATATAATTAACATTCCCTTTTTTGGTGTAGTCGCTTTTGGCCACTGGTTCATTCCTCTAGCCGCTTTTTTGGTGGTAGTTTTTGCCAACTCTGTTAACATTACCGACGGCATGGACGGCCTTGCCGGTGGACTACTAATGATCTCCTTATTTGGCCTTTTATTATTATCCGCATCCATTTTAGACGTACCTCTTTCTATCTTTATTGCCCTATTGTTGGGTGGATTAATTGCTTTTCTCTACTTCAACGTCTTTCCTGCCCGTATCTTTATGGGTGACGTTGGCGCCTTGGCTTTTGGGGCCACCTTTGCTACCGTGGGTCTTCTAACCGGCAAGGTCTTTGCCCTCTTGGTTATTGGTTTACCATTTTTAATAAACGGTCTTTCCAGCGTTATCCAAATAATGGGGGTCAAGATTCTTGGTAGAAGACTTCTACCTATTGCCCCAATTCATTATTGGTTACTAAAAAAAGGCTGGTCAGAACCAAAAATAGTCCAAAGAGCCTGGTTGACCAACATCATGTTAGTAGTCGTCGGCCTCTGGCTCGCCCTCTCCTAGGCTCAACCCCTTTCAAAAGTACAGCCTACCAGTAAACAAACTAACTACTTTATTGTATGATTTCCAGTTGAAAGGGATTCCTCTATTCCGTCCTCGACCGCAGGGTCGGGACTCCAATCGGAATGACAAGGACCGTCCCTATCATTTCACACCCCCCTGTCATCCCGCATTTAGTACGGGATCCATCCTCCAACGTCATCCCCGCGCAGGCGGGGATCCATTTGGATAGATTCCTGCCTACGCAGGAATGACGGGGGGGGGAGTTCAGGATGACGATATTGATTGGTGTGATATATTTAATATATGGCGTTAACGTTGGTGGATAAAAAATGGATCAAGGGCGAAATAATGAATGGAGTTCTGGAAGGAATACACGAGGTTATTATGCCAGCCTTAGAAAGATTAGACGGAAAGATCGACAAGAATGCTGAAAAAATTGACAATCTCGAAGGTAGGTTCGACAACTTCGAAGTTGGCCTTGGCAATATAGAAAGAAAACTAGACACGGTAATCGGCCATTATGCAGACAAGTAAAAACCTTTCTGCTCGGATTTTTCTTTTAGGTTTAGGTATTTCTATAATTGGTTTAACCGCTATATATAATTCTTCAGCCATCGAAGGATACACCGATTTTGGCAACAAATATCATTTTGTTAAAAACCAACTTATCTGGTTGGCACTGGGAATCAGTCTATTTTTTATAATACAAAATATTAGCCTAGATCTAATTAAAAAGGCCACACCGGCCGTGTTTTTTACCTCCTTAATTCTTATGGTCTTGGTCTTAATCCCCGGGGTTGGCAGTAAACTGCAAGGAGCCAGAAGATGGTTAAGTTTAGGCTTAGTAGGCATGCAACCTTCTGAATTTTTTAAACTCTCAATTATTATCTATCTAGCTTCGTGGTTAGAAACAGCCAAGCCTTTAAAAGCATTCCTATTTCTTACCCTATCTTGCCTGACCTTGGTCATGCTCCAGCCAGACCTGGGTACGGCCGTGGTCATCACCGCTTCAGCCTTCACTCTTTACTATTTATCAGGCGCCAAACTTAAGGATATGTCTTTCTTTTTTATTTTACTTTCTTCCCTTATAGCACTGCTAATCATCGTTTCCCCATACCGCCTTCGCCGTTTACAGACCTTTATGGATCCAACCCAAGACCCCCTGGGCTCCTCGTATCATATCAACCAAGTCCTACTTGGTTTAGGTTCAGGCGGTTTTTCCGGGGTTGGATTGGGTAAATCCAGGCAAAAATACGCCTATCTGCCAGAATCTACCACCGACTCGATTTTTGTTGTAGTAGGAGAAGAGCTGGGCTTCATAGGCGGTACAATCTTAATCGGTTTATTCGCAGCCTTCATACTATCTGCCTTTAACATAGCCAAAAAGGCCAGCAATCACTACCGGCGTTTACTGGCTTCAGGCTTGACTTTGTTGCTCTTGACCCAAGTTTTTGTTAACCTAGGAGCTATGGTAGCACTGATCCCCTTAACCGGCATGCCTCTACCATTTATCTCTTACGGTGGTTCTTCGTTAATTACCACCTATATCTCATTAGGAATTTTAGCCAACATAGCCAAAACAAAATGAAAAAACTTACCATTATATTTACCGGCGGACACCACAACTCAACCTTAGAAGTAGCTCTGGCCGCCAGAAAGAAAGGCTATCAAGTAATCTGGATAGGCCATAAATTTACTAGTAGGGAAGATAAAAGCCTCTCGGCAGAATTCAAAGAAATAACCAAAAACAATATTAAATTTCTAGAGCTCAAAACAGGCAAGGTCTATAAACAAAGCAACCCCCTAGAGTACTTAAAAATCTTTCTAGGCTTTATTCAGTCGTTTTCTTATCTAATAAAATTTAAGCCTTCACTAATTTTCTCATCCGGTGGCTTTATATCCGTGCCGGTGGTTATTACCGGTTGGATTCTTGGTATTCCATCGATTACCCACGAACAGACCGTCACCGCCGGTTGGGCTAACAAAGCCTTGTCTCCATTTGTAAAAAAGATCTTGCTTACCCATCAGTCTTCCAAGAAAAATTTTCCCAGCAAAAAAACAGTCGTGGTTGGTCTACCTATTAGAAAAAAACTTCTAGAAAAAACTCCAGTGACCCATTTTAAACCCAAGCTTCTTTATATAACCTGTGGTAAGCAGGGTTCACACGTCATCAACTCTAGTCTTTTTCCTTTAATTCCACAGTTGGTAAAAAAATACACCGTAGTTCACCAAACAGGTTCCAACAGTAAAACCAAAGACATTAGCAAGGCCAGAAGGGTAAAAAAATCACTGGGTGAATACTCAGACCGTTATATTCATGCCCCATACTTTTTTGCCGATCAAGCCACCGATTATCTAAGATCAGCCCACCTGGTTATTAGCCGAGCGGGAGCCCATACCACCTACGAACTTTGTCTTTTGGGAAAAAGAGTTATATTTATCCCCATTTCCTGGGTCTCTCACAATGAGCAATTTTTAAACGCCAAACTGGCCGCCACTAGCACCACCAGCTTAACTCTTAAAGAAAAGGACTTAAACCCTCAAGCTCTAATGCTCGCTATAAAAAAACTGTCTCCAAAAAAACTTAAACCAGTTTCGGGCACAGTAATTACCAATGCCACCCAAAGAATAATGACAATAATAAATGAAATGGTTTAAGCGTAAACGACTAGTCTTGGTTATCGTATTTTTAAGCCTAATCTTTGTTATTGGTCAGCTAATCACTAGGTCTCACTGGGGCCAAAAACCTACCATAGACACAAAGCAAGACCGGCCACTGGCCGTTTCAGTATTTTTAAGCTATCTCCAGCCCACGCTATCACCCAATGGTTTACCCATTAACGAACTAGACGATTTTGCTAGCTCCGTGTCTGCTCAGCCGTATGACCTATTTCCCAACGGGGAAATAGCTCCTGGTACAGACGACTCTAGTATTAGTTTAATATTCTCCCAAAAACCACCCCAGCAAAAGCTTGAACAAATCTTTATACTAACTACCAGTATCGTTTACACTCTGCCCGTAACAAAGGGTTACTTATTGGAAGACAATTTTTATTTTGCAAGCTCTAACTTGCCAAATATAATAATTCCCTTAAGTCTCTCGGCTGAAGAATTATCAGATACTTTACAAGCTATCCCTTCAATAGCTAAAATCAAAGAAGGTATTAAAACAATTGACCTAAGATTTAACCATCCAATAATTCAATAACTATGAGTAAAAACACCGGAGTAAACGCAATAGACATTGGCACAAGCAAAATTACTTGTCTTATTACCAAACCCTCATCTGACTCGGACAATATAAACGTGGTTGGTGTGGCCACTCTGCCCAGTAGGGGAATGGGTAGAAGTAGAAACAACGCTGGAACAATAGTAAACATAGAAGAAGTTGTTGGTTCGGTTACCGACTGTGTAGAGGCGGCCGAACGTATGGCCGGTTTTAACATCAGCTCTGCTCAAGTCTCTATTTCCGGCTCCCATATCAAGTCTCAAAACAGTCAAGGGGTGGTAGCCGTTACCGAACCAGAGGGTGAGATCAGCCCAGAAGACATCTATAGAGCCATAGAGGCTGCCAGAGCAGTCTCTTTACCTTCTTCCCGTGACATCATGCATGTACTACCTCGTGAATTCAGTGTGGACTCCCAAAAAGGCATCAAGGATCCTGTCGGCATGTCTGGCATCAGGCTAGAAACAGAGGCTCACATAATCACCAGTTCAACCACAGCTGTAAAAAACACAGCCAAAGTCGTTAACGAAATCGGGGTCAGTGTTCAAAATACCGTTTATTCAGGCTTAGCTTCTGCCATGTCTACTCTTACAGACACAGAAAAAGAACTGGGGGTTGTTAGTGTTGACATCGGGGCCGGCGTCACCAACGTTACTGCTTTTGTGGACTCTGCCTGTAGTTACTCCAGCGTTATTCCTTTAGGTGCCAGAAAAATCACAGACGATCTGGCCTTGGGTCTAATGATAAGTCTAGACAGCGCCGAAAAAATAAAACATCACGTCTCGACCACCAATAAAATAAAAAAAGAACTTGGTAATTCAGACGAAATTAATCTAGCCAAGATCGGAGTAAGAGAGGAAATTAAAAACGTATCTAAGAAGGCCGTATCAGAAGGTATTATTAGACCAAGATTAAACGAGATATTTACTTTGGTGGGTGGTGTAATTAGAAAATCAGGTTACGCCGGTCAAATGCCAGCCGGTATCGTTCTTTCTGGTGGTGGATCCTTGACCGTCGGCGCGGTTGAGTCATGCAAGCGCGTACTGCAGTTACCTGCGCACCTTGGCAGCCCCACCGGACTCTCTGGACTAACAGAAGAAATTGACTCCCCAGAATACGCCACCGCCGTAGGTTTAATACTTTATGGTTATCAACACAGCGACTCACACATACCCACCAGCTTTAAAATTGATAACCTCTTAAAAAAACTTCCTTTCAAACAGATGTCAAAAAAAGCCACCGACTTCTTCAAATCCCTCATGCCGTAAAGTATATTGCACTTCCGAAGTGCAATAGTCATTCTGAACGATAGTGAAGAATCTAGGCATTCTGATGCCGAATCCTTTCCTCTCCGTCATTCTGGGGACGAGTCTGCGAGGACTCCAGAATCGAACCGAACAGATTCCGGATGCGTTCGAAGACTCACTTACCAGAATGACGAATAGGAAGTATGCGATACTTCCAGGCAGTTGTCTTTTGTTTACACATCTTGTAACATCCACTCATGGCATTAGTTAGACCAGACATCAATTCTTTTGCAAAAATCAAGGTCGTGGGTGTTGGCGGAGGCGGAAACAACGCCGTTAACTACATGGTCACCGACGGTGAAATAAAAGGTGTGGAGTTCATTGCCATAAACACAGACATGCAGGCCCTATTAGCAAGCAATGCAGACATTAAACTGCAAATTGGTGAAAAACTAACCAAAGGTTTGGGGTCAGGTTCCAATCCAGACATGGGTCAAGCCGCCGCCGAAGAATCAAGCGAAAAAATCAAAAATCTACTTACCGGCACAGACATGGTCTTTATTACCTGCGGAGAGGGTGGGGGAACAGGTACGGGTGCAGCTCCGGTAATAGCCAAGATCGCTAAAGATGTAGGAGCCCTAACAGTTGCCGTGGTTACCAAACCATTCCCTTTTGAAGGTGCCAGACGTATGATCAACGCCGAAGAAGGGGTAGATCAGCTAAAAAACTCGGTCGACACGCTTATTGTTATTCCCAATGAAAAACTACTAGAAGTTACCAACAAAGACTTACCACTTACCGAAGCCTTCATTGTGGCCGACTCTGTTTTGGCCCAAGGTGTTCAAAGTATCTCGGATCTAATCACTATTCCAGGTTTAATAAACGTTGACTTTGCCGATGTAAAAGCCATCATGACCAACGCCGGCACCGCTCTAATGGGTATTGGCACCGCCTCTGGTGAACACCGAGCTCAAAAAGCCGCCGAAGCAGCCATAAATTCACCCTTACTAGAGGTAAACATAGAAGGCGCCAGAGGAATTCTTTTCAATATTACGGGTAGTAAAGACTTAACCATGGGTGAGGTCAACAAAGCCGCCAATTTAATAACCAACGCCGCCGATCCAGACGCCAACATCATTTTTGGGGCCACTATTAATAAAGAAATGAAAGACAGCATTAAAATTTCTGTCATTGCCACCGGTTTCGATCAATCTAGAAAAAGACTCCAAAACATAATGGGTCAGATTAATCACCCTCCAAAGGATCTCTCCCCGGCGGGAGCGGAAGGTTCGGAACTTTCGGCGGTCCGCAGCACAGCGAAGGATAGTTCCGAACCTTCTGTGAGATCTGCAGGTAAAAAAATGGAAATCGAACACGACGAGGTAACCATAGAAGACGACCTAGACATCCCCGCCTTCCTTCGCAATAAATAACCCATTCGTCATTCTGGCTTGCCCAGAATCGATTCTGGATGCGTTCGAAGACTCACTTACCAGAATGACAGGTATGATTTAGCCATTCTTGTTTGTTATAATTTACCAATGGCCAGTAAACAACACAGTATAAAACCGGTAGATTCAAGACCAGACTTCGTTAAGCAAGAAAATGAATTGCTAGATAAATGGTACAAAAATGGAATAACAGAAAAATACTTAAACAAAAACAACAATAAAACCAAAACCTTTTCCTTTATAGACGGACCAATTACCGCCAACAACCCCATGGGGGTTCATCATGCCTGGGGGCGTACCTACAAAGATCTGTGGCAGCGCTACAAAAATATGCAGGGTTACAAACAACGCTTCCAAAACGGTTTTGATTGCCAAGGTCTCTGGGTGGAAGTAGAGGTAGAAAAAGACTTAAAATTTAAAACCAAAAAAGACATAGAAGATTACGGGGTAGAAAAGTTTGTTCAAAAATGTAAAGACAGGGTCATAAAATACGCCAAAATTCAAACAGAACAAAGCAAACGCCTGGGTTACTTAATGGACTGGGATAACTCTTACTACACCATGTCAGACGCCAACAACTACATGATCTGGAACTTTCTTAAAATTTGCCATAAAAACGGCTGGTTGTACAAAGGCAACGACTCCGTCCCTTGGTGCCCACGCTGTCAAACAGCTATCAGTCAGCACGAAATGTTAACAGAAGACTACAAAGAAGTTATCCATGACTCAATTTACTTAAGTTTACCTCTGGTAGATCATGATAATGAATTTCTGCTTATTTGGACCACTACTCCTTGGACCATTCCCGCCAACATCGCGGTGGCCATTGATCCCAAAATAAAATATATCTTGGTTCAAAAAGAAAAAAATCGTTACTGGATAGCCAAGGACTTAAAAGACAAAATCTTTGACAATAAAGACAAGGTCGTAAGAACTGTTTTGGGTAAGGACTTGGTAGGTCTACAGTACCAAGCACCTTTTGATTCCTTACCAGCAGTCAAAAAAGTAGCAAATGCAAATAAGGCTACTTTTCACACAGTAATCGCCACCGACCCCCTAATTATGCCCATAACCATGACAGACGGTACAGGTTTGGTTCACACCGCAGTTTCTGCCGGCACCGAAGACTTTAAGTTGGGTAAAAAATACAATCTGCCCATGGTGCCCATAATAGCAGATGACGCCAGCTATTTAGAAGACCTTGGATTTCTAACCGGTCAAAATGCCAAAAAACATCCAGAAATAATTTTGAACTACTTGAAGGAGCAAGATAAAAAGGGTTTAAACTGGGTATTTAAAATCTCTCCCTTTAAACACAGATACCCCGTTTGTTGGCGTTGTAAAACAGAGCTCGTTTGGAAAGTCACCGACGAGTGGTACATAGCTATGGATAGGGGCGAACCAAGTCTTCGCCAGCGCATGCAAGCAGTTACCAAGAAAATAAACTGGATTCCTAAATTTGGTTTAAAAAGAGAACTAGATTGGTTAACCAACATGCACGACTGGTTAATATCCAAGAAAAATCGCTACTGGGGTCTTTGCCTACCAATCTGGGAATGCGAATGTGGCAACTTTGAAGTAATAGGTGGAAAAGAAGAACTGGAAACAAAAGCGGTTAAAGGCTGGGATCAATTTAAAGGCCACACTCCCCATAAACCACACATCGATAAAATTAAAATCAAGTGCACCAAATGTGGCAAGTTGGCTTTTAGGGTAGAACCAGTTGGCAACCCTTGGTTAGACGCCGGTATCGTTCCTTTCTCAACTCTCAACTATACCCAAGACCCTCAATACTTTAAAAAATGGTTCCCAGCAGATTTTATTACAGAATCATTCCCTGGTCAGTTCAAAAACTGGTTTTATTCTCTAATTGCCACCAGCGCCGTGCTTGAAAATAAACCATCTTTCAAAAATGTTTTGGGGCACGCAAATATGTTAGACAGTCACGGCAAGACCTTTCACAAAAGTGCTGGTAACTCCATTGAATTTATAGACGGGGCCAATCGTTTTTCGGCAGACGTAATTCGTTGGTACTGTGCTCTACAAAATCCAGCTCGTGAAATGTGTTTCGGCGAAAAAGAAGCCAACCAAACAAAACGGCAATTCCATATGTTTCTTTGGAACTCATATCGTTTCTTTGTAAACTACGCCGCCTTAGAAAACTGGCAACCAAAAGAAGAATATATAAATAACCCAACTGTTCTAGATCAGTGGATACTAACTCGTCTGGATCAAGTAGTACTTAAAACAACCGCAAATCTTGATAAGTTCAACGCTTTTTCCGGGGCTAAGGCCATAGAAGAATTTGTTACTGATTTTTCTACTTGGTATATCCGTCGCAGTAGAGACAGAGTTGGTCCAAATGCTCAAAACCAAGCAGATAAAAATACTTGTTATCAAACGTTCTTTACGGTCTTGGAAACACTATCCCGTCTTTTAATGCCTTACACTCCATTTTTGGCTGACTCAATTTATACCAATCTTACTGGTCAAGAATCAGTTAATCTTGCCGATTGGCCCAGCAAACCAGTAATAAAAAATATAAATAAAAAACTTCTAGACCAAATGATTTTAATCAGAAAAATTTGTGAACAAGGCCATGCTCAAAGAAAAGTTCATCAACTAGCCGTTAAACAACCCCTAAGCAGTTTAACCATAAAAATAAATGACTCACTCGCCCTAGAAGACAGTAAAGCTCTACTTCAATTAATTAAAGAGGAGTTAAACATAGAAAAAGTAATTTTTAAACAAGATAATCAATTTTCTGTAGAGCTTGACACAACGCTCACCCCAGATCTTATCAAGAAACGTCAAGCCAGAGAAACAATTAGGTTAATTCAACAAGCCCGAAAGGAAGCCAATTGCAAACTAGACCAAGTGGTAAACATTACCTTGCCAGATTGGCCCAAGAAATATGAGGCACAGATTAAGCAAAAAACTCTAGTTAAAACCATCACCAAAGGCAAACATGTCAAACTCTCGTTTTAAGATTTTTATATCCATAGGTATAATTCTTATTTTTAGTTTGCTCACTATCTGGAGCACCGTCCCCAATCTGTTTTTTTATCAGCTTGCTTTTTTGATTACCGGATTAATCATCATGTACTATTTTTCAAAGCTTGACCTGCGATTGGTTTTAAGTTTATCAACACCTCTATATATCATATCGGTTCTACTGTTGTTGATTACTTTATTGTTCGGTGAAAACGTTAGGGGTTCAACTCGCTGGTTAAATTTGGGTCTTTTCTCACCGCAAACCTCTGAAATTATCAAACCACTTTTAATTTTGTTTTATGCTAATTTCTTAAGTAAAAAAAATCTTAAACCTAAAAATCTTTTATTCTTTGGTCTTCTTTCTCTGATACCTTTTATCCTGGTGGTGAAACAGCCGGATCTGGGGTCAGCCCTTGCACTATTTGTTATTCCGCTGGTTTTGTACATTGCAAGTTACTTTAAACTTAAAAACCTTTTGGTCTTATTTTTGTTATTGGCCGTACTAACTCCTCTTGGCCTTAAACTTGCCAAGCCGTATCAGTTAAAGAGAGTAGAAAGTTTTATTAATCCATACGCAGACACGGCCAGTGGGGGATACAACGTAATCCAGTCTACTATTGCCGTTGGCTCGGGTAGGTTTATGGGTAAAGGGGTAAGTTTGGGTACTCAGTCCCACTTGAACTTTTTGCCAGAAAGACACACGGACTTTATCTTTGCCTCTTTTGTAGAAGAATTTGGTCTTTTGGGTAGCCTTTTGGTCTTAGCTAGTTTTTTCTTGCTACTTCACGTTATGCTAGATACCGCTTCCAAGCTTAAGGATCGGGGACTATATCTAACCCAAATTGCCATTTTTACCCTGTTCGTATTTCAGAGTTTCATAAATATTGGCATGAACTTGGGGCTGGCACCAGTGACTGGCATAACTCTGCCTCTATTCTCCTACGGTGGCAGCTCACTTATCAGTTCCCTCGCCATCCTCGGCCTCCAGCTCAACCTCACCGACTCCACCTAACTCAACTATATCAATTTTAGGCACAACCCCCAGGCACGACCCCGCGGGTCGTGCCTACCCCCCCGTCATCCCGCATTTAGTGCGGGATCCATTTGAATAGATTCCCGCCTGCGCGGGAATGACGTGCTGGAAGGTTGAAATGACAAGGACCGTCCCTGTCAGCCCGCACCCTCTTCGTCATCCCGGCCTCCGAGCCGGGATCCATCCTCCTCGTGTCATTCTGATCCTCGATTCGTAGAATCGGGAGAAGAATCTCTCAACTTGTTTGAGACTCGCATTCGCGAGAGATCCATTCGACTCCGCTTACGCTCCGCTCAGGATGACAAGAGGTGCCTAAAAAAAATGATATAATCAAGCATCATGGCAACTAAAAAACCAGAATCAATCGCAGTAATAGAAATAACCCCAAGGCAGTTTCTAGTCAAAGAGGGTGACATTTTAGTGGTAAATAACCTTAATCTTAAGGATAAGGAGATAATTACACCAAATGTTCTCCTAACCCACGATGGTGAAAAAACCAAAATAGGCCAACCCTTTGTCAAGGGTGCGGTGGTCAGACTAGAACACCTTGAAACCAAAAAAGGTCTCAAGATCAGAGTGGCCAAGTTCAAGGCCAAGTCTCGATACAGAAGAGTAAAAGGCCACAGACAACTAGAAACACACCTAAAGGTCAAAAGCATAAAAATTTAAATAAAATGGACTTCGTTTTTCACCTGGGCTTCAACGAAGACCTGGCCAAGCTAGAGCTAGAAACAGTTTTGGGCAAAGTCATTACCAAAATATCCCCTCGTAAATATTTGGTTGAACTAGACAATTTTTCTGACCTTAACACCGTGGCCCACCGCTTAGGTGGTTTAGTAGAAATAAGAGGTAAGTCCAACGATAAACTTGTTTGGCGCCATCAAGCCAAAGAGTGGTACAAAAGGGACCGCTTAAAACCCTTTGCAGACGGCAGAAAAGGCATGTTGCCCCCTAAAATTGCCCGCATCATGGTCAACCTTGCCTTGGGCAAAAACTACACCAAGACCCAACAAAATCATCGTCATCCCGGCCTTGAGCCGGGATCCATTGATATAGATTCCCGCCTGCGCGGGAATGACAGAGTCTTATTAGATCCATTTTGTGGCTCTGGCAACATACTAATGGAAGCCGGTGTATTAGGTCTGTCTCTTTTGGGTACAGACATTGACACCAAACAACTAGAAGGAACCAGAAAAAACCTAAGCTGGTTGGGTGTAAAAAATTTTAAACTTCATAATTTTGACGCCACTCAAATTTCCAAAAACATTGATACCCAGGTTAACTACATAGTCACCGAACCCTTCATGGGCAAACCCAATTTAAGACCTGACCAGATAAAATTTGTTACTAAGGGCTTACACAAACTATATCTTGGTTCCCTTAAAAATTGGCTAAAAGTTCTCGATGTGGGCGGCACGGTTTGCATGGTTTTCCCAATTTATTCAGACGGTAAAAAAACTTACCAACTAAGCGAAGTGATTGACGATAAATCCTTAGTAGGTTACAATATAAAAACTAGAGGATTAATTTACTCTCGTCCCAACTCTAAATTAAAACGAGAAATAGTAGTTCTTAAGAAAAAATAATTTTAAAAAAATATGTCACACGTTAAATCAGGTGGAGCAACCACACAACACTCACAAAAGAAACGAAGGGGTAAAAGTCTGGGCGTCAAACTTTTTGGTGGACAAGCAGTAAAAACAGGCCAAATAATTGCTCGTCAGCGAGGGGCCCAATTCCATGCTGGTAAAAACACTCGTTTAGCTAAGGACTTCACCCTGTTCGCCATGCAAGACGGTTTAGTCAAGTTTAAAAAACATCACGGAAGAAATTATGTTGACGTAATTGTTAAACAATGACAGACAAGGACATAACCCACTTACCCATAAACAATCTTCAACCAAATCCTTTACAACCGCGCGGTGTAATCACCCCAGATTCTTTGTCCGAGCTAGTAGACTCCATAAAAAAACACGGCGTACTCCAACCTTTAACCATAGCTCATACTCCAGCTGGCTACCAAATCATCGCCGGTGAAAGAAGGTGGCGAGCCGCTAAACTAGCTGGTCTAGTAGAGATACCGGTAAACATCGTAGAGACTACACCTCAGGGCATGTTAGAAATGGCCATTGTTGAAAACGTTCAAAGAACAGATCTAAATCCAATTGACAGAGGTAAGTCTTTTGACCGTTTAATTAGCGAGTTTCATCTTTCAAACTCAGAAATCGCCGCCCGTATCTCCAAAAGCCCTGCTTTTGTAAGCAACTCCCTAAGACTACTGGACTTACCAGACGCCTTAAAAGACGGTTTAATTTCAGGTGTAATATCAGAAGGTCACGCCAGAGCCCTGGCCGCTATTCCAGAAACCCAGCCAATGATAGAAGCCTACAAAATGATTTTAAAGGAGGGTGGTTCTGTAAGAAGAGCAGAAGCACTGGCTAGAATATTTAAGAATAAGTTAGCAAAACCAAACGAGCTTCAAGACTCCTCTAAGGCCAAAATAATAAACGAGCTGATCGCCGAAATGGCCAGTAGCCTGCAGTCATCTTTGGGTAAAAACACCAGCGTTAAAATGCGTAGATCTAGGATAGAAACAGCTATTCAAATCGTCTTAAAAGGTACACCAGAAGAAACAGAAGGCCAGCTAGAAAAAATCTACAAATCCCTCTCCAACGGAGAGACCAAAGAAGGTTCGGAACTTTCGGCGGAGGATACCTCCTCGGATGGTGGCCGGAGCGAAGCGGAGGTCTCCTCCGAGGTGGGATCCGTCACCAAACCAGCAAAACCCCCCGAATACTCCAACCCCTTTGAACCATTTAATCCCACCGATTACTAAAGGTTCGGATTCGTAACCACCCCAACACTATCAGAAGGCCAATATCTAAAAAACGCCCTACCCACAATGTTTTCGTAAGGCACAGGCCCCCATTCTCTACTATCTGAAGAATGATTGCGATTATCCCCAAAAGCCATGACAGACGATTCTTGAACAACGTACCCCACTCCTTCTTGTAAAAACTGCCCCGCAGAGGTTCTATAATCACTGGGTAAATATGATTCATCAAGCAATTCTCCATCTACATAAACATACCCTCCTTTAACCATAACGGTGTCCCCTGGGATACCAATTACTC
>Ga0180009_10001059_pt1 | contig 34635 bp, 39 predicted proteins | sample OS_PC_MetaG_FD_123537 | JGI IMG/M metagenome (GOLD analysis project Ga0180009, IMG submission 123537) | Groundwater microbial communities from the Aspo Hard Rock Laboratory (HRL) deep subsurface site, Sweden - OS_PC_MetaG | ecosystem: Environmental > Aquatic > Deep subsurface > Groundwater... | reverse complement strand
GGAAGTTAGATTTTGCCCAAAAATTGTGGTTGAACATGCGTACTTAACCAAAGAAAAACCAATGAAGTTTTATGTTGAGAATAAGGTGTTTTATAGAGGAGCAAGAAATACAATTATGAACTTGGTTAAAAATATAGAGGCTAAAAGATGGTGGGTGGTGTTAGTAAATGTGTTATGTTGGTTGGTGTTGGGGGTGGTGCTTTGTTTAAAGGGAGATTTTCAGCGTGGATGGGCAATGTTTGCTGGGGTGGGATGGAATATAATTAACTTGCCCAAGACGTTAAAAAAAAGAATGGTGTGTGGTAATAAGTTGCCTGATGAAGTTATGGCAAAGCGGAGTTTAGGTTATTATTTAGGTAAGGCGAAAGCTTATGTTACGGGAAAACCATTTTGATAAGGCTACAATTTTTTGGAGAGATATAGAAGTAGGAGTGTTGAGAAAAAAGTTCCAGTTCCGAACTGGTTTTTTTTGGATTTAGGGTGTGGTGAAGGGGCGATAGCTAGAGCGGTTTTTGATAAGCCCCGCACCGGTCGGTGCAGGGTGATATGGGGGTTGGATAATGATAAAGAAATGGTAAAAAAGGCCAAGAAAAGCAGGATGTATAAAAAGGTGTTGTTGGCGGATGCGGGTAAGATTCCACTTGATGACGGAGTGGTGGATTTGGTGTTTAGCAACTCTGTTTTGGAGCATATAAAAGAGATAGATAAAGTTTTAAGTGAGATTAATAGGGTTTTGAAGCCTGGTGGGAGACTGGTTTTTACGGTGCCGAGTAACAAATTAGGTGAGTATTTGGGTTGGGGTAGACTATATGCTTTTATTTTTAATAAAAAATATAATCATTATCATTTGTATGACCTGCCAAGATGGAAAAAGATCTTGGGCGGGCATGGTTTGAAGATAGTTAAGAGTAAAAGTTATTTAAGTAAGGAGGATGTTAGACATTGGCACAAGTTATTGTGGCAACAGAAATTAGGGTTGAAATCTAAGAATTTTACCGGTTACGAACCGGTAAGATTGGGGGCGGGGTTAGCGGTGGTAGCTAGAAAGAAAATAGTCTAGATCGGCGGGCGTGCCTAGTCGCCAGGCTTGTTTGGTAACGGCTATCTGGACTTTTTTGCCTTGATCTAGGAGTCGTTGATAGATTGGAGCTACGTAGAACTCTTGTTTGCCTTGTGGGCCTGAAACAAGGTTCTTTTTTATCATGTTTTCTACTTGGTCTACAAACGTTTTGGCTTTAGAAAAATAATAGGCGCCGATGTTTGAGTAGGCGCCTTGGGCGGCAAGAACTGGATCTTTTTCGGCTATTTTAATGGCATATTTATTATCTGGTGCTAGAGAGTAGCTGTGTTTTATTTCGTTGTCTATGGGAGTGTCTACTGGAATTACTCCAACAGTATCGCTGTCTTTATTTTTAATGGTTTGGCAAAATATCTGGCCATTGAAGTAGTGATCCGAGTCGGAGATGATGATGTCTTCATTTGGATCTACGGTTTTGGCGGCTATCAAGGCAGTTTCGGCCGCACCCCTAGTAGCCTTGGAAATAGAGATTACTTGGATTTTTGGACTGAACAGAGATTTTAATTTTGGTTCTAGTTGGTGTTGTTTGAGAGTAACGAAAATAAAATCGTTTGGAGTGAGATTGAAGGAGGAAAGAGAGTCTATGGCCCAGTTAATCATGGGTTTGCCTAAAACATTAATTAAAGGTTTGGGTTTTTTGAACTCTGGATTTAGATGGGCGGCAACGGAGAAACGAGAACCATGACCGGCCATGGGGATGATAACTTTCATGAGAGTTATTATAGCTGTAAATTGATGGTAGAATGCCCATATGATATTGATTGCTCACAGGGGAAACCTAAAAGGACGAAATATAAAGGAGGAGAATGAACCTGGATATGTGGGCAAGGCTTTGGAAAAAGGTTTTGATGTTGAGATTGATGTTTGGTTTAAAGATAATGGTTGGTGGTTGGGTCACGATGAACCACAATATAAGACAAATTTAGAATTCTTAAAAACCAAGGGTTTGTGGTGTCATGCAAAAAACTTGTCTGCTTTAGAAAAAATGCTTGAGAACAAGGTTCATTGTTTTTGGCATGAGGAAGATGAAAGAGTGCTAACATCTAAAGGGTTTGTCTGGACATACCCCGGTAAAGCTTTGGGTAAAAATTCTATTGCGGTGATGCCGGAGCAAGTGAGCGGTTGGGATATTTCTAAGGCTTTGGGAGTTTGCAGTGATAATTTAATGAAATATAAATAATGAAGATTAATAAATTAAAGAACATGAAGGGCGGGTGGTTTGTGGGTGATTTTGTGCCAAGTGTGTTTAGAACCAAGGATTTTGAGGTGGCGTATATGACTCACTATAAGGGTCAGGAATGGCCGAAGCATTATCATAAAGTAGCGAGTGAGATTAATTATTTAATTAGAGGAAAGATGAAGATAAATAGAGAGATATTGGAGGAAGGGGATATTTTCGTGATTGAGCCTGGGGAGGTGGTAAAGCCTGAATTTATGAGTGACTGTGAGTTAATAGTGGTTAAAACGCCAAGTGTGGTAGGAGATAAATATGAGATTGAATAGAAAGAAATACAACAAAAATAAGTATCTGGTGGTGGAGTATTTTTTGCAGTCTAAGACCAGTTTGCAAGAGGCGGCTTGGGCGATTGCGGTGGGACAAAGTATTGGTAATCCCAATGTGCGTAATGGTTGGGAGACAAAGGAGTTGGTTGAAAAACATGTGGCGTTGATATTGGCAGAAAAAGAAAAGTTAGAGAAGGAAAAACAGGGAAGAGTGAAAATTGCTTTTCCTTTGGCGAATATTAACCTGAAGGAAGATGGAGTGAGTCAGTTGTTGGTGCAGATAATGGGGGGGCAGTTGGATATAGGGATAATTAACAAGTGTTTTGTAGAGGATATTGAATTACCAAATGATTTTAGGTTTTTTAAGCCCAAATTTGGCGTTGAAGGGATTAGAAAGTTCACAGAAGTTTATAACAAGCCTTTGTTGGGAGGAATAATAAAACCCAAGGTGGGGTTGAGGCCAAAACAGTTGTTGGAAGTGGTTAAAGAAATGGTGGAAGGCGGGGTTAATTTTATTAAGGAAGACGAGATAATGGCTAACCCTGATTGTTGCCCATTGGAAGAACGAGTAAGTTTAGTGATGAAGTACTTGAAAGGTAAAAGGGTGATATATGCGGTGTGTGTGAACGGGGATTATCCGTATGTAATTGATAGGGTGAAAAAGGTTTATAAACTGGGTGGTAACGCGGTGCATGTGAACTGGTGGGCTGGTTTTGGGGTGTATAAGGCTATTAGAGAGTTGGATTTGCCTTTGTTTTTGTTTTTTCAGAAAAGTGGGGATAAGATAATTACTAACGAGAAACACGCGTTTCATATTAAATGGAAGGTGATGTGTAAGTTGGCGGGCATGATGGGGGTGGACATGATTCATGCCGGTATGTGGGGAGGGTATTTAAGTGATGATCAAAAGAGTTTGAAAGAAATAATGGATGAGTTGTCTAGTCTGGGTGTGTTACCGTCTTTGAGTTGTGGGATGCACCCTGGTTTGGTGGGGGTTGTAAGCAAAAAATTTGGGGTGGATTACTTGGCTAACGTAGGTGGGGCGATTCATGGCCACCCGGGTGGTACCAAGGCTGGGGCGATGGCTATGAGACAGGCGATTGATGGGGTGGAAGGCAAAGAGTATGGTTTGGCGGTAAAAAAATGGGGGAAAGTTGCATTTTAATGGCTCTTAAAACAAACATTAATTGGATTTTTGCAAATTGGTAGTAATGATTTGGTTTAGTCCATAGTTGTGGAAAAACTTTTTTAGCTACTTGGTTGGCAGCAAAAACACGATTAAATTCTAGCTTGGCAAGATAAAGGTTGGTGCTGGCCAGACTCATGAAAATATTTTCTAGAATAAAGTCTTCATTGTTGGTGAAGTGTTTGATTAATTTGAAATATCGTTCTAGTTTTTCTGTTCGGTTGGCAACAGTTTTGACTGCTTTTTTAGTTTCAAAAGTTTGTTCTGGATGGGATCTGTGAAAGAAGAGAACCGATTTTTGATAATAAAGACTTGATTTTTTGGCGATTTTTAGAAATATGTCTACGTCGGCCTCTGTTTTATATTTTTCTACGAAGGGACCAACTGATTTTAGGTTTTTAAGTTCAAAAACGGTGGCGCCGGTAGGAGCAATAATGGGGCAGTGGTGTTTTACAAGTTGAGAAATGGTTTGAGAGGGGGGAAGATAGGTGTTTTTTGGAAAGGTGTGATAAATAATTTTTGGTTTGTTATTGATGTCGATAATACAGATGGAGCAGTGGTAGAAGTCAGCTGGGTTGTTTTTGATGGTTTTGAGCCATACTTGATGCCAAGTGGGGGCGATGAGATCGTCACTATGTAGGAAGCTTATATGGGTGCCGGTGGCTAGTTTAATGCATTGGTTGTAGTTGCCGACCATGCCAAGATTTGTTTTGTTGCGATGGTATTTGATACCGTATTCCTTGTATTTTTTGACTACTTGGGGGGTGTCGTCGGTGGAGGCGTTGTCTATAACTATGACTTGGTGAGGGCGGGTGGTTTGAGCAATTACGCTTTGCAGAGTTTGGTCTAGTAGGTCGGCGCGGTTAAAGGTTGGAATAGTAAGGGAAATTTTGATTTTATTCATTGAAGCAAGTATTGTTTTAGGAAGATTTTTTGGAGTTTGGGGTTAACAACCTGCCTTTTTTTAAGAGCAGGAAAGGGGTTAAGCCAACCGGAAAGGTAGCCAGAAAGACCGTAAAATAGAGCTTTAATTGAACGGCGGCGGAGGGGTAAAAGTAGGATCCAGATTAGGTCGCGGGCGATGAGAAGGGGGATGAATTTAGCGGAGAAATGCTTGAGATTGAGCCAAACTTTGTTGCGGGCGCTTAGAATGATGAGATTTTTTCTTAAGGTGGCGGAGGGTTTTTCGAAGTGGTCGACAACTATGTCTTTTTGGAAGCTGATACTTAGGTTTTGGTTTAGGGTTCTTAGGCCAAAATCGTCTTCGTGGATCCAGCAGAAAAAGTCTTGGTCGTAGTAACCTATTTTTTTGAAAGCCTTTTTTCTAAAAACACAGGCGCCGGTGGAGAAATTAAGGATGTGGGCTTTTCTTTGGTTGGTTTGAGCTTCTGCATAAAAGCTGTTGGTTAAGGGATTGAAGCGGGTGAGAGATAAAACGGCTGTTTTGCTGGGTTGGTTTTGGAAGCAGGTAACTATTTTTTGCAAGGTGTGTTTTCTTATGCCAGAGTCGTCGTCTAGGCTTAGGATATATTTACCCTGGGCGTTTATATAGCCGATGTTAAAACCTAGCATGCCGGTGTTTTGGGGCATGATAATAAAGGTAATTTTGGGAAATCTGGTTTTGATTGTGGAGGCAAGGTGGGGGTTGAGGCTATTATCTACCACAATAATTTCGAAGTTTTTGTAAGTGGATTGGTAAACGGAGTTTATTAGACGAATAAGAGAACGGGTGCGATGGGGGCTGGCGACGGTGACGATGGAGATTAAGGGACAAGTCATAGAGATATTATAGCGTGGTGGGTGATATAATTTGGCCATGCGAGATGGACGATTAAAAAAAATGCGTAAAAAACCTAAGGTGGTAGTGGTTTTGCCGGCTTACAATGCCGAAAAGACCCTGGAAAAGACGGTGAGAGATATTCCTAAAAATGTGGTGGGTGAGATCATTTTGGTTGACGATAGTAGCGTGGACAAAACGGTGGCCTTGGCTAGAAAGCTGAAACTTAAGGTTACCAAGCACAAACAAAACAAGGGTTATGGAGGCAACCAGAAGACTTGTTACCGACTGGCTCTTAAGAGTGGGGCGGATATTGTGGTGATGATTCACCCTGATTATCAGTATGATCCGCGGCTGATTAAACACTTTGTGGAGTTTATTAGAGATGGATATTTTGACGTGATGTTGGGGTCGAGGATTCGTACCCGAAGAGAGGCACTGGAAGGTGGAATGCCGGTTTATAAATACTTGGGTAACAGGGTCTTGACCTTTTTGGAGAACTTAGTTAGTGGTCAGAGTTTGTCGGAGTGGCACACAGGGATGAGGGCTTACAGGCGAGAGGTGCTGGAGGCGATTGATTTTAAGGGAAATTCTGATGATTTTGTGTTTGATAGCCAGGTGTTATTTCAGATTGTTGAAAAAGGTTTTCAAATTGGAGAAATTCCTGTGCCGGTGCGTTATTTTGCTGAGGCCTCTAGCATTGATTTTTGGCGTAGTGTTAAGTATGGTTTGGGGACGGTGGAGGTGGCGATGAATTATTGGTTTAGACAACGCAATAATGGCTAGGGTGTTGTTGGTTAGTTTACCTTCGAAGAAACTGGTGTATTTGGAAACTAATGTGCGGGTGGGGGCTCCGAGTTACCCTTGTTTGACGTTGGCAACTTTGGCGGGGCACTTGGTTGGGAAACATAAAGTAAGAGTGGTTGACTTGGACTTGGTGGTGGATGCCTGGACAGAACTTAAGCGGCAAGTTAGATATTTTAAACCAGAAGTGATGGTGGTATCGGCTAAGACACCAGTTTATCCGATAGCGGTGGAGCTTATAACGAGATTGAAAGAGGCTTATCCTAAAATTACTACCATAATTGGCGGGGTGCACGCTACCATTTGTCAGAAGGAAGTCTTGGCTGAGGGTTGTTTTGATATTGTGGTAGTAGGAGAGGCGGATTTTGCTTTAGAAACGATATTGAAAGAAAAGAATTTGGGGAAGTTTAAGGGAAAGATTTTTAAAGATAAAAAAAGCCCGATTAAGAATTTGAATGATCTGCCTCTGCCAGCGTGGGGGTTATTTGATTTGGAGAAGTATAAAAACTCGAGGTTGTCTTGCCGGAAAAACCCGGCTGGTTTGATGGAGACGAGCAGGGGTTGTGCATATAGTTGTAATTTCTGCTGCAAGGATATCTTTGGAACGGCCTACCGGATGAAAAGTGTTAAGAGGGTGGTTGACGAGATGGAGTATATGCTTGAGTGTGGGTTTAAGGAGATTCATATAGCTGACGACAGTTTTACCCAAGATATTGATAGAGCTAAAAAGATTTGCCTGGAAATTATTAGGCGAGGGCTAAAATTCCCTTGGTCTTTGATAAACGGGATTAGGGTGAATTTTACCGATAGGGAATTTTTTAGGTTGGCCAAGAAGGCTGGTTGTTGGCAGACGGGGTTTGGGATCGAGTCGGGTGATCAAAAGGTGCTTGACGGGGTGGGTAAGGGGATAAAGTTAGCTCAGATTAGAAAGGCGGTGAGGCAGGCTGAAGAGGAAGGAATCGAGAGTTTTGGGTTTTTTATTTTAGGGCTTTTGGGGGAGACGGAAAAGTCGATGGAGAAAACGATTAAGTTTGCTAAAAGTTTGCCGTTGTCGACGGCTAAGTTTGATTTGTGTATTCCCTATCCGGGTACTGGTTATTACAAATTACTTAAGGCACAGGGGAGAATTTTGAGCTGGGATTGGCTGGAGTACAGGTTACATCAGATTAAAAAACCGCTGTTTAAGCACGAAAATCTGGATTGGGAAACGATAGGTAAGTATTATAAAAAGGCATTTAGACAGTTTTATCTTAGGCCTGCGTATATTTGGAGGCGGTTGAAAAGGGATTTGATTAAGGGGGATTTATGGTATGACTTTGGTTATTTATTGAGGTCGAGATGGTAGTAAAAAGATGTCTACACCGAAGGGCAAGGGTTTATATCAATTTTGAGAAGGAGAGGTTGTTTAAGTGTGAGCTGTGTGGTTTGGTTTTTAATCGGGTCATGAAGACAAAACCTGAAAAACTTTATAAAAACTATTACCGAAATGAGATTGGTGGTCGATTTGGCTTGGGAATCGAATCTGTGATTAAAATGTTTAGGTTTTTTAGAGCTTTTAAAGTGTGGTTGATTGTTGGACGGTTGGACAGATCTGTTTTGGATGTAGGTAGCGGGAGAGGGTTTATGCTTTATTATTTAAGAAAGTATTTTGGTTTTAAGAAAGTAGTTGGAACACAAATCTCTAAGCCGGCCCTGGAGTTTTCTAGGCGACGTTTGGGGTTGACAGTTTATGACGGAGACTTAATAAAATTAAAATTACCCAGTGGAAGTTTTAACGTAATAACCATTTGGCACGTTTTGGAGCACGTAAAGGACCCCGAAGGTTATTTGGCCGAGATGCGTCGTTTGTTAAAAAGGGGAGGAAAATTAGTGGTAGAGGTGCCTAATTTTGCGTCTTGGACGAGGAAGTGGACGGGTTGTTATTGGTTAGGACTGGACTTGAAGTATCATTTGAGTTTTTTTGACTATGAAAGTTTGGAGGGGTTATTAGAAAAATATGGATTTATGGTTAAAAAACGGCATAATTTTTCTTTGGAGTACTCTAGTTTTATTTCTAGTCAGAGTATTATTAGCTGGTTGACTAAGTCCGATCAAGTTTTTTTTAATTGGTTGCAGAAGCCTGATTGGGATTGGCGGATTTTGTTTTATGGAAGTTTGTTCTTGGTTTTGATGCCGTTGTGTTTTTTGGTTAATATTTTGTTATATTTCTCTAACAGGGGTGAGGTGTTGCTATTAGTGGCAGAAAAATTAAAATGAAAAAGAGATTAAAATTACTGGGGGTTTTGGGGTTGGCGCTATTTGGATTGATGTTGTTATTGGGAAATATTTCTTATCCTTTATTATGGAATGATGAGGCGGAAACAGCAGTTTATGCCCAGAGAATATTGCGTTTTGGATATCCAAAAGTTTTTGATGGTAAAAATATTTTATATTTATTTGAACATCCAAATAAGGATTTGGCGGTCAAAGAAGGAATGGGGGCTTATATTGGTTCTGGGTGGACTCAGTATTACTTGGCGACGATAGGGGAGTTTTTTGCTGGTAAAATTAGCGATATTTATGTTAAAACGGCCTTGTTACGGCTACCCTTTGCTTTGATTGGTTTGTTGGGGGTGGTGATGATGGGTTTGGCAATAGATTGGTTGTTTAATGATAAATTACAGTTTTGGTTGGTGTTTTTGTTATTTACGGTTTCGTCGGTGCCTTTGATTTTGCATTTGCGGGAAGTGCGTTATTATTCTTTGCTTTTGTTTTTTATGGCGGGTGTTCTTTATTCTTATATTAGACATCATTTTGGTAATAAAATGAGTTACTTGAAGTATTGTTGGTGTTTGGCGGGGTGTTTGAGTTTGGTTTTTTATACTTTTTTTCCGGCATATATTATTTTGGCTGGGACGATAGTTTTGTATGAGTTGTTTGGAGAGAAAAAAATTAAAAGTTTGTTACCGATAATTATTTCTGGCCTGTTGGTGCTGCCGGGGATGATTTTTTTTGAGACATCGAGGATATCTATAGAGATATCTAGCTTTTTGGAGTTTGGCTGGTTTGATTATTTTTATCATATTTTTCAAATGATGAAATCTGCGTTAGTGTATGAGTTTTTGTTGGTGGTTTTGTTTATTAAAGTAATTCTTTTTAAGAAAGGTTTGGATAGGGGAATAAAGGGAAGGGCGGCAGATTTTTTGGGTTTGCTGACGGTGATTTACGTTTTGTTGATTGCCAGAACTCCCTATATGTTTGAACGTTATTTTATTGTCTTACAACCGGTTTTGGTTTTGATATTGATTTTGGAAGGAGCTGGTTTGTTTGAATTGAAAAAAAAAGACTTAAAAAGAGCGTTGGTAATGGTGTTGTTACTAGGATTACCGGTTTTGGGAATAAAGGTTACCGCCTTAAGGAACAGGCTTTATGAGGTTGGAAATAGATATCTTGGTCCCCTAGATGTAGTAATTCCGTATATTAGAGCTAATTATGATAGGCCTGGTGATCTTTTGATTGCCACAAATTATGAGGAAGCGGTCTATATGTATTATTTGGATAGTAGAATGATTGTAGGATATATTGAGAATGATTTAGAATCGGACTTGAGCCTACAGCCAGATGTGATTGTTCCGCGGCGGAAGTGGAAAAGAAATTTAGAGGCGCTTGATAAACTTAGGCAGAGAGGTGACTATAAACAAGTATTGTTTTCTGTGTTTGATAGTATTACCAATAGTATTCCAGAAACGTCGAGCCATTTATATAAAACCAGACTGACTAAAGATAAAGCCGAAATGAGCAGGATTTATATAAGACGGGATTGATGATTATATATAATGACGGACGTGGATGAGGGAAACAGGTGGATTATTAGGGGTGAGAAAAACTAGGCGATGCTTTGTGGTTTAAAATTGAGTAATGAGGATGTATTGTGTTGTTTGTGGTGAGAAGTCAGATAAGAATAAGTTTATTTTTAGAAAGATATTGACTGATGGTTTGGTTTTGGATTGGGGTTTGACTGATAAACAAAGGCGGGGAAGAGACGAGAAAGAGTCTATGTTTTGCCCGGTGTGTAGCAGTTCAATGAGGTCTAGGGCTTTGGCTAGGGGAATAATGGAATCAAGATTTTTTAAGGGCGTAAATAACTTGACTGAGTGGGTGGAAGTGGCTTCTAAAGTTGGGCTTAAGGTGGCGGAGATAAATTATTGTGGTGATTTGCACCCTATATTGAATAAACTACCTGGTTTGGTTCTGAGCCAGTATAGCGAGGTTAGTTTTAGGGCTAGGTTTTTTAATTGGTTGAAAGGAGTTAAAAAGGAGGATATTACAAACCTTTCATACGAAGATAATAGTTTTGACTTGGTAGTTCATAGTGAAGTTTTAGAACATGTATATGATGTGGACAGGGCCTTAAGTGAGTGTGGGAGGATATTGAAACCTAATGGGGTTTGTGTGTTTACCATACCGGTAATAATGAGAAGAAAGACGATTAAAAGAGCAGAGGTTGATAGAGAAACTGGTGAGATTAAGTACTTGCTTAAACCTTCATATCACGGATCTGGAGAAAAGAATAATTTAGTTTTTTGGGAATTTGGAGGTGATTTTATAAAGAATAGAGGGTTGAAAGTGTTGTTTGGGTCTTCCCAAAACGGTGTGTATGTTTTTATTATTAACAAAGGTGAGACCTTGGTTAAGAATCGAGGATGAGAGATTTGATGGTGGGTAGAAGCTGATCTTTTTTGCCGTCCTCGACAAAATTTTTGTATGCCAAAGGGGTTTTGAAGTGGTTGATGATGGTTTGAGTGTGAACCCAAGAGGTGTTTTTTAGTTTCATATAGTCTGAATAGCTTGAAGGTTGGCTGGTTAGTGGTTTTGGATGGGGATTGAGGTGTATGTAACGTGATAAATGAATAAATTGCTCCTCTGTGTTTACTAGAACTGCTTTGTAAGCGCTTTCGAAAAGTGTACCTGATCTTTGATGTTGTTTGTTGAAGTAGGTAGTGTAACGGGCTGTTAGTGATTTCATAAAATATTGAATATCACGATTTAACTCTTGCTTGACAAGTAAGTGAAAATGGTTGGGCATAAGACAGTAAGCAATGAGGATGATATTTTGATTGTAGTTGCAACATTGATAACCTTTGATTTGATAAGTTTTTTCGTTGATCGATATTTCCCTTTTTGGGTTTTTGGAAGGAATTGGGGAGAGATATTCTTTTAGGTAGCTTAGGAAAACGGCGTAGTCTTGTTTGTTTTGGTAAATTGTTCGTTTGTCTACGCCGCGGTTGTATAGATGGTAGTAACTATTTGGTTTGTAGGTTTTGACAATGTTTTTGGCAGGCATGATTTTATTGTAGCAAATTAACTTTAACAAAGGTGAGACCTTGGTTAAAGTGGGTGTTGTATATAATGACGGGTATGGATGAGGGGAATAGGTGGATTATGTGGTTGATGTTTTTTGCGGTGGTGGGTTTGGCGTTTTTTTTGCCGTTGGTGGATAATGATTTTGGTTGGCATTATGTGTGTGGTAATCGGATATTGTCTGGTGCTCGTTGGTGTTTGGAGAATGACTTGACATATTTGTTACCTGGCTATAAGTGGGCTTACACGGCTTTTATTTACGACGCTTTGATTGCTTGGGGATATAACTTGGGTGGCTTTTTGATTTGGCAGTTACCAGAAATGAAGATGTTCGTGGATGGTCGGATGCCGGCCTGGATAGGGGAGGGAAGTAAAAGTCCTTACACTACTTGGTTGGAGGTGATTCAGGCACAGCCGGGTTGGAATGAGTACTTGTTGGGTATGGGAACGGAGTACTTGTTGATCGCGCCGGGGACGTTTTTGGACTTGGAACTTGATGAGGGTGGGGCTCTGGAGTTGGGATGGGAGGAAGAATATAGGGATAAGGGGGCGGTGGTTTATGGACGGATGTAACGGGTTTAACAAAGGTGAGACCTTGGTTAATTTTTGAGTTGGCGGATGGTGTAGATGAGGGCAACTAGACCGAGGGTGATGGAGATGGCGGTGATGATTATTGGAGTGCTGATGAATGGTCCGGTGGTAGGGGTTGGAGAAATTGTTGTGGTGGCAACTGGTGTGGGTGGTGTGTACATTTGACCACCTAGCTTTTGGATAGGTTGGCCAGTGGGTTGGGTGGAGATGGTTGTGGGTTTGGTATCTGTGGAGGGAGTGGTTTGTGAAGAGTTTTGTGTGCTGATTTCAGTGAATTGATTATCTTGGTTGATGGTAATTGTGCCTGTTGCGGGTTGTGTAAAAATGAGCTTGGCAATTGTGGTGTTTTCTTGAAAGGCAACAGGTTTGGATGGATTGGATGTGATGGCGGCTAGTTCGATTTGGTAGCCGTTTAAGATGGGTTTGACGCGATTGGTAAGAAAGTTTAGATTTGGGTGGTTGATGATGTCTAGTTGAACACCATCTAGATTTGGGTTTTGATCGATTATTGAGAGTGAGGGATCGGCGGTGATTTGGAAAACAATCTGGAATCCGTTGGTGGTCTGGTTTTGGGTATTGAGAATGATATCAAGGGCACTTTCTGCATTTGTTCTAAAGTACGAGAGGGAATAGGTTGGATTAAGATCCATGGGTATTATTTAGGGTATTTGGTTGGGATGGGGGTTACTGTGATGGGTTTGCCTATGGTTTTGGTTGGTTTGGTGACTGGTGGTGTTTTATTATTTGTTGAATTAAAAGTGTCACCTGGTTGACCTGGGGCAAAGTTTTTAACTAAGAGTTGATAGTCTTTTATATTGACATAGCCGTCATAATTGAAGTCGGCTTGGGCATTTGGTTGGTGAAGAGTGGGATTGAAAGTTGTGGTTAGGATGTGGTAGTCTTCGAGATCTATAAGGTTATCGTTGTTGGCGTCGCCAGTGAGGATGAGGGTTTCAGTACGATCAATGATATTTTCTCTATTGGGTATTAGGCTGGTTTGAAAAGCCTTACCTAAGTGTTTTGAGCTTTTGATGATGAAAGTGTAAAGGGGTTGGTTAATGGTATTTCTGGGGAGATTGTATGAGGCAATGAACTGGACAGAGTTGGTTTGTTGATTCCAACCTAAACCTACTGGACCAACAGGTTTGATGATGTTACCTGCTTGGTTATAGAGGGTGGTGGTGAGATTAGGAAGACCGTTGGGGTGGGTACCTTCTAAGTTGAGGTAAAGTTTAGTTGTAGTTTCAGCTGGAATTATGGTAGGAGTGGGGAGGGAAGTGGGTGTGGCTGAGATGGTGGAAGTAGGGGTGGGGCTGATGGAAGGAGTGGGGGTTGGGGTGGGTTGAAAAGTAATTTTAAGTGTGGGGAGGTTACCTGCAAGGTTTTCGCCAGTTGAGTGGCTGATAACTTTGGTGATTGTGGAGTCAAACGAAAGTGTGGCAGTTGAGGTTTTTGTTATATTATCGAAGAAAAGATGAATGTTACCGATTTGGATTGGTTTGTTAAGAAGGTGGTCTGTAGGAAATGGTTGTTGTGGGTTTTGGGTTATAGCAGAGAGAGTGATTTTATAACGATTGTTGGCTGGTTCGTGTTCAATGGTGTTGGTGATGATGCTGAGACCAGGGGAACCAGGATTATTGATGGCGGTTTCTGGTAGATTGAAAACGAGGTTATCGGGAGATTGGTAATCAAGGTAGGCAACAAATTGAATACCGTCAACTGCTTGAGGAGTGTTTATAGAGAAAGTAATGTTTTTTATGGCGGGTCCGTTTTGAACATTGAGGGCAAGGACTGATGATTCTGGGGTAGTTTCATAGGCTTTTTTGCGGATGTCTTGGGACTGGCGGACAGTGATGATGAGGGCGGGGATGAGAAGAATAGAAGTTAAAAAAAGGAAAAAACCAAGTTTGTCCTTTCTAGATCTAAAGAGTTTTAGTTTGGTCATTGATTTTTAGTATGATGGTATGTAGATATCTTTGTCAATAGTGGGTTTCTGGAATCCCCGTGGGGTCCTGAATCAAGTTCAGGATGACGAGGTGAGTGGGTTGGTGGACTATTGATGTTAAACTATGGAATATGGTAGATAGTGCAAAGATAATTATTAAAGCTGGAGACGGGGGAGATGGTTCTGCCCATTTTAGGCGGGAGAAGTATCAGCCTAAAGGTGGCCCGGATGGTGGAGATGGTGGAGATGGTGGGGATGTATATATAGAAACGGACAAGAATCTGTCTACGTTAAGTGATTTCGCTCACAAAAAGAAATATATGGCGGAGAAGGGGCAGAATGGTATGGGGTCGCTTAAAAGTGGTAAGGATGGTGAAGATTTGGTGATAAAAGTTCCAGTGGGCACGGTGGTAAGTGTGCACCTCCAAGGTGCACATGTGGTGGATATGGATAAGGAGGGGATGAGGGAGTTGGTGGCTAGTGGTGGTAGGGGGGGGTTGGGGAATGATCATTTTAAGAGTGCTAGTAATCGAACGCCAAGGGAGTTTACTGAGGGTGTGGATGGTGAGGAGTTTGAGCTTTCATTGGAGTTAAAACTGTTGGCGGATGTGGGCTTAGTGGGGTTGCCTAATGCGGGTAAATCGACACTTTTGTCTATTTTGACCAAGGCTAGACCAAAGATTGCCGATTACGAATTTACTACGTTAGAACCTAATTTGGGGGTGATGCAGGTAGGCAAGAAGTCTTTGGTGTTGGCGGATATTCCGGGTTTGATTGAAGGAGCGAGTAGGGGGAAGGGGTTGGGAATACAGTTTTTGAAGCATGTGGAACGGACTACGGTGTTGGTGCACGTAATTGGGGTTCAACCTCTATTGGAGGTTGAACCCCAGATTGAGGAGTATGAGATGGTGCGGAGGGAGTTGGAGGAATTTGGGAATGGGTTGGCTGAGAAAAAGGAGATTGTGGTGTTGAATAAAATTGACTTGATTGATGAAAAGCAGGTGGAGAAAATTGTGAAGGAATTTGCTGACAAGGGAGTGGAGGTTTTACCCATTTCTTGTGGGACGATGGTGGGGGTGGAGGAGTTGAGGGCCCGTCTACGCCAAGGCTTCGACGAGGCAAGGGAGGAGTTTTGAGTTTTTGATTGTACGTTAAGGTGTCACGTAATACTTTCTAAGAAAGAAAGTAAACGTGACTAACCACGTTTAAATTTTGAAAAAATTTATTACGTGGTGGACCTGGGCGGAATTGGACCGCCAATTTACCCGTGCGAGGGGTACGGTATACCGTTTACCTACAGGCCCACGTAATAAATTTCTTATTAAGAAATTTAAACGTGGCTGGGGCCACATAAGAACGTCTATCGCAGAGCAATATTACGTTCAACGTGGCTGGGGCCACATAAGAACGTCTATCGCAGAGCAATATTACGTTCAACGTGGCTGGTGCCACATGAGGGTATTTTAGTATATTTGGTGATAAAATACCGATGAGTTACTAAACCAGATACGCGATCGCGTGAGTGGATTGGTGGAGGTGGGTAGGGTGATTGGGGTGATTATGGAGGGAGTTGTAGGTTGTCTTCTAGGGCTAGGTTAATAAGGATAACTTGGCTAATTTTTTGTCTATGGTGATTAGGGGTACTTGATTGATTTGACTTAGGTGTAGATAGAGAGCGTCATAAAAGGAAAGATTGTGTTTGATGGTTAGGTTGAGTGTGGCTAGGTAATTTATTTGGTAGGTGTATCTGATAGGTAGGAGTAAGAATTGTTTGAGTATTTGTTTGGCTAGTTTGGGTTGTAGTCGTTTTTGAAGAATAGCTGTTTTTAGAGTGTTACCCACCTCTATTTTTAAGAGTTCTGGAGCAATAAGGTTTAGTTTGTTTTGTTGATAGAGCTGAAATGTGTGGGATATTTTCTTGGGTGGGGACTCGTCTGGCAGAAGGTATGACAGGATGGCAGATGAGTCTATGACCACGGACGGCTGTTTATTTGCGGCCATGGGCGATAAGTTCTTTGTAGTTGATGCCCTTGGTGTTTATTTGTTGGCCAAGTTTTTGAAGATTAGAGAGTATTTTAGCGGTGGTATTGATCTGGGGTATGGTGTAGGTTTGTTTGACTGCTTGGCGGATAAGTTTACCCATACTGACGTTGTTTTGAGAGGCAAGCTGGGAGAGTAGGTGGTAGTCTGTTTCTTCTAATAGAAGATTGGTTCTATGGGTTAGTAGCATGACTTAATAGTAACATGTTACTTGATGGCTGTCAAGGGGGTGGTGGGGCCCCGCACCAGTCGGTGCAGGATGACGACGTGGTAAAATAGGGGGAATCTTGGGCCCGTAGCTCAGTTGGTAGAGCGCCTGCGTGGCACGTAGGAGGCAAGGGGTTCGATCCCCCTCGGGTCCACCACGCTGGTGTGCACCTCCAAGGTGCACGTTTATAATTTGTGTAGATGATATATGGAGGAAGAAAAAGTAGGACCAGTGTTGGGGGTGGAGGATTATTTGAATATGTTGCCAGAGGATGGGCAAGAGATGATTAGTGCGGAGCTTGAGAGATTGCGGAGACTGGTAAGGCTTGATCCAATGCTAGGAGAACACGGGATACTTAATAGGGAAGGATTTAAGCAAGAGGTGCAAAAAATTGCAGAGGTGATAAAAAGAGGAAAATTAAAACAAGTAGTGCTTTTGCTAGGGGACGTTAATAGATTTAAGCAAGTTAATGATACTTTTGGACATCCACACGGAGACGGGGTATTACATAAAATTTCTGAGGTATTGAAGGATTATGACGTTGTGGTTAGATTGGGTGGAGATGAGTTTGGGGTGTTGTTGCTGGTGTATAGTGATAGAGATGGTTTTGTGGATGAGGAAGATGTAAAAAAGAGGCTTGAGAGAATTAAAGTGTTAGAGGGTAAGGAAGCTGGGACGGTTAGTTTTGGGGTTAAGTTGTTTACGGCGAAGGAGTTTTTGGAGATAGTGGATGAGGGAGGAGATGTGGTAGGTAAACTATTTAAAGATGCGGATGAGAGAATGTATGAGGAGAAAAGGGAGATTTAACCGTTAAGGCGTGTTCCACATCTGAACAGATCTCCGCCCGATGGCGGAGCCAGTTCCGATGAGAAACACTGACCTTAGTTTGTGGATTGTTCTGTTGATTCTGGTTCTTCTGTGGGGGTGGGGGAAGGGATTTCTGGGGCGGAGTCTTCTGGGAGGTTAATAGGTTCTGCTGGTGAGGGAAGCGGGGTGGGGGTGACTAGTTGGATGTCTTTTTCGGTTTCGGCCACCCCGGGGGAGTCAGGGCCCACCCCCGGGGAGACCTGCGCTGCGGGGACGAGTTTTTCTAGTGCTGTAAGTTCGTCTTGGGCTTTTTGGTAGTCGTCGGTGTTGGGGTCAAGAAGCTGAACAACAATTCTCATTTCTGCCAGAGCTTTGGGGTAGTTTTTGTTGTCTCTGTAGGCGGCTGAGAGGTTGTAGTGGGCGTTGGGCCAGTCGGATTTTCTGTCGACGGCTTGTTGGAATAGGCTGATGGCGCCGTCGTAGTCTTTTAGGGTCAACAAAACTCCGCCTAGGTCTAGTCTTAGGGCTGGGTTGGTGGGGTCTAGGTTGATAGCTTGGGAGTAGGCGGCGATGGTCCAGTCTGCGGCGCCTTCTGCAAAGTTGATTATTTGGCGGTAGGTGCTGGCTAGATTTTCCCAAACGGTGACGTTTCTAGGGTCTAGCTGGGTGGCGTTTTTGGCTTCTCTGATGGCTTGTTCGACTAGTTGGGTTAGGTCTTGTTTATCTTGGTCGGATAAATTTTCATTTTGAGCTAGGGAGTTGGCTAAGGCTAGAGAGGTTTGAGAGAAGTTAATGCGGTAGGCTGGGTTGGTGGGGTCTAGGGTGTAGGCTTGAGATTGATAGTTGTAGGAGGTGATGGCCTCTGTATTTAAGGTGTCGATGGCTTTTTTAGTGACGGCGGCGGCGGCGTAGATGCGACCAGAGAAGAACCAGAAGAAACCAAGAAGAATTACTGTGAAAGTGGTGTAGGCCCAAGGAAGGATGGCGTTGGCTCCCCCAGTTGGGTAGTTCACTGTGTTGTCCCCAGTTGGGTAGTTCACTTCGCTCGCATCCAACGGGGTCTGCGCACCTGCGGCGCTTGATTTTGGGGTGGCGACTAGATTGATGATGACGTCCTTTACTTTGTTATGGTCTTGGAGCTTAAGATTTAAGGTAACTAGGGTTAGGGCTAAAAAGCTAAGGGTTAAAAGCACGGGGGTGGCGGGGACTAGGAAAAAGACGATGAAGGATGTGATGAGAATTATGCGGGAAAAGGTGTGGTGGGCCCCAGTTGGGTAGTTCACTTCGTTCACACCCAACAAGGTCTTCGCGCCTGCGGCGCTTGATGTTCTGGTGAAGGAAAAGATAAAGGAGAGGAGGCCCAAGAGTCCGGTGGTGGTGAGAATGGTTAGTAATTCGTTGGAGGAGTTAGAGAAACGAATGTTCCAGAGAGGGGTAAAGTTTAGGCTGATGGGTCTTAGTCTGGTGAAGGCGGTAAGGAAAGTCCCCGGGCCGGTGCCAAGGAGGGCGGTGCGAGCGTTTTTAAAGATGTCGACGGCGATGGACCAGCCAGCTGATAAAGGTAGGAGGGTTAGGGAGGCTTCTGGAGTAGAGGGCAAGAGGAAGTTTATTTGAAAGATGCTGGCGACGGTGAAAACGGTGGCGACGGTGAAGATAAAAAGTTTGGCGAGCCATTGGTTGGTTTTAAGGCCTAAATAAATTACGGCAGGGATTAAAGGTAGAGTTAGGCTTAAAAGGGGTAGTGGGCCACCAGCTGGGTTGAAGATTTTGGACTGGAGGTAGGCTGGACCGGCCATATTTTCTGCTAATCCTAGGGCTTGGTAGATGGCAAAAAGACTGGTGATAAATACGGAGGCTAAAAGAGAGTAGATGGTGGTTTGGATGACGAACTGGTTTTTTTGGCTAGAGGTGGTGGTTAAGAAGATGACAACCAAGGCGGCAATGAGTGAGGTTTGGCCAAAAAGACTTTGGGTGGTGTTGGGGGCTTGGACAATGGAAGAAATGATATAAATGGCGACTAGGGCTAAAAGTGGGCCACTGGCAGGAGAGAGGGTGAGTTGGAGTTTGCGGCGGGTGAGGGTTCTGATGGAGAAGGCGATTAAGCTAACAGAGGCGAGTATATATAGAAGGAAGCGTTTGTTGAAGGAGAAGAAGTCTGGGGTGAGGGTGAGGAAGAACAGGGGAACCAGAAAGGCCGTTAGAGGAAGGATGAATTTTAGGGTTTGGCTGGCGATTTTGTCTAGGGTCTGTCTCATTAGGGATTTATTATATAGTAGTTTATAGAAATGTCTATATCTGATATGGTAGATGTTGCTAGGGTGAATTGGCCAGTGCCTTTGGATTTGACAAATATGCTGGCGTTGGTTTTGGTTTCTGGAATTAGGTAGATGTAAGAGGTGGGGGTGATTCTGTTATCGTTGATTAGGAGTTCTGTTTGGCCAGCAGGAATTATGGCCTTGGTGGTGAAGGAGTTTGATGCCGCGTCTAACTTTTGCTCTGGCAAAACTTGGCCGGGTAAAGGTGCGGCCAGGATAAGGTCGGAGCTAGCAAGGGCTTGTTGGTCTGGTAATAAATTTAGAGGATTGATGGTTTCTGGCAAGGTGATTGGTTGACCTTGGCTTAAGTTTTGAGCGGTTTCTAGGTCTTTTTGGGCTTGGGCTAGGGCGTTGGGGTTGGTGTTACTGACGGCGGTTAGAATATGGGCTCTTAAAACGTAGCCGTTGGGATTTCTGGGGTCTTGGCTGATGGCTTGGGTGGTAAGGCTTAGACTTTGATCTAGGTTTTCTAGGATCTTGGCTTTTTGTTCTGGGGTTTGTTTTGGTGGCGTTTTGGCTAGGGCAAAGGCTTTGTCTAGGTAGTTTTGGGCTAGGTTGATGAGTTCGGGGGTGGACTTGACGGGTTCCACATCTGAAGAGTCGCTAGGAGCGCCACTGTCCGATGAGGAACCCTGGGCGAGTTCGCCTTTGGGGAGTGGAGAGAGGTATGAGCCGGTGGGGGATTTGCTACTTGAGCCAATAACGGTGATGGTGGTAATGACGGCAAAGGCAATGAGGGCAGTGTAGCCAATGACGGTGATGGTTTTTTGGAAGACGCGTTTGCCGAGATTGGTGTTGGCTGGATTGGTGGTGCAGGATTCGATGATCATGATATTAAGTATACAATAAAACTTTATTTAGTTTTAGAGATAGTAGGGAGTGCAGACGTTGACGGGGTCGGAGCATTTGCCGGAGCAGTCGGTGTCATCCCAGTCGAAGTAAGGATAGCAAATTTTACCAGTAGGGAGTGGAGAGCAAGTATCGATACTGGAGCAGTAGCGGTAGCTACCAGTAGGGGTGGGAGATGGAGTTGGAGATGGAGTTGGTGTGCCAGTGCCAGAGGGAGTGGGAGATGGAGTTGGTGTGCCAGTGCCAGAGGGGGTAGGCGAGGGAGTTTCTGTGGGCGTGAAAGAGTCGAAGTATGTGTTGCAGTCGTGGCTGGGATCGGTGGTGGAGTTGGGGGAGTTGACGGAGAAGCAGTTGAAGCTGTCTGCGTTTTGGTCTTGGTCATATTTTAACTGGGTATAGGCGATGAAATTTTGAGGGCAGGTGGGGGGGTTGGCGATTAGTTCGTAGGGGGCGGTGCTAACGGGGTCGCAAGGGATTTCTTTGATGTATGGATCTAGTTCGTTTGAGTTGCAGTTTGAGATTTGTTCTTGGGTGGGGTAGCAGGAGTAGTCTGTGTAGTAGTTTTCGAAAGCTATTCTTAAACTTTCTAGGTCTTTTTTGCGGTGGGCGTCGTAGGCTTTGTTGATGCTGGTTTTTGGGTTTAGAGTTAGGAGGGCAAGGAGTGTGAGAATAAGAATGACGCCGACTACTATGACCATTTCCATGAGGGTGAAGGCTTGTTTGCGGTTCATTGAAAAGAGATATTTATAGTAGAGTCAAAGGCCTTGGCAATTTTGGTGAGAAAGGTTAGGCTGGGATTGTATCGACCAGATTCTAGGCGTGAAATAGCGGATTGTTGGGTTCCGGCTTTTTTGGCAAGTTGGGATTGGCTTAACCCCCGCTGAATGCGTTTTTTGATTACTGCTTGAACAAGTTGGTATTCGGGTGTAAGTTTGTCGTATTCTACTTTGATTTTAGGGTCTTTGAGAAGTTGGTTTTTGAACTGTTTAAAGGATTTCATATTTTAAGCAATATGTTTTGTTGTCATTCCGACCGAGTCTTTGAGTGGAGGAATCCCTGTGGCTGGTAGTGTTACTGTTGAAAGGGATCCCTCGACTTTGCTCGGGATGACAGAGCTATTATAAATATATAGTATATAGTAGGAAGTGATGAAGTGGCTAGTGGATTGGTTTGTTGATTTTGTTTATCCAAAGGACTGTGTGGGTTGTGGTTGTTTGGGGACATGGTTGTGTGATAAATGTAAGCGAAGTTTTGAGGAGGTGGAGCAGATTTGCCCGATGTGCGGGAAGGAAAACTTGGGTGGAAGTGTACACAAAATGTGTTCAGAAAGGCTGGGAATGGATGGGTTGACGGCGGTTTATAATCATGGGGAAAGGACAATGAGTGGGTTGATTTTTAGAGTGAAGTTTGAGTATTGTGAGGAGTTGTTGGAGGAGTTTGTGAAGTTGCTGGATTTTGAGGTGGGTAAGAAGTTTGATGTGGTGGTGCCGGTGCCGTTACATATATATAGAAGGAACTGGCGGGGGTTTAATCAGGCAAGAGTGATTGCGGATGAGGTGGGTAGGCAGTTGGGGTTGCCGGTGGTGGAGGGGTTGAGGCGGGTGAAGCGAGGTAAACAGCAGTCGAAGATAAAGGATAGGGAGGGGAGGCGGGAGAATGTGAAGGGGGTGTTTAAGATTGGTATGGATTCCCGCCTGCGCGGGAATGACGGTTTAAAAGATAAAGCAGTTTTGCTGGTGGATGATGTGTTTACCAGTGGGGCGACGATGCGGGAGGCGTGTAAAGTATTAAAGCAGGCGGGGGCTAAGTTTGTGTGGGGGTTGGTATTGGCGAGGAGGGTTTGAGGGTTTTCCCTTTGTCATTCTGGGGACGAATTCTGATGAGGACTCCGGAATCAGATTCTGGATGCGTTCGAAGACTCACTTACCAGAATGACGGAAAAGAAAATGCTGACGCTAGATTCTTCGTTTCATTCTTCATACTACACCCTACTTCTTCATGTCATTCTGGGGACGAATTCTGATGAGGACTCCGGAATCAGATTCTGGACAAGCCAGAATGACGATGAGAGAATGATTGTATGGAGACGAAGGAGATGAAGGTAATGGGGGTAAAGGTGTATTGCAAGGGGGATTTGGGGCTGTTGGATGAGGGGAAGGTGAGGTTGGCGATTGTGGGGAGTCGGAAGATGACGGATTATGGCAGGCGGGTGATTGAGAAACAAGTGCCTGTACTGGTGCAGGCGGGGGTGGTGATTGTTTCTGGCTTTATGTATGGGGTGGATCAGGCGGCGCACGAGGTTTGCTTAGATTGCGGAGGTGAGACGATTGCGGTGTTGGGCTGGGGGATTGATAGGGGGTTGTCGATTGAGGATGAAAAATTGTATGAGAAGTTTATTAAGGGAAAAAGTTTGATGATGAGTGAGTATTACGGCGAGGCGATGGCGGAGCAGTGGATGTTTGTGCAAAGGAACAGGATTGTGGTGGGTTTGAGTGCGGCGGTGTTGGTGGTGGAGGCGGCGGTGAAGTCGGGGACGATGACCAGTGTGAGGTGGGCTAAGAAAATGAACAAACCCGTTTTGTGCGTGCCAGGGTTGATTACGAGTAAGGTGAGTGAGGGGGCGAATGGGTTAATTAAGTCTGGAGAGGCGAAGATGGTGACCGGGGTGGAGGATATTTTGGAGGTGTTGGGTCTTAAGCCTGGACAAATGAAACTTGGTGGGGTCCCGCACCAGTCGGTGCAGGATGACGGGGATTTAACAAAGGTGAGACCTTTGTTAAGATGGCTAGAGAATGAGGGGATGGAGGTGGACAGGTTGGCTAAATTGATGAAACGGTCGGCGAGTCAGGTGATGGTGGAGTTGACGCGGTTGGAGATTTTGGGGCAGGTGGAACAGAGGGGTGGGAAGTTTTATATTGTTTAATAATGTTTAACAAAGGTGAGACCTTTGTTAAGAATGGATTCCCGCCTGCGCGGGAATGACGTGGGGAAAATGATTCGGCCTGACCTTTTATGTATACTCTAAGATATGTTGGTACGAGTGAGGAGTGTGGCACATGTGGGTCTGACGACAATTCCGGTAGAGGTGGAGGTGGACGTGGCTAGCAAGGGTTTTCCTGGGTTTAATATTGTAGGGTTGGCGAATAAAGCGGTGGACGAGGCTAAGGAGCGGGTGAAGACGGCGATTGTGAATTCGGGGATGGCATTTCCGGACAAGCGGATTACGGTGAATTTGGCGCCGGCGGATATTCCTAAGGAGGGGTCGGCTTATGATTTACCCATGGCGGTGGGGATTTTGGTGGCATCGAAGGAGGTGGAGTGGAGTGATGAGGATGCACGGGCGGTTTATTATGGTGAACTGGGGTTGGATGGGAAGTTGCGGCATACTAAGGGTGGGTTGTTGGTGGGGTTGTGGGTGAAAAAGTCAGGTTCCACATCTGAACAGATTGCTAGGAAGCAATCAGTGTCCGATGAGAAACCTTGCGTCTTTGTGCCTGTTGAATCGGCTAACGGGGTGGCGGTGGTGAGTGGAATTGAGGTGAAGCCGGTGAGGGATTTGGTGCAGTTGGTGGAACATTTTAAGGGAGATAAGAAGATTAAAAGTTTGAATAATATTAAGTCAACTGATTTAATTGAGGCGGCGGCGGTGGATTTTGATATGGCGGAGGTGATTGGGCAGGAGCAGGCCAAACGGGCCTTGGAGATTGCGGCGGCGGGGGGGCATAACGTGTTGATGGTGGGTCCACCGGGGTCGGGCAAGACCATGTTGGCCAAGGCGTTGCCGGGGATTTTGCCGTTTTTGAGCGAGGAGGAAAGTATGGAAGTGAGTCGAATTTATTCTGTAATGGGTTTGTTGGGACCAGGGGAGGCGTTGGTGCGGAGGCGGTCGTTTAGGTCGCCGCATCACAGTACTAGCATGGCGGGTTTGATTGGTGGGGGGAGTAATCCGAGACCTGGAGAGGTGAGCATGGCTCATTTGGGGGTGCTGTTTTTGGATGAGATGGCGGAGTTTCCTAGAACCGTAATGGAGGCGTTGAGGCAACCGATGGAGGATGGTTGGGTGGTGATTAGTCGGGCGATGGGGCGGATGAAGTATCCGGCTGATTTTATGCTGGTGGGTTCGGTTAATCCGTGTCCGTGTGGATACTTGGGTCACCCTAAACACGAGTGTAATTGTAGTTTTAGGCAGGTGGCTAGATACAAGCAGAGAATCTCTGGTCCGATTTTGGACAGAATCGATTTGCATGTGTCGGTGCCGGCGGTGGAGATTGACAAATTGACTGTTTCGAGTAACGAAAGTGCTCAAAAATCTAGTCAAATTAGGGATAAGGTAATGGGGACAAGAGAGCGACAGACCAAGCGATTTTCAGGTGATGGGATTTATACAAATGCGCAGATGAAGAATAAACAGGTGAAGAAATATTGTCAATTGGGTGGTGATGCGGAAAGGATGATGCGGATAGCGGCGGAGAAGTTTGCTGTTTCGGCTAGGGGGTATTTTAGGTTGTTGAAGGTTAGTCGGACGATTGCGGATTTGGATGAGAGTGAGGATATTGCGGAGAGGCATGTGGCGGAGGCGTTGCAGTATAGAATTAAGGTTTTTTGATGAAGAGACGAGAAAAGACGAGGGATTGGGCTCTGCAGGCCAGAAGGCCAGTCCAAAATTGGCAGCGGGACGGTTGGTTGATTTTGTTGACATGTTATGGTATATTGTTAATATTAACTCGTTTTGGATGGGCGTTTACGCTGGTTCGAACGAGTTTTTGTTTGCCAGAATTTTCTGGCTATTTTTTTCCAACTAATTGTTTTTTCGACGATTATTTTTTCTTTAATTAACTGATAAAATTTGTCGTTTTTGTTTGTTGTTGCCCAGAGAACACTGCCAGCAATCATGTCTGCTGAATTTACGGCGGGTACTTTTTGGCTGTCAACGTGGCTGATAGCGAATTTTTTCTTTAGAAGTTTTGTTAAGATTAGGTCGAATTCTTCTTGATCTATTAAACGGTGAAAGTGGCGGTCAAATATGATTTTTTTTAAGTTGTTTTGGTAAAGTAGCTTGCATTCTTCTATTAATTGCCAACAGAGGATGGCAAAGTTTTCGGGTGAGTCTTTGATTGATTTTCCTTGTTTTTCGACGATTAAAACAAAGATGTCGATGTTTTTGTTGGCAAGAGTTTTTAGGAACTTTGTTTTGGTTTTATCTCCTGCCCTGTAAAATTTTATTTCAGATAACTTTTTAGCGTCACGGGTTTTTCTGATGGTTTTTGTTACAGAAGTTAGTTGAGAAATTATATTGGTGCCAACTGCGGCAACTATTACTACTTTGTCTTTTGGATCAGGTAGGGTGCCGGATTCGTCGATGAAGATGGTGATGTTTAGTTTATTTAGCATGGTGGCTGTAGTTGGTTAATAATGTGATAAGGGACAGGGGGGACTGGGGACCGATGCCAAAGGCCGGTGCAATATCGGCACTGGGACGGCTTAGGTCGCGGTGTCTCATGAGGTGGACGCAGGCTAGGTTACAGTTAAGCATAGCTTGCTCTAGTTTGGCAATAGCCAGATCTTGGTCGGCGAATCTGATGGAGTGGGCGGAGGCGTTGCAGTATAGGATTAAGGTTTTTTAGTAGCCGTAAAATACCCCTGCCAAAGTCAGAACCGTAGTCGTTCATTCCGGCGAATGAACGCTACATATTGGCTCGGCTTGAAAATTCTGATTAAGAAATCAGAATACCATGCTTTCACGCCTGCGCATATTTCTTTTTTGGCAAGGGTATTTTGTGGCATAATTTATTTGTGAAAAGATTTAATAAGCAGACTGGGGGTAGGGGAGAACGGGAGGCGGAGAGGTTGTTGCGGGAAAAGGGGTATAAAATTTTGGAGATGAACTGGGGGAATAAATGGGGTGAGGTGGATTTGATTTGTGTGGACCCGCCTACGCGTAAAGCTACGGCGAGGCGAAGTGAAACGGTGGTTTTTGTGGAGGTGAAGGCGAAAATTGGTTATGAATATGGCGCGCCGTGGCAGATGGTGAATAGGCGGAAATTAGCGCAGGTAAGGCGGATGGGGGGGTTATTTTTGACTGAGAAGGGTTGGCAGGATAAGGCTTGTAGGATTGATGTGGTGGGGGTGGTGTTTGATAGGGGTGGGAAGGTGGTTGAGGTTGATCATTACGAAAATGTGTATTAATAAAGGATCAACCTTCGGGAGGGTGCGACCCTCTTGAGGGTCGCACCCTATGGTACAATTAGGTAATGCCTGCCAAACATACTTATAGGGAATTTATTGAAAATCATCCTCAACACATTTTTAATCGTGGTGTAGAAAAACGTGTCATATTTACAAATCAACAAGATTACCGAACGTTTTTGTACTATTTGACAATTTACCTGGCTAAACCAAAAACACTTGAAACTAGATTTCCCACCTTACCAGGAAACCTGAAAATCAACAACGTTAGTGAACAAATTAAATTACTTACTTATTGCTTTATGCCCAACCATTTTCATTTACATCTTGCTCCTACAAATATAGAAACCAGCCAGGAAATTATACCTAAATTTATGCGTCAACTTAGTAATGCATATACTGGTTATTTTAATAAAAAATATGACAGAGTTGGCCCATTGTTTCAGGGACGTTATAAATCCGTCTTGGTTAGCTCAGATGAACAAAATGTCCACCTGCATAGGTATATCCAGACTAATCCGTTGACTGCAAAGTTAGTTAAAAATTTGCAAGATTGGCCGTGGTCAAGTTATCATGAATACGTTGGTGGGCAAAAATTGGACGATATTTGTCAAATAGAGGATATCTTTTCGCGATTTAAGAATCTTGATTCTTATAAGAATTTCTTGCTTGAGCAAGTGGATACTGAATCAATTGAATCCATTCTGCTGGATTAAAAGGGATCAACCTTCGCTAGGGTCCGACCCTCTTGAGGGTCGGACCCTAATTCCTTATTGAAATTGAATGGATAGTTGGCTGTCAAAAGCTTGAGCGATTTTTTTTAGGAATGACAGAGATGGATTAGCTTGCATGGTTTCAATCCTTGAAATCGCTGCCTGAGAAGTATTAAGTTTTTTGGCCAGAGTTCTTTGAGACATTTTGTTCTTTAGTCGTTTGTCAATAATTTTTTTGGCTAGCAAGTATTCGGTTTCTGATTCTTGCCAGGCTTTTTTAAAGCCAGGATCTTTTAAACTTTCTTTGAGATCGTCTTCGAAGGTGTAAATTAGTTTGTTTTTCATAATATATTTATGCATAGGGATCAACCTTCGCTAGGGTCCGACCCTCTTGAGGGTCGGACCCTGTTACATGGTTTGGATGAGCCAGTAGTTGAATTGGATGTTCGAATTGATAGCTTCTGGGATGGCGATGGTGAATTGCCCCCCAGTTGGATAGCTCGCTTCGCTCCCATCCAACGGGGTCTGCAGACCTGCGGTCTTTGATTTTACAAACAGGGTTTGGTTTGAAGTGCTGGATGTAGGGGTTAAATATATGTAGGTGTCTTGGGTAACATTTGTGTTCGAAATGGTGATTTCGGTTTCGCCTGCTGGGAGGGTGGCGGCCCCAGTTGGGTAGTTCACTTCGTTCACACCCAACAAGGTCTGCGCCCCTGGTTGGATAGCTGATGCATCCAACGGGGTCTTCGAACTTGCAGTGCTTGATGGCGGTTCGGCTTGTACGGTAAGACTGGTTATAGTCAGTGAAGAAATGGTGGCGGTTTGGGCGGTGAGGTTTTCTAGGTTGGATTCTAGGGCCTCTATTTTGCTGGCTAGGACTTTGCCCGTAACGGCTAGGTCGCCGTTTATTATAACTTGGCCGTTTGGGGTTAAGGTCATGAGGCCGGCCAAAAGGTTTATGGGGGCGTTGGCTAGGGGTTGGAGGAAGAGGGTGTCTTGATCTTTGGAGTTGAGGATGTTGGCGATGAGGGAGTTGTTGACTTGGAGGTCGGTGAGGATGAGAGAATCGAGAGGGACAGGGCTCTGCAGGTCAGAGACCGGTTCAATTTCGGCAGCGGGACGCTGAAGATCTGCTAGGATGGCGGAGGCTGTGGAGTATTTGGTGGCTAGGTCGAGGAGGTCTTTTTCTATCTGGCTGATTTGGGGGGCGGTGATGGTCTCGGCAACTAGGTTCTTGACCTCTAGATCTTCTATGTAGGCAACAGGTGAGATGAGTTTTTGTTTGACGGTGAGGGTGTTTACGGTTAGGTCTTGGATGACGGCGATGCCTGCTTGGAAGTTGGCGATAACGGCTTCTGAGAAAGCACCGATACGGGTGATGAGGGTGTCGGTGGTAGTGTTTTTGAGAGTGTAACTGCTTTCTTGACCTTGAATTTGCAGTTCGCCAGTGGAGGTTAAGTAGACGTCGGGGTCGTACCAGGAAACATTGACAAAAACTATGATTTTGCCGACCACATTTGGATCAGAATTATTGTAAGATTCTAAAGCTTTTCCTACAATCGGCCCTGCTTTGGTTGCTTTCATTCCCACTCCTGGAATTTTACTTGAAGTGATAAGGTCTCCGCTTTTAATTGGGCCATTAATAGTTGAGACTTTGGTGGTTACCCGGCCGGCTAAGGCAATTGGAGCCTTTTGATTATCCGGGATGTTTTCAGTAATTTTTCCCTCGATTACTTGTGAGGGGGTGGTGGAATAAATACCTATAATGCTAGAGTCGCTTGCTTTATTACTTTTTTTAACATAAGTGGGTTTTTGCGGATCATTGACAACAATATCTCCTTCTTCAACGGGGGGAGTAATGGGAAAGATTTCTGCTAAGTCCGGGTGACTTCCCGTAATTCTGACATTGCCCTGAAAATAACCGGCCCATTCAGTATTGGCGGCTCCCAAATCTGCTCTGGCATATAAAGCAATAGATGTGGTTTCTGCACCGCCTATTTGTCCTTCAGCCTGTCTAGTATCGATATAAACACCGTAGGTGGTGTGGCCTCCAATTGTTAGATTTCCTAGAGTAGTATTATTTGTGTAAAATTTGGCCATTGTATAATCAGCATCAGCAGATGGGGAAAGTGGGCCACTGGCATAAGTGTGAAATTTTGTTTCCGGCTCCGTCGTCCCGATGCCGACGTTGCCGTTGTTTTGTATAAACATACTGTTTCCAGCATCACCTGATCCAGTGGCGAGATACATATGTCCACCATAAAACCTTATATAAGATTGTCCAAGGTTTAAGTTCCTTCGTCCATAGTAAGGACTTCCATTGACATTATTTCCAATACCTGATCCATCGTATGTCCATCCGGGTTCTGATGCCCACATATCCAAAGAGGCATCTAAAGTTGCGCCATTACCTGTTGAGTATAATCTTGCTTTAGTATCTCCATGACCTCCATATACTTCTAATTTCACTCCCGGACTTATCGTCCCGATGCCGACGTTGCCGTTTATTGCTAATTTCGCCGTCCCGGGGTTTACATAACCAATACCAATGTTGCCAGAGCTAGCAATATATAGATTATTAACCAAAGGAGTAATTTGTAACTGTTGTTCTTTAATTCCAGCAATAGCATAAGGGATCATATTAGAAGAATTTAAATAAAGCAGGCCGTCTGTTTCAGTAACGCTATTTGGAAATACTTGCTGATATTCTTGAGCAATAAAGTTGTAGTAATCTGTGTTAACAACACTAGGATGAGCAGATAAAAATTCAGAAGTATAGTGAAACTTAACAGGGCGAACTTGGCTTATAATCTCCAAAGCATTGTTAATACTCTCAACACTAGTTTTAATTCTAGCATCTGACCCTGTTGCCCATGTGGTAGTAGTCAGTTTTCGAGCAGAATCTGTAGATAAATCTAATTGTGCTCCCGGATTCATCGTCCCGATGCCGACGTAGCCGTTTCCTGTTATCCTCATCCTTTCAGTTGGAAGAACGGCCGCATCGTTACTGCCCAACCCGAACGCCATATATTCAGTTTCCCATACATCAGTAGCAAATCCCGCCTGGATATTTGCAACGCGCCTAACACCTGTATCAGCAGGATAATTATAAAATGTTCCCCAGAAATCATAATTTGAAACGAGATTATTGGTTCCACTTAAAGGCTTAATTCTAATTGTAGGACTTCCCGAATCTGACACTTCCAACTTCGCCCCCGGACTCGCCGTCCCGATGCCGACGTTGCCGGATTCCGTGAGACGCATCAATTCGCTACCGGCCCCGAAGCCAGCACCATTTTTTCTCCATGAAAAGTAGCGAGTATCCGCATCATTGTTGTCATAGTCAATGTTGAAGCTTATGCTTTGCTTCCCCTCAAAGAAAGTGTCGCCTCCATTGTCGTCTCTAATACCGTTTCTCAAATAAGCGGTATTTAGCGCATAAAGAGTACCACCTAATACATACAGACCACCCGGCATAATAATATACGAGGTTGCCTTTATGTACGGATTAGCTGCAGAAAAAAGTATATTACCGCCTGCGTCTTGAACATCAGTAATAGTCAATCTGTCATTAGTCTCTAAAGTTCCCTGAACTTCAAGTTTCGCCCCCGGTCCCGCCGTCCCGATGCCGACGTTGCCAGTATTCATAACAAACAAATTTTCTCTGATCCGTACACTTCCTGTTGCGCCATCGCCAGTGTAATTAAGATATAAATCTCCACCACTTGTAGTACCACCACCATTTATTACCAAATGAGAAGTAGTGCCACGGATGTAAGGTCTGTCAGTAACAGCAGCATTATTGGCAGAAATATTTAGATATGAAGTTCGAATCGCGTTATTCGGATTTCCACCAATATCTAATGAGGCCCCCGGACTCGCCGTCCCGATGCCGACGTTGCCTGAACTGTTGACATAAAATTTATCATTAAGTGCAAAATAACCATTTAATTTGGTTTGTGATCTGACTGTGCCTGAACCTGCAGATAGAGTTCCACTATAAAGTGTTCCTGCATCGTGCCCTCCAATATATTGAAGGCCAAGATAAACAGAAATGGCTTGAGTGAAATATACCTCTAGGAATGAGTTTGTACCATCATCAGTAACCCGAACATCAGTCCAGTAGCTAGCTGGATACTCTGAGATTACGCTTATTCCCGCAGTTGATCCCCAATCATGCCACCAGCGTATAGTTGTGCTTTGAGGAGCGTAGGATCCTCCCGCTGTATAGACAGTTACTTGCTGTTGACCCCTGCCGGCGCTACCGTCTATATGAGCTACTTTGTACCAACCAGCGGCCGCAACACTTCCAGTAGTTTTATATTCATTTTGTGCGTAAAACCCGCCAGTTCCTAGGTATACGTAACCTCCATTAACAGTAACATTATCAGCAAAGGTGGCCATGGACGAGGCGAGAGTTAATTTTGCAACATCAGCTCTTCTAAGAGAAAGATCTTCATCATAACTACTGATAATGCCGGTATCAACAGTAATTCCTGGATTAAAATAAAATCTGACTCGATCGGACTGGAAATGAGCCCAGCTGGCGTTCTGCGGGCCTACATCAACGTAGCCGTAGCCAGTATCAATTCGAAGAGCTCCACTTATATTACCTCTTACTGAGCCAGCAACTTCTAATTTCGCCCCCGGTCCCGCCGTCCCGATGCCGATGCCAGTGGCGTTGGCGGAGATGGTTTGGCCGCCGATTCTGATATGGCCAGTGGTGCCGTCGCCGAGGGTGAGGCCTGGATTGGTGGCGTCGGTGGCGATTAGATCTAAAAACTTGGCGTTGCCTGAAGCGTCGACGTAGTAGGCGGTGCCGTTGGCGAAGTAACTGGCGCCGGTAACTAAGGTGTTGTGGGCCAAAATTCCATTGGCGACGAAGTTATGGGTGCCGTCTACTTCTATATCGTAGACTTGCTGCCGGCCGAGGGGTTTGATGGAGGTGATTTCTTCGAAGAGGAGGTCTGAAGGGACAGGGCTCTGCAGGCCAGAGGCCGGTGCAACATCGGCAGCGGGACGCACGGCAATTTTGTCACCTACCTTGAGATGGCGGGTTTCTGTCCAGATGGCGGTTTTACCCCGAAGAGATAACTTCCGTTGGTCGTATCTCATGGGGTCTGCGATTTGTTAATTTTCATAAACTTTTGCCAGGAGCGTTGGAGGTTTAGGATTTTGCGGCGGACGGTGAGGTAGTCTTTTTGTAGTTGGTCGGTGTCAAGTTCATTAAGGACAGACCCTCCCTCGGCCCGATGGCCGAGAGGGCCCGCGGCTGTAGCCGCTCCTGTTAGGGTCTGACCTTTTTCCGTTTTCAAGTCTCTGTATTGATCTAAGTAAACTACCATTAGGTTACAGTTAAGCATGGCTTGCTCTAGGTTGGCAATAGCACGATCTGGGTCAGCAAACCTAACGGAGTGGGCGGTGGCGATGAGTTTGGGAATGGAGAGGGCAGTTTTGTAAAGGACTGTCCTTCCCTCGGCTTCATAGCCGAGAGGGCCCGCGGCTGTAGCCGCTCCTTTTAAGGACAGACCTTTACAAACCTTAATGGCTAGGTTGTGGGTTTGTTGGTAGACGTCTAGATCTTGGAAGGATTTTACTGGGCGTCTGGGTTGATACTTGTACATATTATTTTGCTATGCTAACTACTAATTTTTTTGGGTCCTGGTTGATGGAGAAGGTGCCTGATTTAGTATAGACGTTTTTGCGGCGGCGTCGGCCTTTGGGTTTGTGGACGACGTGTAATGGATAAAATTCGAAGTAGTCTTTTTCGTCGAACCAGGCACATTTGAATTCGTACATTCTTAAACCTGTGAGACGGGATAGGGCCATGGCATAAAGGGTTAGTTGTTCGATGGGTTTTTCTTTGGCGGCGTTGGGTTTGTAGTCTAAAATGTGGACTTGGCCGTTGCGGATTTGGAGGATGTCGATGTGGCCTGTAATAAGTTTTGGAAGGTCTGCTTGGTTTGTCATTCTGGCTTGCCCAGAATCAGATTCTGGAGTCCTCGCAGACTCGTCCCCAGAATGACGGGAGGGGGAGAGGGATTCCTCGACTACGCTCGGAATGACGGAGGAAGGCGCGGGAATGACGGAAGGGGTAGGACTGGTGAGGGAGGGTTTGGTGAAGATTTGGAACCCTAGTTGGGTCTGGAGATGTAATAAATCGTCTTTGGTTATGTACACGGGCACCTCTGTAGCTACGGTGACGGAGTCGTTGTAGAGCATGAATTTTTGGATGGCGTCGTGGCGGGCTTTTCTATCTTTTACTGATTGTAAAACGAACTCGGCTAGCTGGTTGGCTAGATTATGTTTGGGCCTGACGATCATTTGGGTTTTGCTGAATATAAGAGGGGACTCGGAAGCTCTTAGGCCATCCTGGAAGTATTGGTGCGGGGTTTCGCTGGGAACCATCTCTAAAAATTCCTCTAGTGGACCAAAGTTTCTGTGTTTGATGTCTTCTCTTATAATTAGATTGCATTTGGCGCGGTGGAAGCGGTATCTGTATAGCTGGCGGTGAGCTAGGGTGGCGGTGACGGTGAAGTATTTGGGGTGGTATCTTTTTAGGGCGTAGGGGCGGAGACGGGAGAAGCGACAGATGTGTTGGAATTCTTTGAGCCAGTTTGATAGGGTGGTAGGGTGTAAGTTATAGTTTGTTTTACTCTTGAGGACGCGGCAGGCGGAGGCGCAGGAGTGGCCGAGGTGGTACAAACTTAGGGCCTCTAGCATGGCGGGCAGGGGGTAGTGTTTGCCGTGGGTGAGTTGGTGGGTGAAGGTTTTTTGGCAGTCTTTGCATTGGTAGAGTTGGATTTTTTCTCTTTTTTTCTTTCTAAATCCTCGGCGGACGAAGTTTTGGGAGAGACAAGCGGGGCAGGTGAGGGTGTTTTGGGGCGCCTTCGCACTAGGCTTCGGCGACCCGAGGGGGGCTTTTGCCGTCCCAGTGCCGATTTTGTCCGACGTTGAGATCGGTTCCGAGGGGACAGGGCTCCGCAGGCCAAAAGGCCGGAGCAATTTCTGCAGCGGGACGGTTAGTTTATTTAGCATATTTGATTTTGTTGACATGTTGTGTTATATTATTAATTGCGCTCGTTAGCCTTTTGGCTCTGTCAGTCACACCTTTAGTGTAGTACTGACGACGGGCGTTTTTTTGGTTTAATCGGTTTCCATATTACCTTTATGTAGTAATCGATCACGTTTTTTATTAGTGGTCCAGTTTGGGATAACGCTCCAAAAGGTTAGTTTGCCTTTACCTCTTTTTTTCACGATAACTTTGATTTTCCAGCCATCGACGATGGCAAT
>Ga0180009_10001058_pt1 | contig 34674 bp, 36 predicted proteins | sample OS_PC_MetaG_FD_123537 | JGI IMG/M metagenome (GOLD analysis project Ga0180009, IMG submission 123537) | Groundwater microbial communities from the Aspo Hard Rock Laboratory (HRL) deep subsurface site, Sweden - OS_PC_MetaG | ecosystem: Environmental > Aquatic > Deep subsurface > Groundwater... | reverse complement strand
TAGGATTAAACCATGAAAAAAAGAGGATGTCAAGCTTTTTTTAAGAAAAACTTAAAACATCCTCTAATATATTGACTTCAAAAGGGATTTTAACCCCTATTTCTTATGGCGGAATTTGAGGTCTCGCCCATCTCCCTTCCTTAAAAAGCCGTTCGTTATATCTCCAGCCCTAACATCCTGGCTGGATTGGTTGCAACCATCATCCGGACATCTTCATCGGAGATCCCAAGGTCCAACATATCCTTAATATAGATTCCCATCTGTTGGACAGGGACTGGGTTCAACCACTGGCCGGAGTCGGTCGACATGATAAGGTGTTTCGCACCGATCGTACGGATGGCATCCGCGATCATCTTCTGCGTGATCGGATAGGCCACCTGGCGGGTCACATCATTAAAGACATGCTCCAGAAACATGGCTCCGTTGTCCAGACACCATTTCATATCCTCATTGGAGTAGTTTAAAAAGCTGGCCAGGGGATGAGTGACAATGATCTTCTTTATCCCGCTTTTGGCTGCCTCCTTGATGACCATCTTGGCCTCCTGGAGGGTGATATGCCCTGTTCCAAGGGCCACGTCATATTCTGCGATTTTCTTAAAAATGGGATAGAGCTCCTCTTTCAAACTTCCATCCTCGTTCAAGAGATAGATGCCTTTCATGTCCGCCTTGATGGCTTTGGCAAGAGTGGGGACATGGTCTTTCTGGGCCACGTGGTGGCTGGCATGGATCGTTGGCATCCAGACCTCTTTGGCCCCCATCTTGAGGGCCACTTCTACCGCCTCGAGATTCAAACCCCCGACGGGAAGATTTAGGGCGATTGCGCCGAAGACTGGAAAATCTGCCTGCTGGCTTGCAATCTCAGCTCGGTCTGCCGTGATGACGACATGACTCTTGATCAGGATGGCGCGCATGCCCTCCTGCTTGGCCATTAAAGCTAATTCGACATCATTCAGAATTCGCGGAAAGATATCGGGAGCGGAGTGGATGTGCACATCAATCGACCCTTCCAACAACTTCCGCACGCGTTTCTCAAAACGTAACATCATTGCCTCCTTATTTCTTCGGTGCTTCCTTCACCAGTTCTTGGTCGATTTCCGAGATGGTCTTGGCCTCTTTTTGTATGTGCTTCATGACTTCATCACCATGAAGGTAATAAACTTCATCGCCTGGTTTTTCGATCATTTCGTTAAAAGCCTTATCCTCTGCGGTCTTCTTGGTCGCCTCCCTCAGCTTCTCCCATTCATGGGTGTGAGGATCAGCCCCTGCTCCCGATGGAAACCGTGTGATGTGAATGCGAAACTCTGTTGCGGGAGGGATGTCAACGATGACCTCGGCCTGGGTTGAATGGCTGTGGGTGTCCGAGATGTATTGCCATGTATACGTTTCGAATTTGTCGTAGAAGTACTTCATGCCGATTTCCTTTTTCTAACCTTTAGCAAAACCAGTCTGGGATCTCAACTCCTTCTCCGGTCCCGGGGGTGCATAGACGACCACATATCGGAGCGGTTCATTCCCTGTACACTCCACGGTATGCGGCATTCTGATTGGAGCAAATACCGCATCTCCGGGTTTGATATGATGCGTTTCTCCTCCCATGCGGATGATCCCGGTCCCGCTCAGGATGTACCAACAATGTTCGACATCATGAGCATGCTCCTTCCCCTTATATCCAGGAGCCATTTCATTGACGAGTAAAGAAAAGTGCTTGGCCCCTGACATCTCCTCATCAATCATGATACTAAACGTTCCTCCCCCTCCCGGGACTGGAAGTTTTCCTTTGACGCCTTCTGACTCATTGACCACATAACGTTTCATCCTTCCCTCCATGCCAAGAAATAAATCTCAAATCCCCCCAACCCCCCTTTTCTAAAGGGGGGAGAGGGGGGATTATCGGTCTTTATCGCTTACTCTCCTCAGGAGGAGATTTGATGATGACGGCTTTCATCGGCCTGTCTTTTAAAATGTTAATGGTTGCATGGTCCGTATTTGCAGGGATGAAAACAAATGATCCCGCACGGATCGGCTTATCGCCGTCCTCCGTGCGAGAAATTCCCTCCCCTTCAAGAACAAAGATCACCTCTTCCTGGTCAGGATGTTTGTGCAACTTATGTTCGGTTCCTGGGGCATATTCCGTGATGTTAATCTTAAGATATTTTGTCCCCACATTTTCGGGACCAAAGATGTTCTTCGTCCTTCCCCAGTCCACTGGAACATATTCCCTTTCGTCTTCTTTGACTCCGGTTCTGCCCATAGATACTTCTCCCTTCATCCGCTTTCATGCTTCTTTCGATTAATCACCGTTATAGCAGCCAGCACGGCGATTCCGAGTATGTCCGAGAAAATATCTGGTATAAATAAGCACAAAGATGCAAATCCCAATAGTATCCTCTCCAATACATTGGCTCTCTTCATCCAGTAGCCTTGCATCATCCCTGCGTAAGCGATGGTTCCAATTGCGGAACTCACTATTGTTTCTATCACTTGGGGCAGGGGACCATTTAATAAAATAGGAGTGTAAACAAAGAGAAAGGGAGCAATAAAAAGAGGCGAAGCCAACCGAACCGCAGCAAGTCCTGCCTTAGAGGGATTGCAGCGCGCTATGGCCGAGGCGGCAAAAGCTACCAAAGCAACTGGTGGAGTAACCCCTCCAATTTCACATAACCAAAAGACAACTAAGTGGGCCGTTAATAGAGGGACTTCTAATTCCACGAGTGCGGGTACGGCAAGTACTGAGAGAAGGATGTAGGTAGCAGTAATGGTCACCCCCATCCCAATAATATAGCCACCAACCGCAGTCAGTAGAATGGTTAAGGGCAGAATCCCTCCTGATAAGGAAAGAACAATGGAAGAAAATTTAATTCCCAAACCCGTCATCACAACAACGCCAATGATAATTCCAATCACCCCAGCCGTTGCCCCGACAATTAATGAGTTTCTTGCGCCGGTAACTAAAGCATCGAATATTTGTCGGAAATTCATACGAGTTTCTTTCTTTATATAACTTAACAGGATGGAGGAGATAATGGCGACGAAGGCAGCTTTCTGTGGAGAGAAACCGGCAATTAAAACACCAAGTAAAATAGGTATAGGAAGAAGAAGGTATCCTCTTTGTAGGATTACAGTTTTTAACTTCGGCAATTTCTCCTTTGGCAATCCTTTCAGTCCATTTCTTGCAGCGATGAAGTGGACCATCATCCCTACCCCTAAAAAGTAGAGAATTGCCGGTATAGCAGCTATTTTCACAATGTCGAGGTAAGGCGTATCTGTGAACGCGGCGATCAAGAATGCGGCCGAACCCATAATGGGTGGCATGAATTGTCCACCCGTTGATGCTGCTGCCTCAATGGCCGCAGCGACATGAGGTTTATAACCTGTTTTTATCATCATGGGAATGGTATAAGACCCTGTGGCGACAGCATTGGCAGCCGAAGACCCGGTGATCATTCCGATTATTCCGCTGGAAACGATAGCCACCTTCGCCGGTCCTCCCCTCGACCCGCCCGCGATCGAAAGAGAAACCTGCTCTATGGCGGGTCCTGCACCTGCAGCCTGAAGAAAAGAAGCAAATATGATAAAAGGGAATATATATGTAGCATATGTGTCAGTGACGATTCCGTATATACCCCCCATGCCAACACCCAGGAATTCCACAATCCTGGTGATTGAATAGCCATAATGACCCAATATTCCGGGTACATATGGGCCGAAATAAGCGTATAGCAAGAAGATTGCAGCTAGGGTCGTAAGTACATTTCCTACCACGCGCCTTGCCATCTCAAAGGAGAGACATATCAGTATTGCCCCCATGATAATATCTAATTGATTAGGATTTCCTATACGGTAAGCATAGGAAGGATACTCCACAATCCAATAGCCTATTGTGATTACGGTAAGCAAGCATAATATCCAACTGAGAAGAGGCACCCTTTCACTGGCCGAACCTTTCCTTGAAGGATAGAGTATGAAACAAAGCAACATGGTAAAAAGAAGATACCCGCCTCGATGAAGTTCCACACCTCGCCGAAGTCCAAAGGTGATGTAGCCAAAACCACTTGTGTAAATAAAAACCAAGGAGAATAGAGCAGCAATGAGAGTGGCCATCAAGGCTGTTTTCCCTCTCAAACTTATCATTCTGCCTTCGATTTTTTCAACCACAGTATTATTCATTGAATGGCTTTCCTTCATTAATCATCACGCCGCCCAAAAGGAGTAATGGAAGGCACTGTCCAAAACCCCAGACTGAATTTCCATACTAACGCAAATAGGACAGTGCCTTTTTAAGTTTTACATCCCAGGTGGAATCAACTCCGGGGGAATGCTCTCGCCTTTCTCTCTCCAGAATTTTACAGCTCCGGGATGGAGAGGAATTTCCATCGATTTCATAGCATCAAAGGAAGGGCTCAACGGCTTCAGCTGCGTATGAATCGCATGAATAGATTTGGTATTCTTCGGATCAAAAGCAACCTTCAGAATTTGGTAAACCCGTTCGGGGTCGGTTTCCTTATGAGCTACCCAGTATACCTGAAAAGCGATGCATGGATATTCTTTCTGCCAGGTCTTATAAATTCCTGCCGGCATGATGGTCTTTTTATATGGGGGAAACTTTGCAAGTACCTTTTTAATCTCATCATCGGAAAGTTCGATCAACCGAATCTTTTTCAGGGCCTCCACTGTTACTATAGCAGGCATCGGTGCACTACTTAAACCAACGACATCGATATGACCATCTATCAATCCCCGGCCACAGGCATCAAATGTTAAAGGCTCTGCCTTCACTTGATCCCATAAATCAAGAGCTCTCAGGATATTCTCTGAGTTGACAGCGGCCCCACTTCCTGCAGCCCCAATGCAAATTCTTTTCTCTTTAAGATCGGCCATCTTTTTTACATCACTGCCCTCCAGCACAACGAAGTGATGCCAGCTTTCATAGACTCCGCAAAGCATTCGAAAATCCTTAAACGGGCCCTCGTCCTTAAAGAGACCAACCCCGTTCCAGTTATCATAAGCCGTCAATGAATGGGTCAACCATGTATCGAGCTCATGTTTTCTCGCTATCCGGTTATTATCAGCAGACCCTCCAGTACCAACAGGTGTTACGTTAATACCCTTAATCTGTTTATTCAAGAGGGCAGATAATCCTCCAGCAATGACGAACCAGGATCCTCCGGGGCTACTGCCACCGAATCTGATAAATTCTCGTTTGGCCTCAACAGTACTGACCATAACTCCTGTGGTGAGTGAACAGACAAACAAAAAGGTGATGATCACCCACAAAATGTTATGAAGTAGACGTCGTCTTTCCATATTGTTCCTCCTCCTTTCTCAATTGGATTGATCTAAGATGAATTTTAATTTACCTCAAATTTGACAGATTCACCTCCCTTCTTTCGTCAATTTTGGCCGCCACGGGAAATAGGATGGATAGCCCATACGTTTGGTAAAACCCTGTCGTCATATGGCCCATTTAATTTTCGTTGAGCGGCCATTCCTTCGCCTCTTGAGCCTTCAATATGAATAAAATTGTTTGGCTTTTTCAAGATATCCATCAAGGCCTCCAAGGCATGTAAAAATATTTTTGCCTTTTTCTTTTCGCTTCTTATACCAAAACCATAATCCTACTGGGAATGGAACGTAAAGCAATTTCTTAAATAGATAATAAATCGCAGGGGGTATGGTTAAAATTAGAAGAGCGAAATATTTGAAGTCTCTTAACCCAAAGAATGCCATAAATAGTATCAGGCTTAGAGAAGTAGAGATTAAGTATCCAAGAATATTGAAAGTGAGGATGTAAATGCAAATGATGATAGAGACACAAATGATTCTAAAGATGTTACTTTTTTTTGGGATGTCCATTGTTTCACCAGAAGGTCCTGATGTGAAAATCAGGGATCCTGAACCCCCAGTAAATTTGACACTTTCCTGCTTTTTTCCTTGTCCCAACATTCGAAAGATTGCTCTCGTCTCGTTTCGCTATCAGCTGAACAATACCAACTACTGTTAGGCCTGTCAAATTTTTTTGCAATTTCTCACTTGAAATGAAACTCCAGATTGCGATAACCTAACCAAGGCACTCTTTCGTCAACCCCTTTCTCTTGAAGTCGCTGGTTCAAGTTGCTGAAAAGGGGACGAAGGATATCCTCATGTCGGTGACCGTAGAAGGTAACGTGCACGGTTCTTCCTTTTGCTTTCACAAAAGTCTGCTCCCTCAAAAATTCCTTTAGGATCCCCTTAAGCTCCCTCGAAGCAAATTCTCCTCCTATGTCTTTGCGGAGGGAACTTAGGATGTTACAGGCTATCAGTTTTGTCCCCAAGGACATTGTCGCCTGGTTTAGCTCTGTCGAGGGGAGTTTGCCAAACCCGAGGAACTCTATCTCTTTAAACAGATACTCAATTCGCCACCTGTGGTCGTATTCGTCTATGAGCGTTTCTTCGGTTGATGTCCAGTCGTTTGTCAAATACCCGTAGTACTTCTCTTCTTCATCTTCCTCAAAACGAATGACGATGAGCTTCGCCTTGCCCTCATAGTTTCGTAGGTCAGTCGTCTTGAAGGCAACCTGTCTGCCATCGGCCATCATCCGAAACTCAGAAACGGGAATATCTCTCATCTCCTCTATCCTGTTCTGGTGCATCTTCATGGTGGTCACATACTTTAGATTCATGTATTTGTCCAGATAATCGAGGAGCGCTCCAACAGAGAACCATCGATCCCAGATTACCTTCTTCAAGCGTCCTTCCCCTACAATCTCCATTGTCCTCTCAAGAAGGGCAATCCCAACATCTATGGCTTTATGGCTTTCAGTCCGGGGTACTTGACCCTCAGGAAAATCGGGTTTTTGGTCTCCTGGTCCTGGACTGCAAAAACATTTAATCCGGGAAGGACGATATTTCTTGTTGGATGCTTTGTCTTCCCTATTTTCTTCTTCCCAAAGTAACCAAGAAACTTTCCATCAAGGTTTATCACCCTCCCTATGTTCAACTTTGTCTCGACAAACTTCTTGGTGATTTTCGATAGGAATTTCATCGATTTCCCCTTTTCATTATTTCATCAGCTCCGGTTCTCAGCCGATGAGATGGAGATTAGGCAATGAGTCTCTCAAGCGATGTAAAGTTTGAGCGATCCGGTTTCAACGTCCTGTCTTCAACCTGTTTACCCAGCCTTAGAACCGCTGCATTGCAGGGGGTCGTGATCTTAGCCTTTTCTCCTTTCTTCACGACCAACCCATTCATAAAATCGATTTCGCTTTGGCGCCCCTTCATTAAATCCTGAAGGGTGGAATTACGTGCACTCTTACCCACATGGGAGAGTAAGGTGGTCAGGTGATTTTTAAGAACATCGTCTGAAGAGCCCACAAAGTCCTCAGGTTTTAAGCCAAAGATGGGTTCCACTTTATATCCTAATGCGCTTCCAACCTCTAAGCACTCCTTGCCCAGTTTGACGCAGAATTCTAAAATTTTTGGATCCTGTACCATCTCCCATTCCAGCATCCCGAGGATTCCCGAGATCCCTTGGGTCATGGAGTTGACCGTGAGCTTCGTCCACTTGGCTCCCCATATGTTGGAGGTCAACTGGGTTTGTCCGACGGCACCGAGGATCTGAGCGATTTCTTCCAGGCGGGAGGTGAATCTACCATGGAGTTCACCCAAAGCAAACCATGTCCGGCTATGGTCGGTATTACGCTTTATGCGCCCGGGTTCATACATTTCAGCGGAGAGCTCGATGGCACTGGCAACGTCTCGTTGGTAACCGATGATGGGGGCAATCCATTCGTCATTAAGGCTGTTTTGAATAGAGACCAGAACTCCATCGGGTTTTAGATGGGGTTTGATATAATGGACGATCCAGACCGTATCATAGGACTTGGCCGTTAAAAAGACAATTTCAAACAAGTCGCGATATGGATCAAGCTCGCCAAGGTGAAGAGCCCGAACCGGTATTTGAGCTTCTTCTCCCTGGATGGTAATGTGCAACCCCAAGGACTTCATCGCCTCTACATGGGCTGGCCATTGGTCTATGAGCACTACATCATGGCCTGCCCTCGTGAGGTCCGCTCCCACACAGCTCCCGATAGCACCCGTAGATAAAACGGCAATTATTTTGCTCATCGTTCTTATGAATGCCCTAAATTTAATAGGACGCAGATAACCGCAGAAACAAAAAAGACGCTATGCGCATAGCGCTAAGCGCTAAGCGACTTTCTGTGTACATCCTCGTCCAAAAAGGAATTTCCCCTCCAATTAAATTACTTGAAAACCAGATCTGCCTGCTCCTATTCTTGGTAGCGAATAAGTAGGCAGGTTGGATTTCACAAATTCCCTTTTTAGATCTTCAAATGCCCTCTTATGATTATTTTGAATAGCTTTCTCAACACCTTTTTCGTTCGACCGGCTCAAATTCTTATAGATTTCCTTATGCTCCTGAACAGACTTGTCTATTCGCCGGGGAACATAAAGAGCCCTCACTATGAACCGGTTGACCTGCGAACTCAGATTCTCCAAAACCTTTATAAGCCACCTGTTCCCACAGGAGTGCCAAATCGTAAAATGAAATTCGTTATTTTTCTTGATGTAGGCCTCAATATCCCCCTTATTACAGAGCCTTTCCATGTCGTTGCAGAGTCTTTCTAAGGCTTTTAGCTTCTGGGAATCTTCCGCGATCCTCCTGGCGGCCAGCCTCCCTGCTAACCCTTCCAGGGCTATCCTTATGGGATAGAGCTGCTCAATATCTTCGAAAGTAATTTGATTCACCACGAATCCCTTATGGCTCTGGGACGTGACCAGGTCTTCTGATTCCAATCTCTTTAATACCTCCCGGATGGGCGTCCGGCTCACTTTCCACCGGTGGGATAAGATATTTTCAGAAAGCCTCGCTCCCGGCGGGATTTCGCGCCTGATGATCTGCTGGCGGAGTTCGGAATGGATCTGATCAGTCTTCGATAATTGCATACAATTTTATATTTATTTTTTTTTGATGTATACTAAATTAAGCAAATCAAGTCAAGAGAAAAATGTCGGCTAAAAGAAATGACTTTAGATTCCCCAAGCCCATTCGGAATGCCTACATAATATTTTGTAATAATTAATTAAATTGTAGAGGAATTTCCTTTTTGGACACGGATGTACACAGAAAGTCGCTTAGCACTTAGCGCTATGCGCATAGCGTCTTTTTTGTTTCTGCGATCATCTGCGCAAATCTGCGTCCTATTAAATTTAAATGAACAACGTGAGGGCGCATGGAAAGTTCAACAAGAAAGTGAGATTGCTCTTGACAAATTCTCGAACATAAAGTAAATATTTTAATCAAATATTGTATACAATTTTTTAAATATTTTTTTATTAGGACGTGGCTCATAAAGATTGAAATCGAATTTAGCCCTGCTTTTCAAGCGGCGTACCCTTTACCAAGGCTTATTATAGAGTTGGAAAAGGGGGAGGCATCGGTCGTGCATCTGCTCCGCCGATTAGCGGAAAAATACGGGGAACCGATGAGAAGGCTTCTCTTAGAAGATGATGATGACATAAAATCGGGGTTGATGGTGATGGTTAATGAAAAAATTTATACCGGAACGGCCCTCAATCAGCAGGCTGTGGAGCTCCGGGATAATGACAAAGTGAGTCTGTTATTTTATATATCGGGAGGCTGAATTGATCAGAAAGAGAATTGCCTACTTCGAAAACAGGCAGGACCCCGAGGCGGTTTGTAGTCGATGCCGGATGTGTGAGTTGCTTTGTGCCTTTCATCACCATCAAGTGGGCAACCCGGGGAGAGCATGCATCCGGGTAATCTCCCTTGGACAGGGAGAAGATATTCCCGTCACATGCCTTAATTGTGAAAAACCGCCGTGCATGGACATTTGCCCCACCGGGGCTCTCCACCGGGATGAGTCGGTCGGGATGGTCTGGGTGAAAAAGGATCTTTGCATCGGCTGTGCCATGTGTGTCAATGTCTGTCCGGTGGGAGCGGTAACCTTGGACCTCGTTGAGGGAGTGGCGGCGAAATGTGATCTCTGCGAGGGAGATCCCCAATGTGTGGCGTATTGTCCGGCCAAAGTCCTGAAACTGACCGATGCGGGCCAGTTTGCACGGTACCGGATGAAGGAGTTTGCCAAATTTATGAAATCCCAAGTTGGAGAAAGTTAATTTTTGTAGGACAGCATGGGGAAGGAGACGATGAGTATCTTTGCGGGAGGCTATGCCGGCAAGATCCTGTATGTCAATCTTACGGATGGATCAATGGAGAAAAGACCCCTGGAACGGGATTTTGCTCTGAAATACGTCGGCGGAAGAGGGTTCAGTTCTCGGATTTTGTGGGATGAATTGGAAACGAAAACAGACCCTTTGTCTCCCGACAATCGGCTGGTCATCGCCGCCGGGCCCCTCAATGGAACACCCACCCCTTCGGCGAGCCGTCTCGTGGTCGCTGCCAAGTCGCCTTTGACGGGAGTCTTGGGAGACACCAACTCGGGGGGCTATTTTTCCCCCGAGCTGAAATATGCAGGGTTTGATGCCATTGTTTTGCGCGGAAGATCTTCCTCTCCCGTTTACCTATGGGTGAGGGACGGGAAAGCTGAATTACGATCGGCGAAGCACCTATGGGGCCAGAAGATTTCCGAGACGAATCATCTCCTCAAGGAGGAGCTGGGTGACGATGATATTCATATCTGCGCTATGGGTCCCGCGGGTGAGAATCTCGTTCGCTACGCCTGCGTGATGACGGATGGAGAGGGAGCAGGCGGAAGGTGCGGTATGGGAGCCGTCATGGGATCGAAAAACCTGAAAGCGGTAGCTGTCCGGGGTTCTCAAGATGTGGGCATTGCCGACCCGAAGCGCTTTAAAGAGGCGGTGGATGCCTATCGGCAAACCCTTGAGGGAGAGGTGTGGACGGACGTCCTGCGACGCTTGGGGACCGCCAACTTGGTCGAGCATCGACAAAAGTTAGGGATCTGGGGCGCGAAAAACTTTCAACGAGCAACCATAGAGGGGTGGGAGAAGATAAGCGGGGAATCCTTTCGCGAGCGATTTTTAGTAAAGGTTATGGGTTGTATGGGTTGTATGGTACGCTGTCGGAGGTACTCGGCCATTAAGGAAGGCCCTTTCGCACCCACCTACACCAAAGGCCCGGAATATGAATCGATCAATTCCTTAGGGGCCAAGCCTTATATTACGGATCCGGCCATCATCCTGCGGGCCCATTATCTGTGCGACGAATACGGAATTGATGAACAGACGGCCGGGTCTTCCATTGCCATGGCCATGGAACTTTACGAAAGGGGGATTTTAACCAAAGAGCAGGTAGATGGTGTGGAACTTATTTTTGGTAATGGGGAAGCCCTCCTCCATTTCATCGAGAAAATCGCTTACCGGAAAGGGTTCGGAGATCTACTCGCCGAAGGAACAAAAATCATGGGCGAGCGGTTGCAGGCTGATTATTACGCCATTCATGTCAAAGGGCTGGAGGTGGATGCGAGTGATCCCAGGAGTCTGCCCACCCGCGCCCTTACTTACGCCGTGTCGACCCGAGGGTCCTGCCATCTCCGAGGTTTCCCCTATATCGACGAGTTTATCAAGCCCGAGGAAGCAAAAGCTTACTTTGGTACGGAAGCGGTAAGCAATCTTAAATCCTTAGCAGGTAAGGGCAAGATGGTGGCCTGGAGTGAAAACTGGGTAACCATTCCCAACCTGATGGGGGTATGTATCTTCGCGTGGAACCGGTCGCGCAGCTTCTCCATGCTCGTCAGGCGCGGCTTAGAGCTAATGAACGAGATCTTCGTTGCCACGACCGGCCTACCCATGACTAAAGAACAGTTATACCATTGTGGTGAACGGGTCTACAATGTCGAGAAACTTTTCAATGTTCGCGAGGGATTCAGGAGGGAATCTGATTATCCACCACGGCGTTTCTTCGAAGAGGAACTACCGGATGGTCCGGGGAAAGGGTCGAAACTTAAACGGGAGGAATACGACCAGCTCCTGGACGAATATTATGCGGCCCGAGGGTGGGATAAGAAGACAGGGGTTCCCAACCCAGAAACTTTGAAGGTCCTGGGGGTGCCGTGATATGGAGAGAAAAATTTTCTTCCATCCCGAACGCTGCCTGGCATGTCTTTCTTGCATGCTTGCTTGCCAGATGAAATCTATGGGGATTGCAGAGGTGCGCAGCCTTTCCGGCGAGCCAAGGCCGGCGCCCAGAATGTCCATCACCTTTGACCGCGGAACCCCCTGGATATGGGTCTGTCAGCAATGCCTTTCTGCTCCTTGTGTGGAAGCCTGCGTCAGCGGAAGCTTGCGCAGAGAAGATGGGGGGAAGAAGATTTTTCATAACTCGGAAAACTGCGTAGGTTGCGGCTCGTGCGTCCTCGTTTGTCCTTACGGAGCCTTGCAATACGACGAGAAGGAGAAACGAGTGGTGAAATGCAACCTATGTCTTGAAGAGGCTGTTCCTCCCTGCGTGAGAGCGTGTCAGACCCAAGCCCTTGCCTATCAGGAGGCGAACTCTTTTGCTGGGGAGAAGAAAAAGAAGTTCGCCCAAGACATGGGGAGAGACCGTGCGGCCGACCGATAAAAAAAAGGAGATGCTGCCAGCGTGTGGATACGGGCTTCTGGGCCTTTGTTGTTCAGGTTGTCTTCTCGGGCCTTGCCGTCTAAGCCCTTTTGAGCAGGAGTCCCTCACCGGTCTTTGCGGAATGAACGCCGATGCGCTTGTTGCCCAGAATCTTCTCCGATTTGTTCAAACCGAGGCGGCTTGGGAAATCAGCCGATGGAGAGCATTGATCATCGAGCTCCAAACATGGAATCCGCCACCCCCTGCCCAGAAAGGCGAAGCGAGATGGACCAAAAAGATCCTCTTCGAAAAGTATGGTCTTTCTCCCAGGCTACCCTTGCGGAAAGCAATCCAGGTCCTACTCCGGGAGGTGAGGAACTTCATCTCTCCGGTTCCCGAGGGCCACCGTTCCTTCCTTTTTAGATTTTTCCCCCAGAAGGCGTGGCCCTCTCCCTTTGACGACCATTCTCAGCCCATCAGCTTGACCCAGCTCCTTTTGAACTCTTGGGGGAGAAACAAGTCCGAATCATCAGGAGTCGAAGGTCCTCTTCAAGAATGCCTTGATCTCTCTCTGATCGTCCTCCTTTCCCAGAGACTCCGGGAGGATCTCCGTTTATTGATTGAAAAAAAGGAGACGTTTCCCGGGGAAAGGGTTTCGACCCTCTTGGGTGGCATTGCAGTTCCACCCCCCCCTTTCATCGTTGTGCTGTCCGAAAGCGAATCACTCCTTCCAGAACCGGAACAACGTCAGGTGGATGAGCTCTTGCCAACGCTGGATAAGGCCTTTCCCTTGATTCGTTTGAGAAACACCGGCGCTCTGGCCGATTTGGGACAGGAGGTTTCTGCGAGTTGGTCTCTGGCCATCCCGGACATCAGGGTGGTTGTCCTGGTCACCACAACGAAGGTAACAACGGTCCTTGGTGCGCTGGCTCTGGGATTCAAGGTGACCTCTATTCCTCCATTGCCCATACACGGAAGTAAAGAGGCTGAAGAATTCTTCTTGGAAGGGCTGCGCAGGAAGTTTGGCAACACTTATCTCCTCTCTTGGGAGGGGGATCTCTCTTCCAAGATCCTGGATTTCTTGGCATGAAGCTTTGGCACCAGGTCATCATCGGTAGCGGACCTGCCGGAATCTTCGCCGCCGAGGCCATTCGTGAACGGGACCCGGAAAGCTCCATCACCATGCTTACGGCAGAAAGCAGCCCGGCCCATTCACCGGTGATGCTTACCTACTGGATGGGCGGAGAGGTCGGCCGGGAGGCACTCTTCTTTCGGGATCCCTCGTGGGGGGAACGGAGAAAGATTGATGTGCGGTTAAATACCAAGGTGAACTCCTTGCATCCCACCTCCCAGGAATTGAAACTGGAGGATGGCAGGGTTATCTCCTACGATCGGCTCCTAATCGCCACGGGGGCCATTCCCATCGCCTTGTCCTTGCCAAGGATGGGATCAAAGGGAGTTACCGCCCTTCGCACCCTTGCTGACGCCGAAGCCGTTCTGGAGAGTAAATTTATAATCAGGAAAGTCGTCATTATCGGTGGGAGTTTCATCGGACTCAAACTCGCCTGCCACCTCAGGGAGAAAGGATTGCAAGTGACGATCCTGGAGAAGGAACCAAAACTGGCCGCGCGCATCTTCGACCTGAAGGCCTCAACCCTTGTGGCCAGGAAAATGCGGGAAAAAGGGATCCGGGTTGAAACCGAGGTGGAGGTTGTTGAGGCCCTCAATGAACAAGGCTGGGTGACCGGAGTACACTTGCAAGACGGACGGATGTTTTCCGGTCAAAGGGTGATTCAGGCCGTCGGCGTTCGGCCAAATACCAAGTTTCTCGAGGGCTCTGGAATTGAGCTTCGAGGTGGAATTGTCGTGAATGAGCGAATGGAAACGAATATTCCGGGTATCTATGCAGCGGGGGACGCTACCGTCACGATCGATTCGATCACCCTGGAGCGCACCCATAACGCCACCTGGGCGGCGGCGACGCGGCAGGGGATGGTTGCCGGTCGGAATATGGCCGGAGAAAGTCGGAGGTATACTCATAATTTCGCCTTGAATGCCCTTAATCTTTTCGGCCTGCGGGTCCTGTCCGCCGGCCACTCGTATTATGAGAAGCAATCTGGCCTTGACCTTCTTTCCAGGGAAACCAATGAGGTTTATCGTAAAATCATCATCAAAGACCGGAGGCTGATCGGGTTTATTTTAGGGGGAGATGTCTCGGGGACAGGAGTCCTCCTGCGCCTGATGAGAAAACAGGAAAGAATTTCCGGTGATCCGGTAGACCTTTTGAGCGGACCGATTTCGCAGGAAGATCAACTCCCACCCCATCTGGGCTATGAGCACGGGTTCCTGTTTCGGAATTTAAAGAGAAAGTCTATCGCCAAGGAGTAACTGGATGAAGTATCCCCATTTATTTGAACCATTTCAGATCGGGGGCATCCCGTTGAAGAATCGCTTGGTCATGTCTCCTATGACCATGAATTACGCCACACCCGAGGGCTTCGCTACGGAGAAACTGGCTTATTACTATATGGAACGGGCCAAAGGAGGAGTCGGCCTCATCATTGTAGAAGGGACGTTTTTCACGCTCGAGGGGAGAGGATACAAGAATCAACTCGGTTTGGCGTCGCCGGAGCACTCCGAAAAATTGAAAAGTCTGACCGATGCGGTTCATACCTTGAATAACGGCGTTAAAATCTTCATCCAGATCCACCATGCAGGAGGAAGAGCCTCTTCCAAAGTGACCGGGCTTCAACCGGTAGCCCCTTCGGCCTTGCCGGCCTACCCAGGCGCAGAAGTTCCGAGGGCTCTTACCAAAGAAGAAATCCGGGAAATCGTTGAGGCCCATATCCGGGCCTCCGTCTGGGCCAAAGAAGCTGGGTTCGATGGGGTCGATGTGCACTGTGCCCATGGGTATTTGGTTCCTTCCTTCTTCTCTCCCCTTACCAATCAGCGAACAGACGAGTACGGGGGAGACCTATCGGGACGGACCCGTTTTCTCACCGAGATCGTGCGGGGGATTAAGGAGCGCCTGGGCGCGGAATTCCCCCTGACGGTCAAAATAAGCGGGGATGAATTTATCGCAGGAGGATTGGGGCTGGAAGAGATAACCCGGATTGCCAGGCGCATTCAGGAAGCAGGAATCGATGGCTTGATGGTCTCGGCCGGATCGGTGGGAGCAAAGAAAGTTGGTGATCTTAAACAACCGCACAAGATCCTTTACGGCTCTGATCAAGAAAAGTCAACCGGATATCCTGATCTTAGCCACAGGAGCGCAGCCGCGGTCTCTGAAAATTCCGGGGATGGAAACGATTCCCACAGCCACCGCCTGGGATGTCCTATCGGGAAAGAAGAGGCCTAAAGGGACCTGTCTCGTCCTCGGAGCGGGGCTGGTTGGCTGCGAGACGGCCGATTACTTGAGCGAACGGGGAAGAAAGGTGCTTCTGGTGGAGATTCTTCCTGAATCGCCGCCGAGGCTGACGCCGACACCAAGGCCTATTTGGGGATGAAGTTTAAGCAAAACAATGTCCAGGTCTATACCGGTTCGGAACTTATCCTTATCGAGGGGAAGACGGCCACGGTGCGCCAGGGGCGAGAAGAGATCGGTGAAAATGTCGATGTCTTGATCTTCGCGGTGGGTGCCAAGCCGGATAATAGACTTCATGAGGAGCTCGTTTCTTCGGGGCATTCTGTGGTCAAAGTGGGGGACTGCATTCAACCACGGAATATCCTCGAATCCGTGCGAGAAGGATTTGCAGCGGGAAATAAAATTGATTAGAAAGGAGAGCGCGCAATGAGTACACGAGAATGGCCGATCGCCTACTGGCACTATACGCCAGGGCCCTCCAGCCCCATTCAGATGATGAAAGGAGCCCTAAAGTGCATAAAATGTGGAGATGTAAAGGAGGGTGAGACCGTCCTCATTTCGACCGACACGAATAAACTGAGAATCGCTGAAGTCCTGGCGGCGGCGGCCTATGCCGTTGGCGCAACGCCCATCATCATCATGATTCCGCCGGTGGGAGTTCACGGGGCGCAGCTCCCTGAACCCATCGTGGCCGCATTTCGGGAGGCAGACGTCTTTTTGCAGCCGACGACCTGGTCCCAAACCCACACCAAGGCGCGGGTGGAGGCGATTAAGGCCGGAAAGCGTGGAAGCACCATGTGCGAGGTAACTGAGGACGCTCTTTGCGTCGGAGCGATTAACGCGGACTACGAGGATTGTGACCAGAGGGGACGTGTTCTGGGGGCAGCTCTGGCTGCAGCGGATGAAATCAGGGTTACGACCCCGCTGGGGACCGATATCCGGGGGCAGGTCACGGGCAGACCTGTTCAATATGAGACCGGACTGTTTAAAAAACCGGGTCAATTCGCCGCCTTTCCGGATAGTGAAATCAACATCTCGCCCATCGAGGGAACTACGGAAGGAAAAATCGTGAGTGACGTAAGCATCATGAGTGTAGGCATCACCCTCTATGACCAGGTAACCCTTATCGTGAAACAAGGGAAGGTGGTGGATATCCATGGGGGCATGGCTGCGAGCAAACTCCGCATGGTTCTCGAGTCCCTGAAAGACGAGAAGGCTTACAACTATGCGGAATTCGGGATCGGTCTCAATCCGGAGGCTCGTCTTTGTGCCACCAACTTGGAAGACCTTGGTCGGCTGGGGAACTGTCATGCGGGGATCGGTAGCAACTTTGCCATCGGAGGCAAGGTTCTGGCTCCGAATCATATCGATGTGATGTATAAAGAAACGACCGTTTATTTCGACGGGAAGATCGTCCTGGACAAAGGGGTCTTGAAAATCTGAGAGAGAATCCGTAGTCTATTCCGATTCATGGAGCGAGGACCGTGAATCCTATAAGGGAGCTCTGAAGAATTAGTGGATTTCATGATCAAAGAATAAAGAGGATGGACCTTATCTTTTCTGCGCCTCCCCGGTCATAGGCACAAAAGAGACGCCCAAAAGGTGCTGGACATCGGTCTTACCATTTTTTTTGGTGAGTAGCGTGAGAGTTTGAAAATAGGTAGTACTACCCAAAGGAATAATCAACCTGCCGTTCTCCTGCAGTTGCTTGATCAAGGGTGGGGGAATATGGTTGGCCGCACAAGTGACAATAATGGCATCGAAAGGAGCATGTTCTTCCCAACCGAAATAGCCATCTCCATACTTTACCCTAACCTTTTCATACCCCAACTGTTTGAGACGCTGGGCGGCCATTTGACTCAGGCTGGCCCGGATTTCGATCGTAAAGACTTGGTCGGTTAGCTCGGCCAAAACCGCTGCCTGGTAGCCCGACCCCGCACCGATCTCCAAAACCTTCTCCCCTGGTTTCACCCGCAGGATCTGAGTCATCAACGCCACGATATAAGGTTGGGAGATGGTTTGCCCTTCCCCAATGGTCAAGGGATGATCGGCATAGGCTTTACTCTGCAGAGATTTATCAACGAAAAGATGACGCGGCACCCGGCTCATGATTTCCAGGACTTGCGGGTCTCGAATGTCGCGCCCCTTGAGGTCATGCTCAACCATCCTCTTGCGGGACTTGATGATTTGGGCATCTTCAGACGCAACCGTAGGCGCGGAGGGAAAAAGAAAAATCCAGGTTAGCAAAAAGAAGAGAACGGTCGTGCGCATAGGTTGGTCCTGGAGTGGGTAGGGGCACGATGCATCGCGCCCCTACTTTGCCTTGCTGATTGCTAACTTTTACCCATCTGCCGCTGGTACTGCCGCGCCTGATGCATGAAGGCCTCCAGTCGCGTCAGGGTGTTGGTTTCCTCCTGCCCATCATAAGCCATGGTCAAGAAGGGGATGTTATTGTGATCTTCGCGGTATCGTTTCATCACTGCCCCGACGATTGTTCCAGGCATGCAGGTAAAAGGCATGACATTGACCAGGCCGGAAACACCTTTCCTTAAATAATCGCCGCATTTACCGACGGAGAGAACCGCTTCTCCTTCAAACGAGTCATCCAGATAGGGCTTGGCTTCTCGCAGGGTCTCAGAGATGGATGGTTCGGGATGATTGACGAGGTTCCCCGTAAAAACATGGTCTAACTTGTGCTCATCGCGCTTTTGCACGAGCTCCGTGATATAAGTACGCCAAAAGTTTCCGTAACGTTTGTTCCTCAGGCTATACCTGCGGGAAGTAAAATTCAGGTAGAGGAACCATTCGGATATGGGAGGCAACCAGACTTCGGCGCCGAGCTTCTCTAGCTCCCGGACAATGAATTCGTTGCTGAAAGCATTGGAGCGGATGTAGATTTCACCGACGATACCAATCCGCGGCTTTGACCCCGGGTTGATCAATTCGTTCTGGTCAAAATTCCTCCTCGCTTCTTGCAGGACATTGACCAGGCCTTCCAGGCATCTTTGGGGATCATCCTGGCTGTCCCGTATCGTCTCATAGGCTTTTTGCAATGATTGGTGGAATATTTTGTCCGTCTCACCGGGATGGGCTTCATAGGGTCGGGTTTCCCGAAGCTTCTTGTCCAGCAGGTCCATGGCCACCATTCCCTGCCAGGTTAAGCGGGTGAAATTTTTTCCCAACATGCCCAAATCCCTGTACAGATGTTCATCCTGCGTGGGAGAATAGATGGGCACATCCGGGTACCCCAGGTCGTCGAGGATCAGGCGGTGGAGTCGGTGGTACTGTCCGAAGCGGCACGGGCCATTGCCCGAGGGCATGAAAAAGGCCACTTTATTGCGGTCAAAATCCGGACTTTTGATGACCCTCACCATATCGCCCGTGGTCAGGATGCAGGGGTAACATTCTTTTCCAGAAGTGTATTTCCGGCCCCAGAAGATGGTTTCCTGGTTGGGAACAGGGGTGAGCGCAGCATCGATGCCGCAGGCCTGGAAAGCACCGACTAAGGCATAGGCCTGTTCCGCCATATACGGGACATAAACCTTGCGGTGATTGGCATCTTTGGTCACCACGATGGTCTTCGGCTTTCTTTCTTCCAGCAAACGGCCGTCCTGGGTGTTTTTCAGACTATCCAGGAAAGCTTCCAGTCGGGTAATGGCACCGACATCGGCGCTATGTTCGTCCACTTCAATTTGCAGATAGGGTTTCCCCCGCATTTTTTCATGGAAAAAATGGAGGATAAAAGAGTCGGGGCCGCAGGCAAAGTTAGTAATATATATGGCATGAAGGCGCGGGGCATTGCGAACGATGTGGGCAGCGCTGTATATCTTCTGCCCGTATTTCCAGTACATATCCTCCCAATCATCCTTGAGGTTCACTTCATCCAAGGGGAGGCAATCCATGGGGATGGAGATGACCCCGAGGTCCCGCAGCTTTTGGGGAAGTCCTAAGTTGACGCCCGGGTCGCAGCCGTTGTAAGGTCGACTGATGATGACCATGGCCCGGTCCCCTTCTTTCAGGTTCTGCATGACCTCTTGGCCCCGGCGCTTTAGAGAAGCGTAAAAGCTGTTCTGGGCGATCTGCGCCTTCTCAATCGCTTCCCGCACTTCTTCCGCATCTTTGCCCAACTCCCGGCACATTTTCAACAGGGCTTGTTCTAAATTCTTTCGCTCCCAGCCGAAATGGATGACTGGGGTGAGGAGTTTTACTCCATAGGACTTAAAATCGATAGCCGATTTGACGGCATAGGGGAAGGCCTGAACGTAAGGACAGGTGAAGGACCGTTCCAGGGAGGGATGGCTTAAAGGCATGTTGATTACGCTGGGCAGGAAAATCGTGTTCACCCCTTTATCGATCAGGTCTAAAAGATGGCCGTGGGCGACCTTAATGGGAAAGCAAGTTTCGGCTACGATCTTTTCCACTCCTTTATGGATGAGCCGCTTATTGGTCCTTTCGGAAATGACTAAGCGGAACCCCAAAGAAGTGAAGAACGTTTTCCAGAATGGCATAAGCTCATGGAAATGGAGCAAGCGCGGAATGCCGATGGTCGTGGTCTCTGCGGCTAAGGGTCTCTCTTCTAAATAGGAGGCCATCAGGGCCTCTTCGCGCTCGGCAAAGAGGTCGGGGAGATCCTCGCGGCGTTGGCGCGTCCGGTCCACCTCATATTTCTCGCAGCGGCTCCCGTAGAACAAGGGTTTCTCTCCCTGGACCGTGACTTTGCGGATCTCGCAATGGTTGGGGCATTCCTTGCACTCAAAAGAGCTGAGCTCATAGGGCCGGTTACTTAAGTCCCATCCTTTGAAGTTGGTCTTACCGGATTTGTTTTCCTCCATGGCCAAAAGGGCACAGCCGATGGCCCCGGTTACCTCGGTGTGCTCAGGCACGGTGATCTTCTTGCCCGTCACCTTCTCGAAGGCTGCCACCACGCCCTTGTTGAAGGCTGTCCCGCCCTGGAAAAAAATATTATGGCCTATACGTTTGTCCCCCACCACCTTGTTCAGATAATTGATAACGATCGAATAGGAGAGGCCTGCGATCAGGTCATCGCGCTTGGCCCCCTTTTGCTGATGGTGGACGAGGTCTGATTCCATGAAGACCGTGCAGCGCTCGCCAAGAGAGATCGGAGATGGGGAGCTCAAGGCCCGGTGGCCGAACTCTTCCTTGATGGAGATTCCCAATTTTTCAGCCTGCTCTTCCAGGAACGAGCCGGTCCCCGCGGCGCAGACCTTATTCATCTCGAAATCTACAATGGCACCCCGCTCTAAGGAGATGTACTTGGAATCCTGGCCGCCGATCTCGAAGATCGTGTCCACATTGGGGTCAATATGCGCCGCGGCAGTGGCTTGGGCGGTGATCTCGTTGCGGATGACGTCTGCGCCCACGAAGTCTCCGGTAAGATATCGGCCAGAACCGGTGGTGCATACCCCTCGGACATCTATCATGTGGCCTATTTCTTCCCCCACTTCTTTTAAGCCCCGACGGATGGCTTCGATGGGCCTTCCGGCAGTCATCAAGTAGCGTTTAGAAAGAACCTTCTTGTTCTCGTCGAGGACGACCACATTGGTGGAGATGGAACCCACATCAATACCCAAATAGGCAGGGATTTTTTTCTCTCCCGGGGTTCCTTGTAGGGGTTGCCAGGTATCTTCCTTCTGATGGTGTTCGGACAGGGAAAGCCGATCAAGCGTCACCTCTGGCGCGACCGGACGACTCACATATTCCTTCAGACGTTCCAGCCCGGCAAATGTTTTCCATTTTTCCGGGGTCTCCAGGGTCAGGAAAGCCGCCCCGATGGCTCCCATGGAAGCGAAATTTTTGGGAATGATGAACTCGTCGTCTTTTAATTCTAAAACCTCGAAGAAGGCCTTACGCATGCCGGCATTCGCTGCCACGCCGCCTTGAAAAGAGACAGGGCCAAGGATATTCTTCCCCTTACCGATGTTCGACCGAAAGTTGCGGGCCAGAGCATAACATAGGCCGGCGACGATGTCGTAATCCGGGGTGGCGCCCTGCTGCAGATGGATCATATCGGTCTTGGCGAAGACGCTGCACCTGCCGGCGATACGGGGAGGAGTCTTGGATTTCAGAGCCAGGTTGCTGAATTCTTCTATGGTCAATTGCAGACGGTTAGCCTGCTGGTCCAGGAAGGAGCCGGTTCCCGCAGCGCAGATGGTATTCATGGAAAAATCCAGGATTTTATAATCGCCGTTTTGGGGGTCGCTTTCCGCCAGGATGAGTTTGGAATCTTCTCCGCCCATCTCGATGATGGTTTTCACTTGGGGATAGAAGAAGGTGGTGGATTTGCCCTGGGCAATGATCTCGTTGACAAACTCGCCACCCAATAACTCGGCAATGAGCTTACCAGCCGTTCCCGTGACCGAGATGCTCTGAATCCTCTCCGCGGAGACGCGGGTAAGGATTTCGGTAAGGACGGCCAGGACTGTTTCTAACGGTTGCCCCTTGATGCGAGTGTAATGCTCTTCCACGACGTTTTTTTGGTCATCGATCAGGACGGTGTTAGCGCTAACAGATCCAACGTCCAATCCTAAGTGCAGGCCATCTTTTTTCATCCGAACGTAAAACCTCCATCCCCAGAGATTAAATTTAATAGGACGCAGATAACCGCAGATAATTATTTTCTTTTAAGTTTATCCTGATAATCTGTGTACATCCGTGTCCAAAAAGGAATTTCCAAAATATAAACCTTTCCCCCTAATCCCAATGATTTATATCATAGAAAAATTTTAGGGGAAAGAGGAAAGTCCTTGACTTTCCTTCCTTGTCTCCTTAGTATAAAAAATTGTCGGGGCGTAGCGCAGCCTGGTAGCGCACCTGCTTCGGGAGCAGGGAGTCGCTGGTTCAAATCCAGTCGCCCCGACCAAATTTTTTTAAGGACTTCAAGCATTTGCATGCATGCCAGGGTGATAGAGTAAATCAGCATTTTGGTCATTTCTTACTAAATTCTTACTATCAGCGCCGACTCCGGTAAAAACCCCGCTCAATCTTTCAACCTCAGCCCTCTGAAACTCCGGGCTTAAATGAGCATATCTCTGAGTCATGGTCAAGGAGGTATGCCCTGCTGTACCTATTTGTATTGACATTCTCTCCCGTTCTTCTATCATCCCTATGAAATAAGCTCTTTAATCCCCTTGCGCGGGAGGAAGGTAGTGAACGGGGTTTAAAACCTTAACAAAAAATTTGCCTGTTTTATTTATCCTGACGATACGCTATAATTTAAAAAGAGGGTTAACAAATTAACTAAAGAAAGTTTTGTGAAGATTTCCGATTTATGCCCTCCAATTGATAAATACCTCGATGAACGCCCACTATAGGGCAGATAGGAGGTATGAAAATGGTTCATTTTAAATTCAATCGAGATAAAGCCATTGCTACGGTTCTATTTATTGCCGAAAAGTTGATCAAGCGCTATGGCAAAAACGGAGCAGACCTCCATAAAATATTCAAGATACTTTATTTTGCTGACCAAAAACATCTCGCCAAATACGGAAGGCTAATTGTTGGTGATTTTTATGTTGCCATGAGGGAGGGGGGAGTTCCATCAAAAATTTATGACTCTTACGAACTTCGCACGAAACTCCCATACTAATTTTATGGACATCCCGCATCTTTCGTAAACTGGCTTGATTAACAGCTCCACTTTTTAAAATGAGCTTCGCATTCTTTCTTAGGTAGCCAACTACCTTGTGCCAGCACTTTTTTTAAAGCATCTACGGCTTCTTTTGTTGTCAGAATCTTTTGCTCAACAAGCCTGTCAAGAAACCAAAGCAAACCATATACCGTTACACCTTCCTCATTTGCCGCTTTTCTAAGGGCATCATCTCCGGTAATAAGTGGGCAGGTATTAATTTTAGCCAGTAAAAGGGCGAATAGATCGTTGGTTGAGGGCTTTGAGTAATGTTCTCTTAGTAAGATGATCTGGTCGATAATATCCTCGCCAAGCTGTAACGTTGAAAACCCGGATTGAATGAAAAGCTCTCCTGGCGGATTAATCAGCTCATGAACAATTACATCCGGTAACACCAACTCGTAAGGTAATCTTATGGCCTTACCCAAGATTTGGGCGTGAAAAAGGTCGATACAGATTGTGGTATCGAGAATGAGTTTTTTCTTAGGCAAATTCAACCTGCAAGGATTTTCGGAATTCATCAAACGGCTTGCCGAGAATTTCGGCTGCGCGAACAGGAGAAACTAACCGTTCCGTCACCGCCTGCAAAAGAAGCCTTTTAAAGCGATCTGGTTCTTCATGGGAAACCTGTTCTCCAGGTTCGTTCCGATTCCAACCTCTTGCCCGAAAAAAGCGGAATAGCTCTGACGCCTGGCTTTCCGAGATAATGGAAAGGTCTTTCGCTCGATAAATCCATTGCTGCATGCTCAGGCCGTATTTCTTTTTGAGCATGTGTAATTCCCCAATGTCGATCTTATTCCTTTGTTTCCCAAGCTCCCGATACACCATCTCTGCTGGAACCAGAAAAGCACCCGAAAACCGGTATGCCGCCTCTTCTTCATCCACATTTGGGGAGACTTTCATGATCAAATGGCCTATTTCGTGGGCTAAATTCGAGCGTTGGCGATCCCCCAAAAGTCCCCTTTTTATTAATATGACTGGAATTCTCTCATTCGCCCAACAAGAAAGGCCGTCAAACTCCTTCTCTCCTTCAAGGATAACGATTTTTACTCCCTGATCCTCCAGGGCTTCCGTAAGATTTTCGATCGGATCGACCCCAAGACTCCACAATTTCCGCAGGGAAACAGCGAGATCTTCAACATCATCCATGCCTTCGATTATGCAGTCTTCATCATGCGGGAGCTTGATTTTAGGGAATCTATTATCCGGGAATAGCGATTCAACTTCTAAATACCTCTCCACCCAATCTTTCGCCTTCGCTCGCATCGCTTGAAGATTCTTTGAGGAAGCAGCAAGACATTTTCGGTATGCCGGCTCGCCAAGCGTCACTTGAACAGAATCGGGACGGAAGAAATATTCAACCTTAATGTCCAAGGCCTTTGCCAGTTTAATTAAAACATCTGAACCTGGATTTGATTTCCCGGCTTCATATTTGTGGATGACCTGAGCGCTGATATAATTGTCAGTCTTTTCAGCAAGTTGTCTCAAAGAAAGCCCTGCTGAGATGCGCGCTTGTTTAATGCGTTCACCAATCATAAATCTTCCCTCCTTTCCTCCTCTCTCTATTGGTTGACAAATAACATTTTTTATGGTATTTTGTCAACTAAATAAAGGAGGCGAAAAATTGATGGCAACGAATCCACCAAAGGGAGATGGTCATCGGCATGGATCAATACGCGAATGCTCCCATGCATATAATCCCAAAACGGAACGTTGGGTAAAACGGGATTTCGGGACCGGCCGGTTCATTGATCAAAAGGCGAACCAAATTCCGTTTAAAGGTGTGCGGAGGGAAAAATAAAGTTAGCTAAATCAGGAGACCCGAAAATTTTAACCCATGTCTCCAGAATTAGGCGACGGTTCGGTATTCACCGTATTTATGTTCTTCTTTTTCTTCCAGGACGCGGAAGGTTTCGCTGGGAGAATCGGGGCCGTAAACATCTTTGGGGTCGAGGATGCAGCGGAGTTCATCTCGGGTAAGGCCATAAATTTTGGCATAATAGGCATCCGGTTCGGCGCGAAGGATGGCGGGGCGATCTCCATCCCTTTCGAATGGTGAAAAAGGCACCGGTTAAATCCCTGGATCATGAAAAAACTTTCCATCGGTTTTCAAAGAAAACCCGAAAGCCCTGAGTGCGATGGCAAGCTCTTGGATAGACTTTTTCCCCATGTTTCTTAGCGAAAACAATGCTCCTTGGCTAAATTCCGCAATTCTTTGCGGGTTTTCAAATATCTCTTCGTTTCCCCTGAAATAGGTCAAAAGGACATTCTGAGTCCGGACTGAAAGTAGTTTTCTGAATTCTGGCCAGTTATTCCTTTGATCTACTGTTTTGCTAATGACTTTAGCTCTTTCTTTGCTTATACCGAAACTCTCAGCGATACTACGGTAGAATGCCCCTTTTTTACGCATTTCCAGGATCTGCTTGTCTCTTTTGGAAATATTCATGCGCAGAACCTCTTTTACGTCAAGTATCAATCTCTAAAGGGTAACAGCGTCACCACTCTTTTTGAAGAACCTCAAGCTGGCTCATGAAATCCAATACCCGACTGCAGCTCTCCCAATCCACGTGTTCAATCCGGTCATAGCGCATTTCAAAAGGATGGCGGTCCGGAAGTTCGTCGATAACCTCTTTGGCCCGTTCTTCTTCACGGAGTGCTGCCCAGATCCATACATCTTCTAAGGTGTCAGGGATCTGACCGAACATATTACGAATATTTTCCAGCCGCTGGGACAGGAGCTGGTGAACCCGGTCTTCCACGGAATCCTTATAGCGCATGTTGAAGATCAGGACATCGGGACGAAGCTGGCCGATACGTTGGATCCTTCCCTTGCGCTGCTCTAACCTTGTCGGATTCCAAGGCAGGTCTAAATTGATTAGGGATCCTAAACGCTGGAGATTGAGCCCCTCCGAAGCCGCGTCTGTCCCAAGAACCAGCCTTAAATGCCCCGTGCTAATTTGTTTCTTGATTTCGTCTCTATTTAAACGCCGAAAAATTCCATCCTGGATAATTCCTGAGCCAGAAACATTAGCATAGATGGCGATTTTTTCCGCCAGCAGACGTTTGGACAATCTCCGCGCAAGCCATAGTACGGAATCGTAATACTGGCTAAAAATGATACAGCCAAGTGAAAGCCAGCCGGTTGTATCTGGCAGGCGGGTTAATAGGATTCTCTCGACCAGTTGGAGTTTTGGGTCTTCATCTTTGTTCTCATCGAGTATCCTTAAGAACCTGCGTAAGGCTTCTGCTTCCTCCCTTGTAAGCGGGTAAAGGGAGGAGAGCGTCTCATCAGCTTCACCTTCCCCTTCTTCATCTGCCTGATCATATTCGGTCCCGAGCATTTTTATTGCGGTTAAGCGGCCTGCCTCAATGGTACTCCCCACCCGGCGCAAAAGAATGGTCTTCATGAATCCGGAATTTAAGCCAGGCCTTTTGGCAAGGATAGAACAGAAGTTTTCTGCGGCCTCATAAGCGTCCCGCAGGAATGGCGGAAGGCCGATGGCCTCTTTTTCCTCCTCCCCATAAAGACGAACTTTTATTGGTTGAAGGTATGGTTCATTGGTCTGTGGATTGATTGTATTTTCCAGGAAGTCCCGGGTCCGACGGATAATGTGGCGGATGAAAGGGTTGTGTTCCTGAAAGAACTTTTTGGAAATGCGACGAACCCTCTGTTCATCCGGATTGGATAGATTGCCAAAAGCCTCCGGCGCAACCCAGATGTCAGAATTGGCAGCATTCAGACCGCGACGAAGCAATTGATAGTCCATACCCTCTGAGGATGGTGGCAGGGGGTCGCGCATCCATTCCCACATTTCATGCATATCGCTGGGTTGGTCAATCACTTCCAACACAAGGTCCAATCCCTCCAGCGGGCGCGTCCGCCAGCGACTATATGGAGTTCCGAGGAGGAAATCCTTTCCATTGTTTAGAGCATTGAGAAGATCCCAGGCCTCGATTGGGTCAAGTTGGACAGGCGTCGCCGTGGCCAGCAACAGGCTCTTGGTCTGGCAGGCAATCTCCATAAGAAAGCGCAGGAGGTTATTTGGCTCAGCTTTTTCACCCCTGTGAGTGGGACCGATGTTGCTTCGCCTTGCCCGGTGTGCTTCATCAAGGATAACGCAATCGTAAGTGAGCTCTTTCAAGTAATTGGTGCCTTCCGAACCCCTGATAATGAGACCGGTAGAGACAATACCGATGCGTCGAGGGCATTTCTTTAGGCCCTCAGGACCGAGTTCCGGGTAAGTCACACCTTGTTCGTCAATCCATTGCTTGCCGGTCCATCGCGCCGAAGGCATAGCCAACAAATTCCAGAGTTCATCTTGCCACTGGATCAATAGAGGCCTCGGGACAAGGATCAGGATGGGCTTTTCTCCATAGAGGGCCATAAGCTTGGCGGCAAGGGCAAGTTGCACTGTTTTCCCCAGACCTACCTGGTCGGCCAGAAGATACCTTGCACCGCCGTTTTTGTGAGCATCAAAGGCCAGCTTGATGAAATATTTCTGATGTTCCCATAGACCGTTCTCCCGGCGGTATATGGGAAGTTCCACGATCGGCTCCGCTGGCAGCGCCTCCTCGCTCCTCCAGGTCTTGACATCTGGGATCACAACCCGTTGGGTTAGCCGGTATACATCTTCAACAACCGCTTCCGCCAGCTCTACCGCCTGCGGGGATGCCCACAGAGCGTCGAATTCCTCCTGGACCCACTGGACCCCCTCCGGGCTTTCGTCGAGCCAAACCAGTTCATAATTATTTGTCCAGGCGCTCCGAGATTCATTGGCACTACCGATAAAACAAATCCTGCTGCCATCTCCCCTCGTTATCACCCCCGCCTTTCCGTGGATCAGGCCGAAAGATGAATCTGGCAAAACCTTCACTGTGAGGCGACCGTCTTGGAGGAATACATAGAGCCGCTGAAGGCGATTCTTCATTGGGTCATTGACTTCAGCGGGCAAGGATGCGCACCATTCTTTCCACATTCCCCATTTTGCCGCCCTGGCTGTTTGGACATCCAGGACGCTTAAGCAGGAATTGCAGACCACCCTGACAGAGGCTTCTTTCATGTCTTGGGCCATCTGCTCCAGGGCTTCCCCCGCCACTTCCAATAAAGATGAGCTGAAATACCCGGCGATCCGGTCGTAATGGTGAGACTACGAACGGGACGTTCATGCAGAACGTGCTTTGCATTAACATTCGTTGTTTTTATGGAGCGAGGCAATTTCGGAACGAACGTCCCCTATTTCACTATTTCACTTCAACTAAAAAGAGATATTTTTATCGTCAGGGTGCCCGGAGGGAAACCTGATTGATAAAAAGGAAATTCCTATACTATCAAGCAAGTTACTCCAGAACTCACAGTGCTTTTCCATCAACTGTTATTCCAATGTTTACACTATTCTTCTATCAGATAAATACTTCTGGATGACAGGTAGCAATAGGAAAAGTATCCCCAGAAGAATGAGAGTAGCTGATATGGGACGAGTCAGAAAAGGCAACGGGCTTATTAAACCGAACCCTTGAACTGCCTGAATGAAAGAACTCTCCGCGAGCCTGCCCAATATCACCCCTAAGACAAGGGCTGCCGCTGAAAATCCATATTTTTCCATGTAATATCCTATTACGCCGAATATGGCCATGATCCACAGGTCCTCAATGGAATTTCGAATAGCGAAAGTACCCACTGAACATAGGGCTACTATGATAAATGCAATAATGGAAAAGGGCAATTTCAGCATATTTAAATAGAACCGGCCGAAGAAAATGCTCTCAAAAAACATGATTATGTTTGTAAGCACCATGGCGACAAATACGGCATAAACTAAATCTGGCATTTGTTGAAAGACAATGGGGCTTGGCTGAATCCCTTTCAGCAGCAATACACCCAGCATTACCGCCGTGGAAGCGCTTCCAGGTATTCCCAGGGTGAGCATGGGGATCATCGCTCCGCCGTAAGAAGCATTGTTCGCCGTCTCCGACGCCACAACCCCTCTGGGTTCTCCCTTTCCGTATTTTTCAGGATGGCGGGATCTGCGAACTTCCCACCCATAAGCGACAAAAGCGGAGGCAGTGGCGCCAGCGCCAGGAAGGAATCCCACAAGAGTGCCAATGATAGAAGACCTGAGAAATGTTGCTTTAGTTTCTCTCATAAATTTAAAACTCGGAAGTTTTACTGTCCATTTGGGAATGGAGACGTCTAACTGAGCGGTCCCTTTCCCCTCTATTAAAATTTTGATCAACTCCGATATAGCAAATACTCCCATAATAATGGGAACAAACTCGAAGCCCATTTTTAAAATACGCGTGTTGAAATCGTATCTGAACGCGCCTGTAGTTTCAGACATTCCTACGGTTGCTAGAAGAACCCCGAAAGCCCCTGAGATCAACCCTTTTAAAATGGAGCCTGTCCCAACACTGCTTACAACTGAAAGGCCGAAGAACACAAAGGCAAAGTATTCCGCTGGCCCGAAAGCCAGCGCAAATTTGGCCAGCAAGGGGGCAAAAATTATGCAAGCTATCACACCGAAGACTCCTCCCAAAGAGGAATAGAGAAAAGCTATTCCCATGGCTTCCGCACTTCTCCCCTGTTTGGCCATGGGGTAGCCATCGAAAGTAGTACACGCAGATTGAGGTTCACCGGGTATCTTGAAAAGAATGGCCAGCATGCATCCGCCGTGTATGCCTCCACCGTAAATTGCCGCCATAAAAATCATGGAGCTGATGGGGTCCATGTAATAAACAAAAGGAATAGTAAGGACAAGAGCGGCCGTATTGCTCAATCCTGGTAAAGCGGCAAATGATAAACCTATAAATACCCCTCCTATCAGCAGCACGAGGCTGTACCATTTAAAGACAAGATCTATGCCCATTAACCAATATTCGATCATTATTTCAACTTCTTTTGATTTAGAACATTACAAACTCGCTGAATGCTCTGAATATCCATGTTCCTTTGGGTAAAGGAAGGTAAAGATAGCGTGAGAATATTAAAACGATCAATATACTTATAATAAAGCTTATAAGACACCCCTTTCCTACATTCAGTTCTTTTCGCCCGATGGTCAAGCAAAACACAAAGCCGAAAAGGATCGTATCCAGCGGAAAACCCAGGATCTCCATTAAAAAGAGATAGCAAAAAAGAATCAAGACGAAAGCAATAGCAGGTTTGAGATTTTTCTCGCTCTCAGCTTCTTCAACAATTTTTTCGTGAGCTATAGGAGTTTTTTTTAGAACCGATAATATGACAAGCAAAATAAGCAAAAAGAATATCACGCAGAGGACGATCCTGGGCCATGTGGCGCCTGTAACAGAAAAACGGTCTGTTGCCGGCGTTGAGGTTGACCAGGTTGCTACCTCAGGAAAATAAAATGTCAGGACGAACGCGAAAGTCGCCAACATCAGGAGAAAGAGAGCTGGTATGAGATCTTTACTCTTTCTCATTTCTCACATCCTGTGATACCAGTTGGAATTATTACAAAAGCCTTGCAAGGGCCTTGAACGGAGGGTCATAAAATTTTCTCCTCCAGACCAGGCCCTTGCGGTCCACATACTGGCTATTTCTTTTGAAGAGCCTTTACTTGTTCATACTCAGCAACGAAGAATTTATGTGCATCAGCCCCACAAAGAACACTTTTTGGATCTGCCGCCGTCTGCTCCAAAAACTTTTTGTATTCCGGACTTTCAGTGACTGCGCATAAAACTTTTGTGAGGTAATCCTTTATCTCTTTAGTGGCCTTGTTGTTAATCCCCACTCCTCTCCACAGTGCTATGGTGATATCGCATCCCAGTTCCTTTGCTGTTGGCGTATCAAGGAAACCGGGGAATCTCGATTCGCTCATGAACACCAGGGCCCTCGCGCCTTGATCAATCAAAGGCTTTATGTCCCCGGGCTGCTCGTAGAGTATGTCCGCGTGCTTGCCAGCAAAAGCCGAATACCTGCGAGCAGGCTTGTCATAAGGAACATAGGTGATTTTAAGACCTGTACATTTTTCCCATAACGAGAGGGTTAAATCTCCCAATCCCCCTTTTCCCACATCCGCTAAAAGCAGTTTGTAGGGATTCTTCTTTGAATATTCGATAACCTCTTTCCAGCTCTTGAACTCGGAGTCTTTCAGAACCCAATAAGCACCGGGCACATACTGCGCTACCAAAAGAACGTCGAGGTGAGGAGGCCCAAATTCGGTTTTTCGCAGTATATAATTCATATAAGAATCCCATGCCGAAAAAAAGATGGTATACCCATCCGCCGGCTGTCTCATAGAGTAATCAAGAGCTTTCGCACCGCCTGCGCCCGGCATATTGTTCACAATCATCTTGATGCCATAGAACTTCTCTGTGAGCTCGCCTACTTTCCGGGCCATTAAATCAGCTCCACCACCTACACCCCAGCCACATATAAATTCTATGGGCCTTTTTGGATAATCGGCAAATTTTGCCGGTTTTTCAATTTTAGGGGCAGTCCAGCTATAAGCTTGGCTCCCAAAGGCAAAACCCATCAGCACCCCAACCAGAAAAAATACGACCCATTTCCCTTTTTCCCCTCTAGCCATTTCTATCCTCCTTTCTGGATTTTTTTGGAATACAAGGTTTCATTCCTTACCCCTTCTCTGTTTTTCTACGATGTCCAACCCTCCATTCAGCTTTTTCGACGGTAAACCTCTCTATTTTCTCCATATCGACTTGGAAGGATTGGGCGGCCTTCAATAGAATTTTCCCCCGCTCAACCTGAAGAGGGGTTTGGAAAAGAGGACTTTTCACTTTCAAAAAGCCATTCAATTCACCGGCGGTTTTGAGTTGTAATCTTAAGAACACCAGGGCTTCATGGTAACAACCGACGTCGGTAGAAATCCCATTTCCTATGACCAGTTTGAAACCACTTTCGATCACCTTTCGGCCCATTTCCATCAGCCTCTGCATGCTTCCCGCCTTCATTAATTTCAATTTGATGAAATGAGCGCACCCCCAGTCCCTAGCCTTTTGGATATCTCTTTCATCATAAATGGACTCATCTAGCATCAAGGGGAGAGGAGAATGGGGAGCAAATCCACGCATCGTATCCCATTGGTCTTCGGGAAAAGGCTGTTCAAAGAGCTCAATGTTGCCCGGGTCCACGCTGCCTACAAACTGTAGGGCCTCTTCGAAAGAATAGCCTTGATTGGCGTCGATTCGAATCAGGGCCCGCCTTCCTACTAGCTCTTGGGCTTTTTTGACCTTTTGAATGTCCTCCTCTACCTGAAAGCCCACTTTTATCTTAATCGTTTCATATCCTTCTTCGAACAAGCGAGAGAGATATTCGGGAATCTCTTCCTGGTGGCGAACGTTCAATATACCCACCAGAGGCACTTCACCTTTCAGGCCTGCAGGGAGGGTAGACCAGGAAGGATCCATGGCCTCCAGGGCAGTCAAAAGTGGGGTAGTGGAGAAGGGAGAGGAGCTTTGATAAGGAGTCAGCGAATTGTAGGCTTCCCTGGAATCTCTGCCGGCAAGCTCTTTCCCCTTAGCCTTGACGAATTCCCATACCTTGGCTGGGGATTCCCAGGAATACCCCAGAAGAGGGGTACTTTCCCCCACGGTGATTTTACCATCCGACTGAAGGAGGGCAATCACAGTCATATAGGTAGGAATATCGGCGATGGCCGTATAGTAGGGATGGGTTAAGGGAATTTCCATTCGGTAAAGGCTAACCGAGGTGATTTTCACAGAAGCTCCCCCTGGGCGAAGATAAGTTGTAAATGGTTTTCGACCTGGGCAGAACGGATTGGTGTCTTCCGCCCAGAGCCCTTTAGGGCCTGAAAGCCCCTTGGCCTCAAAATCTTAGGAGATGTTTGGTTTCATTTGTTCCAAATACTTGCCGATTTCTTTCTTGGAATATTCATCCGCTCCTAGCGTGGTAAAGGGGATTCTTGAATGCTTAAAGATTCCCATTTGCTTTAAAATCTCATTGGGATGGGTACTTTCATTGTAACCAAACTCCCCCCCATAAACCAGAATGGCCAAAGGGAGGATCTTTGAATACCAGATCGCGCGGGCTTTATCGATGTCATTGTTCTCGAAGGCCTCCCACATCGCCACGTGTTCAGCGGGTAAAATCGCGGTTAGATACCCCGACATTCCCACGGGCCGATTGGGTTTATCCCAAGCGTAATGGAGTTGGTGGAAGTTATAATAAGACTTCCCAGCTATGATTTTGATCCTGCTTTCCGCCAACCCATCGACCGTTTTTTTGTATCCAGATAATTCTCTTTCACCCGCTTTCATATATTGGACGCGGGGGGCAGCTTCCTCGATCATCCTCAGGGTTTCCGGCGACATGATTCCAGGCCAGCCACCTAGGGTGTTGTAAAAGGCTATGGGTATGTTTACGGCATTGCTGACTCTTTTGAAGTGTTCAACAATGTCCTTTTGAGGATGATTACCCAACGGGCGGGTCAAAGGGGGGCCCGTCAAAAAGACTACATCGACTCCCATTTTTTCAACCTCTTTCGCTCGCTTGATGGCGGTTTCCGTGTCCCATGCCGATGCTCCAACAATGGTAGGCACCCGGCCATTTACTTCCTCCAATATAATTTCTGTGAACTTCCTCCTTTCAGCGTCGTTGTAGTCAAAATCCGCGCCACTGTTGAAGGCCATGACATGAACGCCTTTTCGGAGCAGCCATCGAATGTGGTTTCTAAAGCTTTTTTCATCAAATGCCCCGTCCTCATCACAGGGGCAATATTTGGTCAAAATGGCAACGACTCCCCGGATCTCTTTCTTAGCCATTCCAAGGACCTCCTTTTGGGAAAGATTTTCGAGATAGCATTACCACGATTTTTCTCGGCAAAACAGATTTTCTTGGTTTCCCTAAAATAAGCATGATTTAACCCTCCATCCGATCAAAAGTTCATTCATCGAGTGAATCAATATCTTCACCTTCATCCTGTTGAATACTGGTTGAAATATACATATTTTATGGAAATTGGTCAACTGACACTTTCAGTCAACTATCTTTATATAGCCTCTTTTACCTCCTTCCCAGAGTAGGCAGGATCAGCCTCCTAACCAAACCTCCATCGTGACCAGGGTTCGATGACCCAATCAACTTATTAGGGCTTTAGGAGGCAGGGAACAAACTGAAGTAAGGGCTCTTGGCCC